>CEWK01006505.1_pt1 | contig 168460 bp, 158 predicted proteins | sample 531431 | NCBI WGS metagenome assembly CEWK01 (sample SAMEA2623059, study PRJEB7988) | marine metagenome | isolation source: saline water (ENVO:00002010), including
AGAGAAAGAGTGTTGAACTTTTACTAGCTTTTCCCAATCACCAGTTTTTTTAATTTTAACTTTTATTTTTATATCTAGTCCACCAGTCTTATTATCGATCGAGTCAGATATTAAATCTATTGGATTAACTCCTCGATCTTTTGCATATCTACCCATCGATGTATGACCTTGACCCATTGATATTGATAAAGTTTCAGGACTGATTGCAGGTGTTAGATAAGCCTGGGTTATAATTTTTCTACCGTTAGCAGAAATTTCTAGATAATCGCCTTCTTTAATATTTAATTTTTTTGCAAGATTAGAATTTATCTCAACCCAAGAATCCCAAACAGCAGTTGTTAATAAATCTGGGAGCTCCTGTAACCAGGAATTATTTGAACTTCTACCATCATAAAACTTATAAGAAGGAGTTATGTATAAGCTAAGAGAATCATTTGAAGATTTCGTTTCTGAATCAATATTGCTTCCTAAAGATAAATTTGTATTAAAAGATGCAATAGAATAACTGTCATTTTTGTTAAAAATTCCTCCGTCTTTTACAATTTTATTCCAGAAATTTTCAAAATTTTCTCCTTCAGGGCTATATTCCATCCATTTATTTCTTAAAAAATTATAGAAGTCAGAATCAATTTTATTAGAATCATCAACTACAATTCTATTGATAACATTAATAAGAGTTTGCTCAATTGACACACCATCGTAGAGAGGTTTCATTACAGGCTGCATAATATATCTATTTCCTGTTTTACCCTCATAATCTCCCCATTTTTCAAAAGAGTGTAAATCTGGGATTATCAGATCACATAGTTCTGTTGTCTCATCAGATAACATAGATGCAGAAACTCTATGGTTAATTTTTTTAAAAGCTTTCTCAAATCCAAAAGACTTGGGAACATTGTAGACTGGATTACAATTATAAACTAAAACGAAATCTACATTCCCAGATTTTGCATCTTTAATAAAAGATTTTAACTCTGAGAATTTTGATGCATCTGATAGCTTCAGTGTATTATTAAAATCAATCTTATCCCCATTGCCTGTTATTTCATTTAGAAGGTTGATTGCTACAATAGTTTTATAATCATTTGATGCCGAGGAGGCATAGCCACCACCAATTGCAATAGAAGACTTAGAGGAAGTAAAATCTTTTGCAATTTTAATTATAGTTTCTTCGGGAACCCCAGTAATTCTAGATGTTTCACTTACAGAATACTGATACAAATTTGGAAAAGTATTCGGAATTGGGTTTACATTTAATTTATTTAATTTTATATAATTTATGATTCCTAGAACCAAATAAAGATTTTTATATGGAGAAATTGGAACCCATTGGTCAGCCATTGATCCAGTTAGAGTCAGTTTGGGATCTATATGAACAAATGTGCCACGAGTTTTTCCATCAAAAGCATGCATTTCAGTAAATCTTTTTGAATATTCAGATGGTGAAAGCCATGTCTCTAAAAAATCGGCTCCAAAGTTCAGAAGATAATCTGCTTTTTCAATGTGGTATGTAGGTAATTTATTTTCTCCATATGATATTTGATTTGCATACTTGATATTTTCATAGCTTAGTGGTTCATATTTTATTCTTTTTGCATTAATTTTTTCAGCAAGAGAATTTAGAAGATCATCACAACAGCCTGTTGTATTATTTGAAATAATATATCCTTTTTTTGAACTATCTTTTATGTTCTCTACTAAAATATCTGTTGCCGCGACATAAGTTATTGCAGTCAAATTTTCTCTATTGTTTCTAAATAATGGTTGTTTAATTCTATCAGGATCATATAGTGTTTGTAATGTAGCCTGATCTTCAGCTGAGGTGCCACCAGATGTAATTGGATCATTTGTATTTCCCTCAACTTTAATAGCCCTTCCCTCTCTAACTCTTACTACAACAGGGGTCCCAATAGGAGAATTTGGAATTACAGATGTATAATAATTAGCAATTCCAGGAATCACGTTATCTGGGGGAACTGCATATGAAACTAATTTATCTAGAGGTTCCGGTGTACATCCTGAAGAAATTACAGCTGCCCCACCAATGGCGCTTAAGGCTTTTAAGAAATCTCTTCTATTCAAAGTTCCAGTGTTATTTTTTTGCTTTTCTTTATCCATTATGAATTAACAACTAATAATGACATGTTCCACAGTCTTTTAGCCATGCAACCTCCTGATTAATATTTATTAGCTTAGGCGCTCCGTCTTCATCAGTATGCTTATCGCCGAGCTGATGATCATAATTTTTATATAGTTTATCTGCTCTAATCCTTCCAGTATATGACATAATTCTTTTATCAAAATCTGATAGATCTTGCATACCAGGGTGTTTCTCAGCAATTTTTTTAAAGTTAATATCTAATTTTTCTTCATGGCAACTTATACACCATCCCATTTGCATTTTAACAATAGGTCTAGGTTGATCAATATTTTCAACATTTCCATGACAGGTCGTACACTCGAGCCCATATCTAATGTGAGGTTTATGAGGAAATTTAGCATGCTCGGCAACATAATGATAATTGACCCATACAATAGGCTCTTTTCTATCCCAATAACCTGTTAGTTTTTTTATTTCATTTTCAAATACTATTCTTTTTCTGCCATCATAAAGATAATTATTTGGATCAATTTGCTCTCCATTATACTCATAGATTCTATCAGGATCATTGGAATCATACTTTGCATTAACATAAGTATGACAGCCCATACATTGCTGGACCGAGGGAATTCCTGGCTGAGATGACTTAGCAACATAGGAATGACAATATGTACATGGAATATTATTCACGCCTGAATGAATTTTATGACTAAAAGCTATAGGTTGATGTGGTTCATATTCCTTAATAAAACCAAAATAAACTATCACAAGTGTAGCTATAAACGTACCAAGTGTAATTAAGATTAATTTCTTTGACAACTCTCTAAATATCCCTTGTTTTTTTTGCGACTTTACACGGGTCTGAATAATAATATCATAGCAAAATATGCAGTCAAACTGCCTATAAATGTCTTTTTTTAAAAAGCTTTTTACAAGATTTTATAAAATTATCTTCATCAAATTTTCCGCCTAAATCCTTAGATAAACAGCTGCTCGATTTAAGATAAAGCTTACTTGTTTCATTTTTTTTAATGCTTGGGATAACGCCCTGAATTTTAATTTTATTGTTTGAAAAAAATATTGGATTATATATTTCAGAAATTCCGGGGCTATTAGGGTAACTATTGATAATTATGCCTTTAAATTTAATATTATATTTTCTAATTGACTGAATAGATAAGCATGTGTGATTTATTGTTCCTAGATTTGGATTCACTACAAGGTAGCAGTTTGAATTTAGATCTTTTATCATATCAATAATCTTTTTATTGCTTGTTATTGGTACCATCAAGCCCCCCGCTCCTTCAATAATGGTAATATCGTAATCCTGATTAATTAAGTTGATTTTTTTTATTAAACTTTTGTAATTAACCTTTTTATTTTCTATAAGGCTAGCTGTGTAAGGAGATATAGGTTCTTTAAATGAATAAAAATTAAAATAATCTATATTTTTTAAATTTTTATTATTATGATTAATTACTCCTAGATCTGAATCCTTATAGTTTTTTACACCTGATTCAATTGGTTTTATCATAGCGATTTTCGAAAGCTTATTTTTTGTTGATAAAGAATTTAGAATTAAAGAAGTAACAAAAGTTTTCCCTATTTCAGTATCGTTTGCAGTTATATAGATAATCATATTAACTGTTTACAAATTCTAGAACTTCTTCAGCATGCTCAGCAGCCTTAACTTTATCCCAAATTTTTAAAATTGTATGTTTCTCATCTAGTAAAAAACTTTTTCTTGAAGCTGAGCCTTTTTCATTAAGAACCCCATACAATTTAATTATTTTTTTACTTTCATCTGAGACTAAATCGAAATTTAAATCATATTTTGATGTAAAATTATTGTGAGATTTTTCAGAATCTTTACTAACTCCAATTACTTTGATATTCATCTTTTTAAGCAAATTCATTGAATCTCTTAAGGAACATGCTTGTTTTGTACAACCAGGAGTATTATCTCTTGGATAAAAATAAATCAAAACTTTAGAGCCCAAAAAATCATTTAAAGATATTTTTTTGCCCCTTAGATTGGTATATTCAAAAGATGGTGCTTTTTTCCCTTCAAGCAATTTAGCCATTAATCAATTCCCATGCTTGCACGGGCTTCATCGCTCATTTTTTCAGGTGTCCACGGTGGGTCCCATACTACTTCAACATTTGCTTCTTTAACTTCATCAAGTTCACTTACAAGAGTTTGAGACTCAAGGATTATTTCACGAGCTGAAGGACAGCCAGGTGATGTCATAGTCATTTTTAAATTCACTATATCACCATCAATTTCTACATCATATACTAATCCTAAATTAACGATATCAATCGGTATTTCTGGATCATAAACGTGAGATAAAGCTTCAAGCACTTTTTCTTTGGTTATTGCCATAACTATAATAGGTCCTTGATAACGCTTAACGCTGTTTCATAATTAGGCTCTTCTGAAATTTCCGAAACATACTCAACATGCTTTAGAGTGTTATCTTTATCTGCAACAAAGATTGCCCTTGCGAGAAGACCTTTGTCCTTTATTAGAATTCCATAAGCTTCACCAAAACTATTTCCCAAATAATCAGAGATATTTTCAACTTTATCTATTCCTTCAGCCCCACAAAATCTTTTTTGGGCAAATGGCAAGTCGGCACTAACAGTATAAATCTTTAAATTTCCAGAAAACTCTGCAGCAGCCTCATTAAACTTCCTTGTTTGCGCGGAACATACAGGTGTATCAACAGACAAAATAACATTAAAAACTTTTATCGACTCTCCCATATCGGCGAGTCCGACTTCTGGCATAAGGCCTTGATTACAGACGAAATCAGGGGCTTTGTCACCGACTTTTAATTCTGGTCCCACAAGAGTTATGGGATTGCCTTTTAAAGTTACTGCACCTTCTCTTTCATTACTCATAATAACTCTCCCTAAAATTAGAAATTAATTAAAACTATTTATCAATTATAAATATAGCTTGTTTTGCTGTTGTTGCTAGTACCTGATTTTCATTAGTTAGATAATATTTAATTCTTTTGAGATATTTTTTATCTTTAGTATTGGCCATAGCAAGCAAAATATTTCTAATTAACCCTTGTTTCTTTGCTCTTTTCAAAGGGCTATTTATCTTAATTTCTTCCCAATCATTTTCTATTAAGTTTAGTAATTCGTCTAAATCAGGTGAGATAAAATAATTCCTAATGTTCCAATTAAAATTTTCTTTTATTTTAACCCTTCTATTCCATGGACAAACTTCCTGACATATATCACAACCATAAACATTATTTGAAATTTGCGAAGCAAGGTCATTATCTATCGTATTTTTATTCTCAATAGTAAGATAGGATATACATTTATTAGAATCAATTTGCTTATTTTTGACAATTGCATTTGTAGGACAGCTATCTATACATTTTGTACAGGTTCCGCACATTTCATTAACTGGGTTGTCATAAATTAAAGGCTTGTCGATTAATATTTCACATAAAAAGAAAAAAGATCCTAGCTCTTTATTAATAATACAAGAATTCTTTCCTACCCAACCTATTCCGGCATATTTTGAGTAAGCACGTTCAAGTAGTGGGCCCGTATCAATATAAACTTTATAATTAAGTTTATGTATTTTTAATACCTCTTTCATAAGATTGTCTATTAATTTTTTTAAAATTTTATGATAGTCATCGATTACGGCATATCTTGCAATCCAAGCCATATTATTTTTTTTTGAATTTAAAGAATTTTCTCTGATATCAAACAAATTATAATTAATTGCACATGATATTACGCTTACATATGATGAATCAATTGATGAAGCTGGCTCTTGTCTTTTTGGGTTCTCTAGATACTTCATTTCAGCATGAAATCCATTTTTTAACCAATCATTCATATAGTCAAAATCTTTAATATTCTGGATTTTTGAAAATCCTACTAGATCAATACCTTTTGATTTAAACAGGTCCTTGATAGAATCGGATAAATTTGAATTATGCATTATATAAATTGATTATTTCATCAACAACTTGCTGTGGGGACATGTTGTCCGTACAAACATGTACTTTAAAAGACTCATAGATGCTTTGGCGTGATTTAAAAATATCTTTCGCAGTATTATATGGATCATCGGTTAGCAGCAATGGTCTGGAGGTGTCTTGCTTAATACGGTTAAAGATATTTTCAAAATCTGCTTTGAGATATATTGTAAAAAGATCATTGAGAATTGATCTATTTTCATCCTTTAGAACTATTCCACCGCCGGTGGAAATAATAGCATTTTCCTCATTAATTAATTCTTTTAATTTAAGTGTTTCTAAATTCCTAAAAAAAGGTTCACCATCTTCAGAAAAAATATTTTTAATTTTCCTTGATTGATCATTTTCTATAGACTGATCAGTATCTATGAGTTTGTAACTTAATTTTTTAGCTAGTTCTATCCCAACAGTAGTTTTTCCAGCACCCATAAAACCAACTAAAAAAATACTTTTCAACGTTTCACCAATTTTTCTAGATACTTAGCAACTTGATCAAATTCTAAATTTACTTTTTGGTTTTTTTTCCAAGCTTTGGAATTAGTTTCAGAATCAGTGTGTGGAATAATATTAACTGAGAAAGTATTATTCTTAACTTCATTAACTGTCAAGCTAATTCCATCTATACAAATAGAACCTTTATCAATTAAATATTTTTTATATTTTGATTTAATTTTAAACCAATACTCAGTGGATTTACCTGATTTTTCTGCAAATAGAATCTCCCCAATACTATCAATATGACCGCTAACAATATGGCCGCCGAATCTACCATTAGCTTTCATCGCCCTTTCAAGATTAATTATATCTCCAACCTTTCTTTCGCCGAGGTTAGTTTTTGATAAGGTTTCGAGCGAGGTCAAAATACTAAAAAAGGTTTTGCCAAGTTTAGTAACTGTTAAACATGTTCCGTTAATGGATATCGAGTCACCCAATTTTAATTTTGGTTTAAGAATTTTTTTACATTTAATAGTAATTAATTTTTCACCCGAACTAATATTTTCAATCTTACTTAAAGTTCCAATTTCTTCTACTATGCCTGTGAACAATTTCTATTCTCCGTAATATTTAATAAAACAAAAATAATAATACCAGATGAAATAAATAGATCCGCAAAATTAAAAGCTGGCCAATGATAAGATTTATAATATATGTCTATAAAGTCTGTAACACCATTATAAAAAAATCTTTCAATTAAATTTCCAATGCCCCCACCAGTAATCAATGACAAAGGCATAAGTAGTCTATTATTTTCAAAATAAAGTTTGAGCAAAATATACATGACTATAATAAATAAAAAAATGTTTATAATTAAATATAGCATGTACGGGATTTCAGAAAAAATACCAAAAATAAAACCTGTGTTTTTATAATTCACTATATTAAAAAAAGAAGTAATCTCTATTTTATCACCAATCAAGAGTTTTAAATTAATAATATATTTAGATACTTTATCAAGAGCAAAAAAAAGAAATGAAAGAAAAAAAAACTTCATTAGAAAATTTTATTTAGTAAGTATTCCTTAACGCCGGAGGGAGTTTTGATAGAAAACTCATCACCTTCCATTTTGCCAATGACACCTCTTCCTAGAGGAGATTCAATAGAAATTGAGCCTTTATCTGGATCTGATTCCTCAGGCCCCAAAAGTTGATATTTCTTTATTTCGCCTGTTTGAATATCTTCAATTTCAAAAGATAGGCCAAAAATAATCTTTGATTTATTTGTGATTTTACTTATATCAATAACATTGCAAGACGCAAGCTTTGTTTCTAATTCTCCAATTCTTTTGTCTATAAAAGCCTGTCTATCTTTGGCGGTTTCATATTCTGCATTTTCGGATAGATCACCTAATGATCTTGCAAACTCAATCATTTTGATAACTTTAGGTCTTTCTTCATTCTTTAATCTTTTAAGTTCTTTTTGAAGAAATTCAAAACCATTCGATGAAATTGGTATTTTATCCATAAATAATTATACCTCTAAAAATAATCCTGCAATGGTTTTACTTTAATATCATCTTTAATCATATATTCAATTGCATCTACTCCAGCTATAGCTCCAGACAGAGTAGTAAAATATGGGATTTGTTTAACAAGAGAAGTTCTTCTGATAGAGAATGATTCTATAATTTCTTTACTGCTTAATGTTGTATTAATAACTAAATCTATTTTATTATCTTTGATAAGATCAATTATATTTGGGCTTCCATCTTTAACTTTTTTTACCATACTTGATTTTAGTTCATATTTATTAAGAAAATCATTTGTACCCGCAGTTGTAATCAAATTAAATCCCAATTCAATCAATTTTTTAGCAACATTAACTATTTTGCTTTTATCATCATCCTTAACACTAATAAAAGCTGTTCCTGTAAGAGGTAATTTATTACCTGCTGCGATTTGTGCTTTTGCAAATGCAGCTTTTAAATCTTTATCAATTCCCATTACCTCACCTGTTGATTTCATTTCGGGACCTAGAATTGTATCTACATTTGGGAACTTAATAAATGGGAAAACAGATTCTTTGACACAGTAATGATCAATTTTAAAATCATCTGGCATTTCTAGTTCGTCTAAAGTCTTACCTGCCATAATTCTAGCGGATAATTTTGCTAGTGGAACTCCGATTGCCTTAGAAATAAATGGTATTGTTCTGCTTGCCCTTGGATTAACTTCAATTATGTAAAGTTTTTCATCCTTTATTGCATACTGGATATTTAAAAAACCTTTCACTTTAATCTTAAGAGCAATATTTCGAGTTTTATCCTTTATCTCATTTAAAATATTATTTGAAAGCGTATGGGGTGGTAAAACCATTGTGCTATCACCTGAATGTATACCTGCTTCTTCAATATGCTCCAAAATCCCACAAATTGTTACTCTTTTACCATCTGAAATAGCATCAACATCTACTTCTTTTGCATCATTGAGAAATTTATCCATCAATACTGGTCTCTCATTTGATGCTTTAACTGCCTCATTCAGATACCTTTCCAAATCTTTCTCGGAATAAACTATTTCCATTGCTCTACCACCTAAAACATATGAGGGCCTCACAATTATAGGAAATCCTAACTTTGCTGACTTTGAAATTGCATCATCAGAAGATTTTGCAATCACAGAATCTGGCTGACGCACAGATAATTCTTTCATCAATTTATTAAATCTTTCTCTATCCTCGGCCAAGTCTATACTATCTGGTGAGGTACCAATTATTTTTCCACCAGATGATTCAATATCCAAAGAAAGTTTTAGCGGAGTTTGTCCACCGAAATGTACAATAATCCCATCGGGGTTCTCTTTATTTATAATAGATAAAGTATCTTCTATCGTTAGTGGTTCAAAATATAGTTTATCGGATGTATCGTAATCAGTGCTTACTGTCTCAGGATTACAATTAACCATAATTGTTTGAAATCCATCTTCCTTAAGTGCAAAAGATGCATGAACACAACAATAATCAAATTCAATTCCTTGGCCTATTCGATTAGGACCACCGCCTAAAATCATTATTTTTTTTAATCTATCAGGACTTGATTCATCTTCATCCTGGTATGTGGAATATAAATATGGAGTAAATGCTTCAAATTCTGCAGCGCAGGTATCAACCATTTTAAAAGTCGGTTCAATTTTATTTTTCATCCTAAATGCTCTTATTTCATCCTCATCACATTTTTTTAAATGAGCTATAAACTTATCAGAAATTCCATTTTTCTTTGCGTTCAATATTCCGTCAACATTAATCTCTTCATCGGTGAGCTCTTTCTCTATAGCCATAATCTCTTTAATATTATTCAGAAACCACCTATCAATTTTTGTTATATCAAAAATTTCATCAACTGACAAACCTAGCCTGAAAGCATTTGCTAGAAACCAAAGCTTCTTAGGATTATTAGAATTTAGTGTTTCTAAAACTAAGTTTTTATCTATGGTAAAGTCATCAAAACCAAAGGTATCCGTTTCAAGTGATCTTAAAGCTTTTCCCAAAGCCTCTTTAAAATTACTACCAATTGACATAACCTCCCCAACAGATTTCATCTGTGTTCCTAATTCAGGTCGTGTTTGAGGAAATTTTTCAAAAGTAAACCTTGGTATTTTAACGACCACATAATCTAAGGTTGGCTCAAATGATGCAGGAGTATCTCGTGTTATATCATTTGGTAATTCATCAAGCGTATATCCGATTGCAAGTTTTGCTGCAATTTTTGCAATTGGATATCCTGTTGCCTTTGATGCCAAAGCAGAGCTCCTTGAAACTCTTGGGTTCATTTCTATTACAACTACATCTCCGTTGTCTGGATTAACACCAAATTGAATGTTTGAGCCTCCTGTATCAACACCTATTTCCCTAATAATATCTATCGAGTAATTCCTTAATTTTTGATATTGCTTATCAGTAAGTGTTTGTGCAGGAGCTACAGTAATACTATCACCTGTATGGATTCCCATTGGGTCAAAATTTTCTATTGAGCAAATAATAATTACATTATCATTTTTATCCCTGACTACCTCCAGTTCATATTCTTTCCAACCCACTATTGATTCATCAACTTGAACTTCTGATACAGGAGAGGAATCGAGTGCAGATTTTAATAATGATTCAAAATCTTTTTCACTATAAGAAATACTTCCACCAGTACCGCCTAGGGTAAAGGATGGGCGAAGAATTGCAGGAAACCCGATTTTAGAAATATCATTCAAACCTTGTTCTAAATTGTTAACTATAATGCTTTTTGGGACCCTAAGACCTATCTTTTCCATGGCTTGTTTGAATTTTTCTCTTTTTTCAGCCTTATCAATTGATTCAACGCTTGCACCAATTAATTCGACATTATACTTCTTTAAAATACCAAGTTCGTTTAAACTCATAGCTAGGTTTAAAGCAGTTTGGCCCCCAATAGTAGGAAGAAGTGCGTCGGGTTTTTCATTTACTATAATTTTCTCTATAACTTCTGTTGTGAGCGGCTCAACATAAGTCCTATGTGAAAAATCTGGGTCTGTCATTATTGTGGCAGGATTGCTATTAACTAAAATTACTTTATAGCCTTCTTCTTTTAAAGCTTTACATGCTTGAGTTCCAGAGTAGTCAAATTCACAAGCTTGGCCTATTACTATGGGCCCAGAACCTATTACTAAAATAGATTTAATATCATTTCTTTTTGGCATAAATAATGCTAATCCTGAGAATTTATTTTAATATATATTTCACTACCAGTATCTTTAAATTCTTTTGATTTTTTCTTCATTTCATTATCAACTTCTTTATTATTTCCAAATTTATCTAAAATATCTTGTGAAATTTTCATTGAACAAAACTTAGGTCCACACATTGAACAGAAATGAGCAACTTTAGCACCCTCAGATGGTAAAGTTTCATCATGAAAAAGCCTGGCCGTATCAGGATCTAATGACAAATTAAATTGATCTTTCCATCTAAATTCAAATCTTGCCTTACTTAATAAATTATCTCTAATTTGAGCTGTAATATGTCCTTTGGCTAGGTTAGCAGCATGAGCTGCTATTTTATATGTTACAACTCCTGTTTTTACATCATCTTTATTCGGAAGTCCAAGGTGTTCTTTGGGTGTAACATAACACAACATTGAAGTTCCATACCAACCAATCATGGCAGCACCGATGGCGGATGTAATATGATCGTAACCTGGAGCAATGTCAGTAGTCAAAGGGCCCAAAGTATAAAAGGGGGCTCCCCCACAAATATCATTTTCTTTATCCATATTTTCTTTAATCATTTGCATCGGAACATGTCCTGGTCCCTCTATCATTACCTGAATATCATTATTCCATGCAATCTTCGTCAACTCGCCTAATGTCTCAAGCTCAGAGAATTGAGCTTCATCATTCGCATCAAATATCGAACCTGGCCTTAAGCCATCCCCCAATGAAAACGAAACATCGTATTTTTTCATGATCTCACATATATCCTCAAAATGAGTATATAAAAAGTTCTCTTTGTGATGTGAAAGACACCATTTAGCCATAATTGATCCGCCTCTAGATACAATTCCGGTTCTCCTTCTTACCGTCATGGGGATATATCTGAGTAAAACACCAGCATGAATAGTAAAATAACTAACTCCCTGCTCTGCTTGCTCAACTAATGTATCTCTAAAAACATCCCATGAAAGATCCTCTGCAATCCCTTTTACTTTTTCTAAGGCTTGATAAATTGGAACAGTTCCGATGGGAACAGGTGAATTTCTTATAATCCATTCTCGAGTTTGATGAATATTAGAACCAGTGGATAAATCCATAATAGTATCTGCGCCCCATCTACAAGCCCAAACGGCTTTTTCAACTTCTTCCCCAATACTTGACGTAACAGCAGAATTACCAATATTGGCATTAATTTTGACAAGAAAATTTGTTCCTATTATCATTGGTTCGGCTTCGGAATGGTTTATGTTTGCTGGTATTATTGCTCTACCTGACGCAATTTCATCTCTTACAAATTCTGGAGTAATAGGCTTTATAGGCATTTGCGAATTAAATTGTTCACCAGGATGATTAAAAAACAAATCTTGATTATCTAGTAAATCATGAATTTTTTGATTCTCTCTAATTGACACATACTCCATTTCAGGGGTAATTATTCCTTTTTTTGCATAATGCATTTGAGTAACATTATTATTATCTTTAGCAACAAGAGGTTTTCTATTTAAAAAAGTTAAGGGTATAAGCTCATTCTTATCTCTTTGTATATTTGTGAAAGCAGATGAAAATTCACTTGCAAATGAAACATCATTTCTATTAAGAATCCAATTTTCTCTAATTTTTGGTAGCCCCTTTTTAATATCAATTGCAATATTTGGGTCAGTATAGGCCCCGCTTGTGTCATATGTTGCATAACTAGTTGGAGATTTACCATTTTCATCAACAACAATCTCTCTCATAGCAACATTTATATCTTTATGCAACTCACCTTTTACGTATATTTTATGTGAATTTGGAAATGGATCTCTAGTTACATAATCCTGATTAACTTCTATTTTACTATTTCTTTTGACCATTATTAGATACCAAGATAGATTTTACCATAATATATATTTTTTAAATTATAAAAAATTATTATAATCTCATATATGGTTAAGGAACATTATTTAGCTATTGAAACTTCATGTGATGAGACCTGTTGTGCAATTATTGATCAGGCAGGTAGGGTTTTATCAAATACAGTATTTAGTCAAGAAGCTATTCATAGTGAGTTTGGAGGTGTTTTACCAGATATTGCCTCAAAAAATCATACAGAAAAAATTACTTATGTTATAGACAAGTCTTTAAAAGACAGTGGATTAACTTTAACAGATATAAAAAAAGTTTTTGTTACTAATGGTCCAGGGTTGGTAAATTGCTTGATGATAGGAGTGACTGCAGCTAAAACTATATCGTTAATAAACAATATACCGATTTATCCTATCAATCATATTGAAGGACATATAGCATCCTGTTTTTTAGAATCTAAAATTAAGTTTCCTGCATTGTGCCTAGTTGTTTCAGGAGGCCATACGAGTCTCTATATTTTAAAAAATCAAATAAATTTTGAACTAATTGGAAATACGATTGATGACGCTGCGGGTGAAGCTTTTGACAAAGGAGCGAAAATTTTAGGCCTTGGGTATCCAGGTGGGGTGAAAATAGATCAAATATCAAAGAATGGAAACAGTAATTTTCATAAGTTCCCTATTGCAAATTTAGGCAAAGACTCGTTAAATTTTAGCTTCAGCGGGCTCAAAACATCTTTAAAATATTTCATAGAAAAAAATAATAATTGGATTAAAGATAAGGAGTCCATAGCTGCTAGTTATCAAGAAGCAATTGTTGATTCATTAATTGAAAAGATTTATTTGGCAAATAAAATACATAAAACTTCATCAATCTTGATTTGCGGTGGTGTTGCATGCAATTCAAGGCTTAGATACAAAGTTGCTAAAAAATTCGGTAATAATTCAAAAATAATAATTCCATCTTTGGAATACTGCACTGATAATGCCGCAATGATAGCAATGAGAGGGCTTCAGCTAAAAAATTCAGATAGTTATGAAAAAGGATTTGGAGTTTTTAGTTCTATAAAAAAGTTAGTTTAGCTTTGGGTTTAAGAAATCAAAGTCATCAATATTTATACCATTTAAACTTAATATTCTTTCAATCTCTTTAGGTATTATTCTTACAAATGAACTTACCTCGGAATCAAAATTATCCAGAATATACTTTGCCTTTTTACTTTTAGTTAAATCATAATGTTTTTCTAAAATATCTTTAATTTTATTTTCATCTTTTTTACTTATTTTATCAATGTAAACCATTTCGTCATTAACTTGGTCATTAATATTTTTATTTTGATTATAGATATATGCTATTCCGCCTGACATTCCAGCGCCTAAATTTTTACCAACGGGCCCAATAATATACACTTCTCCTCCTGTCATATATTCACATGCATGATCACCAACTCCCTCAACGACAGTTAAAGCTCCGCTATTTCTAACACAAAATCTTTCACCTGCTGATCCTGAGGCAAAGAGAGATCCGCCAGTAGCACCATAAAGCACTGTATTACCAACAATTGAATTACCTTCAATTTCAAAATTTGTTTTGGTATTTGGATATATTGCTATGGAGCCACCATTCATAGATTTGCCTACATAATCATTAGCCTCACCTTCTAAAGTTAAATTAATACCATTAATTAGGTAACCACCAAAAGACTGGCCAGCAATACCTTTAAAATTAATATTAATAGTGTCATCAGGCAGGCCTTTATTTCCATATTTTTTCGCTATTGCCCCTGATAGAATAGCACCAACTGTTCTGTCAACAGTTGTAATGTTTAGGTCTAGTTGATTAGGGACAAGCTCATCAATACTTTTTCTGAAATAGTTAATTAATTCAAAATCTAGAGGATCTTCGTTTCTATTATTTCGTTCTAATATTCGTTTTCTTGGTTTCGAGTTTGATGGATCAGGATCAGCAATTATTCGAGATAAATCAATATTTTTTGTTTTATTAAAATCTACATCCTTTTTTTGTTTTATAAATTCAGTTCTTCCTATAATATCGTCTAAGGATCTAACACCAATTTCTGACAAAATTTTTCTTATATCATGCGCAATAGAAAACAGATAGTTTACTGCCTGCTCAGGTATGCCGGGGAACTTCTTTCTTAATTCAGGTTTTTGTGAAGCAATTCCAACAGGACACGTATTTAAATGACACTGTCTAGCCATTACGCACCCTAAAGCTACTAAAACAGACGTACCAAATCCAAATTCTTCAGCACCTAATATCGCGGCTACAACAACATCAAAACCTCTTTGAAATCCACCATCAACTGTCAATGTAACCTTACCTCTTAAATCATTCATAACTAAAACCTGATGTGTTTCTGAAAGACCCATTTCCCATGGTATTCCAGCATGCTTAATTGATCCAAGCGGCGATGCTCCTGTGCCACCTTCACATCCACTGATTTGAATATAATCAGCGTATCCCTTTGCAACACCAGCAGCAACAGTTCCTACACCAACTTCTGAAACAAGTTTTACTCCAACTTTAGCATTAACATTTGAATGTTTTAAGTCATAAATTAATTGGGCCAAATCTTCAATACTATAAATATCATGATGAGGCGGAGGTGAAATTAAACCCACGCCAGGGATAGAGTTTCTTTGTGAAGCAATTTCCTCAGTAACTTTGTTTCCAGGAATTTGCCCACCTTCACCGGGTTTTGCCCCTTGAGCCATTTTAATCTCAATTTGCTCTGCTGAGGACAGATATTCAGGGGTAACTCCAAACCTTCCCGAGGCTACCTGCTTTATTACACTGTTCTTTGAATCACCATTTGTTTCAACTTTAAATCTTTCAGAATTTTCTCCACCTTCTCCACTGTTACTTTTTCCACCGATTCTATTCATGGCTACCGCAACTGCTTCATGAGCTTCTGTACTTAAAGCACCATGAGACATGGCACCAGTCCTAAATCTTTTCATTATCTCTTCCTCGGATTCAACCTGATCGATTGGTATTTCACCGATAGATGAAAATTCAAAAAGATCTCTTATTAATGATGGGGACCTAGTTTCGTGTAAAGCATTAAACTTTAAATAGTCATCATATGAGGCAGTCTTTGATAATTTCCTTATGGCTTTAAATATTGGGGGGTTAAGAGAATGGTATTCACCGTCCTTTCTAAACCTATATATTCCCTCTTCTTTTAATTTATCATCTTCATTCTTCAAAAATGCATTAGAATGTAATGAAAGGATATCTTTCTCAATATTCTTAATAGATACTCCCTCAATCCTTGTAACAGTTCCAGGAAAATATTTACGAGTGGTTTTTGAATCAATTCCGATTATTTCAAAAATTTGAGATCCTGTATAGCTTGCAACTGTGCTAATACCCATTTTAGATAAAACTTTTAATATCCCTCTTTCTAGGCCTAGCTTGTAATTAGCCTCATATTCTTTTGAATCACCATCAAATTTTTTCATCCAATCTTTAGCACTTTCGAAAGCTAAATAAGGATGAACAGCAGATGCTCCATATCCAAGAAGGCAGCAAACATGATGGTCCTCCTTAACTTCACCAGACTCTACAATTATAGATGTTTTCATTCTTAAACCATTCTTAATTAAAGAATTATGAATATTAGAAACTAGTATTTGAATTGGAACTGCCGCTTTTTCATTATTTATAGCTTTGTCACTCAGTATTACAACTTTGGATCCATCTCTGACAGAATTAAGAACTTTCTCTGTAATTTGATCAATAGACTTAGATAGATCTGACCTTTTTGAAATAAAATATGTTGTATCAATTTTGGACACTTTAAATTCCGTTTCTTTAAAACTATATAAAAAATTTATTTCTTTGTTTGTCAAAACAGGCGAATCTAGATAGAAAAATTTATTTTTATTATCTTCAAAATCAAAAAAAGAAGACTTATCTCCTAAAATTACTCTCAAAGACATTACGCTATCTTCTCTGTAAGGATCAATTGGTGGATTAGTAACCTGAGCAAAACTTTGTTTAAAGTAATTAAAAACAGATTGAGGTTTAGATGAAAGTGCGGCAATCGGAGTATCGTCTCCCATTGAACCAATTGGCTCCTTGCCAGTTAAACTCATTGGTTCAAAAAGCCTTTCTAGATCTTCAAGGGAATATCCAAATGCTTTTTGCAGAGTTAATAAATCCTCAGATTTGATTTGTGAGCCTTCATTTTTAATATTTTCACTTTTAATTATCTCACTTATTGAGTGAATGTTATTTTCACACCATTTATTATAATCATGAGTACTACATATTTCGGATTTAATCTCAGTATCACTTAGCAATATTTTTCTTTCAGAATCTACAGCGATCATTTTACCTGGTGCAATCCTTCCGGATCGGATAATGTCAGAGGGATCTATGCTAACCATCCCAGCTTCGGAACCAAGTATAATCATATTGTCTTTTGTTATATGATATCTAACGGGTCTCAAACCATTCCTATCAAGAGCAGCTCCAATAATATTCCCATTAGTAAAGACAAGTGCAGCGGGTCCATCCCAAGGTTCTAAAAAACATGAGGAATTCTCATAAAAACTTTTCAAATCTGAATTAAAGCTAGAATCTTTTTCATAGGCTTCAGGTATTAATCTTGAAATTGATCTTAATACAGCATCACTAGTTAATCCCATAAGTTCCAATGCATTATCAAGCTCTGCCGAATCGCTCCCGCCAGGCATAATAAAAGGTTTAATTTTTTCTATATCTGATTTCCAGACCCTTGAATTACATTCCATTTCTCTGGCTTTCATCCAGTTTGTATTACCTTTAATGGTGTTAATTTCCCCATTGTGTGCCAAAAATCTAAATGGTTGAGCTAATTTCCACTCGGGGAAAGTATTTGTGCTATATCTTTGATGGAAAATAACCTTGTTAGTTTTATAATTTGGATTTCTGAGATCAAGATAAAATTGATCAAGTTGATGCGCTTGCAACATGCCTTTGTATACAATGGATTTACTTGAGAAAGAACAACAATAAAGATCATTGATTTTGCTTTTGTCTGCAGCTTTTGCTATTGTTTTTCTTAATATATATAGCTTTCTTTCGAAATCAGTTTGATCGATGAAATTATTATCTTTAACAAAAAATTGAAAAATTCCTGGCTTAGCATCTAAAGCTCTTTCACCTAATGCTGAATCATTAGTTGGAACTTCCCTGGATGATATTAATTTTAAATTATGATCCTTTAAAGATTTATTAATCAAGTTCAGACTTGACTTGTGAGCTAAATTCTCTTTTTTTGGTAAGAAATACATACCAACAGCAAAATTTCCAATGGTAATTTGACCTATATCTTCTTTTGATAGAAATTCATCAAATAGTTCAAAAGGTAATTGAGTGAGAACACCCGCACCATCTCCGGTTTTTTTATCTCCGCCAACCGCGCCACGATGCGTAAGATTGATAACAGCCTCAAGTCCTTTTTTTAGAACTTTATTGGATCTAACTCCATCTATATTAGCTACGAATCCAACGCCGCAAGCATCATGTTCATAACTCTTTTCATATAATGTTTTCTTATACATAATTACACTCAGGGTCTAGGGGGTTCTTGATAAGTTTAAAACACCTCACTTGCTCTTTTAACTCATGAGCTATGAGAAGCTTTTTAACCATGCTCTATGGTGTATATAAGTATATATTTTAACTAAATTCCCGCAAGATTCTAAGATTTTTGAAAAATTATTGATATCCATGGCTGATTCTCAAAAGATTTAACAAATTTTAGATTATTTTTCATGGAAATATCAATTATCTGAAGTTTTTTCTCTGAATTGAAGCCGGAGACTATTAACAAACCGTCCTTTTTCAATGAAAGTGAGAAATTATTAATATTATTTGGTATAAAACCTCCAGATATATTACAAACAATTAGATTATAAAAATCATTCTTACGAAAAGGCTCTTTTATGAATTTTGGAAAATCATTACTTAAATTAGATTTAAAATTTAAAAGCGATTCTTCGATAGCATGGTGATCGTTCTCACATGCATAAATATTTAAATAATTAAGTTTAGAAAGCAAAATAGATAAAATGCCTGATCCTGAGCCTAAGTCTAGACAATCAGTGGCTGAGCCTATTTTTTCATAAACGTATTTTATAGCTTCGATTGTAAGCGAAGTTGTATCATGACTTGATCCAAAAGATGTTCCTTGATTTAAAAATATTTTAAGATGTTTGGAATCAATAAAAAATTCCAAAGATCTATCCTCAAATCTATCTTCGATATAAACCTCAAAATTTTTCATATTAATAAATTATTATATTATTATTATTATGATAAAAACAGTTCCTCAGGTTATGACAATTGCTGGGTCAGACTCAGGTGGTGGTGCAGGAATTCAGGCTGATATAAAAACATTAAATTCGATATCAGTCTATGGTTCCTCCGTAATAACATGTGTTACCGCACAAAATAGTAAATTTGTTAATGAAATACTCAGGATTCCTGACAAAACCATTGAAAATCAAATAAATACAGTGATGTCTGATTTTAAAATTAAAAATATAAAACTAGGAATGCTGTATGATTCAAAGATAATGAAGGTTGTTATCAATACTTTAAAAAAATATAAAAATTTACAAATTATTTCCGACCCCGTAATGATATCTAAATCTGGTGATTATTTATTAAAAGAAAATGCAATTAATTTTTATAAAAAGAATGTCCTTCCATATTGTTATTTAATTACGCCAAACATTCATGAAGCAAATAAATTATTTAATTGTAAAATAACTAATGAAGAAAATTTACTAAAATATATTAAGAAAATTAATAAGCAATTCTCAATTAATATTTTAATAAAAGGCGGCCACCTATCAAATAATAAATATTCAAATGACTATCTTATATTTAATAACAAAATTTATAAGTATGAATCAAAAAGGTATAATACAGTAAATACTCATGGAACAGGATGTACGCTTTCTGCAGCCATATCTGGTTACCTTGCTAAGAATTATTCTTTGCCAAATGCTGTAAAGAAAGCTAAGGAGTTTGTTTCATTTGGTATAAAAAAATCGTTAGATATTGGTAGCGGATGTGGGCCTCTAAATCATTTTCCAAGGAGCTAATCATGGATAAAAAAATTATAGATGGAAAAATCGTTTCAGAAAAAATAAGGGGTCAAATAAAAAATCAAGTTGATGATCTTAAAAATCAATCATCAGCTATACCTGGCTTAGCAGCAGTTTTAGTAGGGGAAGACGGTCCTTCCCAGATTTATGTTAGAAACAAAAGAAAAGCTTGTGAGAATGTCGGAATATATTCAGAAGAACATAAATTACCTGAGAATACTACTGAGAGTGATCTTTTAAACTTAATTGATAAACTTAATAATCAAGAAAATATTAATGGAATCTTAATTCAATTACCTTTACCTAGTCATATAGATGAAACAAAAGTTTTAAACTCGGTTAATCCAGATAAGGATGTTGATGGATTCCATCCTGTTAACGCAGGAAATCTTTTTGAAGGGAAACCTTCTTTCATTGCATGTACTCCTCATGGGATTATTAAAATGCTAGAACATTACAATTTAGAGATAGAGGGAAAAAATGCTGTAGTTTTGGGTAGGAGTAACATAGTTGGAAAACCAGTATCAATACTTTTACTTCAAAAAAATGCTACTGTAACTATTTGTCATTCAAGAACCCAAAATCTAGATCGGCTATTAAGAGAGGCTGATATAATTGTTGCCGCAATTGGAAGGGCAAATTTTGTTAAAAAATCTATGGTCAAAGAAGGTGCGGTAGTAATAGATGTTGGTATTAATAGACTTGATTCTGGAAAACTTGTCGGCGATGTTGATTTTGAAAATGTTATTTCTAAATGCTTAATGATAACACCTGTGCCTGGTGGTGTAGGCCCTATGACAATAACTATGTTGTTATGGAATACTTTAGAGTCATTTAAAAAATCAATTAGTTGATTGTTTAACTATGTAATTTCCTTCACTATCGTTACCATCAAATAAAAGCTTTACTGATGGATGCTCAAAAGGTAATTTTGATTCATCTTTTTCAAGATTTTGTTGAGATACATAAGCAATATAGGTCGTTTTATCTTCATTTTCTGCCAATAAATGATAAAATGGCTGATCTTTTCTAGGTCTTCTATCTTCTGGAATTCTTTCATACCATTCATCCGTATTATTAAATTCTGGATCAACATCAAATATTATACCTCTAAAGTCAAAAAGCCTATGTTTGACAATCTGGCCTAACTTAAACTTTGCTTCACCACTCATATTTTTAATATAAACATTGATTAAATATTTTCAATGTTAAAGTTTTTAATTTTTTGAATTTTTTGAATTTTAACTTCACTCAAGAGATCAACAATTTTACTATTCGAGCCTGGAAAAATAAGGTCTTTATCTATTTCCATTAAAGGCTCTAATACAAACCTTCTATGGTGTGCACTTGGATGAGGTATTATTAAATCTTTTAAATTTATGATCTCTAATCCGTAGAAAATGATATCAATATCAATAGTTCTATCCATATAAACTTTTGAAGGAGTTCTTCCAAGTTGAGATTCAATGCCTTTTATAAATTTTAGTAAGAGTTTTGGTTTAATACTGGTTTCTGCTTTAAGAGCTAAATTTAAAAATTTATTTTTTGATTTATAACCTATAGATTCTGAACTATATAAGGATGAGAATTTCTTTATATTTATTTTGTTTTTAAGTTTTATGATAGCTTTATTTAAATATAATTCTTTAGGTTCTATGTTGCTTCCTAGGGATAAATAAATTTCGGCCATTAAATATATTAGATTATTTTTGACTTATAATACAAATTTGATTATTTTCTTTATATGCCAGCAAAGTTAAAAAAAATTACAGTTAAGCAAGCCAAAAAATTAGCACCAACCTGGTCGATTAAAAAAAATAAATTATATAAAAAGTTTATTTTTATAAATTTTTCAGACGCATTATCTTTTATTGTACAGGTTGGCATTGAATCAGAAAAAATTAACCACCACCCAACTATTTCTAACACATATAATAAGGTAGAAATATGGCTTGATACACATTCTGTAAATGGGTTAACTAATTTAGATATTAAGCTTTCTAATGAAATAGATAATATTTAATCAATCTTATATTCATCTTTATCGACATCTACAACTTTATCACTTTTGTCTTTACTTGCTGGAATATTACTATTTTTGTTTTTTTTGTTACTTGTGATTTTTTTATAGATTCTAGTAAGAAAGAAAATTCCTAATATTGCTAAAAACCCTGCGGTAAAAATGAATGCGAGAGCAATTAAGATAATGACACTAATTATCGAAGTTAATGTAAATTTAATTTTTTTTATCATTTTCTTTGTTTCTTTCTTTGCTTCCTTTTCTTTTTTTCTATCTGGCGACGCTTCTCTTTTGCTTTAATTTCCGAAATTTTGAAATTTTCTTTCTTCTTTATTTCATCAGAATTATTTTTATTTACTTTCTCATTATCATTATCATTGTATGAAAAATTTTCATCAACATCTTTGGATTTCTCTATTTCTTTAAGATCTTCATCTTTTATTGGTACAACTTCTAAAAAATTTACAAGTGCATCTATATTAAAATTATCAATCATTTCATCAAACATATCAAAGCCTTCCTTCTTATATTCTCTCAAGGGGTTTTGCTGACCGTAGCCCCTTAAGCTAACACTTTCTCTAAGGTAATCCATTGATAATAAATGATCTTTCCATTTCATATCTATTGTAGAAAGAAGAATAAACTTGCCAATAGGCTGAAACATATCGCCTAAAAGTGTTTTTTTATTTTCAATTTTTTTATCAATAATTAATTCAAGCTGACTACTATCTGTAAGCTTCAGAACCTCATCTTCTGTTAAAAAATTAAACATGCTCTTCTTCTCATCAAATGGAACCTCATCATCCAATAAAGGCTGAAATGAATAAATTACATCATATTTTATTTCTTTTAAAACTTCATCAATCTCACTATTTCTTAATAATCTGTTTCTTAATTTATAAATTATTTCTCTTTGTTTATTTTGAACATCATCATACTCCAATAGATGTTTTCTGATCTCAAAGTTACGAGATTCAACTTTTTTCTGAGCATTTTCAAGCGAATTGGTTATCATTTTGTGCTCTATGGGCTCACCTTCTTTCCAGCCAAGCTTTGCCATCATGTTAGAGATTCTCTCAGATCCAAAAAGTCTCATTAATTCATCTTCCATGGAAACAAAGAATTGTGTTAACCCTGGATCTCCTTGTCTTCCTGATCTACCTCTTAATTGATTATCAATTCTTCGTGACTCGTGTCTCTCACTGCCCAGAACTACTAATCCATCAATCTTTAATATTTCCTCTCTTTGCTTTATATCATCATTTGATACACCACCAAGCTTGATATCGGTGCCTCTTCCAGCCATGTTAGTGGCAATTGTAACTGCACCTATTTCACCCGCTTTTGAAATTACTTCAGCTTCGCTCTCATGATTTTTAGCATTTAATACATTATGCTTGATTTCCAAAGTTGATAAGTATCTACTGAGCTGTTCGGATTTTTCAACTGAAACAGTTCCAATCAGTACGGGATTTCCAATTTTATTATATTTTTTTATATATGAAACAATTGCATCTATTTTTTCTTTGTCAGTTCTATAAATTAAATCATTTAAATCTTTCCTCATCATTGGCAAATTGGTAGGTATTACTACAACTCTTAATTTATATATATTCTGGAATTCAAGTGCTTCGGTATCAGCAGTTCCTGTCATTCCAGATAGTTTCTCATACATTCTAAAATAATTTTGGATAGTAATGGATGCAAAAGTTTGATTTTCTTCCTCAATTTTTACGTTTTCTTTGGCTTCTACAGCCTGATGTAATCCCTCACTCCATCTTCTTGATGGCATAAGTCTTCCTGTAAACTCATCTACAATTATCACTTTGTTATCTTGTACTACATAATCTTTATCTCTGGTATAAATATTAATTGCCCTTAAAGATTGATTTATTGAGTGAAGTAAGGACAAATTTTTAGGATCATATAGATTATCTATATTAAATAATTTTTGTAATTTTTCTGAGCCTGAATCGTTAATAAATACTTGTCTTGTTTTTTCATCAATTGCAATATCCTCTTTATTAATCTTTTTACATAAACTATATATATTTTTATAGTCAACAAGTGAACTATCAGTAGGACCTGATATTATTAATGGAGTCCTTGCCTCGTCTATAAGGATACTATCAACTTCGTCGACTATCGCAAAGGAATGGCTTGATTGGCAAATCTCATCATTTGAATATTTCATGTTATCTCTCAAATAATCAAAACCGAATTCACTATTTGTTCCATAAATAACATCACATCCATAAACGGTTGATCTTTCAGATTCAACCAATTCATACTTAGTAGAATTATTTTTCACAGCGTAGGATATTCCATTATTCAATACGCCTACTTTTAGATCTAGAGATAAATATATAGGTGCCATCCATAGCGCATCTCTTCTTGCTAAGTAATCATTAACAGTTATTACATGGACAGGGTATGGATCTAATGAATTTAACACTACTGGTAATGTGGCGACCAAAGTCTTGCCTTCACCAGTTTTCATTTCTGCTATCTTTCCCTCATGAAGAACTATTCCACCTATAAGCTGTACATCAAAAGGTCTGAGCTTTAAAGTTTTTTTGGAAACTTCTCTTGTTAACGCAAAAACATCAATTATAAAATTATCGAGTTGCCCAATTTGCTCATATCTAGTCTTTATTTGTAAATATTGATTTTTTAAATCTTCTAAAGAGAGATTTGTAAAATTTTCTTCTTGAGAATTTATTTTTTCTACAATTTTTAAAATTCTTGAGATTTCTCTCTCATTTCCAGAACCAAAAATTTTTTTTATAACATTTAACATTTAAATATTTATATCGTTAAAAGATTTAATTTGATAGATCAATTGGAACAACCTCGCTTATACCTTCCAATCTAGATGTCACTCCTATTAATTGCTTTGCAAACCTCATTGTAGTTTTATTATGAGTAATAATAGCAACTTGAGATAGATTAGAAATTTCATCCAACATTTCTCCGAACTTTAAAATATTCTTATCATCTAAAGGAGCGTCCACTTCATCTAGGAGCAAGAAAGGAGCAGGCCTTACAAAATAAGCTGATAGTAAAAGTGCTATTCCAGCTAAAGCTCTTTCACCGCCAGAATATGATTTTAAATTTCTATATTTTTTTAAACCTATTTTTAACATAACCTCAATTCCAGAGTCTTTTGGTGAATCAGGATTTGTTAAAATAAGCTTCCCTTCACCACCTCCAAATAGTCTTTTAACATATTCATCATATTTGGAACTTATACGATTAAATGTATCAAGAAAAGCAGATTCTGACTCCTGATCAATCTTACTTATTGTTTTACTCAAATTATTTAAAGAATTCTGAAGATCAATAATTTGAGAATCTAAGAACTCAAATCTTTCATCCAATTTTTTAAATTCCTCTGGAGCTAGTAAATTTACAGGTCCAAAATTATCAATTGTTCTTTGTAACTTATAAAACTTAGATTTAGCTAGTTCGTTTTCACCCATCGCACTTATTTCATCATTTTCAGAATCTGAAATATTCTTAATATCCTCATTATATTCCATGTCTGAAAGCTGCTCCAATAATTGATCAATTTCAATTTTTGCTTTGTGTAATTTAGAATCATATTCTTCCGACTCAGATCTTTTCAAATCAATTTTTTTAACAAAATCTTTGATTTGCTCTCTGACTTTATTGGCATTTGACTCATTTGCAATTATTGATGATTCAATATCATTAACCTCTGTATTCAAAACATTTATATTTTGCTCGATTTCTAATTTTTTATTATTTGTCGAATCTGTTAGGTTTAAATTTTTTTCGAACTTTTCCTCATCAAAAATTATTTTATTTGAAATTTCATGAATCTTACTTTTAAATTTGTTAACCTTAGATGTAATACTTTGTAACTCAAACAATATAGAATTTCTTTGAGAATCTAACCTTTCTCTTTCTTCATTATTCTTTTCATTGATAATATTTTTAATATTCTCATTATCGCTAACTGTTATTTGATTAAACTTATCTTCATAGGATTTTTTTTGTAAAACAATATCGCTGATTTCATTTTTAATTTTTTCAATTCTTAAAACTTTATCACTAATTTCGGATTCTAAATCCATAATTTGATTCTCCATGTTGGATTTTGAAGACATTTCTGAGGCAAGATTTGTTTTTATTTCGTTTATGGAGTTTGATAATTTTAAATAATTAATATTCTGTGACTCAATTTCTGAATCAAAAAGTTTTATTCTACTGTTAATATCAAATATCTCGTCTTCAATTTTTTTTCTATCCATTACCAATTGATCAATTTCAGTATCATATTTACCTCTCAAAACGTTTAATTTTTTAATCTCTTCTTTAATTTGTAATATATTGTCTGGCGCTGATCCAACTGTTATTGAGCCATTTGAATCAAAATACTCACCATCTTTAGTGACAAAATTTAAACTGGGATAATCTTTTTTTGAACTTACGGCATCTTTTATAGTATCCACAACATATGTCTCGCCAAAAATGCTTGCAAGAAAAGGCCTATTTTCCTTACTACATTCAATACAATCAATTATATTTTTAAACTCGAGTGCCGAACTTGCACCAATATGTGTTCTATAGTCTAGAGGTACAAAAGTTCCACGGCCACTTGAACTTTGTTTGAATTCTTCAATCGCACCAATTGTATTATCACTATTTTTAATCAATATCCACTTTAGTTTTTCTCCCAGAAAAGATTCAACGGCTTTCTCAAAGCCTGGCATCGGTTTTATAAAGTCTGAAAGTATACCTTCAATATTTTTACCTTTGAGTTTATTGACAAACTCCCTTATTCCTTCTGGAAGCCATTCATAGTTAAGCTCTATATTTTCAAGAACTTCAACTTTTGATTTGGTTGCCTCAATTTCCGAATTTATTTTAATATGCTTAGTGTTAATTTGCTCAAGATTTTTTTGAACATTTTTTAAATTTTCAATTTCTTCTTTTTTATTAATTTCGCATTTATCTCTTATTGCCTCAAGATTATAAATATCATCTTGTATTTTTTTCATGCCAGTCATTAAATCAGAAATTTGTAACTCTGATTTAGAGGATAGCTCACCATAATCTAATTTCTTTATTTTCAATTGTTCTAACTCGTTATCCAAGAGGTTTGCACTTGTTTTCTGAGATGAAAGCCTCTCAACTGCATCAAACAATCTCTTTTTAATACTTAATTCATCTTCTGGTTCAGAATCTTTATTGTTTATATCAGAGGTAATTTTATTGTAGTTTGAAGTAGTTGAATTGAGTAGTTTCTGTTTTTTTTCTTTCTCAATTAAAATATCCTCTAGCTCTTGAACTGTCTCTGACTTAAAAATTTTTGTGCTTTCCAAGCCTTGCTTAATAAGATCGTTCTCAGAGGTAATTGTTTTAATTTCAGAGTCAACTTTAAAAAGTTTTTCTTTCTCGGATAGAATTTTTGAATTTAGCGAATCATACTCTAGCTTATTCGATTTGATATTTTCTTCTAAATCTTCAAACTCCTTATTTTTTAAAAATTTGGATTCTTCAATAGCATTAATAGTTTGCTGAAAATTCTCCTTATCTTTTGCTGCAGTCTCAAGTTTTTGGTTTAAATCTTTAAATCTTTTTTTATAAAAGAGTTTTTCAATTTTCTTATATTTATCAACAAGTATATTGTATTCATTAGATTTTTCAGCCTGCTGTCTTAGAGATTCTCTTTGTGATCCTACTTCTTCTTTAATATCATTAATTCGATCCAAATTATCTTTAGTTAAAATTATTTTTCTTTCAGTTTCGTGCCTTCTAATTTTATATTTTCCTAATCCTGCTGCTTCATCAATCAATTGTCTTTTATCTTCAGCTTTTGCAGTAATATAACTTTCAATTTGACCTTGAGGTATTACTGTAAAAGTACGTGAACCAGCACCAATTGTAATAACTAATTCAGTGATATCCTTAAGCTTACAGTTTTCACCATTTAAGTAATATAGGCTTTCACCACTTCTTGTTAACCTTCTTTTTATTTCAATTTCTTCTGGTAGGTCTTTATTATCATGGGTATCAATAATTAGTGAGATTTCAGCAAAACCTTGCTTAGGAAGCTTATCATTCCCGTCAGAAATAAGCTGCATCATTGAGTCAGTCCTCAATAGTCTAGGATTCTGCTCACCAAGAACCCATCGTAATGCATCTAGCAAATTAGTTTTTCCGCATCCATTTGGACCAACAATTGCCGAAATTTTATTATTGAAATTAACTACAGATTTCTCATAAAATGTTTTAAAACCTTTTAATGATAAGGACTTTATTCTCATTTTAGGCAATAATAAAACAATATATTAGCTTAGTAAAGAAAATATGTTTCTTATTTATCACTAAAGTATTTATTGTTTAATTTTACTTCTACATTAGAAGTTAATTCTTTTTTTATAGAATTTATAAAATTTTCTGATTTTTCAATATACAAGCTCCTAGTGATTCTTTCCTTCTCTAAAATAAATAAATCATCATTAGGTAATCTAATTTTTTCAATAAAAATAAGATAATAATTTGAATCTATGAAAACTTTTTCAATAAGAAAACTTCCATAATTTTCTAAATCTACAGATTCCACAAAACTATTAATATTAGGATTATACTTTTTACTTTCATCATAATAGAATTGCAAATCTAAATTACTATCGGATTTTATTATTGAATTAAATTTTGAAGGATTAGCATTATAAAGACCTATCAATTTTATGAAAAAATTCTTTCTAGCAACATTTTGCCGATCTTCTTTCATCGTTGAAATCAATAGCTCTCTTTGCGAGATCAGGTCTTCAGAATTCCTAAAAATCCATATCTTATCATTATAATATGTAAACTGAATATCTTTTGAGCTTATTGCTTTTTCTTTTATAGAATCTGGCAATTTATATGAGTCTTTAGATATGGTTAAAACTTTAGCGCCATATTTTTTTGAAATTTGTTCAAATGAGTTATCTATTATTAGTTCATTTATTATATCGAGTTCACTTAATATACTTTTCTTCGCTATCTCATCTTTGATTATTTTTCTTATGCTTATTTCATCAAATGGTTGATCAGAAAGATAGTTTTCATAATAAGACCTAATATCATCAGGACTTATGGTGATATTTTTTATTAAGTCCTCACCTGATATTGTAATAAAATCTAAATATTCCAATTTTCTTTCAAAACTTTCTTTGTTTTCTTTTAAGTAAGCTTCAATCTCTTTTTCAGTAAAATTATCATTAATTTCTAGATCTTCATTCAATGATATTTTTATATAGTTAAATTTAGTCTCAAGGCTCAAAAATTCCTCATATGCTTCATCATTAGTGATTAAGATTGTTTCTGCAAAGAATGATGACAACTTATCATTTAGAGCCTCTTCTTTGATAATTTCCTCAAATATGTTCCAATCTAAATTGAAGTTTTTTTTAATAATTTTCTTATATATTTCAGGGTCCTCTATTTCTTTAATACCACCAAGAAAATTATCAGCTAGTATTTTATCTCTTATCTCTTTATCTGATACATATAAACCAATTTCATCTGCATAGTCAGCTAATATTTTTCTAGAAGCTATCATTTGAACTATTTGAAGATCAAGTATATCTCTAAAAGCTTTTTCAGATTTATAGTTAGCTGAAAGTGATAATTCTGATATTTTTTTATTCTTAAAAAAATCAAACTCCTGTTTGGAAATTTTCATATTGTCGACTTTTGCTACAACATCTTTCCCCATTCCAAAGGAGATAAACTCTGTCCCAGCACCTAGACTTATTATCAGTCCTGCGGTTAAAATAAATATAATAAGTTTGGATATAAATGAATACATTCATTCAATCATATCATAATTAATGTAATTTTTTTTCCTTTCATTTATAATAAAAATTGTGAAAATCATCCTTAATGGCAAAAGTAAAAAAGTAAATTCTGATCAGAAAGTTATTGATTTAATTGGATTATTAAAAATAGATAGTAAATTTATAGCTGTCGCAGTTAATGGAGAGTTTGTTTCAAAAAAAAATTACTCTAAGTTTTTTTTACACGATGGTGATATAGTTGAGATAGTTTCACCTCATCCTGGAGGATAAATGCAAATTTATAATATAAAGTTAAAGAACAATATCATTTTAGGATCATCAAAATATCCATCTCCAAATATATTTTTGAAGTGTGTTAGAAATATAAAAACTGAAATGATCACCGTAGCTCTCAGAAAAATCGGAGATAAGCCAGAAAAGTTTTATAAAACTTTAGCTAAAACTAATTGTAAAATTTTGCCAAATACTGCTGGATGTTTTAATGTTAAAGAAGCCGTTAACACAGCTCTTATGTGTCGAGACATTTTCGAAACTGATTTTATAAAACTTGAAGTTATTGAAAATGAAAAGAACCTAGCCCCCTCTGTTAAAGGAACAATAAAGGCGTCTGAAACATTATTAAAATTAGGCTTTAAAGTTTTACCCTATGCTACAGACGACATTAAGTTTGCCAAGAGGCTTGTAGAAGTTGGTTGCAAAGTTGTAATGCCATGGGGCTCCCCTATTGGAACCGGTCAAGGTCTTGTTAATATTAATAAATTGAAACTTATCAGAAAATCTTTACCAGACACAACTCTTATAATAGATGCTGGAATAGGTAGGGTATCACATGCATGTCAGGTTATTGAATTAGGATATGATGGAATACTTCTTAACTCAGCTGTTGCTTTATCAAAAAATCCTCCTAAATTTGCTGAGTCAATATATAATGGAGTAAATTCAACAATCGAATCAATTAAAGCAGGACCAATTTCTGTCTCAAAAGAACCTATTGCATCAACCTCTTCAAAAGGTATTCCTTTTAGAAAATAAATTAATTAGATTTTATAGATCTATATATTGTTGAATATTTTCCTCCAGAAGGTCTTTGAATTAAAAAGAGGATTGGCTGATTTTTTTTAATTTTAGATAATATTTTATTAAACTCCTTTAGATTCGGAGTTCTTTTTTTGTTCATCTCAACAATTATATCACCCACTAGAAGTTTAGATGCTGCTGGACTATCAGGGTAAATTTTAGAAACTACTACATTAGATAAAATTGACTTATCATTATTGAAGTTTTTTTTATCTACTTCAAAACCGAATTTGCTAACAGAATCTTTAATTTTATCATCTTGAACTTCCGATTTAATAATATTTTCAGTAGGAATACTTCCAAGAGATACATTAATTTTAAATTTTTTTCCGTCCCTTAAAACTGATAGAACAACTTTCGTTTTTGGTTTTAATGATCCAATGATTCTGGGAAGCTCTTCCATTTTATTTATTTTTTTTCCATCAACTGAGGTAATTATATCTCCTCTTTGTAAACCTGAATTTGATGCAGGGCTATCCACGAGAATTTCAGACACAAGTGCACCATTAGTATTCTTTAACTTGAGAGACTCAGCTATCTCAGGTGAAATAGATTGTATAACGACTCCAAGCCATCCTCTTTCAACTTTTCCATTTATCCTAAGTTGTTCAACAATTTCAACCACTGTATCAATTGGGATTGCAAAGCCTATACCTTGACCCCTAGCTGCAATCGCAGTATTAACACCTATAACATTTCCATTTAGATCAAATAATGGTCCTCCACTGTTTCCCTTATTTAATGCAGCATCAGTTTGTATAAAATCAACATATGTTCCTAATCCATCTACATATCTACCCTTGGCACTAATTATTCCAGTTGTAACGGTTGTACCAAGCCCAAGTGGATTTCCAATCGCCACAACCCACTGGCCTATTTTTAAATTTTTAGATTTGCCAATATTTAAAGATTTTAAATTTTCCTCAGAATTAATTTTCAATAAGGCTACATCTGTTCTTTTATCAGTTCCAACTATATTTGCTTTATATTTTTTTTCATTGTATAAAACGATTTCAATTTCATCAGCGTTTTCAATTACATGGAAATTGGTTACTATCAATCCATTATCTTTGTAGATGAAACCTGAACCCAAGCCTTTCCTTGGTTGTGGCTTAAAGTTGTCGCCAAACTGTCTCTTAAAAAACTCATCAAAAAAAGGGTCGCCTGTAATCCCATAGTCTACTTGCTGGTTACTAGATACTTCAATTCTTACCACCGATGGATTAATTTCATCTACAAGATCGGGTAATGTGTCAAGAGTAAATGCACATCCTATATTAATTATAAAAAGATTAAATATAATAAATTTAAAAAAAATAGAGTTCATCACTACAATAATATAAATTAAAAAATTATCTTATCCAGTTTCAAAATCTGGATGATAGAATATATACATGAATTGTATATTTATGGGAACTCCATTGTTTGGTAAATATGTTTTAGAAAAACTCTCAAAAATAGTAAATATCAAATTAGTTTTATGTCAGCCTGATAAACCATCAGGAAGAAATAAAAAAATAGAAATTGGTGAAGTAAAAAAATATTCCATCGAAAATAATTTAAGAATTCTCCAGCCAGATAAAATAAAGGGCAATATTAGTATTATCGAGGAAATCAAAAAAATTAAACCTGATTTTATTTTCGTGGCTGCATATGGGAAAATTTTAAATAAAGAAGTTCTCGATTTGCCGAAATTCGGATCTATCAATGTTCACTCTTCTTTGCTTCCAAAATATAGAGGAGCTGCACCAGTAAACTGGTCAATTATTAACGGTGATAAAACGACCGGTGTAACTATAATGAAGATGGATGAAGGAATGGATACTGGCGATATAATTTTATCAAAGAAATTAGATATAAGTGCGTATGATAATGTAGAAACATTAACCGAAAAACTTGCTATTGTTGGATCAAATTTAATAGAAATATTCATAAATAATTTTAAAAATAAAGGTAACGAATTTGAATCATTTCCTCAAAATGATGCCGAAAGCTCTACTGCTCCTAAAATGAGTAAAGATATTTCAAAAATTAATTGGGAAAAAGACTCAAATATTATTAACAATCTAATTCGAGGATCCTATCCGTGGCCTGGTGCGAACTGTGTAGATTCGAATAATCAATTAATTAATATCTGGGAGGCTAATTCAAATGATAAAATCCTTGGTGAACCAGGAGAAATTAAAAAAGAGGATAATAAAATGTTTGTTTGTTGTGGTCAAGGAAGTATCGAAATTTTAAAAATCCAAAAAAGTGGGAGAAAAATAATGAGCGGCATCAATTTTCTTAATGGAATAAAAATTGGCGAATATAAATTCAGTTAATTGGTATTTCAATCGAATATGTTGAAATCTTAAGTCTTTCTACCAATTGATTATTCCAACACAGCTCTCTTGCATCTTTTAACTTGCTCTTTGGTACAAATATAACACAGCCTATATCTAAAGATTTTAGGCTTTGCCATTTTTCAATTATATTTTCATTTATATAAGACTCTGTCTCAACTTCGCCAATCATAATAATTTGCCCATAATTTCCAAAAATTATATCAGGAAAAAAACCTCTAAATTCGTAATTTTTTTCATTTATTTTATTAACTTTAATTTCATTGTATTCTTTTGAAAATTTTTTTTCAATTTCCTCGATTACCCAATCATGCAGGAAGTTCTCTCTATTAAGGCTCATAAGAATTGCTCCACATCAATTTATTTTTTAAAACTGAAAAATATTCATTTTTTTTCATTCTAAGAAGATTGAAATTTAAATTTGATTTTTCAATATTTATTATAAATTTTCCTTTAAGTTCTTCACTATTTGATCCATCAAATGAAACATATATTGGATTTAAAGAATCAACAGAAACCGAAACCTTGCTTTTATCAGAAATAACTAAGGGTCGGTTTGTTAAAGTGTGAGGGCAAATTGGAGTTATTATAATAAGTGGAAGATTTGGCGCGACAATGGGTCCACCTGCTGACAATGAGTATGCCGTTGAGCCCGTGGGAGAAGAAATAATTATTCCATCAGCTCTAACTTGAGAAACTAATTTATCATCTATAAAAACGTTTAAATCAATAATTTTTGATAATGCACCTTTGCTTATAACAATATCATTAAGAAAATTCTGTTTAACCTCATGTTTATTTTCTTTAATTAAGTGTGCATTTATTAGATTTCTTAAATCAGATCGCAAATTATTTTTGAAATAATTATCCAAAATAGTTTGAAAATTTGAAAGTGGCGCCTCAGTCAAGAAGCCTAAATTTCCTAAATTAAACCCAATAACAGGTTTTTTTTGTAAAGCAGCCTCTTCGGCTATATGCAAAAGAGTCCCGTCACCACCAAAAGCAAGTATGAGATCTGATTTTGAAGCCAACTCTTTTAATTCAACTAATGTATCTTTAGGCTTTATGTAATAATTTTTATCATAAAAGATCTTACAATCTTTATTTTTGAAATATTCCGATAATACTTCCTCTATTTGATCAATATTTAGTAGATTTGGCTTACATACAACCCCTATGTTCATTAGTATATTATATATTAATTTTATTTATTTTATTTTCGATAATAAATTTTCTATCAAATGGCCAATATCCCCGTCCAGGAATGCGTCAACATTACCAATTTCATCATTTGTTCTATGATCTTTGATCATTCGATAAGGATGAAGTATGTATGATCTAATTTGACTCCCCCATCCGATTTCTTTCTTATTTATATTAATTTCATCTTCTTTAGATTTTAATTTATCTAATTCCAAATCATATAATTTGGAACTTAAGATTTTCATTGCAAATGACTTATTTTGATGTTGTGATCTCTGATTTTGACAAGAGACTACTAGCCCTGACGGTATATGTGTGATTCTTACTGCAGAATCAGTTTTATTCAAGTGTTGACCTCCAGCTCCACCTGCTCTAAAGGTATCAATTTTTAGATCCTTTTCATTAATTGAAATATCAATTTCTTCAGTAAATTCAGGTGTAACGGATACTGAAGCAAAAGAAGTATGCCTTCTTTTGTTAGAATCAAATGGAGATATTCTAACCAGCCTGTGAACTCCAGATTCATTTCTCAACATGCCATATGCATACTCTCCTTTGATAAATATTGTGCAGTTTTTTATTCCGGCTTCATCACCATCAAGTTTATCTAAAAATTCTGCTTTAAAATTATTTAGTTCAGAATATCTCAGATACATTCTACAAATCATTTCTGCCCAGTCTTGGGCTTCGGTCCCGCCCGCTCCCGAATTAATTGATAAAATTGCATTGTTTGAATCTTCACTTCTTGAAAGAACAGTTTGAATGTCAAACTTTTTGATCATTTCCGCAAGTTCTAAAATATTTTTTTCAAGCTCAGAAATTGCTTCTTTGTTGTTTTCACCTTCATCATATAACTCTAAAAGCTCCACATTATCTGTATTGTCTTTTTCAAGGTCAGCTAAATGGTCTACCTTCTTTTTCAATATAGATAATTTTTTTAATATTGATTGGGCTGAATTTTGGTTATCCCAGAAGTTATCTTTTTTTGATAATTCCTCAAGACTTGTAATTTCGATCTCTAATTTTGCCGGGTCAAAGATATTCTCTGATTTTTTGTAGCTTTAATTGATTATTTTTTAATATTTGCTTTAATTCAGTCATTTTCTTACAAAAAAAATTTGTTATTTCTGTTATATTTAATATTAACATTAATATTGAAATGGGGGAATTTTTTGAAAAACTATGTTTTAACACCTGGACCAGTACCTGTGCCAGAATTTGTTATGCTTGAAATGGCAAAACCAATCATACACCACAGGACATCGGAATTTGAAGAAATTTTCTATAAAGCAACTTTAGGTTTAAAGAAGGTTTTCATGACAAATGAAGAGGTCTTAATTTTGGCTTCATCTGGTACTGGGGCAATGGATGCAGCAGTTTCAAATACTCTAAGTAAAGGTGATAGCGCTTTAGTTATAAATGGTGGAAAATTTGGAGAAAGATGGGGGAAAATTTGTAGTGCTTATGGAGTGAATGTTATAGAGTTAAAAGTTGAATGGGGAAAAGCTGTTGAAACAAAAGATATCGAAAAGGCACTAGAAGATAATAAAGAAATTAAAGCAATTCTTATTCAGGCCAGCGAGACTTCTACCGGGGTTGAGCATCCTATTGAAGAGATTTCAAAAATTACAAAAAACCTTGATGATGTTTTACTTATAGTAGATGGTATTACTGCCGTTGGTGCATTTCCAGTTGAATTTGATAAATGGGGTATAGATGTTCTTATAGGTGGTTCGCAGAAAGCTTTTATGCTTCCTCCTGGTTTAGCTTTCATTAGCCTTAGTCAAAAAGCTTGGAGTTTTTATGAAAAGTCTGACTTACCAAAATTTTATTTAGATCTTAAACAAGCCTATAAAAATAGTTTGAAAAAAACATCTCCATGGACCCCTGCAGTTAATTTAGTGATGGGTTTAAATGCGGTTTTAGAATATTTTGATAAACTTGGACTAGATAATTTGTTTAAAAGGCATACTGTAATGTCTGAAGCAACAATAAAAGGATTTGGATCAATAGGATTAGAAAATTTTGCTCCTGGATGCTCTAGCACCGCCCTTTCTGTTATTAAATCTCCGGAACATATAAATGCTGGTGAAATAATTAAAGGTTTAAAAAATAAATATGGAATGATTGTTGCTGGTGGTCAAGATCAAGCTAAAGGAAAAATTTTCAGAATTACTCATATGGGATATGTTGATAAAGGTGATATGATTTCAGTTATTGCCGGTGTCGAAAATATTTTACAAGAACTAAAATATGATTTTACTCCTGGCTTGGGTGTATCAACTGCATCAAATATCCTTGATCAATTATAGATTTTTTTCCTTTATTGATAAAAATATTTTTTTATTTATAATTATAGACACGTAAGGTCCATATTGGATTTTAAGGAGTTTTCATCATGAAAATTGGATTATTTTATGGAACAACTAGTGCTGCAACTCAAGAGGTAGCTGACTTAATTCAAGACCAAATGTCTGATTGTGAGATTGAAGTGTTTGATGTCTATGAACAAGATTTAAACAAGATGTCAGACTTTGATAGAATCATTATTGGTTGTCCAACTTGGGACATTGGCTTACTCCAAGAAGATTGGAGAAGTAAGTTTGATGAATTAGACACCATTGATTTTTCAGGTAAAAAAGTAGCTTATTATGGATGTGGAGATCAAAATATATATAGCTCCTCCTTTCTAGATGCCTTAGGTATTCTTGAAGAAAAAATTACATCAAAGGGTGGTATCACTATCGGTCAAACTTCTACTGATGGATATGAATATGATTTTTCTAAGGCTGAAAAAGATGGTCAATTTGTTGGGCTAGGAATTGATAATGATAATGAGCCAGAACTAACTGAAGAACGTGTAGAAGCCTGGTGTAAAACAATAAGTGAGCAGTTCAAATAGAAATCTTTTTGATATTTGATAATTGATTCTCCATTATACAGTCTAACAAAACTAGGTTAACCATTGCTTCTGCGATAGGAACAGCTCTGGGACATAAGCATGGATCATGTCTTCCAGTAACTTTTAGTTTTTTCTTCTTCCCTTGAGAGTTTATCGATTCCTGTTCTTTGGATATAGATGAAGTTGGTTTAAGTGCAAATCTTAATACGATAGTATTACCATTAGTAATTCCACCAAGAATACCTCCGGCATTGTTTGATTTAAACTTAATCTTGCTACCATTTTTTCCCAAAATAATATCATTTACTTCTGATCCTTTTTTTTCTGCAACTGAGAAACCTATTCCAATTTCAAAACCCCTAACACCACCAATGCTCATTATAGCTGAAGCTAATTTTGCATCAATTTTTTCAAAAATAGGAGATCCAAGTCCCGCAGGAACCCCTGTTGAACGAACCTCTATTGCTCCACCCACAGAGTCGCCTTCTTTCCTTACACTATCAATTAGTGCTGTCATTTCATTATATTTAGATTTATCTGAAATTCTTAACGGATTTTTTTCAATGTATTTTTCTACAAACTTGCTACATCTTATATTACCTATCTGCGCAACAAAACCTATAGTTTTAATTTTGAATGAATTGAGGACTTTTTTGGCTACAGCGCCTGCTGCAACTCTTGCAACTGTTTCTCTATTCGATGATCTTCCTCCTCCTCTATAATCTCTAATTCCGTATTTTTCATCATAACTCAAATCAGCATGTCCTGGCCTGTAAATATCCTTAAAATTAGAATAGGATTTTGATATCGCATCAATGTTCATTATTTGCATAGATATCGGTGTTCCTGTTGTTTTACCTTTAAATGTTCCAGATAATATTTCTATCTTATCTGGCTCTCTTCTAGGAGTAGTAAATCTACTTTGACCGGGCTTTCTTTTATCCAGCTCAATTTGTATATCTTTTTCGTTCAATTTAATACCTGCAGGACATCCATCAATAACAACCCCTAGAGCTTTTCCGTGAGATTCCCCCCAAGAAGTGATTTTAAAAAATTGACCAAATGAATTTCCAGGCATTTAAAAATTCTATTATAAATAAAATATATTGCAATTAACTAAATGCTATAAGATCAGCATTGCATCACCATAACTATAAAATCTAAATTTCTCTTTTAATGCAATCTCATAACATTTCATTGTAAGTTCATAGCCTAAAAAGGATGATATTAAAATTAATAAAGTTGATTTTGGTAAATGAAAATTAGTCAAAAGACAGTCTGTAAATTGAAAATCAAAACCCTCCGTAATAAACAAATTTGTCTTTGACCATTTATCGACTTGATTTGTATCAATAGCAAGAGATTCAATAGCTCTTAATGAAGTTGTCCCAATTGAAAGAATTCTATTTCTATTTCTTTTTGCGTCTTGAATTTTTTTCAAAGTTTTATTATTTATAAAGAAACTTTCTTCATGCATTATGTGATCATCAATATTTTTAGATTTCACAGGCAGAAACGTACCTAATCCGACATGCAAAGTTATATAATCTTTAGAGATCTTAAAATTATCTAATAATTTTTTTGTGAAATGTAGCCCCGCTGTGGGTGCTGCAATAGAGCCATCAATAGATGCAAAAACTGTTTGATAATCCTCTAAATCCATTGAATCTGAATCTCTTTTAAGATATGGAGGAATAGGCATTAAGCCATGATTTTGCAATAAATTTTTAGGGTTAGAATCAAAAATTAGAAACCAATTTTTATTTTCTCTTAATAATTTAGCATTAATATTAAGCTGAAAAGAAATTTCAGTTTTTTTTGGAGATTTTGTCATTACTTTCCATTTGTTATTATCTACGTTTTCAATTAATAAAAATTCTCTCAATAAATTATTTGTATCTGATCCTTTAATTAGAATTGGAAGAACTTTAGTATTATTAAAAATTGCAAGATCATTACTTGTAAAAAAATTCGGTAAGTCACTAATAGAGCCTAAATCAACCTTTCCACTTTTTTTATTTACAATCAACAATCTTGACGAATCACGGGGTCTGATTGGTCTGTTAGCTATCAATTCTTCTGGTAAATCATATTCATATTTATCTAAGAACATTTGTTACTTTAACTTATTTAATATAAGTCTTAATGAATTCAATTTAATAAACCCAGTTGCATCCGACTGGTCGTATAGATTATCCTCTTCAAATGTTGCAAGCTGATTATTATATAAAGAATGATCAGATCTTCTACCTAATATTCTTACATTACCTTTATACAATAATATTTTTACATCACCCGTAACATTTTTTTGTGTTTCATTTACAAAAGCAAGGATTGAATTCATCTCAGGTGAATACCAAAAACCGTTATATATTAATTGAGAAACCTTAGGTATTAAACTGTCCCTTATATGCATAACCTCTCTATCCATAGTCAAGGATTCAATAGCTCTATGGGCCAGATTTAATACAGTTCCTGCTGGAGTTTCATAAACACCTCTAGATTTCATTCCAACAAATCTATTTTCCACAATATCAACAACTCCAATACCATGTTTTCCGGCAATTAAATTTAAATTTTTAAATAAATTGATAGGACTAATTTTTTTTTGGTTTAATTTATGAGGAATACCATTTTTAAAAGATAATGTAATCTTCTGAGGGTTGCTTAAAGTTTTGGATAAAGGCCTAACTGTTTCAAACATGTCCTCTGGTGGCTCATTCCATGGGTCCTCTAATATTCCACCTTCATAACTCACATGATAAATATTTCTATCACAACTATAAGGTTTAGACTTAGTTATGGGAATTGGAATTTTATTTTTTTTTGCATAATTGATACAATCTTCTCTTGATTTTAAATCCCAAATTCTCCATGGTGCTATGATTTCAATCTTTGGATTTAAAGCTTTATAACTTAGTTCAAATCTCACCTGGTCATTACCCTTTCCTGTTGATCCATGCGAAACTGCATATGCATTCTCTTTTTTCGCAATTTCAATTTGCCTCTTTGAAATCAGAGGTCTTGCAATTGAAGTTCCTAATAAATAAGAACCTTCATATAAAGCTGAGGATTGAATCATAGGAAATATAAAATCTTTAATAAATTCATTTTTCAGATCTTCAATATATACCTTACTTGCACCAACCTTTTTGGCCTTTTTTGCAGCTGCATTTAGATCTTCACCTTGGCCAAGATCTGCAATATATGCTATTACTTCGGCATTATATTCTTTCTTTAACCAATGTAGGATAACTGAGGTATCTAGTCCACCTGAGTAAGCAAGTATAATTTTTTTTGTCTTCATAATTTATTCTTTATCAGGGTTTCCAATTCCTTTATAATCTAGCAAATAAAATGTGGCTTTAGTTTTCTCATATTTTTTTTCTAAAAAAGTTCCAATATATTCAAGTTTTTCTAATTCATTCCCATTTTGTGCTGATGATCTTTTTTCTTCAGAAAATTTAACTTTAAATTTAAGATCTTCTGGCATTCTTCTTTCTGCTGTTGGTTGAGTAGTAAATAAGAATTCAATATCTTGTTCAATTTTGACACTGTCTGGGAGTGTAAAGCCAACAACAACATTTACAGATTGAAATTCTATTACATAAACATTAAGTTCTGAAGTCATTTCACTCTCAGGCCCATCGGTAATTGTCATTGTATAAGATGCGGCAGGCAAAGAATCGACTTTAGCTTTTGATTCAGAAGATCCCAGAGGAAAAAGTCTGTTGTAGTCTTCTCCATCTATTAAACATCCAAGATTAAGCATATAACACCTCTTTGAAATATTAATAATATCTAATTAAGCATAATATTACTAATTTGATTAGCAGTTAAAGATTTATCTCTTCTATATGAGTAAAAATCATTATTACTGTATGTACATTCATTAATCATATCAATTCTAGTAACACCTGAAGATTTTAGAAGAGAAATATTAATTTTACTTAGATCTATAAAAAATTTATTATTTTTTTCTTTTAAGGATGTGCCACTGTCATTAAACTTTTTTTTGAATTTGATCCACATATCCTCGCTAACCTCGTAATTTGGTAAGGAAATTGAGGGGCCTAAAGATCCAATAATATCTCTAGGATTAATTTTGAGCTTTTTAAATATAAGATTTAAAGTATTGGTAATAATTTTATAATATGTACCTCTCCACCCAGAATGTATTGCTGCTACAAAAGTTGCATTAACATCTGTTAATAGTATTGGAACACAATCAGCAGTTTTCACTCCTATATTAAATCCTTTTTGAGTTGTAACTATTGCATCACCATCAATCGATTTGCGAAGTTCTTGAGTATTTTCTAAGAATATAACTTTACTACTATGAATTTGATTTAATGTAAAAATATTTCTTTTTACAGGTTCAATGGATTTTGATCCAAAATTATAAGAAATGCCTTCTACAGATGATAAAAGTTTTGATTTATATTCAATCAACTATTTTCCTCTAAAATATTAATTATTTTTTGCATATCAGCTGGAACCTCCGAATGTAATATAATTTTTTTATTTGTGGTTGGGTGAAAAAATTTAATTTTACTAGCATGAAGAAGGTGTCTTTCGATATTAATTTTTAAATTCTTTGAAAATTGGACAGATTTTTTATTAAAATATAATTTGTCTCCTATTATTGGGCAGCCTAGAGAAGTCATGTGAACACGAATTTGATGAGTTCTTCCAGTCTTAGGATACACCTCAACTAAAGTAAAATTATTATAACCCTTTACCTTTTTCCAGTAGGTTATAGCACTTCTTGGTGAAGATGTATTCTCTGATATTTTTTTTCTATTTTTTTTATCTCTTCCAATAAAATTAGATATTTCTCCACTTTTATCAATAATATTGTTAGCAACTAATGCAATGTAGGTTTTTTCAATTATTCTTTTTGAAAACTGCGATGACAAATTTATATGAGCATTATCATTTTTAGCTATTATCATTAAACCAGAAGTTTCTTTATCAAGTCGATGAACAATGCCTGGCCTTAATTCACCCCCAATTCCTGATAGGTCTTTACAATAATGAACTATATGATTCACCAAGGTTGGGCTTTTAATCCCTGCTCCATGATGAACAACAATATTTGGGGGTTTACTAATAACCATTAAATCTGAGTCTTCAAATATAATATTTAAATCCCCAGGAATAGGCTCAATTTTTGTGTCTCTTGCTTCTGGAATTTTAATATTTATAAAATCATTTTCTTTCAATACATATGATGGTTTTACTTGATTATTATTACATAAAATATTTTTTTGTTTTAAAAGTTTTGATATATATGATCTTGATAAATCTAATTTTTCTTTCAAAAAAATATCAACTCTTTTATATGAATCCTTTTTGTTAATGTATATGTCCATCATTTAACCAATATTTATATTTTGCCTTGATTTGCAAGAATCATAAAATATTAGTCATAATTATGCATATGAAATTAAAAAAAGATAATAGAATTGAGTTGAGATTTGCACTTATTGGTCCCGGAACTATGTGGAATTTATTATATGAGGGTATGGATCAAAGCGTCAATTTAAGATCAATCTTTAAAGGAAAAGATGAAGAAAGCATTTTAGCATTAATTAAGTTTGGAGAAATTTTAAAAAAGAAAAATGATTACGATATTACAATTAAGGATGACGGAATAGAAATTAATAATTTTATTGGAATCAACGACTTTGAAAATGGTGAGAAGTGGACCAGCCTGATGAGCAAATTAAAAGATGAAATTATTAAAATGATATAATTTCACCAGATGCTACTTCCTTAGTTTCATTTTTAGTCTTCAAAATTAATGAGCCATTTTTTTTTATATCAATAGCAGTTCCTTTAATTAAATTACTGCCCAGCAGGACTTCGATATTTTTATCTTTATCAAACCAATATTTTTTATAATAGCTTATGAGTTCAGACCTATTAGCTTTAAAACTACTTGCAAAATTTTTGAGTATTTTATGCAGAATATCTTCCATATTTACAGCCTTATTTAGAACCAAACTCATGCTTGTTGGTTCAATATTATATTTCATTTTTGGGTTATTTAAAAAATCAGTTTTCTCAAAATTTACATTAATTCCAATCCCCACAATTATAAAATTTTCTGAATCAGCTTTATAATCTAATTCGCATAGAATTCCAGAAATTTTTTTTGAATCAACCAATATGTCATTTGGCCATTTAATTTTTGCATCTATATCAAATTCAAACAAAGTTTTTCTTATAGCAACTGCAGAAATAATGGGTATCAATGATGATTCTTCATTATTTTTATATTTTAAAATAATTGATAAGGCTATACTTTTATTTTTATGGGATACCCATTTACGATTATTTCTTCCATAACCAAATTTTTGATTTGCAGAATATATACATACACCATGTTTTTTTTCATTTAGATTTTTAGCAAAATTATTAGTTGAATCAACCTCGTTAAGCACTATAAGGTGCTCATAAAATTCTGAAAGTACTTGATCATCTGAGATAAGCTTATTTAGTTTATTCATATCCTAAATGCCTAGCCTATTGTAGTCTCTATAATCTTTTAGTATTAAAGCTATTACTGAGAAACCAAAAGATGCGCAAATTAGAGAGGAGCCGCCATAACTAAAAAGAATCATTGGAATTCCTATCACCGGAAAAAGACCTATTGTCATTAAAATATTTATAATAAAATGAAAGAAAAAATAAGAGGAAAGACCATATAATATTACTTTTAAAAATAAATCATTAATATCTTTTAAGAATGTAAGCGGAAAAATTATTATAAATCCGTATAGTATTAGAATTATTAAGGAACCTAAAAAACCAGTTTGTTCAGCCCAAACAGAAAATGCAAAATCTGTGTGATTCTCGGGAAGAAAGCCAAGTTTAGCTTGAGAACTTTCTCCAAATCCTTTACCAAATATTTTTCCAGAACCTATGGAAACTTTTGATTGGATTACATTATAGCCAAATCCTTTGGGATCATTTTCAGGATATATAAAGTTTATTATCCTTTGTTTTTGATATGGCTCAAGATAATTATTCCATACAGGAATTGATATTAATGAAGCCAATAAAATAAGTCCTATTAGATATTTTTTATTAAAAGAAAAACTTAAAATTACCGACATTGAAACTACAAAAAGCATAAAAGCTGATCCAAAGTCAGGTTGAAATAAAATCAATATGAAAGGTAATAGAAAAAGACTAAATCCAATAAAATATTTTATAATTAACGAGCCCGAATACGATCCAAGTTCAGAATATATTTTGGCTATAAGAAAAATATAGGATATTTTGATTAATTCTGTTGGCTGAAAAGTAAACCCTAAAATATTAATCCAGCTTTTGGCACCTGAAACCTCTTTGCCAATAAATAAAACTAAAATAAGTAAAAATATAGAAAAAATATAAAAAAAAGTAGAGATATTTTTTAATGTTTTTAATCTAAGTCTGAGAATAAAAAAAGTAATAATTAGAGAGATTATTAACCATACAAACTGCTTTATTGAATAAATACTAATATTTTCATTCACTTCAATTTGTAATAAATTTATGCATCCTAATAATATTATCAAATATCCAACAAAGATAATTTTGGCATGTGGCTTATCAAGAAAATTAAAGCTGATCATTATTTTCCAAGTAATTTTTTTTATAATAAGAAATAATTTCCTTGATTATTGGCCCACCCGCTCTTCCGCCTGAGTCACCATGTTCAGCAAAAACTGTAATTGCAATTTCGGGTTTATCTGATGGATAGTAGGCGGTAAACCATCCATGATTTTTGAACTTTCCATATCCATACTTTTTTGAGTCCTTTGAAATGACTTGAGCTGTTCCAGTCTTGCCCGCGACTTTATTATCCACCCTGGCTTGAAATCCTGTTCCTTCCCTGTCATTCACAACTCCCTTAAGACCTTTTTTAATTTCTTGTAGATTTCTATCTTCTATTTTTAATAATTTATCTTTTATAATTTCTTGATTCTTGTATAATCTAAATTTTACAAACTCACCATTATTTGCAATTATTGATATCATTTTGTGTGCTTGTAAAACATTTAATGTTAAATATCCTTGACCAATTGAAACATTCGCTAAATCACCATTATAAAAATTTCCATCAAGATATTTATTTATAAAATTTTTGTCAGGAATTGTTCCCAGTCTTTGTTTAAACGGAAAATATTCGTGCAATTCTCCAACACCAAATCTCGATAACCATTCTGAAAATTTATTAATACCTAGTCTTATGCCTAATTTGTAAAAGTAAACATCACAAGATGTAATTAGAGCCTTACTTACATTTACATTTCCATGTCCACCTCTTAGCCAACATCTAAATTCTCTGTTACCTATCTTTGTTGATCCGGGACAATAAAATGTTGTGTCTTTATTAATTTTTTTTTCTTCTAAACCTGCAACGGCGGTTACTATTTTGATTATTGATCCTGGTGGATTGCTGACAAGAAATGCCCTATTTAAAAAAGGCTTGTTTGGTGAATCTTTTAATTTTTTCCATTGATTAGATGATATTGGTTTAGAAAATAGATTTGGGTCGAATCCTGGCTTACTTACTAAGGATAAGACCTCTCCTGAATTAACATTTGATACCATTACAGCCCCATTTAAATTATCCAGTGATTTATAAATTATTTTTTGTAATTCAATATCAATAGTTGTATGAATATCTTTTCCTTTTTCAATTTCATCATAGCTATAATTTAAATTATCAAAACTAACCTCATCTCCTCTACTATCTACAAAAAAATATTCAGCTCCCATAGCGCCAGATAACTCTTTATCTTGGTCCCGTTCAATCCCAACTGCCCCTTTTCTATTTGACAGCAGATTCCCATAAATCACATCTTTTTTATCATTTGACGTTAAATGGCCAACTAGATGAGATGCCACCTCATTATGGGGATATACTCTCAAATAATCACTTATCAATTCAATATTTTCATAAGATGAAAATTTTGTATCTATTATATAAATATCCTCAATTGATAAATCTTTTTTTATTAGAATCCTTTGGTTCAAAAATGACTTATTAACTTGATGAGAAATATTATTTAAATCAGTTTGACTCAACCTAATATTATTATTTTTCAATTTGGATATTAATTCTAGATTTTTTTCTTTCGATATATTTTTAAGATATAAATTTACCATCGGCCTGCTATATGAGATTTTCACACCATTTCTATCATAAATAGTGCCTCTGGGCGATGGAATAATTGCTTCCCTAAGAAAATTATTCTGAGATATTCGCTCATATCTGTCACCTTCAATAATTTGTAAGAAAGATAATTTAAAAACAACTATTAAGAAAAAAATTACTATGATTAAAATTGATATGTTTGATCTGAATGAACTGGCCATTTGATATACTTAATAATAATCAATATTAAGGATAAAACTATTACATTATATGTAAAACATGTAAATATAAATAAAAAATAGTTAAAAAAATCAATTGATCCAAAAAAATTTGCACAAAATAATAAAATTGAATAATAAAGTAAGATTAAGACTGCCATTAAGGTGATTTCATTTTCATAATTTTTCCAAATAAAATTTGAGGTTATATAAATACCTGTGAATAATAAAAATAATTTAAGAAATAAATCAAAATAGGATATGAAACTTCCAAAAATCTGAAAAAACAAAAGAATCAAAACTAAAAAAATGATCATTGTCCTTTCCAAATTTAATATTGAAAAAAGAACAACTATAATCAAAGTTGAATCAATGTAAGGACCAAAATTCAATAAATATGAAGAGTTAAAAATTGAGAAGAAAGCCCAAAACAGAAAGAAATAATGATAGTTAGTATTAATCATTTTTATTTGAAATAATACCTACATATTCAAAATTGGATGAGAAAATATCTGATGATATATAAATTTTCAAAAAACCTTTTTTCTTCTCAATTCTTATAACTTCAGCAATTGGTTTTAAAAAAAATTCTGCTTCCCCACTATTTTGCAAGTAGACTTTGTCTCCTATAGAAATATTTGTAGTATCTTGAATGTATTTTATGTATGAGCTAAAACCATCGCCTTTTAAAATTCCTTTATGTTTTTCGTCGCCGACTTCAACAATCATAACAAAATTAAGATTTTTAATTGAATAAATTTCCGAGTGAGATTCATTAACATCTCCGATCTTACCTATAAAATTCTTATCTGAAAATACAAGTTGATCCACTTGAACTCCATCATCTGCACCAACAGGTACAAAAAAAGTATTATTCAAAATTGAGGGATACTTGAAAATCACTTTAGAAAAAATAATTTTTAATTTTTTGTTATTATTTTTAATATCCAAAAGATTTTTTAACTTCATATTCTCTTTTTGAAGAGCATTATATTTTTCATTATCATCTTTATTATCAAGTTTATAAGAAAAATGATAATTATAGAAAGAGGAAAAAAAATCCTTAGTTCCTCTATTAAATATAGAATTTATATTTAACCAAAAAAAAATAAATATTAAAAAACTAAAGGCTAAAAAAATAAAAAATTTTTTTTTATTTTTTTTTGAAATCATATCTATATTGAAATCTTTCTTAAGGTATTTATTTCTTCCAGAGCTTTCCCACAGCCTTTGACAACACAAAGCAGGGGTTCTTCGCCTACAGTTACTTTCAACTTAGTAGCCGATGAAATTCTTTCACATAATCCGCCAAGCAGGGCTCCCCCACCTGCTAAGACTATACCATCAACTATAATATCACCAGCTAATTCTGGCGGCGTTGCATCAAGAGTCTCTCTAACAGCTGTTATAATTTCTTGAACAGATAAATCAAGTGCTTTTTTTGTATCCAAAGAATTTAAATCTATAGATGTAGGTAGTCCTGAATCTAAACTTCTACCCCTAACCTGCATTTGTAAAGATTCACTTGGAGATTCAGTTACATCAGCAATTGTTTTTTTTACAGTTTCTGCCATATTTTCACCAATTAAAATATTATAAGTTTTTTTAACATAATCGATAATAGCATTATTCATTGAATCACCAGCAGTTTTTATAGATCTACTAATAACTAATCCACCGAGAGAAATAACTGATATGCCCGTAGTACCTCCACCAATGTCAATAATCATTCCACCTCTTGAATTTAAAACACTATCCATTTCTGCTCCAAGGGCAGCTGCCATAGTTTCTTCAATCAAATAAACTTCTCTTGCACCAGCGGACTCGGCGGCCTCAACAACAGCTCTCTTTTCAACTGGGGTAATTCCAATTGGTACAGATACCACCACTCTAGGTCTTACGAGAAAGTTATTTCTATGATACTTTGAAATAAAATATTCCAGCATTTTTTGAGTTACTTCAAAATCCGCAATTACCCCCTCTTTTAAGGGTCTTATTGCTTCAATAGAACCAGGTGTTTTACCAATCATTAACTTAGCTTCATCACCAACTGCTAAAATATTTATATCTCCAAGCCTATCTCTTTGAACCGCAACTACTGAAGGTTCATTAGCAACTATTCCTTTATCTTTTATATAAACGACAACATTTGCAGTACCAAGATCCAGTCCTATATCAATGGAGAAATAGTTTGCAAGTCTATCCCAAATTGTATAATTTTTATTTTTATCTGTAACCATAATGGAAAATATTAACAAAAAAAATCACTTTTTCATACTTTTTCTGTTATTTAAATGCCTTGTGAACATTTATTGAAGTTATTTGATTATTATCGATTAATAAATCACTCAAATCAACACTCATAAATTTCTTCTCAGAATTTGATTTTAAGCCTCCTATAGTAATAATTTTTTCTATACCTGAACTATTTACTAACTTTATTTGTATTTTGTTTATATCTTCATCAGATATATTCATTAGTTTTAAATATTTTAAATTTGATTTAAAATCATATTGTAAAATAATAATCGATTCAGAAATTTCATCTTCTTGCATCTCAATATAACTTTTTTCATTTATTGCAGCTTCCTTAATCTGTAAAGGCAATTGTTTTATTTCTTTAGTATTTTCTATATCTGTGATTCTGGAGTCCGCCGAAATAATAGATATTTCAATATTTGAAAAATCAAAATCCAAAATACCTGTAGTAACTTTTATTAATTTTTTATCATTTGCGATTATATAATCTTTTTTATATTTATACCTCCTTTTATTTACCGTATTACCTCTTTCATTTAAAAAATAAATTTCAAACAATATATTCTTATAATCATAATTACTGTTATTGTGAATTTCTAAATCAATTAATCCTATTGTATTTCTAACTTTTGAATCCCATGAATATTTTATTATTTCTAAATCATCAGAAGGAATAGAGATTTTTTTAATTGATTCATTATATATATCCTTGATTTCAATTTCCTTCATTAGTCCACCAGAGGCTAGATAAGTTTTAGGAGATATCATTTCTGCATCAATTATACTAAGCTTTATCATACTAGCATTGTCTGCCATGTTGATTCCTAAAGTCAAAGGAGCTATAGAAATTATTTCTCCTGGAGCTATGGGCGTTGGATGAATTAAAGTTTCTTCAGAAATTTTATTTTCGCCTTTATCATAAATTGAAATTAAAAATTTAATATTCTTATAAAAAAATCTAGAAATATTCTCATACGAAAATTTATAGAATGAGACGGTCTTTGAAGCTGAAGAATCAATTGAATAATCCAAATCCAAAATTGTTATATTTTCCCAGGGCCTATAGTTCTTCATATCTTGATATTCAATAGATGCGGTTTTGATTCCAATCGATGTCTTAGTTGGTGTAAAGGGAAGTATGATATTTGCTGCTAAATTATTAAAAATTTTTTTTTCATTTTTATTAATTGAGTCATTAATAAAAATTGGAAATTTATATAATACATTTGTCTCATCATATATCTGAACTTCAAGAATTATTTGATTATATGATAAAGACGAATCATTTAATATTTCAATATATTCAAAAATAGGCTGAGTACTTTTTATTTTACTTTTCCATTTAAATGATGAAATACTTAATTTTGATAGATTTTTGTCAAATAAATCATTAAGATTATTGGATACGGAATCTAATGTACAAAAAAATAGTATAGTTATAAAAAATGAGGTTTTGAGAGTTTCTTTAATTATTAAGCTTAATAAATTCATAGTATTTTTTTAAACAATAATATCAGATAAACTAAATGATGTAAGTAAGGAATTAAAATGCCTAGATATATATTATTGTCGACATTAACTACTGAGGGAAGAAAAACCGTAAAACAAAACCCGAATAGAATTAAAGAAGTTGACGATGAAATTGAAAGAATGGGTATCAAAATTCTTAAACAATATGCCACTTTAGGCCCTTTCGATTTCATAAATATAGTTGAAGCTCCCAACAATGATGCAATTAGTAAACTATCAATTGAATTAACATCTAGGGGAACTATTAAAATAAAAACATTACCAGCGATTGATATAGATTCATTTGTTGAATACCTGAAAAAAAATGATTAAGATTCTCAAAAGATTACTTGGTAACGTTAAAGAGCAATCTCAAAATGTTCCGGGTTATAAAGCTAATAAAATTTTGAAGATATATATTTATATTGGAGTAATTTCAATCATTATACCAATATTATATTTCATAATCATATTTGGCTATAACAGTTTCATGAAATGATCAATTTTAATTTAGATATTAGTAAAAGAAAAATATTAATTATCGGATCTGGAAATATTGCAAAAAGAAGATTAAAAAAAATTTTAGAGTGCGCAAAGGATATAAGAATAGATATTGTTTCGCCTGACTTTAACAACGAAATTAAATCAATTTTTTCCAAGGAACCGAAAATTAAATTTTTTAAAAGGAAATTCAGATTCTCTGATCTAAGAAACATTGATATAGTAATTGCCTGTACAAATGACATATCTTTAAATCAGGAAATTTCAAAAATATGTTTTGAAAAAAAAATCTTTGTTAATAACGCGTCAGACCAGTCTTTAAGTACAATACATTTCACATCTAATGTAAAGATTAGTAAAATAGTTGAGTTAAATTTAAATACTGGTGGACAAAGTCCGTTTTTATCAAAAATAATGAGAATTTTAATTGAAAAAGTTTTAAAAAAACCGATAGATAAATTACTAAAATCTATTTCATATAAAGGTAAAATTAATAGCAAGAAAGAAAAAGAGTTAAAGAGTAAGATTAATAATTCTGATATACTAAAAAAAGTTTCAAAAAAAGGAGATAATCTATTTGACGACCTTATAGATAAATAATTACTTTAAAGATGGGAATTGTAGAAACCAGTAAATTTTACAAGGGTTTAAAAATAATATTTGAAGATGAATTATGGGAAATTATTGAATTCCAGCATCGCGTGATGCAGCAAAGAGCTCCGGTTATTAAAACAAAATTAAAAAATATTTTTACAGGTTTAGTGCAAGAAAAGAGTTTCAGGAGCGGTGACACATTCACACTTCCAGATCTTTCTAAAAAAGATTCACAAGTATTATTTTCTAATGATTTATCAATAACTTTCATGGATCTTGAGTCTTTTGAACAGCATGAAATTAACATTGAAAAATTAGGTAATAAAATTGACTTTATAAAAGAGGAACAAAATGTTCTACTAATCCATTATAATGGTTCTCCAATTGATATAGAATTACCAACACATGTTGAACTCGAAATCAAAGAAACTGAGCCTGGCTTAAAAGGTGATAGCGTAACCGGTGGTAATAAGCCTGCAAAACTTGAGACTGGTGCTGAGGTTTCAGTGCCTTTATTTATAAACATAGGCGATTTTGTTAAAATAGATACTAGAGATGGAAAATATATTGAGAGAAGTAAAAAAGCTTAAATCAATTTAATCTGTAAATTAAAAAGATATTGGAACTCTTTATCGTCAATCGGGATAATTTTGCTATTGATTTTTGATCTCATTCCAATTTCTACCATTTTATTAAGCTCATCAAATCTATATTCTCCTATGATCAATGAATGAATAGCTGTAGCCTTATTAAAATTTTCTAGCCATTTTTTGCTATCAGTAAATCTGTATTCATTTGTTAGTCTGGAATAAAGAAATAAATACAAATCACAGTAAATAAGAATATCCTGAAGGCTGTCTACTTTTTTTGACTTAACTAATTTATAAATCAACATAGTTTAAATTTACTTTGATAATTTAATATTTTACAATCATATTGTGAATAATATTAAAATATTCTCTGGGACATCTAATATTCCATTAGCAGAATCAATCTGTAAAAAACTCAAAATAAAGCTAGGTGATCTAGATATAAAACGATTTAGCGATGGGGAAATTTTTGTTGAGGTAAATGAAAGTGTAAGGGGTAGAGATTGCTTCGTTGTGCAATCAACAAGTAATCCGGTTAATGAAAATTTATTAGAATTATTCGTAATTGTTGATGCACTGAAAAGAGCGGCTGCTAAAAAAGTATATGCAGTAATACCTTATTTTGGATATTCCAGACAGGATCGTAAGGTAAGTGACAGGTCACCAATAACTGCGAAACTGATTTGTGATTTGCTAGTTAAATCTGGAATAGAAGAAGTTATACTAATGGATATTCATTCAGGCCAAATTCAAGGTTTTTTTGATGTTCCAGTTGATCATCTTTATGCAGCGCCAATTGCAAGACAGTATTTTACAAAAAAATATAAAAAAGACTTAATAATAGCATCCCCTGATGCGGGTGGAATGGAAAGAGCTAGAAGATTTGCGAAAAAATTTGGAGATTTAGACTTAGTTGTAACAGATAAGAGGAGGCCTAAATCCAATGTTTCAGAAATAACGAATGTTATAGGAAATGTCAAAAATAAACATGTTCTATTGATTGATGATATGATTGACACTGGTGGTACAGCAGCTAAATCAGCCGCTGCTATAGTGAAATCCGGAGCAAAATCTGTATCAATGTTCTGTTCTCATGGTGTTTTATCCGGAAAAGCATTGGATATTATTAATAAATCTCATATTGATGAACTTGTAATTACTGATACAATAAATAACCAAAGTAAATTAAAGAAGATAAAAAAAATCAGGGTTTTGAGTGTTTCTAATTTAATAGCAAAAGCTATAAAAAGAATTATTGATAAAAAATCCATAAGCGATTTATTTTTATAGGAGTATAAAATGATTACGGTTGAGTTAGAGGTTTTTAATAGAGAATCTTTAGGAAAACAAGCAAACAAAAAGTATAGAAAGGATGGTTTTATCCCAGCTGTCATCTATGGGAAAAATAAAGACAATTTAAACATATTGGTTGATCCAATAAAATTAAAGAAACTTCTAAAGAATGAAGCAGGTGAAAATACTATAATAGAAATGAAATTAGATAAATCTGATTTAAAAAAGAATGTACTTCTTAAAGATGCACACTTAGATACGTTAACAAGCGATCCTTTACATCTCGATTTTTATGAAATTACTGAGGGTATGGATGTTAAAGTTTCAGCTCCTTTGTTATTTGCAGGTAAACCTGAAGGAGTGAAAAATGGTGGTGTTATCCAAACTCTTTCTAATGAAATTAAAATAGAGTGTCTACCTACTAATATTCCCAATATAATAGAAATTGATATTTCAGATTTAAATATTGGTGATACCTTGAGAGTAAAAGATATAAAGCCTATGAATGGGATAGAAATTCTTTCTAACCCTGAAAGTACAATAATTAGTGTTCTTGCCCCTAGATTAGTTGTTGAAGCTTCAACGACTGATGCTGATGAGAGTTCTGAATCAGTATCAGATGAAAATTCTGAGCAGGAGAAAAATACAGAGGGTTAATAACTAGAAACTTAATGTGAAAAATTTTTTAATAGCTGGATTGGGAAATCCAGGTGATAAGTATAAAAATAATAGACATAATATAGGATTCCAAATTATTAATACCTATCTAACATATTTCAGTCAAAATAAATTTGTTGATAAATTTGATTCAGAATATACTTCAATAAATTTTAGAGAAAATAAACTTCATCTATTAAAACCAAAAACATTTATGAATGAAAGCGGAAAAGCAATTAATAAATGTATAAGTTTTTTTAAAATACCTTTAGAAAATTTAATTGTAATCTATGATGAAATGGATTTATCTACCGGTAATGTAAGAATAAAGTTCGGTGGTGGCTCAGCAGGACATAACGGAGTAAAATCTATTATAAGTTGTCTAGGCTCTGAAAAATTTACTAGAATTAGAATTGGGATTGGAAAGCCTATAAATAAAGAAAAAATTAACTCTTATGTACTATCAAACTTTAGCAATAATGAATTAAATTTATTCAATGAAATAAAAACAAATATTAAATACATTATCGAGGATATAGTATTAGAAGGTTTACCATTTGCAATGAATAAATTTAACAGTAAAATTCAATAAACATTATTAAAAATTCAAGGAGGATATCATGGATTTATCAACGAAGTTTGTTGCTTTTGGTGGACTTATATTAGCCGTTCTTGGCTTAATTTATGCGCAAGTAACTTACTGGAATATAAGATCATTGCCTAGGGGTAATGATACACAGAGAAAACTTGGTGTGACAATTTACAATGGCGCCATGTCTTTCATTAAACAAGAATATAGATACATAGTTATTTTTGTAGTTGTAGTTGGTGCACTATTATTTTATTTTTTAGGCCAACAAACTGCTTTATGCTATTTTGCTGGTGCAATTCTTTCTATGACATGTGGTTGGGCAGGAATGACATCAGCTTGTATTGCTAACTCTAGAACAGCCGAAGCTGCTAACACTTCTGGTCAAGGGTCAGCTTTAACAACTGCTTTCAAAGGTGGCAGTGTAATGGGATTTTCTGTCGCTAGCTTAGGAATTCTAGGTGTAAGTGGGGCATTTACAATATATTTTGTATTAAATGCTGTAAATGATATCAGCTTGGCAAGCTTTGCAACAAATATTGGTGGTTTTGCTATGGGAGCAAGCTCAGTTGCACTTTTTGCTAGAGTTGGTGGTGGAATTTATACAAAAGCTGCTGATGTAGGAGCCGATCTTGTTGGTAAAGTTGAGGCTGGCATACCTGAAGATGATCCTAGAAATCCTGCGACTATTGCAGATAATGTTGGTGATAATGTTGGTGATGTAGCTGGAATGGGTGCTGACTTATTCGAGTCCTATGTTGGGAGTGTTATTGCAACAATAGTAATTGCTTCTGGTCTAGGCATGGCTACAAATCAAACTTTAGCAATGTATTCATTTCCAATAATTTTGATTATTGTAGGGACTATAGCCTCTTATATTGGAACAAAAGTTGTAGATATTTTAAAGGATTCTGAACCATCAGGTGTTTTAAGAAAAGCATCTCTGACAGCAGGAATACTTTTTTTAGTATTTGCATATTTTTCTTTAAATGCCGTGGGTGGAAGTGTAGGAATTTCCTCCTCACTACTGACTAATATTTTTATTTGTTCAATAATAGGCCTTTTCTCAGGATCACTGATAGGTGGTATTACAGAATACTACACTTCAGGTAAACCAGTTTCTGATATTGCTGACGCATCAGAAAAGGGCGGAGTTGCTACTAATATTATTAGTGGCTTATCCGTTGGAATGTTAAGTACCGCTTTACCAATCCTAGTAATAGTTATTGCAATCTTTTCATCATATCAATTTGCAGAGCTATATGGAATCGGTATTGCAGCTGTGAGTATGCTTGCAACTATTGGTATTACAATGTCTGTTGATGCATACGGTCCGATAGCTGATAATGCTGGGGGTATTGCTGAAATGGCTGGGCTTGATCCTAAAGTAAGAGTAATAACTGATAAATTAGATAGCTTAGGTAATACAACTGCTGCAATTGGTAAAGGTTTCGCAATTGGATCAGCAGCATTGACATCTTTAACTCTTTTTGTGGCGTTTGCTGCAGCTGCGAACATAAGTTCGGTAAACTTACTTGATCACAAGGTTGTTTGCGGGCTTTTACTTGGAGGAATGGTGCCTTATTTATTTGGTGCTTTAACAATGGGGGCAGTAGGAAGATCTGCGGAAAAAATGGTTCAAGAAGTAAGAAGACAATTTAAAGAAATAGCTGGGATAATGGAAAGAACCGCTGAACCTGATTATGCATCATGTATTAAAATAAGTACTGATGCTTCATTAAAAGAGATGGTTTTACCTGGAATTCTTGCAGTTGTCTGCCCAATTATAGTTGGATTTGCATTAGGCCCTGCAGGCCTAGCATCATTTTTAGGTGGTGCTCTTATTTCAGGAATTACATTAGCATTAATGATGGCTAATTCTGGTGGAGCGTGGGATAACGCAAAGAAGTATATTGAAGAAGGAAATAAAGGTGGTAAAGGATCTGAGGCTCATAAGGCAGCCGTTGTAGGTGATACAATTGGTGATCCATTTAAAGATACCTCTGGACCTGCTATGAATATATTGATCAAACTTATGACAATAGTTTCACTTGTAGTTGCACCAATATTTCTATAAATGAGTTCTCTTAGCTGCGGCATTGTTGGGTTACCGAACGTTGGAAAGTCAACAATTTTTTCTGCCCTAACAAATGCCGCAGCAGAATCAGGTAATTTTCCTTTTACAACTATTAACCCAAATATTGCTATTGTCGATGTACCCGATGATAGACTAGATTATCTTGTAGAAGTATTTAAACCAGATAGTAAAATTTATACATCATTAAAATTTGTTGATATTGCTGGGTTAGTTAAAGGTGCTAGTGAAGGTGAAGGATTAGGAAATAAGTTTTTGGGGAATATTAGGGAAGTTGATGCGATTGCACATGTATTGCGATGCTTTGAAGATGAAGTAACACATGTTTTTAATTCTGTGGATCCTGTGCGTGACATGGAAGTTATAAATTTAGAACTATGTTATAGCGATATACAAATTCTTGAAAAAAGAATTTTAAAATTAGAAAAAAATAAAAAAAGTGGCGATAAGGATTCTATTCTTGAATATGAACTTGTACAAACCCTGATGAATATATTAAATAAGGGAAAAAGAATAGACGTAAATGATTTTGACAGTAATCAAAAAAAAATAATTACTAGTTTAAATTTAATATCATCAAAACCTGTTATATATGTACTAAATTATGGAGATAATCAAATAGATAATTCAAAAATCAAAGAATTAAAGAAAATAATAGAATCAGAAGGTGAAACTTTTGTTGAAATATATGGTCTTCTAGAGAATGAAATAAGAGATCTTGAAAATACCGAGAAACAAATGTTTTTGAGTGAGTATAATATCAAAAAAACTGGGTTGGATCTTTTAATAAATAAAGCTTACGAATATCTAAATTTAATAACATTTTATACAGCTGGTCCAAAGGAATGTAGGGCTTGGAGTATAATAAATCAGTCAAAAGCACCTGTAGCTGCAGGGAAAATTCATTCGGATTTTCAAAAAGGTTTTATCAAAGCAGAGGTTATTAAATATTCAGATTTTGTTAATGCAGGAAGTGAGGATGAAGCAAAAAAGCTAGGCTATCTCAAATCTGAAGGTAAAGATTATATAGTAGAAGATGGAGATATGATTCACTTTAGGTATAATACATGAAACCTGTTGCCATAATATTTGGCCAGCAGACCATAACAGGAGGTCATAAGATATGACTAATAACTATGAAATTTTATTCATAGTTCCAAAGAATATTGATGCCAGCCAATACAGTGAGCTCTCAGAAAAAATAACTAGTACAATTAAAGACAAGTTTAGTTCTGAATTATCTAAGTTTGAAAAATGGGCTGATAGAAAATTGGCTTATACAATTAATAACCATTCTGATGGAACTTACTATATAATTGAAACTAAGTGTAATGCTGAATGTATTGGTGAAGTTGAAAAAATACTAAGCTTTGAGAAAACTAGTGTTTTAAGATTTTTAATTGATAAAAAATAAGGAGACATCATGGCAGAAAGAAAGGAATATGATAGAAGAAAACAACCCAGAAAGAAGCCTTCAAAGCTTTTAGAGGGAGACGTTGATATAAATTATAAGAATGTTGAACTTCTTCAAAATTTTATTACAGAGAGGAAAAAAATTGCGCCTAGAAGAATGACTGGGAACTCAGCATCACAACAAAGAATTATCTCAAGAGAAATAAAGAAAGCTAGACATATGGCGCTACTTCCTTACACAGTAAATCATAAATAATTTATGAAAGTTATTTTACTAGAAACTATAAAAAAGCTTGGCAGCAAAGGTGATATAGTGGAGGTACCTGATGGTCAGGCAAAAAACTTTCTTATTCCTAAGAAAATGGCCGAAGAAGCAACCAGCAAGAATATCAATCTTTTAAATCAGAGAAATAAATCTATCGAAAGAAAAGAAGACCAGCTACTAGATAATGCTAAAATTTTAGAAAAGAAAATTAATGATATAGATATATTCATCAAAGCAAAACAAAACAATGGTAAATTATTTGGCTCTATTACTAATTCTAAAATTTCTTCAGAATTAAATAAATATGGTATTAAGATTGAAAAAAAAAATATTGAGATCAAAACACAAATTACTTCTCTAGGCAAATATGAAATTAGGATTAAACTTTATAAAAATTTTTATATAAATAAACAAATAGAAGTTATCAAAGAATCAAATTGACACCTAACATTAATTTATTGTAATCTAAAAACAAATGAACTTAATTGTTATACCAGGTGGTGCATTTGTTGAAAACACCTATTTATTGAATGATGGTATTTCAGATGAACTAATTCTTATTGATCCAGGAAGTCAAATAAATGAAATTGAAGAACAAATAAAAAAAATTAGTTTTAAAAAACTTGTAATAATAAATACACACGCTCACTTAGATCATGTATACGGGGTTCAATATTTTAAGAAAAAATATTCTGCAAAATTCTACATTCATGAATTTGAGCTCCCAATATTAAATGTTATGGTGGAAGCATCAAATAGATTCGGACTGGAAGAATTTTCTAATCCTGAAATTCCCGATGTAGATAGTTTTATAAATGATAACGAAAGATTGAGCTTTGGTGGTTTCAAATTTTCTTCCTTACTGGTCCCTGGACATTCCCCGGGAAGTTTATGCTTTTACTTTTCTAAGCAGTATAATAGTAATCTTGAAAATGACTTTATTATATGTGGTGATACTGTTTTCGCGGGAAGCGTAGGGAGAGTAGATTTAACCGGGGGAACAAATATGGAAGATCTTGTAGGAAATATTACTAATAAGATAATGAATCTCCCTGATGAAACAATTCTTTTTCCAGGACATGGTCCTGAAACGCAAATTGGTATAGAAAAAAAATCCAATCCTTTTTTATTAGGGTATGTCTGATGGATAAAAAATTATTTAGAGTGATATTTGTTTTATTTATCAGTCTATTAATTGGAGTGTTAATAAATAACTCATACCAAATTAATCTTTTAAGTAATAAGAATTATCTAACATTAAAAAATAATAAAAAATTAGAAAGCCAAAATATGATTCTCAGGAAAGAGATAAAAATGTTAACCAAAAATGAATCTTATATATTATTAACCGTAAGAAAAAAACTTGGAATGATATATGACGGAGAGGTCGTGTATAAATTTATAAAAAAAGAAAAAGTAATGCATGGCGACGATTAAAAAAAATTTAACCTATCTTGATATTCACCCTAGAAAAGATTATGGACAAAATTTTCTTTCTAATGAAGACTTAATTAATAAAATAATTAATTTTATTACTAGTAAAGAGATTGATAAGGTGGTTGAAATTGGACCTGGTCTTGGGGCAATTACAGATAAATTAAAACAAGCTGATAAAAAACTTATGTTAGTTTGTATAGAGAAAGATAAAAAACTATATAAAAACTTACAAAAAAAATATTCTAATGATAGTAATTTTAAAATAATCAATAAAGATGTTTTAAAAATAGATCTTAAAGAATATGTTAATGATAAAACATTAATATTTGGTAATCTTCCTTATAATATTGCCACTAAAATACTTATGAATTATATCGACTCTTTTATTGGAAGTAATACTAAAGCGCTCTTTATGTTTCAAAAAGAAGTGGCTGATAAAATAATTGCAAAAAAAACTAGGAAGAGTCAGTTATCGACTAAAATTAATTGTTTTTTTCATATTGAAGAGTTCCTTAATCTAAATCAATCAGATTTTTGGCCGCAGCCTAAAATAAAATCTACTATGCTACATATAATTCCTAAGATAAGTGAATTCAATATTAAGGATATAAAAAAATTAAATGCATTCCTATTTTTAGCTTTTCAATCAAATAGAAGGAAATTGATAAATAATTTATCAATCGAATATGACAAACAATTATTACAACAAAAATTTAAATTTTTAAAGATTAAAGATGATGTAAGGCCAGATAACTTAACTCCTGATCAATATTTAAATTTGTTTAAAATTTTATAAATAATATGTTTTTGTTAGAATCTTTTCTATAAAATTTCTAATTGAATAATTATAATCATTTACAATTATTGAAAATATATATAAATCATTATTTTTACCATAAAAATAACCGGACAAAGAGCTTACGCCTTTTATATAACCAGTTTTGGCACGCATATTTTTATAAAGTGGTTTTAATTTGAATCTCTTTAATAATGTTCCATCAAGTCCTGCAATTGGAAGTGAGTTATAGAAGTCATTAAAATAATCTCTTTTAGTTGCATATTCAAGCAAATTTATAATAGAATTTGTAGTAACGCTATTATATTTAGATAAACCAGATCCATCTTCGATATTGAATTCTGAATTATGAATTTTAACTTTCTTATTAAGGAAAAATCTCATAATTTTTTGGGAATCACGCCATGAGCCACTCTTTCTAAAGTAATTTGCTGAAATTTTTTTAAAAATGTGCTCTGCATATAAATTGTTACTTTGTTTATTAACAACATAAATTAAATCAGATAATTCTTTGGAATCAATACTATATTTGGTTTTTTTTGGATTAAGTTTAACTAAGTTTGAAATATTCTTTAATTGTATTTGTCCTTTAAGTTTAATACCATTGGACCTCATCTGATTTTTAAATATTACGCCTAACAGATATAAAGGATTGTCTGTCAGATATAGAGTCTCATCTTTTAAATATAGATTGTTATCAACTGCAACTGATGATATATATGGGGCCCAAGATAATCCTTTCCAAGATGATTTCCATTTTTTATTATAAAAAGGTTTTTCAAAATAATTATTATTTATTACCAAATTTCCATTAATCTCTTTTATTCCCTTCTGTTTAAAGAATAAAATAACTTTTTTTATTTTTTTACTCGTTAGCGATGGGTCACCTTTAGTATCAATATAAATATCTCCTTTGTAAATGCCTGAATCATCTATTGAGTCGATGAAGTAAATGTGTGTCTGAAATTTATAATTTGGGCCAAGAAACTCCAAACCAGTTAGGGTTGTTAATATTTTTTGGTTTGAGGCGGGAGTCATTCTAGCTTTATACCTATGACTAACTATCATCTTATTCTTAGTAATGTTTTTAATTGATATAGATATATTTGGTGAAATTTTTGATTGCTTATTTATTAAATCTTGGATTGAGCTTGCAGAAACTACGGGAACAAATACTATGAAAAGTATTAGAATTAATGTGCATCTGACCATGATTGCCCTTTTTTAATATCAACTTTTAGTGGAACTTTTATTTTGATTGAATTTTCCATATAATTTTTAACTTTTTTTGATACATATTCTACTTTATCTTTTTTACATTCAAAAACAAGTTCATCATGTACCTGGATAACTAATCTTGCATAGTGTTGAAGTTCTTCATCTCTGTTTATATCAATCATTGCTAATTTTATAACATCAGCGGCGGAACCTTGTATTGGAGTATTAATCGCAGCTCTTTCATTTGCAGATCTTAATATAAAATTTTTTGAATTTATATCTTTCAAATATCTTTTACGATTTAATATTGTCTCAATATATCCATTTTCTCTTGTAAAATTGATTGTTTCTTCAAAATAATTTTTAACATTAGAATACCTTGCAAAATATTTTTCAATATACTCTCTTGCTGTCTTTATGTCGCTATCTATTTGTAATGATAATCTTTTTGGTCCGATACCATAAATAATTCCAAAGTTAATTGTTTTAGCTAAACTTCTTTGTTGAGGAGTTATTTTATTAATCGGCGTTTCAAAAATTTCCGATGCAGTATTTAAATGAATATCTTCATTATTTTTATAACTTTTAAGCATTGTTGGATCACTAGAAAAATGTGCAAGTAACCTGAGTTCAATTTGTGAATAATCTGCTGAAATAATGACTGAATCATTCTTAGGGGAAGAAAAAGATTCTCGAATCTGTTTACCTTCATCAGTTTTTATTGGAATATTTTGTAAATTCGGGTTACTTGATGATAGCCTTCCAGTCGAGGTTCCAGTTTGATTATAAGATGTATGTACCCTATTTGAATTAAAATTAATCAATTCAGGTAAAGAATCGAGATAGGTAGATTTTAATTTTGTGTAGAAACGATAAGCCAATATTTCTCTTATTATACTGTGCTGATCCTCGATACTTTGTAAAGACTCTGAATCTGTAGAAAACTCTCCTTTCTTTGTTTTCTTAAAAGGCTTGAGTTTTAATTTATTAAACAAGATATCTCTTAGCTGAAGAGTTGAATTAATATTAAATTCATATTCTACTGCTTTATATATTTTTTTTTCGATTTTACTAATTTTTTTTTCAAATTTTGCTGAGATGATATTAAGTTTTTTCGAATCTATATAAACACCATTTGATTCTAAATTTGCTAAAACTGAAACAAAGGGCATCTCATTCTTTTGAAATTGCTCTAACAAATCTTTATCTAATAATTTATCTTTGAATATGCTATATAGTTTATAGGCGATATCTGAATCTTCGCATGCATAGTTCATAGCCACCTCTACTGGAACTTCCTTAAAAGGAATTTCTTTCTTCTCAATCTTAGTTATATCTTTATAGCTCAGCATTTTGTGATCTAGAAATCTTCTAGATAGGTTATCCAAACTGTAGCTCTGAAGGGAGCTGTCTAGAAAGTGTGAGGCGACCATAGTGTCAAAATATATACCCCCTAAATATATTGAATAATTTTTAAAGACTAAGATTTCATATTTTAAATTCTGACCAATTTTTTTTATTTTTTTGCTTTCTAAAATTTCTTTTAAGTTTTCTAAAACATAATTTAAATCTAATTGATCAATATCTGTCTTATGACTTAATGGAATATAAAAACCTTCATCAGGATTATAGGAAACCGCAATACCTACTATTTCGGCATCTAATGCGTTAATTGAAGTAGTTTCAAGGTCAAGTGAAAACTCTTTAATTTTAGATAGAGACTTTTTAAGTTTCAAAAAATCCTTCTCATTATTGATTATTGAATATTTTGTATTTCTAGAAGTTTGTTTTTCATCATTCTCAATCATCGAATCAAATTCTAAATGCTTAAAAAAATTATTAAGTTCTTCATTTTTTGAGGAAGAAATCTTAAATTGATTGAAATCGTCTGTTATTTCTAAATTTGTATTGATGGTTACTAATTCTTTACTAATGTATGCGAGCTCTTTATTTTCTTCTAATAAATTTTTTATTCTCTCTTTATCAACTTTTTTAATATTTTTATATAAATTATCTAAAGTTTTAAATTTATGTATTAGAGACTGTGCTGTCTTTGGGCCTATACCTCTAACTCCAGGAATGTTGTCAATTGAATCTCCAACTAATGAGAAATAATCAATCATTTGTTCTGGCTTGAGACCATATTTGGATAAGACCTCTTTGTCATCAGTTATTTTGTTTTTCATTGTATCAAGCATGATTGTTTTTTTATTTATCAGCTGTGTAAAGTCTTTGTCTCCTGAGATAATTGTTATTTTATTTTTACTTTGAAATTTTTTTGATAAAGATCCAATGATATCGTCAGCCTCAAAATTTTCACGTGACATAACACAAATTCCTCTAAGCTTTAGATACTCAATAATTTTTGGAAATTGAAGAGATATGTCCTCGGGGGCTTCGCCTCTATTTGCTTTATAGTCATCATAAATTTCATTTCTAAAAGATTTGCCACCCGAATCAAAAACTGCTATAAAATATTCTGGATTAACATCTTGGATAAATCTATTAAACATATTAATAAATCCAAAAATTGCATTTGTTGGGAAACCTTTTGAATTAGTAAGTAAACCTATAGCATGATATGCTCTGAAGACATATGAGCTTGCATCCAAAATAAAAAGATGTTTTGACATTAATTATCTAAAATATTTGCAAGTTCACCTTTCTCATATAGTTCAATGCAAATATCACATCCACCTACAAACTCTCCATTAACATAGAGCTGAGGTATTGTTGGCCAATTGGAAAACTCTTTGATACCTGATCTTAGCTCCGGATCAGCTAAAACATCATATGATATGAAAATTGTGCCTATGTCATTTAATATTTGAACAACTTTGGCAGAAAATCCACACTGCGGGCTTTCAGGAGTTCCTTTCATATATAAAACAATTTTATTTTCACTAATAGTTTTCTTTATTTCCTCAGTAGTATTATTCATTTTTATCTCCTGTGTTAATTTAAGATTAACTTTTAGATTCTTCTATCGTTAGTGTTTTCATTGAAAGTGCGTGAATTGCCTCTTTCATCTCTTCTTGTAGGACAGAATAAACCATCTTATGTCTTTCTAAAGTATTTTTTCCATTAAATTCAGAACTTATAATTATTGCTTCAAAATGAGTTCCGTCACCCGTCACATTTACAGAAGTACAATTTAAACCTTTTTGGATTTTATCTTTAATATATTCTTCATTCATAACATACATTATAACTTAAAAAAATAGTCCCATAAGGTTAAGTACAAATATAATACTGAAAAATATCAAAAAGATTATCCCAAAAATTGCCAATAATTTTAGATTTTTACCAGGTTTAAACTTTGATGGAAAATTATTATTGAAAATAAGCTTATAATTTAATATGGCTATGAACGGAGCTGTTAAGAATGATAATATAGTTGCCAAATCAATGAGAAATCTCATGTGTGATCCCAGAAATGCTATTGTAATAATAGTTCCGCTAATAACAACAAATAACAAAATATTTTCTGTGATTTTATCAGATTCTTTGCTTACCAATAATTGATAGCATTTTTTTATAACTCTAGGGAAAGCATCAAGACATGTAAGAGTTGTACTAAACATGGTTGCAAATGCAGTAAATAAAATAATATTTTCAGCCCATGGTCCAAGAGAACTATAAAGTCTTGCTAGTTGTTGTACAAATTTTGTGGCAGAACTTCCAAAATCAATTCCCGATCCATAAAAAACATTGGCACCCAAAATAATAAAAGCGCATGCTAAAATAGAAGTCCAAATGTATGAAAAATTAAAATCAAATTTATTATCTTCATAGGAAATATCTCTACCACTTGTTTTTTTCTCAATAATCCAAATTGAAGACCATGCAGATAAATCTAGCGGTGACGGCATCCATCCAATAAGAGCTATTAGAAAAGTTATTCCTGCGTAGGACAATATTTTTGGTTCATTAAATGTTGGACTAATCTCTTTATCTATATCAAAAGTTACAAATAATGATATTAATGTAGAAACTATTAATGTTAAGACTAATATCTTAACAAAGGAGTCAAATAATTGTTTTTTTATAAAAAGGATCAGTCCCATACATAATGTCAATATAATTAATGAACAAGTAATAAAACCAAAATCTAAATTAAGCCAGTTTTTCAATATTGCTGCAGTAACTCTAGTTACACCCGCTTGTATTGTGAACATAGTTAAAAAAGTTAGAGAAGTGAATAAATATAGAGCCCATCTACCTATTTTCCTATAACCGTCTAAAACCGTTTCATTTTTCACAACTGTATATCTGGTTGAAAATTCAAAAAATGGGTACTTTATAAAGTTTGCCATAACTACCGCAATCAACATTATGTATCCAAAGTTAGCACCAGCGCGCGTTGATTGAACTATATGAGATACACCAATTGCAGCAGATGCCCATAAAATCGAAGGACCTAATGCTCTAAATTTATATAATATTTTTTTCATAGGTGTTAAAAATATACATAATGTTAGTTAAAATATGAAAGTGTCAATAAGAACATTAGCAATTGCAGGAAGTGGATTAAGTGCCATCTTTGCAGCTCTTACAATCAAATCACAAAAAAATACAAATGTTGTACTGTTTGATAAAGCTAGAGGTTTAGGAGGTAGGCTAGCAACACGAAGAGCGGAGAATGGAAAATTCGATCATGGCGCACAGTATTTTGATATAAGTACTTTGTTAGATCAACCTCAAATTCAAACACTTTTAGATGAAAAAATAATTTCTTCTAACAATGGATCAGATAAATTTTTCTCCCCTGGTGGTATGACGAATATTGCAAAATTTTTATTAAAAGAATTTGATGTTAAAAAAGAACATAAATTATTATCAATTACTGATAAAAATGGAGAGTACAATTTAAATTTTGAAAACTCTCCAGCAATAAAATGTGATGATATAATTCTTTCATGTCCAATGCCTCAGACAATTGAAATTTTAAAGAATAGCCAAATAAAATACAATGATTCATATATGGATGATTTATCAAAACTTGAATATGATCCCTGTATTGTCATAATGGTAAAATCTAAAAATAAGATATCTGAATATAATAAAGAACTTGGAAGTATTTATAAAAATCAAGATATATCTTGGGTTGGAGATAATACTTTAAAAAAAGTTTCTAGTGAAGAAAACTTTTATACAGTACAATGTTCACCAGAATTTAGTCATAAATATTTTGATCAGGAGTATGATAAAACAAATAAGCTCTTAGAGAAAGAACTTGTCTCAATTTTTGGAGATGGTTATGATATTTTATCAAATCACAAATGGAGATATTCGATTCCAAAAAATTATTACCCTAATAGTGAATCATTAGTCATTAAAAATAGTAACTTTATAGGATTATGTGGTGACATTTTTACGAATGGCAAATTTGATGGAGCCGTAAGATCGGGAATATCTATTGCTAATAAATATATCAAAAATGAATTTTAGAGATAAGAAACTCTCATTTGGAATAGTTTATGTTGGAGTAATCGTTTTTATTTCTTTACTTGGCATATATTTTAATCTTGCAAAACACATAAATTTGCTATTTGAAAGTAAGTCTACTTCTATTATTTTATATTTCTCTTTATGTTTGGGCTTAACAACTATATTGGATATAATTTCAAGCAAAAATCTTAATGATGATAAAGATCATTCTAAAACTTTAATTTTTTTTTTAAACCTAATGATTTTTGGAATTTTTTATATATCTACAAGTGTTTTAGATTTACTGCTAGAAAATTATCAATTAATACTTACACCAATTAAAATTTTTTTTTATTGCATAATTATGCAAATTTGTATTCTCTTTAGTCAAAGTGTAGTTTCTGCAATTTTTTTAAAAAAAGAAACATTCAAATATCAAAGTTATAATTTTTCAAAAATAAAAAATTCACCGTCATATATGACTTCCAATATTAATTATGGAGCTACATCAAATAAATACTTAATTCCAAATCATTGGTTTTCTGAAAAAAAAGAGAATTATGAATTTTATTTAGAAAGAATAATATTAATGATAAAAGAGAACTTATATATAAAAGTTTTAATTTTATCAATAATAATAAATTCTATAATTTCTACTATAGTTATTGACTCCTTATACTTTAGATCTTTAAGTTTTGTGGAAATAGTAATAAATTTATCCTTAATTTCTAACTTAATATCATTTTTTTATATTCTAGTTTTACCAAAAGTTAGTCAGTGGGGAATAATGAATATAGATAATAAAATGCGAGAAAAAAATGAAAGCATATTTAAGGAAAATTTAAGTATTTTTGAAAAGAATCAAGATAAAAATATAAAAGTAAATAAAAAAGTAGAGAATATTTTTTATCCTGTCCCGTCAATATATACTAGAGTGAATAATAAAAAAGTTTATTTATTAACTTTGCCAAATATTTCAAGAGTAATAATTTTTTTTATGGTATTTAATTTATCAATAATTTTTAAAGGAGTTCATGGAAACGCCGGAAAACCACTAAACTGGTTTTTTCCACCCATTGAATGAATAATATTATAATAATAGGGTCGGGAATAACCGGACTTACTATTGGAAGAGAGCTTCAAAAAAGAGAAATAGATTTTAAAATATTTGATTCCAAAGAGAATATTGGGGGTAAAATTGAAACTACCAGAATATGCGAAACAAACCTTGATAGAGGTTTTCAAGTATTACTAAGAAATTATCCGTGCTTGAAAATATTTCCAGAAATTAATGATATAGAATATATAGATTTTAAATCGGGGTTTATTATAAATAAAAACGATACTTTTTTTAAATTGCTAAACCCTCTTAAGAATTTATCAGGCATTTTTCTTTATAATAAATTCCCAGGATTTTCTTTTAGAGATAAAGTTTTATTGATTAAGCTTTATTTTACAAAAAATAAAATAAGAAAAGACCTAACAACATTAAATTTTTTAAAAGATTTCGGATTCTCAAAATCCTTTATAAATGATTTTTTTATATCTTTCTTTCAAGGAGTGTTCTTAGACAAATCTTTAAATGTTCCCATAGATTATTTTCTATTCATATTTAAACTTTTTGCTACTGGTAAGGTATCAATACCTTTAAACGGAATAAATGAGATTCCAAAAACTATATCTAAGAAAATTGATCCTACTAGAATAAATTTAAATTCTGAAATAAAAAAAGTTACTAAAAACCAAATAATTTGTTCAAATAATAATAAATATAATTTTGATAAACTAATTTGTACAAGTCCTCATGTTGAGTCAATTTTTGATACTGAAATTAATAGAAATATTTTTAAAGAAATTAAATATAGTGGAACTAGTTGTTTCTATTTTACAATTGAAATAACCGGTGTTGAAGAAAAAATAATTTATTTATTTCCCGAATCTTATCTCATATCAAGCTTATATTTTATAAAGCTAACAGATAACAAATATAATGTTTGTATATCAAGTTTAAGCAGAACTTGTTCAAAAGATGATGTGAAAAAAGAATTTATTAGTTATTTTAATAATATTAAAAGTTTAAAATATCTAAAAGGATTTATAATAGATGAAGCTTTACCTGTAATGAATAATTTTTATAATTACAATAGTTGCTCTTTTATGGAATATTCTACTAAGATTTTTTTCTCTGGAGATTTTTTAGCTTCTCCATCTTTAAATGGAGCTATTGAGTCTGGGGAAAATTTGGCCAAAGGAATATTTTAATGTGGTATTTGCTTCTATTTTACTCTAACTTAATTTCATCATCCATACTTTTGGGATTAATACTTGTTATCCATTTTGTTCACTATAAATCTTTTTATTTTATACCTGATAAAGAGTTTATTAATTTCCATACTTTTCATACCCGTAGCATATCATATTTGGTTATTCCACTTATGATAGTTGAAGCCTCCACCTCTATAATAATCTGTTTCTTTTATTATGGACTTTTACCTTTAATTAATTTAATCCTTGTGCTTTCTATATGGATTGTGACTTTTTTCCTTCAAGTGCCCTGCCATAACAAGCTCTCCTCGGGTAAATCTGAAACTACGATAAAAAAACTTATTGATACAAATACAATAAGAGTCTACCTTTGGCTTTTTAAAACTATTTCAATATTGTTGATTATTTTATAAATTAATCTTTAGAATTTCGTTCCAATTAGTTGTGTATCTATTTGATCTTCGCTCTCTTTTCATAAACCAGTCTCTTGATATTCCAGTATTGGCATATTTCATCGTATCGCTACCAAATGTTTTATTTATTTTATCAAATGCTTTCATTAATTTGTCCTGCTGTTTTATATCTTTTATATTATCTTTAAAAGAATATTGCTTGAACTTAGAATCCTCAAGACCTGACAAAAAGATATGGGCTTTTTTATACATAAGACCTTCATGGAATATTCTTTTTAATAATTTTATTGCTATACTAATTAATTCTTGAGTAGAGCTGGTTGAAGATTCTAAAGATTCCGTCATAAAAAGAAATTTATGAGTATTTTTCTCATCGAACCTGTTAGTCGATAATGCAACAGTAATAATAGAGCATTTAGAGTTCTGAATTCTGAGTTTCTCAGCTGCTCTGGATACATAAACTGAAACCGCCTCTTCCAAAAATTTTATATTTGTTACAGTTTTTCCAAAAGCTCTTGAAGTAGTTATCTGCTTTTTGTTTGAGGGTTGTGAATCTATATCAATACATTTTATACCTCCAAGCTCAATCACTGTTCTAAGAATATTAATATTAGTTAGATCTTTGACATGCTTATGATCCATTGTACTTAATTGATAAGCATTAGAAATTCCTAATCTTATAAAACGTTTGTTCAACCTTCGCCCGATACCCCAAACCGACCCTATAGGAAGTTCTTTCAGAATTTTATTTCTGGTTGTTTTATCAAACAAAGAAAAAACTCCTGAATTTTTCTTTGCTATTTTACTCGCAACTTTTGCTAGGGTTTTAGTCGGCGCAACACCTATAGATACAGGTATACCTGTCCACTTAGCAATTTTATCCCTTAATTTAATAAATCTATTTTCTATTTCGGATAAATTTTCTGGAGAAAAAGAAACAAATGCTTCGTCTATAGAATAAACTTCAGTATTTACAAAATGTTCTTTAACTATATTCATTACCCTGTTAGACATATCCGCATATAATGTATAGTTTGAGGAAAAAACTTTAACGTTCTCCTGCTTGATTAGATTTTTACATTTAAAATATGGCTCTCCCATTTTAATTCCCAGAGTTTTAGCTTCATTAGATCTAGCAATTATACAACCATCATTATTTGAAAGAACTACTATTGGCTTATTTTTTAAATGGGGATCAAAAACTCTTTCACAGGAAGCATAAAAATTATTACAATCTATAAGGGCTATATAATCTCTCATTTTAAACTTTATGAATCACGTATGTAACAACTCCCCAAATATCAAAATCCATCTCTTCGGTTATTTCTATGGGAGAGAAATCATTATTTTCAGGCTTGAGAAATACTTTTCCATTGGCAATCCACACTCTTTTAACTGTTAATTCGCCATTAATAGATGCTATCACAATATTCTTGTCTTTAGCTTCTAGAGCTCTATCGACTATAAGAGTATCTCCTGTTGTTATACCAGCATCAGACATTGATTCTCCTTCGACTTTAACAAAAAAAGTTGCGGATGGATTCTTTATAAGCAATTGATTTAAATCAAGATTATTTTCGACATAATCATCTCCAGGAGAAGGAAATCCAGCTTGAACTCTGGCCGTAAAGAAGGGTAGCTCCACTCCTTTCTTATTTGCTATAGATTTAATATCTAACACAGTTAATGAGCCTCTATTAGTTTTAGACATAGGTAAATTATACCAAAAAAAACATCTTATTATTTAGAAAGCCTAGACTTTATAAAAAATGTTATGGATACAAGCACATAAGGGATTAAAGCTAGCGACATAATTGATTTAAATAGCTCGGCTAAGGGTCTCTGAAATTTTGGGCAACTTGCTATGTCCAAAGCAGGATCACTAAAACAATCAATTAGTCCTGGTATCGAAGGAAGAGATTTAGCGCTCGCAGATAAGCCTATCACTACTACGACTATTGCGATATGAATAAATAGTCGTTTTCTTTTTTCATTAAAAGCCATGATACCAAGAAACGCTATCAGGGTTCCAATAAATGCGGGTATTAACACGGTTATTGTATTATAAGAAAAATATCCATATAAACCGAGTAAAACCAGAATAAAACCAGTTATCAAAGTATATTTTGCCATGATTTGCTCCTCTTTAATGCTCCGGAGGAGGGATTTGAACCCCCGACCAAGTGATTAACAGTCACCTGCTCTGCCGCTGAGCTACTCCGGAATCATTAAGTAAAAATAAGAATTTAATGTATATGTGATAAACAGTCAAGCTTAGTTATTTCTTTAAAAAAATTTGTTAAAAAGTATAATACAAATTTATTAATGGTAAATAAAAAAAAGAAGCTAAATATAATCAAAGAAAATAAGAATTTGCCTGTACCAGCCAGTTCGTTGGAAAAATACTTGGCAGAGATTAGTAACTATAAAATTCTTACAAAAGAAGAAGAAATGAAATATGCACTAGATTATAGAGAAACTGGTAATGTAGAATCTGCCAGAAAGCTCATAACATCCAATTTAAAGTTCGTTGTTAAAATTGCTGTTGAATATCAAAATTATGGTTTAAATATTATGGATATAATTCAAGAGGGTAATTTAGGCTTAATGAAAGCAATAACCAAATTTGATCCAACTAAGAGGTATAGATTAATTTCATATGGCGTATGGTGGATCCGAGCATATATACAAAATTTTATTATGAAGAATTGGAGTCTAATTAAAATTGGTACAACTCAAGCACAGAGGAAGCTTTTTTATAAAATTAGATCTGCAAAAAATAAATATGATGATGGTAATCTCACGAGAGAAGAATATTATAAAAAACTATCAAATGATTTAAAAGTTTCAATAAAGGAAATTAGAGAAATGGATATGAGAATGAGCGGTAAAGATTTCTCTTTAGACGATGAGGTTCGAGAAGGAGAAACTCAAACCAAAATTGAATTTCTTGAATCTGGTGATAAGTCACAGGAAGATATAACAATTTCTAATCAGCAAAGTGATAGTTTAAAAGAGGGTCTAGAAAAGGCTTTTACTATTTTAAATGATAGGGAAAAATATATTGTTGAACAAAGATTACTCTCCGATGAGCAAGAAACCTTAGAAAATATTGGAAAAAAATTTAATATATCTCGTGAAAGGGTTAGACAAATTGAACAAGGCGCAATAAAAAAAATTAGAAAAATTTTAATTAGCATGGATATCAAAGCAGATTTTTAATCACTTCAATTGCTATTTTTAAATCAGATATTCTCTTGCAGCCAGCTTGAGCTAAATTTTTTTTCCCACCGCCTCTTCCTCCAAATTCCTCTGAGATAAGATTTATAGCTTTTTTACAATCAAAACTTGAACTTTTCATATTTGATGCACATATTAAAACAGATTTGTTTCCATTATTTGATCCTAAAATACCAATAACATTTTCATGATTTTTTTTAATTTCATCCCATAGTGACTTTAACTCATCTGCCGATGTCTCCTGTGATAAATATGTTATAACTTTTATTCCATTTATTAAAATTGAATTTTCATTGAGATTCTTGGCAATATCTTTTGATTTTAGCTTTTCAAAATTATTAATTTTAATTTTCAGCTCTTTATTTTCTTTCTTAATTCTTTCAATCTCATCAGGTACATGGTTCGTAGAAGATCCTAAGAGTTGAGAAGATTTATAAATATTATTTTTTAGACTCAAATAATAATCATAAGCATCAATAGATGTGTAAGCTTCAATTCTTCTTATGCCTGATGAAATAGCGCTCTCAGAGGATACAGTAATTAGACCTAAGCTCCCTGTTTTTTGTATATGAGTCCCCCCACATAATTCCTGGCTATAATTACCAATCTTCACAACTCTAACTCGGTCACCATATTTTTCTTCGAAAAAGGCATTTGCTCCATCCTTTATGGCTTTTTTATAATCGACATTCTCAAAAATATTAATATCATTGTTTTCTTGAATTTTAATATTACATAGTTTCTCTATTTTATTTATCATTTCTTCAGATATATTGCTAAAGTGGCTAAAATCAAACCTCAATCTAGAATCCTCGACAAGTGAACCAGCTTGTCTTACGTGAGTTCCAAGGACTTCTCTTAATGCATAATGTAAAATATGTGTTGCGGTATGGTGACTAGATATTTTAACTCTTCTATCAAAATCGATTTCTAGATCAAATGTTTCTCCTGTTTTAATACTTCCATTTTTTAATATCGATTCGTGAAGAAAAATATTTTCTTTGGTTTTTTGTACATCAAATATCTCAATATTCTTACTTCCGTATAGTGCATGGCCTTTATCGCTTATTTGACCTCCACTCTCTGCATAAAATGGAGTCTTGTCAAAAATCAAACTTACTCTCTCTCCTTTGGATGCATAATCAACTATTTCATTATCTTTTATAATTCCTACCAGTTTAGATTTTGTTTGAAAACTTTTATAACCTTGAAATCCTTCTTTGATTTTTTTTGATATGATATCTAAATTTAAGTTTTCATTAAAATAAGCTTTAAATTTTGATGATGTTTTAGAAGAATTTCTTTGTTTTAACATTTCTTCTTCATAACCCTTTATATCCATAATAAAACTACTACTCTTTAAAATATCCTCAATCAAATCCACAGGAAAGCCATAAGTATCGTAAAGTTTAAAAATACAATCTCCGCTAAGAATCTTTGAATCCGATGAATTTTTAAGAAAAATATTTAAATGCTCTAGTCCCTTGTCTATAGTGCTTAAGAATTTTTTCTCTTCGTTTTTTATTATTGATAAAATATTGTCTGAATTTTTTCCCAATTCAACATAAAAATCTTTCATATTTTTTATAACTAACTCTGACATTTTGTATATAAATGGTTCATTAATTCCTAGCATTTTAGAATGCCTTATTGCTCTCCTAAGTATTCTACGGAGAACATATCCTCTCCCATCACTTGAAGGGGTTACACCATCAGAAATTAAAAATGTTGCAGCTCTTGAATGATCTGCTAAAACTCTATATGAAATATCTGTATTAATATCTTTTCCATAGCGAATATTGTTTTGTTCAGAGCAATAATCAATTAAATATGTGAATAGATCAGTATCATAATTACTTTTAACTTTTTGTAATATTGAAGCTAACCTTTCTAGTCCCATGCCGGTATCAATGCTGGGCTTCGGTAAATCTTCAAGATTACCTTCAATGTCTCTGTTATATTGCATAAAAACAAGATTCCAAATTTCTAGATATCTCTCTCCATCAGAAATATTAATATTTGATTCATCAACGGTATCTCCGCCCATATCATAAAGTATTTCAGAGCATGGACCACAAGGTCCGGTATCGCCCATTGACCAAAAATTATCTTTTTCACCTAAGCGAAAGATTCTATTTTTATCAACATACTTTAACCAAATAGCTTCTGCATCATCATCGTTTTCGAAAATAGTTATAAATAATTTTTCTTTTGGAAGTTTTAAAATATCAGTCAAAAAAGTCCATGCAAACTTTATAGCATCATCTTTAAAATAATCCCCAAAAGAGAAATTACCCAACATCTCAAAAAATGTATGGTGCCTAAAAGTTCTACCCACATTTTCTAAATCATTATGTTTCCCTCCAGCACGCAAGCATTTTTGACACGATGAAGCCTTAAAATATTCTCGATTTTCCAATCCTAGAAAAGTGTCTTTGAATTGAACCATACCTGCATTAGTAAATAATAGAGTAGGATCCTCAGAAGGTATTAGACCTGAACTATTTATTTGCTTATGTCCATTAGCAATAAAAAAATCTAAAAATTTTCTTCTTATTTCACTAGATAGCATTGAGATATTATAATCAGATTTAAAGAGAGAATAAATTGAAATTAATTATATAGTTGAAGATACATTAACAAATACTTTGGATTTACCCTTTTTAATAAATTCGACTTTACCGTCAATTAAAGCATAAATTGTATGATCTCGACCTAATCCAACATTTTTACCAGGATAAAATTTAGTACCTCTCTGTCGGACAATAATACCACCACACCTTACATTTTGGCCACCAAAAAGTTTAACACCCAATCTTTTACCAATTGAATCTCTTCCGTTCTTAGTACTACCGCCACCTTTTTTAGTTGACATATGTTTCCCCTATTTGTCTATGGAAATAATTTCCATTTTTTGATAATTTTGTCTATGGCCATTTAATGTTTTAGAGTTTTGCCTTCTTCTAAATTTAAAAACTTTAACTTTTTTTCCTTTTACGAGTGAAAGAATCTTGGCCTTAACCTTTGCAGACTTAAGTTGTTTTGGATCAGAGATAAGATTAGTTGAATCACTTATAAGTAAAACATCATCAATGATAATTTCTGAACCAATATCTTGAGAGGTTATTTCCGCCTCAATAATATCACCTTTTTGTACATAAAATTGTTTTCCACCAGTTTTAATGACAGCTTCCATTAATGTACCTCCGAAGGTATATATTTTTACAAATTATAACTTTTTGTCAACAAAAATTAATCAACAAGTTCTACGTTCCAATATGAGGAATCGATAAAGCTTAAAAAGGGCTTCCATTCTTTGTATGTTGTAGTTTGAATATATAAATTTGATAGTAGCTCCCATGTTGGTTTAATTGGTTTATTTATCAGTTTCATGTTGGCCTCTTGTAAAGTTTTACACCCTTTTTTTCTATTACATCTTGAACATGCACAGACCACATTCTCCCACACTGTTTTACCACCTAAAGCTTTTGGTATAACATGATCGATAGTTAACTCTGATTTAGGTAATATGTCACCGCAATACTGACACTGCAATCTGTCACGCTTAAAAATATTATATCTGTTAAACCTTACCTCTTTACTTGGAACTCTGTCATAGCGAACAACCATTATCACTCTAGGAATTTTTATTATAGCTGAAACAGTTTTAATTGAATCTTCTTCATTAGCAGCAGAAATTTCACTCCATGAATTGAAATCAAATGTTTCGTAATTTAAATTAACAGCTTTCGCTGCTCCACCATAAAGCATTAAAAAGGCTCTTTTTACATTAGTAGTATCAATTGGAAAAAAAAACTTATTAAGAACTAATACAGATGAATTAATCATTATATATAATTTACCAGATTATAATTATACTTAAATTTATATTATGTTAATAAAAGCAAATAATATATTTAATTTTAATACATTACTTATTATTTTGTCAGCCATATTATACTCAGTTCCATATTTAAATTTTGATTTATATTTTCTTCATTGGTTTTTTCTACTACCAATAATGTATTTAGCTGAATTTAGAAGTACTAATATTATATTAACTGGATTATTATTCGGGATCATAAGTTCATTTATTGGACAATATTGGTTAACAGAGACATTAATGAATATAGCCGGAGTATCTTTTCTTAATGGTATTTTAATACATCTAATATATTCATTATATGAATCAGTATTTTTTATAATTATTTTTTTTATCATAAAAAGAATTCTTTTAAAAAAAGAGAGATTTAATTTTATAAAATTTTTAATCTTAATCTTTGCATGGGTTTGTATAGAAAATATATTTCCAAGAATTTTTCCTTATAAGTTAGGAAACTCGCAAATAAATTTCAAATATTTTAGTCATTTTATTAGTTTTTTTGGAATTAATATGATTTCTATTTTCCTACTATCTTTAAATATTTCCATTCATCTAATCTATAATAGAAAAAATAAATTTAAATATTTTGCTATATACCCACTAATATTTTTGATATTTTTATTTTTTGCAGAAAGTGAGTATGAAGAAAGTTATAAATCATATGAAAAAAGTTCTGTCACTATTGTTCAACCAAATAATGAAAAAAATAATCTCAAAATTTATAGCCAATCTCGCTCCGATCTAATAATATGGCCAGAAAGCTCTATGGATTCAATTAATTTTGATAATTTAGATCAAATTAAAAGATTTAAAAATGATTTTAAAAATAAATATACATTTAATTCTAAAGAATTGTTGTTTGGGGCTATTACAAAGAAAGATAATAATTTTTATAACTCAGCAATTCTTTTGAATGATAATAATAATTTTATAAATTTTAAAAATAAAAAAGAATTATTAATTTATGGTGAGTACTATCCATTAAAAGAAATAATATCAAAATTTATTCCTGTATATAAAAACTTCAGGGATCTAACGCCAGGTAAAAATAAATCAATTCAGCTTCAAAATGGAAATTCTGTTTTTATTTTTATTTGTTATGAAGACCTATTCGCACATGATTTATCATCGATTGTTAATAATAATAATATTGGATATCTCGTTAATATAACAAATGATATTTGGTATGGAGATTCACTTGCCGCCTATCAACATTTGATGCTTTCACTTCCAAGGGCAATAGAATCAAATAAATTTTTGGTACGATCGGCAAATAATGGAATTAGTGCAGTAATTTCACCAAAAGGAAAAATTATTAAAAAAATAGATTTGAATAATGAGGGAAGCATTTTTTACGAAATACCCATAATAAATAAAAAGACAATTTATCATAGCTATTATACAATTATTGAAACGTCATATTATTTAATATTAGTACTACTTATTTTTATTAAAAAATTTTTTTATACAAGAGAGAAATAAATCATTCTCTTTTTTTGTTCCTATAGTTACCCTAAAATAATTTTTTAATTTAGGTTTTCCAAAAACTTTTATATTGATATTATGATTTTGAAGGTATTTGTATAAACTATTGGTTTTACTAAATTTTATAAATATAAAGTTTGAATCTGAAGGATACACCATAAGTTTATTATATGGTTTTAATAGAATATTTAGCCTTTCTCTTTCTTTAACTATTTTTTGGATATCTCTAATATATTTTTTATCATCATCAAAAAAATCTTGAGCTATTATATTAGACAAAGTTGATAAATTATAAGGCAAGCGCACCTTATTTATTATTTCAATAGCTTCTTTATTTGTAATTAGAAACCCAACTCTAAGTGATGCGAAACCAACCTTAGACATAGTTTTTAAAATTGCCAAATTATTATATTTTGAAAGGTGTTGGATAAAAGATGTTTTTGAATAATCTGCATAAGCTTCATCTATTACAACTAATCCATCTGATTTCTCAATAATTTCTAAAATTTTCTCTTTTGAAAAAGAATTACTTGTGGGATTATTAGGAGATGCAATAAAAATAATATCTGGATCATATTCTTTGATTTTCTTTAGGGTAGAGCCTATTGGTATATCAAAATTTTTGTCTAGAGAAATTCTATTACATTTTATATTTAACGTCTCGGATAGTATTTGATACATTGAAAAAGTTGGATCAAAAGTTAAGATTCTGGAAGTTTTTCCAGTTAAACACATTAATAAATAAAGTATTAGCTCATCAGAACCATTTGATAATACTATATTTGAAGACCTAACATTATATTTCCTTGAAATCTTATTTAATAAAATTGAGTAGGATGGATCAGGATACCTATTTATCGAATTATCCTCAAGTTGTGTCGAAAGCTTCCCAGACTTTATTTTATTCAAAAGTTTTTTTGTTTCATTAAAAGGGGATTCGTTTGCATTAAGCCTAATTTTATAATCTATAGAATCTGGGTTATAAGGTACAAGTTTTTTAAGGTGCTTCTTAATTCTCATACTCATTTATCTTTCCTTATTCTTACGGAATTTGAATGTTCATATAATCCCTCTGATTGAGCTAAAGTCTCAACATTTTTTGAAAGTCGCCTCATTCCTTTCTTAGAGATTGAAGTAAAGCTAGAATATTTTATAAAATCTAAGGAGCTTAATGGAGAAGAAAACAAAGCATTTCCGTTAGTAGGTAAAACATGACTTGGCCCAGCAATATAATCACCAAAAGCTTCTGCAGAATTTTCTCCAACAAATATAGATCCCGCGTTTTTAAAGTCCTTTTCATATTTTGTAAAATTCTTCAAAAAGATCTCTAAATGTTCGGGAGCAAACTTGTTTGTAAATTGAATACAGTCTTTAATGCTAGACATAATATAAATTTTTCCATTTTTATTTAATGATTGCTTGATAATATTTTTTCTTTTAGCATTTTTAACAAGTTTATTAACTTGCACATGAACTTTTTTTGCTAGTATTTTTGAATTTGTTACAAGGATAGCTGATGCTTTCGAATCGTGTTCAGCCTGTGCTAGCAAGTCATTTGCGATAAAATCAGGGCTTCCACTAGAATCTGATAAAATCAGAACCTCACTAGGTCCCGCAATCATATCAATTCCAACATTGCCAAATACTTGTTTTTTAGCCGCGGCGACAAAAATATTTCCAGGTCCTACAATTTTATTGACTTTCGTAATCCTCTTAGTTCCATATGCCATTGCCGCAACCGCCTGAGCACCGCCAACTTGATATACTTCATGAATTTTAAGTAATTTAGCTACATACAAAATTGATTCATTTATCCCATTTTTGCTTGGGGGAGTACATATTATAATTTCTTTAACACCGGCTGCCCTTGCAAGACAACCTGTCATAATTAAACTTGACGGATATGATGCAGTTCCACCTGGAACATAAATACCTACTCTTTCGAGTGGGTTCACATTCCAGCCAAGCTTATTTCCATACTCATCCTTATATCTATAATTTTTGGTTAGCTTTCTTTTTTGATAATCTGTCACCCTTTTTATTGATATTTTAATAGCATTTTTTAATTCGGTAGTTAACTTATCGCCAGATTTTTGAATAATAAACTTATTTAATTTTAAATTATTTGAGTTAATTAATATTCCATCAAATTTTTTAGTAAATAATGACAAAGCTTTATCACCATTTTTTTTAACACTTGTAATTATTTTTAAAACCAAATTTTCAACTTTTTCAAAATCTTCTTCTTGGGATTTTCTAATTTTAAAAATTTCTTTATCTATTTTTAACTTATTTAATGAAATTATTTTCATTTATCAATTATACAACAAATATAAATTTTGAATTAAAAAATTATTATATTGAAATATTTAGTATCAAAGATATATGAATTAATAACATATACAGAATTGAATATAGAAATGCTGTTTTATATTTTTTATTATCTGAGAAAGATTTATAAACTATGTATAAAAAAGATAGGCTAAGAGCGATAGCAATTACTGCATATGAATTAGATGCTATCCCACTAAACCAAAAAAATAGTGAGAAAGGTAAAAGAGATAAGCTATAAATCATAATAAGATAATTAGTAAATTTTTTTCCGTATATTATTGGCATAACTGGAAATCCTGCCTTTTTATAATCATCGGCTTGATATTGAGCCAATAACCAAAAGTGAGGAGGCTGCCATAGCATCATAAAAACAAACATAATAATTCCGTTTATATATAGTTCTGAAATATTTGGATTAACTGACGAAAAACCGATCAAAACTGGTAATGCACCAGGTATACCGCCTAATACTGTTCCAAAAGGTGATGATCTCTTTAAAAATAGAGTGTAATAAATCGTATAGCTTAAAATTGCTGTCAAAGTAAATAGAAAGTTGGTTGTATTAATAAGAAAAAAAGAAATTCCAAGTGAAAAAGTTGTTAAAAATGATGCAATGATTGTTAAATTTTTTTTTCCAATTAAAGCCAGGCACTCTACCCTTTTTGAAAGTCTTTCCATTAATTTATCTTTATCTTGCTCGATTATATTGTTTATCATTGCTGCTCCTGCAGCAGATAATATTAAAGAGATCAAGGTAAAAAGAACCAACTTTGCGTCTGGTATATCTCTATTTGCTAATACCATTCCGGTCAAACCAGTTAGACCGACGCTCAATATTATATTTGGCTTCGAAAGGGATATTAATGCCTTTATCTTTTTCATAATAGTTATATTGTTTTATTTTCATCAAAAACTGCATCTAATGCAATCATAATAATTAACAAAGCAACAAATAGATGTACTGCCGTCATCGAAAAGGCTAGCTTGGAAACTACAACATAAATACCTAAAGCTATTTGAACTCCAACTAGTAATGTTAGCTTGCCAATCCGCTTAAACTGATCTTTAATGTCTTCTCTATAAGTTATTAAAAGAAGGAATAAAGAATAAACCAAAATTAAAATTCCTGAGAATCTATGTAAAAGATGGAGAAAAACTGTCTCGCTAAGATAGGGTGGAATCCAATAACCAAGACAGGTGGGAAAATCTGGGCAAGCTAACCCAGCATTTGAATGTCTCGTGTACGCACCTAAAACAAGCTGAAAATATATAATTACAAAAAAAATTATATATTTTGTTGCTTTCGAAGAGAAAAACTTGGCAGAAGAAAGCTCAATATTTGTGGGATACTTGCACATAGTGTAAATGAGAAGAAAAATTAATATTGCATTACCAAAATGAAATGTTGTTAAATTTGTTTCAAGTTGAAAAATGACTACCAACCCCCCTAAAATTATCTGAATTGTTAATAGTAATGCTGCAACAATAGGAAGAAATTTTTGTTTGCCAACATAATTTTTTATTCTATTCTTTGCAAGAAAGAAAAATAATATTGATACAATTAAGCCCATGACTCTGTGGCCATGTTCCATAAAAATAGGAAAATTAATATCCGGAAAAAATTGACCAAAGCATAATGGCCAGTCAGGGCAAGCTAATCCATGCCCTAATCCACTAACCATATTTCCCCAAATTAATAATATAATCAATGATCCTAGAGTTAGCTTTTCAAGTTTACCCATATACTTCCTTTTTAATTAGCAACTCTTGTGAAAATATCAGTTGCAGAAAAGGCTATTAATAAAAATAGTAAGAATAAGGGGTATATTGCAAAGATCCATGTCATTGAGTCTTCATATTTTAAATGCATAAAATGTAGTGCTACTACGCCAGCTTTAACTGAAGCTATAAGAAGAGCAATTGGGACATTTAATGCACCAAAATCAAATTCAGCTGCATAAACAGTAATAAAAGTTAAGAACATTAACAATAGCCAAATATTTAAATATGTTTTATATGGATTTGCACTCGCCATGATAACTCCTTAACCAACCAAATACAGCAATGGAAACAAATAAATCCAAATAAGATCAACTAGGTGCCAATACAAACCACCAATTTCAATTGCTGTAAATTTATCCTTAGAATATCTTCCTTCATAGGTTCTCTTCAGAATGACTCCTAAAACGGCCATACCAATAAAGACATGCAACATATGAACACCAGTAGCAGCAAAATAGATAGAATAAAAAATATCTGTGCCCGGGCCAATTCCATTGCTAAGTTTATATGAATATTCGAAATATTTATTAATACCAAAAATTGCTGCACATATTAAAGTTATCCACAACATAACTTGGACTAATTTTATTTTGTTTTCTTGAATTGCGGTAACTGCAACAGCTACTGTCCAGCTACTAAAAATAAGAATTACTGTATTAACAGATCCTAAAACAACATCAAGATTTGCGGACCCTTCAGCAAACATAACCGGGTATTTTGCTCTGAAAATTGCATATGCAGCAAATAATCCACCAAACAGTAATAATTCAGTAGCAAGAAAAAGCCACATACCTAGTTTAGCAGCTGAATGCTCTGTTTCAGGATCGAAATGACTTTCTTCTTCAACAATAGGAGGGAGCATTTCTGAAGGATAAGCTAAAGATTTGATGAACTTCATAATCTGCATTAACCTAGGCCTCCTGCTCCACTTTAGTACCATAATCATAGGTTGATGTTGTCACAGTTGGTATCTCTTTAAAATTCAAAGTCGGTGGGGGTGACGGCATTTGCCACTCTAAAGAGACAGATCTATACGGATTAGAGTCTGCAGCTCCAACGGGTTTAAATAATGTATAAAGCATATAAATAAATCCTACTCCAAGTATCCAAGTTCCATAGGTGGATAGCTGATGAAGAGTTTCAAACTCAGGGGCATAGTTGAAGTATCTTCTTGGCATACCCTGTGTGCCAAGTATAAATTGAGGGAAGAAAACAATATTAAATCCAATAAATATCAGTGTAAATGCAATTTTTGCTTTAAATTCGTCAAACATTTTACCCCACATTTTTGGATACCAGAAATGAATCGCGGAGAATAATCCGAATACGGTTCCACCAATCATTACATAATGCATATGTGCTACAACAAAATAAGTATCATGTAAATGAACATCCGCAGCTAAAGCTCCTAAAAACAATCCTGTTAAACCGCCAATTGTGAAGAGAAAAATAAAGGCAAGAGAATATAACATGGCAGCACTTAGTTCTACTGAACCTTTATACATTGTCCACAACCAGTTGAAAACTTTTATAGCTGTTGGTACAGCAACAGCGAATGTTATGACTGAAAAAATAATATTTATAAGTTTTGATTGTCCACTGGTAAACATATGATGTCCCCAAACCAAAAAGCTAATCAGAGCAATTGCAAGGCTTGAATATGCAATGGCTTTATAACCAAAAATTGGTTTCCTTGAAAATACAGGTATTACCTCTGAAATAATACCCATAGCAGGAAGTATCATAATATATACGGCTGGGTGAGAATAGAACCAAAAGAAGTGTTGAAATAAAACAGGGTCTCCGCCTTTAGCAGGATCAAAGAAGCCTAAGCCAAAATACCTTTCTCCTATTAATAATAATAGAGTGATTCCTACAACAGGGGTTGCTAAAACTTGAAGAAGTGAAGTAGCGTATGCAGCCCAACAGAACAAAGGCAATCTGTCCCAAGTTAGACCTGGTGCACGAAGCTTGTGCATACTTACAATAAAATTAATTCCTGTAAGTATAGAAGAAAATCCTAATACAAAAACACCAAACGTGACCAGTATTACATTTGTACCAGTATCAATAGAATAAGGTGTATAAAATGTCCATCCCGTATCAACTGGCGCAGCTAAAGATAACAATAAAATCAAAGAACCGGCACAATAAATCCAAAAGCTATATAAATTAAGTTTTGGGAAAATAACATCTCGTGCTCCAATCATTAATGGTATTAAAAAATTACCAAAACTTGCTGCAACGCCGGGAACAATAAAAAGAAAAACCATTACAGCTCCATGCAATGTAAACAAAACATTATATGTTTGAGCACTAATAATTGTTTGACCTGGACTAAGATGTTCAAATCTAATCAAAAAAGAAGCAATCGCTGCCAATACAAAGAACACGCCAATCGCCCAAAGGTACATTACTCCAAGTCTTTTGTGATCTACAGTAAAAAACCAGGATTTAAAGCCCTTTCCATTCTCTAAATAATTTTTATCAAAATCATGATGATCTGTCATTTTAAACTCCTACTTGATAGTTTTAATATACTCGATAATTGCTGTAATCTCAGAATCAGACAAAAGTCCTTGATAAGAAGGCATTACCGGAGCATAGCCTTTAACCACCTTTCCTTGTGGCGGATTAACTGGATATAGTATTGATGTTTTAATATAATTTTCATCAGCTATCTCTTTGGTTCCATCAGTAAATTCTCGCTCTAAACCAAAAAGGTTTTTCCAGCTAGGCCCAACTCCATTTGCTCCATCAATACTGTGGCAAGCTACACAACCTTTTGATGAGTATAATTGTTCACCAATTTTGTCAGGTGCCATACCTGCATACGCATTTTCCACATCAGCAGAATCTCCTGACTCCCATTTAGCATATTCAATATCGGAAACTACATGAACTTTGGCCAACATATCTGAATGTGAAATACCACAATACTCAGTACAATAAATATCAAAGACCCCCTCCTTGGTTGGAGTAAAATTGATAAAAGTATATCTATTTCCGATAACATCCTGCTTTACTCTAAACGCAGGAACAAAAAAACTATGCAAAACATCTTTAGATTGCATAACAAGTCTTACAGGTTTATTAAGAGGTACATATAATTCATTAAAAGTCTTCTTTCCATTAGGGTAAGCAAAAGACCATGACCATCTCTGAGCTGTAACATTGATTTCATAAGCCCCTTTGGTCGGCGTGGTGTATTTATCATAATAGACATAACCATAAATAAAAATGAGAATACAAAGTATCGTGGGTATTACTGTCCATAGTGTTTCTAAAAAACTGTCATGTGTAATTGCTGGTGTTTGATCGTTATCAGAACGTTTTCTGTACTTTACAACAAAGTATATTAGTAAAAAACCAACTAAAATACATGAAACAACAGAGATTATGGTTACCAACCATAATATACTATCCACCTGTGGTGCAAATGTTGACGCAGAAGTAGGTAGCCAATCCATTTATTATTGTTCCCCCTTGTTTTTTCTTAACCACAAAAACCCCATCATTATTATAATGGCAAAAAGTGTAATAGCACCACCTAACTTCATAACGTTTAAAGCTCTAAGTGCATACTTTTTACCTACGGGGTCAAAATCAAAACAATACAATAATACTTTATCACTTAGAGATACCGTTCCAGTAGATCCTTGAGAGGCTTCAATTATAGCTAATTTAAAATCTCTAGGATCATAAATAACACCGGATAGATACCTTGATACTATTCCATCATTTGTTAATAATATTATACCTGCAGGATGAGCAAATTCATCCCCATCTGGTTGAAATTTAAATCCAACTGATTTAGTAATTTTTTCAATGCTTATATCATCTGATGTATAAAAATTCCAACTTTCGTCGGTGGTTAATATGGAGCTGTATTTATTTTCAAATACCTTTGATGATTCAAAACTATCTCTGGAATTAAAACTTAAAGTTACTAGATTATAATCAATGCCTGGTCTTTTATTTGATGCCTGAACAACATCTTTTACACCATCCAATATAAAAGAACACATCTTTGGACAAGAGTAGTAAGCTAAAACGAAAACTGTTGGGATATCTTTATTTAAAATATTGTTGAGATTTGTTTTCTCACCTGATACAGATACAATTTCGGACTCTAAATCAATTGAGTTGCCATATTTTTCATCCCATCCTACATTGTTTCTAATATCATTTACGTCACTTATAGAATAAGCCTGAAAAGTTAGGATAATTAAAAAAAATAAAAGTCTCATATTTAACCATAGGGGTGAAATAAATTATAAATAGAAGAAGAATTGTGTCAATCGTTGATTAGAGTGTAAAATAAAATTTATTGACATTGCAAGCTTAATTAAATAGGATTAGGTCTTGTTCATTATAGGGCCCATAGCTCAGCTGGTCAGAGCTCCCGGCTCATAACCGGGCGGTCACTGGTTCGAACCCAGTTGGGCCCAAATAGGTGGTTTCTGATGCAGGATAAAATTAATCAATTTTTAAAACTTCAAAAGATTGATGTAGAGATAGCCGAGTTTGAAAAGTCTTTTGAAAATCTACCAAAAGAAATATCTGCTATGGAAACGAAAATAGATTCTGAAAATATAAAAATTAATAATCTTAAAGAAAAAATCAATGAACTTGAGAAAGAAATGAAAAATTATAATAATGAAATTGATTCTATTGATAATAAAATAAATGAGCAAGAAGAAAAATTATTTTCTATAAATTCAACAAAAGAATTTGAAGCATTACAGAAAGAAACTGGCGATCTAAAGAGACTTAAGTTAGAAATTGAAGATTCACAAATAAAAACAATGGAATCGACGGACAATTCGAAAAAAGCGCTTACTGAAATGGAGCAATTTTTTCTTAGTGAAATCGAGCCATTAGCAAGTCAAATAGAAAAATTAAAATCTAAATTGAAAGAATATACGGATAAAAAAGATAAGCTATCTATTGAGAGAGATAGTAAAACAAAAACTTTAGATCAAGATTTTTTGATTCGCTATGAATCTTTGATGGTTGATAATCCGCCAGTAATAGTTCCTGCAATTGGGGAAACATGTAGTTATTGCTGTCTCACAATACCCCCGCAAACATACATTAAAGTTTTACAAAAAACCGAAGTTGTAAGTTGCCCACACTGCAGAAAAATTTTAATTCCTGAAGAAAATTCAGATGAATGATTATCTTAAAATATTTATTGATGGCGCCTGCCAACCAAATCCAGGAAACGGTGGAATTGGAATTTTTATTGATAGTAAAGAAATAAGAGAAGAATTTTCGCTACCGCTGAAAGGTATTGTCACCAATAATATAGCCGAATATGAGGCACTAATATTTACGTTAGATTTAATATTTAAAAAATATAATAGCTTTAAACAAATTAAGATTTTTTCTGACTCCAAACTTGTATGTATGCAATTTAATAAAAAATGGAAATGTAAAGATCAAAATTTAAAGTGTTTACTAGAGAAAGCTCACATTATCTTAAGTAAAATTTCAACTGAAATAATCCTGACTTCAATTCCACGTGAAGAAAATAAAATTGCGGATGAGCTTGCAAAGAATGGAATTAGAAATTAAATTATTTAATGAGTGGATTGAGTGATCGCTTGCGTAGCAAGAGGAAAGTCCGAACTCCATAGGGAAAGATACTGGATAACATCCAGATGCTGTGAAGCAATGGAAAGTGCCACAGAAAATAACCGCCATTAATAAACATATGATATTGATGGTAAGGGTGAAAAGGCAGTGTAAGAGACTACCGCTTTTTTTGGTGACAAAGAAAGGCAAGGCAAACCCTATCTGGAGCAAGACCAAATAAAGAAGTTGTTATCCCTAGCAATTACTTCTGGGTAGGTCGCTTGAATCTGAAAGCAATTTTAGATCTAGATAAATGATCACATAGAACAGAATTCGGCTTATTAATCCACTCTTTCATTTAAATTTAACTTTGTAAAATTTTCTTTTACCGATTTTAATTTCATAAATTATGTCTTTTTTTGGTATAAAATCTAAATTTGGTATTTTTAAATCATTCATTTGTATTGAACTGCTTTTAATCAATCTTTTGATTTCAGATCTTGTCAATGATTTTGATGTAAACTCCTCAATCAATTCAATTATATTTTTGGAATCAAGGTTAATGACTTGTTTTTCTATATCACTAGGAAAATCTTTATTAGAATATGTTTTTTCAAAATCATCTTTTGCTTTTAATGCCGCCTTTTCATTGTGATAATCAGTTATGAGGGAGATCGCTAGTTTTTTCTTTCTATCAAGTGGCGAAGAAATATTTTTAAAAAGTTCTTTATTATTTGAAAAGAGTATTTTAATGTACCTTTCCATCAATTCATCCGAAATTGACATGATTTTACCGAAAATATCACTTGGTTGTTCGTTAATACCAATGTAGTTTTTGTAACTTTTGGACATTTTCAAATTTCCATCAATGCCTTCAAGAATTGGAAGAAAAATAGCTACTTGTAAATCTTTTCCAAAAGCTTTTTGAATTTGCCTGCCAAGTAAAATATTAAATCTTTGATCTGTACCACCAAGCTCAACGTCAGATTCTAGATAAACAGAATCATATGCTTGCAACAATGGATATAGGAATTCAGTAAGTGTAATGGCTTCACCTGAATTATACCTATTTTTAAAATCATCCCTATCTAAAATTCGCGCTACGTTTTCCATTGATGATAGTTCTATTAATTTTTTTAAATCGAATTTATCAAACCATTTTGAATTGTATAAAATATTGACATTATTTTTATCTAAAATTTTAAAAAGCTGTTTTTCATATGTCTTCGAATTTGAAATTATTTTTTCTTCACTTAAAGGTGGCCTGGTTTTATCCCTACCTGTTGGATCACCAATTCTTGCAGTAAAGTCACCAATCAAAAAATTTATTTCATGTCCCAAATCTTGAAAAATTTTCAATTTTTTTATTAATAAAGTATGACCTAAATGTAGATCTGCAGATGTAGGATCAAATCCGGCTTTAATTTTTAAAGGTTTAGATTCATTATAAGAATTTTTTAATTTATCGAAAAGTTCATCTTCGGGAATTATCTCTTCAACGTTTTCTTTGATTATTTGTAATTGTTCAGCAGGGTTCAAAAAACTCATTATTACAAATATACTACTTTAAAATTTGGTCTATAATCAATAATTTTTAAACCCATTAGTTATAGGAAACCTTCGATCTTTCCCAAAAGCAACATTAGTAACTTTTATACCCGGAGGTCCTTGCCTTCTTTTAAACTCATTTTTATCTATAAGATCAACGATTTTTTTTATTATTCTTCTTTGAATCTTAGTAGCTGAATAAATTTCATTAATACTTAAAAAGTTCTCAACATATAAATTAAGTATTTTATCTAAATCTTTATATGGTGGTAATGAATCAGAATCTTTTTGATTTGGTCTTAATTCAGCGCTGGGCTCTCTGTAGATGATTCCTGGAGGGATTTTATTGTTAGGATATTTTTTATTATAAAACTTAGCAATTTTATAAACTAATGTTTTTGGAATATCTTTTAACGGAGCTAGTCCACCTGATAAATCACCGTAGATAGTTGAATATCCAACACTCATTTCACTTTTATTACCTGTTGATAATAGCAAATAATTGAATTTATTTGATATTGCCATTAGCAAATTAGACCTTATTCTTGATTGTAGATTTTCCTCTGCTATATTCCATTTCAAGTTTTTAAAGAGAGTTGAATATAAAAGTAAAATATTTTCATTAAAAATTTTCTCTATACTTAGCTCGCCAAGTTTAAATCTAAGGTTATCTGACAAATTCCTGGCTAATTTCAAGCTTTCATGAGAGTTGTATTCTGAAGGAAGTGCAAATCCATAAATATTTTTTCCTCCCAGTGCAACTTTTGATATTGCAGACACTAAGGCAGAGTCAATTCCACCCGATATCCCAATAATAACTTTAGAGAAGTTGTTCTTTAAAACATAATCTCTAACTCCCAAGACTAATGCATTAAAAATACTATCTATATTATTTGATGGAATTTTTCTTATTCTTTTAAGCCTAAACGGATAATTGATGATTTTATTATCTTCCTTAAAAGAAAAAGCTTTATCAATTAATTTTCCTTGCTCTGAAATCGCCATACTAGATCCATCAAAAATGAGTTCATCTTGTCCACCAATCAAATTACAATATAGGACATCAATTTGGTTTTTTTTTGCGAAGTTACTAACTTTATTAAATCTCAGCTTTTCTTTTTTAATTGAATATGGAGATGCTGAAATATTTATTAACAATTTCGAAGGATTATCCTTTAAATATTTTTTAAACTTTTTGTCGTTTACCCATATATCTTCACAAATTGATATAGCTATGATTGTTTTTTTGTATTCAAAAGAAAAAAATTCATTGCCAGTTTGAAAATATCTTTTTTCGTCGAACACACCATAGTTGGGCAAATGATTTTTATAATATCTCCCGCATAATTTCTGGTTTATAAAAACACTTGCACAATTATATAAATTTTCTTTTACTCTATGTGGATGTCCAATAACACAGCAAATATTTCTAGTTTCATCCGCTATTCTTTTCAAACTAGAATTTATCTTTTTTATAAAAAACTTATTCATTAGCAAATCTTCAGGTGGATATCCAGATATAGATAGTTCGGGAAAACATATAATATCAACCTTTTTTTTCCTACAGCTCTTAATAACTTCAATAATCTTACTAGTATTGCTCTCTATTGCCCCTACTTTAAAATTCAATTGAGACATACATATTTTTAAATCATTTTTCATATTATTAAATTATAAAGAAATAATCTATAATATTTTAATGGTTTTTAAAATAATTAGATATTTAATATTAGTTTTTACACTATTTTTTTCATACTCTAATGCAAATCTTGCACAAACAAACGACATAATAGGATCTACAGGGAAATATATCAAAAGCAATGGCTATTTTTTTGATGTAAAGGCTATCAATAAAATTTTTGAAGCTGGGATAAATTCAATGAATAATTTTTCAGAGAATCTTTTAATAAGTTATGAATCTGAATCAAATAGTGGTGTTATAAAAGTTAAAATTATCGATAACGGCTCAACTAAAATTTTATCTCTAAAAAATAATAATAGATTGAAGGGAATAACTAAAAATTTAAATACTATTGTCAAAGTTGTTGAAGAACAAAATGTTAAATCTCAAGATATTGAGTTGCTTAAATATATGGTAGCAAATGCTATTCTTGCTGAAGTTGATGAATATTCTTCATTGATCCTACCAGATGAAATGGAAGAATTTATGGTAGAAACAAAAGGAACATTTGGAGGACTAGGAATTGTCATTGGTGTTAGGGAAAATAAATTAACTGTTATCTCTCCTATTGAGGATACTCCCGCCTCTAAAATTGGGATTAAGGCTAATGATATTATAAAAGGAATTGATTCAGTTGATGCCAGCGGTCTGTCGTTGAATCAAGCAATTAAATTATTAAGGGGAGAGAAAGGAACATCTGTAACTTTATATGTTGAAAGAGAAGGTGTTAATGACTTAATAAAATTCGAAATAATTCGAGACATAATAAAAGTAAAAAGTGTTACATCTAAGAAAATTGACGATATTGGATATATAAAAATTAATTCGTTCCAAATTAACAGTTACAAGGATTTCGTCAAAAATTTAGATGAATTAAGATTGGTAGGGATCAAGGGCCTAATACTCGATCTTAGAGGTAACCCAGGAGGATTACTAGACCAGGCAATTAAAATTTCAAATGTTTTATTAAAAAATAAACTTATAGTTTCAACTCGAGGTAAAGATTCGAGAATGGATATGGATTTTTTCACGCAGACTGGGTCTGTATCAAAATACTTTGGGCCCCTTATTGTCTTAATAGATAGTGGTAGCGCTAGTGCTTCTGAAATTGTTGCTGGAGCATTAAAAAATAACCAAAGAGCAATAATTATTGGTGAAAATAGTTTTGGGAAAGGGACAGTTCAAGAAGTATATGAACAAAATGATGGATCTGCTATAAAATTAACAATCGCAGAATATTTGAACCCCAATGATTATAAAGTTCATAAAAACGGTGTTAAACCTGATGTTGAATTTATTAAAGTGAAGGTTGAAAATAATGAAATTTTCTTCATGGAAAAATTTGAGGAGCAATTAAATTATAATGAAAATTATAAAATTTTTTCTGTAGAGACAGATTCTGATGCCAGTAAAGAAATAAAGATAGAAGAAGATAAAAAAATTATACTTTCTAAAAAAATACTAGAATCAAATTTTATCAATAAGATAAGCTTTAATGAAAACATTAAAAATTTTCTGGTTATCAGCGAGGATTTGTTAAAAAATGAAGCGGAAAAGTACCTAGGAAATTTTTTTAATAAAATAGATAAATATGAAAATGATATCTATAAAGAAGTTATAAATAATATTGAATTTACAAATAATGATAAGAAATCATTAAATTCTGGTGCAGAGGAAGAAATTATATTCAATGTTGATAATAAAAATTCTACAAAAATCAAAAATGTTTTTATAAAACTAACTTCTGATAATAAGACACTAAATAATAGATTTTATTTTATAGATGATATAAAAAAATTTGAAAATAAAACTGTAAAAATTGAACTTAAAATACCTGAATGGGTAGAATCAGGTAATGAGAAAATTAATTTTTCTTTAGTGAAACTAAATTTTAATAATATTCTTAAACCTAAGTTAATGGAGCTTGGAAATGAGATTCTTGATCTGGAAATTAAAAAATCAAATTATAAATTTCCAGAGTTATTTTATAATATAGATTTAGATCCAAAGCAGAAAGAGATAGTGATAAGTTTTGATTTAAAAAAAACTGAGCAAAAATGCGAAGAATGCTACTTGAAAATATTTTCAAGAGACAAAAATTTATCCATATCCCAAAGGAATATTCAAATTGAGAACTTATCTGATGAGAATTATAGTGGAATCTCAAAAATCAAGATTAGAGAAAAAAATATAGCTGAGCAAATCAAGTTTACAGTTAGATTTCATGATGAAAATACTAACGATTACTTCGATAAAGATATAGAAATTAATAAAAGTGAATTATTATCATATGTAAAAAATGAACAACTAAAATCATTTATAATAAAAAAGCGTGATACAATTTACTCTGAGCCCAGCTACTCCAAAACCATACTTAGCAATCTTAAAGAAGGTAACCTTATTTACTCTCATGGTAACACAGAGAATTTTATATTAGTGAAACAGTCTGATAATAATTTTTGGATACCAAAAGATGCAGTTGAAAAAATTAGTGCTGAGGAAGAGCGAAACTTTATTAAAGCAAAAATAATTAAAAAAAGTGATATTCCTCCTGAAATTAGACTTGTAAATAATTCCAAAGAAAGATTAATCTATGAAGTCAAGGATAAGAGTAAATTAAAAATTATTAATTATTATATTAATGATAAAAAAATTGGAGTTAAAGAAACTAATCTAATTAGTGAAAAAATTTATATCGATTCAAAATTAGACACAGGCAGAAATAAAATTTCAATAATAGCAATTGATAGAAATGACTTCAAAACAGCAAAGAATTTTTATATAACCCGTGATGAAACTTAATTTTTTAATTTTAAAAATTATATCTTTTCTTTCAGTTGTATTTATAGTTTTAACTCTTACTTTTTTACTTTTAAGGCTTTTGCCAGGAGGGCCTTTTGATAAAGATAAAAGATTACCTCCTCAGATTAAACAAAATATTGAAAAAAAATACAATTTAGACAAACCATTAATTGAGCAATATTTTAAATATATAAAAAATTCATTAAAAGGTGATTTTGGCATGTCATATTCATATCCAGATAGATCAGTCAAGGAGATAATTATTGAATCAGCGGGAATATCATTAAAAATAGGTCTTTTGTCAATTCTATTTACATTTATATCTACAATATTGCTATCAATTTATTTATTTAATAATTCATCTTTTATTTCTTTACTAGTTAAAAATTCATTATATTTATTCGTTGGTGTACCTACCTTTTTAATTGGTGCAATATTAATTATTATATTTACAGTCAAATTTAAATTTATAACATTCGGACTAATTTCAAAACCAGCAGACTACATTTTGCCAATCATTACACTTTCAGTTCCATCAATATCTTATCTTACTAATCTGTTATTAGAGTCTATGAATGAGACAAAAAACAAAATGTTTTCTAGAGTTGCGAGAATAAATAAAATTAACAAATATAATTATATTCTTAATTATATTCTTAGAAATTCTTTGATACCTTTAGTTACAGCACTAGGTCCAATTACAGCTTTCATGATCACCGGTTCATTTGTTGTGGAAAGCATTTTTGCAATACCTGGAACTGGTAAGGCGTTTATTTTATCAGTAATAAATAGAGATTACACAGTTATATGCGGTCTCACACTTTTTTATACTGTTGTCTTGTTAACAATCAATACAATTATCGATTTTCTATACCCAATGTTAGATAAAAGAGTCAAGATCGATGAATATTAAAATTGAGTTAGAATATATTGGTACAAATTATTGCGGTTGGCAAAAACAAAGAAATTCTTTAACTATTCAACAGATATTAGAAGATATAATTTTCAAATTAACTGACGAAAAAGTGATTATAATAGGTTCTGGAAGAACTGACTCAGGTGTTCATGCAAAATCTCAGGTTGCGAATTTTACATTACAAAAAAAAATTAATTTACAAGGTTTAAAAATGAATTTAAATAAATTACTACCTAATGATATAAAAATAAAAAAATGTAAAAAAGTTTCTGATAATTTTCACTCTCAATTTTCATCATTACAAAAAACATATTTATATAAAATTAAATCAAAAAATAATCCAAGTGTTTTTGAAAGAGGAAAAATTTTTTTTTATAATAATAGTCTTGACATCAAAAAATTAAAAAAAATTGCGACACATTTTTTAGGCGAAAAAAATTTTATTAATTTTTGCAAAAAGGGTTATTCAGGAGAATCTACGGTTAGAGAAATTGAAAGTATAAAGATATCTAAGAAAGGTTCTTATATTGATATTAAAATTACTGGAAATGGTTTTCTTAGAGGCATGGTTAGATTAATAGTTGGGTCAATGATAAATTTTTGTATAGGAAATTTAAAAGAGGAACAAATTATCAATGCTTTAAAATTTAGTTCAAAGCCGTTACCAAGAAATTATTCAGTACCAGCAGAGGGTTTATATTTAATTAAGGTAAAATATTAATATGATATTTATGTCAATGTTAGAGGGTGAAAAAAAAATTGATCAAACCTATAAATCTTTAGAGGATTACCAAAAAGATTCAGATAATTTATCAGAAAATATAATTCCATACATTAATCCCTCTAAAATTGTTGCGGTTGGATTAAATTATTATGATCATGCTGAGGAAATGAAGAAAAAACCACCTATCGAGCCTATGATTTTTTTAAAATCCCCTTCATCATTAATATCGTTTAAAGATTCTATAATGCTTCCGAATCATATGAGCTCTAAAGTAGATTATGAAGGAGAGCTTGGAATTGTTATTAAAAAAGAGGCTAAATGGGTGAATACTAATGAAGCAAAAAATTATATTCTGGGTGGCATATGTGTAAATGACGTTACAGCTAGAGATTTACAAGCTATTGATATACAGTTTGGACGAGGAAAAAATTTTGACACTTTTTGTCCTATAGGTCCTTATATATCTGATGAAATCGATTATCAAAACCTTGAAATTAGGACTTACTTAAATGGAGAATTAAAACAAAATTCAAATACAAATTTTATGATTCATAAAATTGATTTTTTAGTCAGTTTTATAAGTAAAATTATGACTCTCAATAGGGGTGATATTATACTAACTGGGACACCAGGGGGTGTAGGACAACTTGAAGAAAATGATTTAGTTAGTGTAGATATTGAAGGTTTAGGAAAAACTAGTAATGCTGTTGAATTATGTTTCAGATAAAGGAGTTTAATAATGAAAAAATTACTTATTTTGCCTGGTGATGGTATTGGCCCTGAGGTTACAAAACAATGTATAAACATTATAGATTTTTTTAACAATCAAGCATATTCCAAAATTGAATATGAAAAAGATTTGTTTGGTGGCGCATCTATTGATGATAATGGAAAACCTTTAAATGACCTTGTACTTAAAAAAGCATTAGACGCAGATGCTGTTTTGTTAGGTGCTGTAGGTGGACCCAAGTGGGAAAATTTAGATCATGAATTAAAACCTGAAAGCGGATTGTTAAAACTTAGAAAAGAATTGCGGACATATGCGAATTTAAGACCTGGTAAAGTCTTTAAATCACTTTCAGATGCATCATCTTTAAAGCCAGAGGTGTTAAAAGATACTGATATCTTTGTGGTTAGAGAGTTAACAGGAGGTATTTATTTTGGTGAACCCAGATTTTCCAAGAAAGTGGATGGAAAAAGGGTTGCCTCAAATCCTTTGGTTTACGATGAAGATGAAATAGTTCGTGTAGCAAAAGTTGCATTTGATATAGCTAGGAAAAGAAAAAATAAAGTTACGTCACTTGATAAAGCAAATGTTTTAGAAGTTATGCAATTATGGAGAGATGTTGTAACAGAGGTTCATAATAAAGATTACCAAGATATTGAACTCGAGCATTTATATATAGATAATGCTGCGATGCAAGTTATAAAAAGACCTTCGTCTTTTGACGTAATACTAGCTAGTAATTTGTTTGGAGACATAATAAGCGATGAAGTTGCGGAATTAACAGGGTCCTTAGGGATGTTACCATCAGCCTCAGTTGGAGAGAATAAAGCAATTTATGAGCCAGTTCATGGAAGCGCTCCCGATATTGCAGGTCAAAATATAGCAAATCCTATCGCAGCTATTCTTTCATTATCAATGATGTATAAATACAGCTTCAATCTAGATAGTATTTCCAATATAATTGAACAAGCTGTTGCAAATACTCTAGATAGCGGATTAAGAACAAAAGATATTGGGTCGAACAATCAAAAAATACTTAATTGTGATGAAATGGGAGATTCTATATTGAACAATATAAAAAAAATATTTTAAATTTAATGTGATAAGTTTGGATAAATATTTATAGCGTGAATATATTTTCTGAAATACCTAAAAAGAATGGCATATATTCGATATATGGCATCAATAATTTGCTAGAATCTGTTTTACTTAGGGAACTATTAAATAAAAAAAATATTTTTTATTTTACAGACGATGCAAAAGAATCAAAAATAAAATTTGATATTTTATCAAAAAATTCTGATTCAGAAATAAATTATTTGGATGACAGTTTTTTTGAAGACTCAATAAGTTTAGAAAAACTACCTTTAATTTCTGAGATATTTAATAATTTTTCAAGAAAATCAAATAGAGTTGTAATATTTGATTCGATTAAAATAAATAAAAACATTAATATAGATAAAAGAAGCCTAAGCTTTAAAGTCAATCTTGAAAATGCTGATATAAAGCAAGATAAAATTATAGAAAAACTCATAGAATTTAACTTTAATCAGACAGAATTTGTAAGTAGTTTTGGAGACTTTTCAGTTCGTGGGTCAGTTTTAGATTTATTTAGTCAAAATTTTGAGAAACCCATCCGAATTCAATTCTATAAAGAAAAAATCAAATCTGCAAGTTACTTCGATTTAGATACTATGAAAAGTATAGAAAAAATTTTAAATAATTTTGATATTTATAAGTATGACCATAGCGGAGATGTTCATAAAAAACCCATAACCGAATTGATACCCAAAAATTCTTTCATTATCTTTGACCACCAATGGAATAATGAAAATAAAGAGATTATTAAAAAGATTTCTAAAAAAAATATAACTATATTTTTAAACCCTATAATAAAATTAGGAAGTGAATTACAAAGCCTAAAAATTGAATATCCAGAGATACAATATTATGAAAAATCATTTAATTGGATTAAACAATTAATTAAGAAATATAAAAATAATAAAGTTACTTTTTTAATCACGAATGAAAAAGATATAAATCAAATCAAAGATGAGATTCCAGATCTATCATATAACATATATCATGATAACCATTCAAAAACATTTATAGTAAAAAATAAAAAAGAAATATTTATATCTCTAAAAAAGTCTGAAGAAAAAATTATAAATAAATTTGATGAATTCAAAAAACTAACATATAAATTTAGAAATTTTTCAGAACTAAAAATGAATGACTTTATAGTTCATAAAAAATATGGAATTTGTTTATATAATGGCCTAATTCAAAAAGAAATAAACAATACTATAATTGAGTTTGTTAAATGTAAATTCCAATATGATGACTTTTTATTTGTTCCAAGTACCAAGATTGATTTATTACAAAAATATGTTGGTAATAAAAATGAAATAAATATTGATTCTCTTAGAAGTAAAACCTGGAAGATAAAAGTAACAAAAGCAAAAAAGATTGCAGAAAAAGTAGCAAAAGAAATTTTAGCTCTTTATGCAAAACGAAAACTTATTAGAGGGTTTTCATTTATTTTTAATCCGATTGAACTAAATGAATTTGAAAAAAACTTTGAATACCAAGAAACACCTGATCAATTAAAAGCAATAAATGATGTATACCATGATATGAAAAGAAACTTCCCAATGGATAGACTAATATGTGGTGATGTTGGATTTGGAAAAACTGAAATAGCACTAAGGGCAGCGTATGTAGCTTCAATGAATAGTAAGCAAGTTGCAATAATAGCCCCTACAACTTTACTTGTTAACCAACATTTAAATACCTTTTTAGAAAGATTTAAAGATTTTCCAATTAATATTAAAAGTGTATCCAGAAATACATCTTTGAGAGAGTTTAAAAATATAGTTTTAGAATTAAAAAATTCTAAAATTGATATATTGATTGGAACACATAGGCTTCTCAGTGAGAAATTAATTTTTAAAAATCTAGGATTAGTAATTATAGATGAAGAACATAAGTTTGGAGTAAAGCATAAAGAAAAAATTAAAGAAATCAGACTTGGTTTAGACTATCTTGCCTTATCAGCTACACCAATACCCAGGACCTTGCAATTATCACTTAGCGGAATTAAGGATATTAGTATAATAGCTACTCCGCCCTTAGATAGATTCTCAATTGATACTCAAATACATTTATATAATGAAGAAGTTATTAAAAATGCAATTAATTTTGAACTCAATAGAAATGGAAGAGTTTATTTTATACATAATGAAATAAAATCAATTGAAAAAACATATACCTCCCTAAAGAAGTTACTCCCTAAAGTAAAAATGGCTTTTATTCATGGTAAAATGAAGCCTAATATTATAGAAAACAATATTTTAGATTTTATAAATGGAGAAATATCAGTTTTAATTACAACAACTATAATTGAATCTGGAATTGATATTAAAGAAGCAAATACTATAATAATTAATAATGCAAATAAATTTGGTCTATCAGATTTATACCAAATAAGAGGCAGGATTGGCAGGGGCTCTGAAAAAGGATATGCCTATCTGATCTTAGAGCAGAATAAAAAATTAAATAAAAATGCCATTAAAAGACTTAACGCAATCAAAACATTATCCTCTCTAGGCTCAGGATTTAATGTAGCTATGGAAGATTTAGAAATAAGAGGGGCTGGAAATCTTTTTGGAACGGACCAATCTGGTAATATCTATGATGTAGGTGTTGAATTTTATTTGGATCTCCTAGATTCAGAAATAAGAAAAATTAATAACTCTGTAATAGACAACGAGATAAATATTGAAATTAATACGAAGGATAAAATAAATATACCAACGAGCTACATAACCTCTGCCGAAAAAAGAATTTATTATTATAAAAGAATATCGTGCATAGAAGATACTGAAGAATCGGTTGGAATTATTGAAGAACTTATTGATTTATTTGGCTTAATTCCTGATGAAATAAGAAAATTGATAAAATTATCAGAATTAAAAATTAAATTAAAGGAGTTAGATATCAGTGATTTTCAAATGAATCAAACTAACATGATTTTAAAGATGGGTGGTATTCAAAAATTAAAAAATTTTAAAATTTTTTTTAATAATTTTGATGGTAAAATAGATTCGGCAAAAAAAGTATTTGATAAAATAGAAAATATGGAAAAATATATTGAAAAATTCTCAAAATTTGAAAATAATAAGTTTATAATTAATTTGGAAAAATAAAATGAAATTTAATTATTTAACATTTTTTTTAATTTTAATATTTTTTACATTAACAGATGTCTGTAAATCGAATACTAAAATAGTTGAGGGTATCGTAGGAGTTGTTAACGATGAAATAATTTTGCTTACTGAACTAGAAAATCATATTACACAAAGTAAAAAAGATATTAAATTGGATAAAGATAGAGATGAATTTTTAAAAGAATTAATGGATTTAAAAATTTTAGAAATTCAAGGTAAAAGAATGGGTATCATTCTGACGAATGAAAAACTGGATGAAATAGTAGCTGAAATAATCAAAAATAATGGAGAAAAAAAGTTTAATGAAGAATTAGCAAAATCCAATAGAAATCTTTATAGGTTAAGGTTCGAACTATCCATACAAATGCTTCAAGAAAATATCTCAAGAGCAATCTTAAAAAATAAAATCATAATTAGTGAAAAAGAAATTGAGAAATATTATGAAAAAAATATTGGCACCATTAAAAAACAAAATTTAATTAAGATGTTAAATGTTCGTGCCAAAGATAAAAAATTTATTGATGAAATTTTAGATATATTTAATAATAGTGGGGATAAATTAGATGTTAAACTTGCAAAGTTAGAAGAAAGAGGCTACATAAAAGATAAGCCTAAGAACTTAGGATATGTAAATCCAAAAGAATTATCATCAGTAATTTATAATGAGACAATCAACTCAAAAATTGGTGAAGCTGTTGGACCAATTAAGATTCAAGATGAAGCAAATTTTTTTATAATACTTGATAAAACATACTCAGATGCTTCTTTTTTAATGGCGAAAGAAGATATAATGGATACTATATATAAAAATAAATCAATTAAATTATTAGATAGTTGGTTTAGCGATTTAAGAAAAAGTATGTATATCTCTCAAAGACTTTAATTTATTTCTCTACGTAAAAATCCAAAGGGAGACAGCTGCAAACAAAATTCTTGTCACCAAAAGCATTATTAACTCTTCCAACCGGGGAAATATATTTGAAACTTTTATCAATTAGCTGTGTAGGAAAGGCTTCTAAAATAGAATAGTTAAAATTTTTATCAACTATATCCTTAAAAGTATGAGGAGAGTTTTTCAATGGAGAATCTGCAATATTTTCAATATTACTATATTTTTCGATCTCTTTCTTTATAGCAATTAACGCATTACAAAATCTATCTAACTCACCCTTTGACTCACTCTCAGTTGGTTCAATCATTAGGGTACCAGGAACTGGAAATGACATTGTGGGCGCATGAAATCCATAATCAATTAATCTTTTTGCAATATCTTCTTCATTAACTAAATGGTCTTTTTTAATCTGCCTAATATCAATTATGCATTCATGAGCAACCCTATTATTCCTTCCAGTGTAAAGAATAGGAAAATAGTCTTCTATTTTTTTAGCAATATAATTAGCATTTAATATGGCTACCTGAGTTGACTTCTTTATTCCTTCACTTCCCATCATATAAATGTACATCAGAGAAATAGGCAAAATAGATGCACTGCCCCAAGGAGATGATGATACAGGACCAAATCCAGATTTAGGGCCTGCATCACTATTAAGAGGATGATTTGGAATAAAATTAGATAAATGACCTTTAACAGCAATAGGTCCAACTCCAGGACCGCCGCCACCATGTGGAATACAAAAAGTTTTGTGAAGATTAATATGACATAAATCAGGACCAAAATGGCCAGGCTTAGATATGCCTACAAGCGCATTTAGATTAGCGCCGTCCATATATACTTGTCCACCAGCATCGTGGATCATATTACAAATTTTAGATATTGATTCTTCATAGACTCCATGGGTAGACGGATAAGTTATCATTAGTGCTGCAATTTTATCTGGAAATTGTTGAATTTTGTCTGCTAAGTCTCTGGTGTCAATGTTACCGTTTTCATCACATTTTATAATTTCAACCTGCATACCAGCCAAAACTGCACTTGCAGGATTAGTTCCATGTGCCGAACTGGGTATTAAACAAATTTTTCTTTGCTCTTCTCCTCTTGCCAATAGAAATTTTCTTATAGTTAATAGTCCAGCTAGTTCACCTTGCGCTCCTGCATTTGGTTGAAGAGAAACTTCATCAAATCCAGTTATGGAACATAGCATTTTTTTTAAATCATCGATCAGAAATTTATATCCTAAAGTTTGAGACTTGGGAGCAAAAGGATGAATAGAATTTATTTTGGGCCAGCTTATAGGAATCATTTCTGACGTAGCATTAAGCTTCATAGTACAGGAACCTAGAGGTATCATAGATTTGTTTAATGCAATATCCTTATCTTCTAATCTCTTAATATATCTTAGGAAATCTGTCTCAGACCTATAAGAATTAAAAACTTCGTGTTCTAAGTATTTCGTTTTTCTTAAAATACTTTTTGGCAAAGAAATAATATTATTATCCAGTTGAGAATCTAATGATGTTAAGGATTCTATTTTTATACCAAAACAAGAAAATATTTCATGAATATCATCAATTGTTGTTTTCTCATCAATTGACATAGTAATTATTTCTTTTGAATAATATCTAAAATTAATTTTCTTCTTTAAAGCTCTTTTTTTGATTAAAGATTGCTTAGGTTTTGTTGTTTTTATACAAATAGTGTCAAAAAAGTTATTGTATAAAATTTTGTAATCATTATTTTGTAATTGTCTCGCTATTAATTTTGCAGTTCTGTGTATTTTAAGCGATATTTTTTTTAACCCCTCTGGGCCATGATAGATTGCATAGGATGCAGCAACTATCGCCAATAAAGATTGGGCAGTACAAATGTTGCTGGTAGCCTTTTCTCTTCTGATATGTTGTTCTCTTGTTTGAAGAGCCATTCTATAGGCAACATCAGAATTTTTATCAATCGAAATCCCTATTATTCTTCCTGGCAAAAGTCTTTTAAATTCATCCTTACAAGATATAAAAGCTGCATGTGGTCCACCAAAACCTAACGGAACGCCAAATCTTTGAGATGAACCTATAGCCATATCACAACCCATTTCGCCAGGTGATTTTAATAATAATAAAGACATTAAATCACAAGCTAAGATTGAGACAGCTTTTTGAGATTTAGCAGAGGATATTAAAAACTCATGATCTTTTGCAGAGCCAAAAGTATCGGGATATTGGGAAATAAAACCAAAAAAATTATTTTTATTTTGATTAAAGAGGGTTTCTAAATTTCCAACTTTAATTTCTATACCTAATGGTTCAGCTCTAGTTTCCAAAAGTTTAATCGTCTGGATATGACAATTTTCAGAAACAAGAAAAACATTTTTATTATTTTTACAAAACCTAAAAGCTACAAGCATAGATTCAACAGCAGCAGTTCCTTCATCCAATAGTGACGCATTAGAAACCTCCAGTCCCGTTAAATCCATTATCATTTGTTGAAAATTTAAAAGCATTTCCAGTCTGCCTTGAGATACTTCGGGTTGATAAGGAGTATAAGCTGTATACCAACCAGGATTTTCTAGAATATTTCTTAAAATCACAGATGGAGTTTTAGTATCATAGTATCCCATACCAATGTAATTTTTATTTAGCTTATTTTTACTAACAATGTTCTGAAGATATTTTAATGCCTCATCTTCTGACATTCTTTTTTTAAGATCTACATCAACATCCAGTACAATTTGATTAGGTAATGTTTCCATTACTAATTGGTCTAAAGATTCATAATTTAAAAAATCTAAGCAGTCTTTAACTTGATCATCTGAACTTCCAATATGCCTGTTAATGAAAGATGAGGTTTCATTTAGTTCGTCTATCGAAGAGCTCATATCAATTTTATTTTTCATTTATCAAACTCTCATAGTCCTCTGGAGAAAGAAGATCATCATAATCACCTGTGTTTGTTGGCTTGACCTTAATTAACCATCCTTCTTGATATGGACTTTGATTAATAACCTCAGGGGAATTTTCAGCACTAGAGTTGACCTCAACAACTTCGCAATCGACAGGTGTGTACAAGTCAGAGACTGACTTAGTAGACTCAACTGCACCAAAAGTCGAGGACTTTGAGAGATTATCACCTACTGACGGAAGTTCTAAATATACGATTTCACCTAATGAGTCTTGAGCATGATCTGTTATTCCTATAAGCATTTGCTCACCATCAATCATAACCCATTCATGCTCCTCAGTATATTTTAAATCTTTTTTAACCTCTGACATAATTTAAATTCCTCCTATAAAAATGGATAATCAACCTTTACAGCTTTTCTAAAATTTTTTCTTATTTTTATGTCAAAATTTCTCAATTCCGAGAAGTCTGAACTTATTAATGCCAAACCTATTCCTTTTTTCAAAATGGGCGAATATGTTCCGCTTGTTACTTTACCGATATTAGAGCCATTGTTGAAGACTTCATAACCATTTCTTGCTATAGAATTATCTTCCATTTGAAAGCCAACAAATGAAAATTCATTATCGGAAATTTTTTTTAAAATTGCATCTTTTCCAATAAAATTATCTTTTGAGTTATCTATAAATTTATTTAAATTGAAATCAGAAGGCACTGTGCCCTCTATAAATTCATTTCCATGCAGAGGAAATCCTTTCTCAATTCTGAGAGTATCTCTTGAACCTAAGCCACAAGGTTTTATATTTGGGCAATTTTCTAAAATGTTTTTATAAATCTCAGTTATTAATTCATTCGGCAGGAATAGTTCAAAACCATCTTCACCTGTATAGCCAGTTCTAGCTATTAAAAAATTGTTTTCAGTTAAAGAATCAAATGAAAATTTACATTCATATTTCTTGTCCAAATCCATGATATTAACAATGGTATATTTTTTAAAATCCTCAGAAAAAGTTATTGGAAAAATTTTTGAAAGATATTTTAAAGAATTGGGGCCCTGAATGGCCAATTGTCCGTAAAAGGTGCTAAGATTTTTTATTTCGACCTCAAAGTCTTTTGAGTTATTAACCAACCAATTGAAAACATTATCAATATTTCCTGCATTAACACATAAAAAATATCTGTTTTTATCTAATTTGTAGGCAATTATATCATCAATAACATTTCCATTAGTATCACAGAAAAATCCATATTTGGCCTGTCCATTTTTTAATGCGGATATCTTATTTGTAAATGTAACATTGAGAAAAGAAAAAGCATCTGTACCTTCAATTACAATTTCTCCCATATGACTTACATCAAAAACTCCAGAATCATTTCTAACCTGAAGGTGCTCATTCTCTAAAGATGAGAACCAAAGTGGCATATTCCAACCATTGAATTCAGTAAATTTTGCCCCGTGTTCCTCATGAGTTTTATATAAGGGAGTAACTTTCATATATAATATATTTTACCCAAAAATATAAGAAATTTTTAAAGTAAAAAAATTAATTAATTGATTGTACAAGTTGTTTGAATTTATCAGGATGATTTATTGCTAATTCTGCCAAAACACGTCTATCAAGGTCTATTTCTTTAACTTTAAGTGAGTGAATAAATTTACTGTAGGTTAACCCTTCTTCTCTAAGAGCCGCATTAATTCTAGATATCCATAAAGAACGCATCGTACGCTTTTTTACTTTTCTATCTCTATAAGAAAAAGCAAGAGATCTTAATAGTGTCTCTTTTGCCCTTCGATAGACATTTTTTCTTTGACCCCAAAAACCTTTAGTTTGCTTTAAAAGTCTTTTTTTTCTTCTTTTACTTGCAACTGATGTTTTAACTCTCATTTAAAAACCTATACAAAAACTACTTTTCTTAAATTTGCAGCTTTCTTACCATCTACTGTACCAGCCTCTTTCAACCTTCTAATCCTAGATTGGGCTTTGTGCACATTACAATGATGTTTGCTGCCTTTGATTCTTTTCAACTTACCATTAGGTTTCAGCTTAAATCTTTTTGCTGCACTTCTATTGGATTTCATTTTTTGCGCTGCCATTAGCTTTTTTTACCGCCTTTATTTTTTTTGGAAGAACCATCATTGTTAGATTCTTACCTTCAAACTTTGGTTCATTATCAAGTTCACCTGATTCAGATACACTTTCTACAATTTTCTCAACTAGTTGTTCACCAATTTGTTTGTGTACTATCTCTCTACCCTTAAACCAAAGCCTTATTTTTACTTTATGCCCATCACTTAAAAAGTCTTTGAGCCTATTTATTTTAACATTAAAATCATTTTCTCCAATATTAGGTCTAAATTTAATCTCTTTGAGCACTTGAGCCTTAACTTTCTTTTGAGCTGATTGCTTCTTTTTGCTATCATACATAAATTTTCCATAATCCATTAATTTACAAACAGGTGGAGTTGAATCCGGGGAAATTTCTACCAAATCAGTAGAATTGTTTCTTGCTTGATTGAGAGCCTCTGATATGGCAACTATACCAAGTTGCCCACCATCTAAACCAATTAATCTTACCTCGTTCGCTCTTATTTCTGAGTTGATCCTATTAGCTTTCTTTCTAGACCTTGAAAAATTCTTTTTTCTTATGAGTCAACCCTCCCGGACAGCTCATCATTTATTAATTCAAGTAATTTATTTATTTTTAATTCTCCTATTTGCTTACCTCCATATTTCCTTAAACTTATTGTTTCGTTTTCTAATTCATTCTTACCAACAATTCCGATGTATGGAACTTTGGATATTTCACTCTCTCTTATTTTCAAGCCCAATTTTTCATTCCTGTTATCAATATCAACTCTAATACCAGAAGACCTTAAATTATCCGCTATATTATTAACATATTCAACCTGTTCATCAGAAACACTAAGTAATTTTAATTGATAGGGAGCTAGCCACGTAGGAAAAGCACCCCCATAATGTTCAATTAAAATGCCAAAGAACCTCTCAAAGGAACCAAAAATAGCTCTATGAATCATCACGGGCTGAAGTCTTTGATTATTACTCGAAATATACTCAAGGTCAAATCTCTTTGGAAGATTAAAATCGACCTGCACTGTTGAACACTGCCAAGATCTTCCTAAGACATCTTTAATTTTAAGATCTATTTTCGGCCCATAAAATGCACCACCACCCTCATCAATTGAATATTTCAAAGATTTATTATCTAATGATTTTTTTAATGAATTTGTGGCTGAACTCCATTCGTCATCACTGCCTACATATTTACTTGGTTTTGTAGATACAAAAATTTCATATTCAGAAAAACCAAATTTTTTTAAGAATTCTGTTGTAAGATCAATTACATCATTAACTTCCTGTTCAATTTGATCTAATGAACAGAAAATATGAGCATCATCTTGAGTAAATCCTCTAGCTCTAAACAACCCATGCAAAACACCTGATCTCTCATATCTATATACAGTCCCGATTTCCGCATACTTAATTGGTAATTCCTTATAACTTCTTAGTCCGTTTTTATAAATCATTATATGAAAAGGGCAATTCATAGGTTTAGTTTGGTATTTATTTGTGTCAATCTCCATCTGTGAAAACATATTTTCACTATAGAATTCCAAATGACCGCTGGTTTCCCATAAATTTGCTTTAGCTATGTGAGGTGTATAGATGATTTGGTAGCCAGATTCAATATGTTTTTCACGCCAGTAATTTTCAATAATGTTTCTAATAACTGACCCATTAGGATGCCAGAGAACAAGGCCAGGGCCGATTTCATCATTTATTGAAAACAAATCTAATTCTTTGCCCAATTTTCTATGATCTCTCTTCTTTGCCTCATCAATTATTTTTAAATGTTTTTTTAGATCTTTAGGATTTGAGAAAGCAGTTCCATAGATTCTCTGGAGAGATTCACGAGTCTCATCACCTCTCCAATATGATCCAGCAACGCTGAGAAGCTTAAAGGATTTTATAAAAGTAGAATTTGGCAAATGAGGTCCTCGACATAGGTCGAACCAATCACCTTGTTTATAAAGAGAAATTTCTTGAGATTCATCTAAATCGTTTATTATTTCTTCTTTAAAAGTTTCTCCCAAATTTGAAAAAATTTTTAACGCTTCATTTCTATTGATAACCTCTTTTTCAAATGAAACATTTTTTTCTAATATCTCATGCATTTTATTTTCGAATAATTTTAGATCATCTTCCGTGAAGTTTCTGTCAGTATAGAAATCATAATAGAACCCATCATCAATAACAGGGCCAATTGTGACTTTTGTGTCAGGATATATGCTTTGTACGGCCTGCGCTAAAATATGAGCGGCTGAATGTCTTATTAAAGTTAGACTTTTTTCATTATCCAAAAAAATTGGATAAATTTTTGATTCATCTGCAGGGTTAAAGTAGAAATCTTTAACTTCGCCCTCTACTTCTGCACCCAATACATTAGAACCAAGTTCTAATTTATTAAATATTTCCCCTAAATTTAAAGGCTTATCAGATTCTAAGATTTTACTATCAACATAATATTTCATAAAAAACTCATGAGCACGAGTGGATTTGAACCACCGACCTCTTGCATGTCAAGCAAGCGCTCTCCCCCTGAGCTACGCGCTCGTAAAGGAAATATTGTAAATACATCAAATCATAAATCAAATTTTGTCGACTATTTATCAATAATTTATTATAATTTGTATATGAAAATAGAAAATAAAAATATTATATTAGAATCAAATCTCAAAAGCTTCCCGCTAATTAATCGTGGGAAAGTTAGAGATCTTTATGATCTTGGGGACAACCTTTTAATTGTTTCATCAGATAGAATTTCTGCTTATGATGCAGTTCTACCGACCGGTATATTAGCAAAAGGAGAGGTGTTAACAAAATTATCTAAGTTTTGGTTTTCACTTACTCAGGATATTGTACAAAATCATTTTATTACTGAAAAAGTTAATGAAATGTATCCAATTTTAAATGATGAAATAGATCAAGTAATTGGTAGATCAATGGTCGTAAAAAAGGCTAAACCTTTGCCAATAGAATGTATAGTCAGAGGATATATTACGGGGTCGGGTTGGTCCGAATATAAAAAGCAAGGAACAGTTTGTGGATTAAAGCTTAAAGAGGGTTTAATTGAATCTGAAAAACTAGAGGAGCCAATTTTTACACCCTCTACAAAAGCTGAGCAAGGTGAGCATGATGAAAATATAAGCTTTGAAAAATGTTCTGAAATTGTTGGTGAGGAAATAGCAAATAAAGTTAAAAATTTATCGATAAAAATATACTCCAAAGCTCGAGATTATGCTGAGTCAAAAGGTATTTTAATAGCAGATACCAAATTTGAGTTTGGACTACTTGATAGCGACGAAATAATTTTAATCGATGAGGTTTTGACTCCTGATTCATCAAGATTTTGGCCAAAATCATTATATGAGGCTGGAAGAGGTCAGCAAAGCTATGACAAGCAATTTGTGCGTGACTACTTAACATCTATTGGCTGGGATAAAAAACCTCCTGCGCCTGAGTTGCCAAATGATATTTCGACCAAAACAACAGAAAAGTATATAGAAGTATTGGATCTTTTAACCAGTTGAATCTAACTCTTTTTTTTAGTTTTATTGCATATGCTGTTTTGCTTTGGGCTGGTGCTAGTTCATTAGTTTCTGGATCAGTAAAACTTTCGAAAAAAATAGGATTATCAGACTTCTTTATTGGAATGACAGTCATAGCAATTGGAACATCACTGCCAGAGTTTTTTGTTTTATTTAAATCTGCTTATATAAAAAATTACTCTAATAATTTAATCTATGGAACTATTCTGGGAAGTAATATGGCTAACACATGTCTAATTCTAGGCCTCACTCTCATATTAAGTTTTGGAAAAGAATTTAGATATAAATTACATAATTTAAATCTCAAATATGTATTAATTATATTTTCAACATTTTTATTTTGTTTTTTTTCTTTTGGAATAATAAACATAACAGCAATATGCCTAATGATTATTTTATTATCCATATTATTTTATTTTTCAGGAAATTCTGGGGATTCAGATAAAATTGATAATAATTTATCAAATGTTTTGATCATTATTTATCTAGTTTTTGGGCCCGTAGCTATATGGTTTGCTGCCGACGGAATTACAATGACAGGTCTTAAAATAATTGAACAGGTAGGACTATCTAGTGCCCTTGTTGGAAGTATTTTTTTAGCTTTGAGTACATCCTTTCCAGAAGTTGTAGCCTGTTTAATATCTATAATTAAATACGGTAAGAATGATTTTGTATTGGGAAATATTATTGGCAGCAATGTTGCAAATTTTACAATATTTTCAATCATTAATTTAATATTTCTAATACCATTACCAAGTTTCGCTATATCCTCTTTGAGTTTAATTTTGATTGCTGAATTAGTATTATTTGCTTTTATAATAATATTTAGAAAAAGAAGGTCGATTCCTAAATTTTGTGGAATATTTTTACTTTTGCTTTATATTATCTTTGTATTTAAAGTATGAATGTCATATTAGAGCCAGTATCAGAAGAAATTATAAAATTTGATGATAATAATTCTCTTAATACCCTTGTAGGTGTTGAAAATAGAAACTTAAAATTTATTTCAAAAATATATGATATAAAAATTGATTCACGTGGGAATGAACTTCACTTTAGTGGTCTCAAAGGATCAGTTAATTTGTCTATCAAACTTATAAAAAGTTTTTACAAAATTATTCAAAAAGGTTACATTCCTAATTTTAGTGATTTTGAATTGGGATCTAAAATAATTAACAATAACTCACATAGCATTGAAGAAATTTTTTTAGATACAATTTGCCTTTCTACTGATAAGGGAACAATTGCACCTAAAAGTATAAATCAGAAAATATATATTGATTCAATCAGGAAAAGTGATGTTGTATTTGGTGTTGGCCCTGCGGGAACTGGGAAAACATTTTTGGCTGTTGCAATGGCAGTTTCATATCTAAATTTGAAAAAAGTAAAAAGAATTATATTAACTAGACCTGCAGTTGAAGCAGGAGAAAAGCTAGGGTTTTTGCCAGGCGATCTTAGCGAAAAAGTTGATCCTTATTTAAAGCCATTATTTGATGCATTAAATGATATGATTGATTCAGATAGAATTAATAGAATGATTGATAAGTCTATAATTGAGATCGCCCCTTTAGCTTTTATGAGAGGTAGAACATTAAATGATGCTTTTATAATTTTAGATGAGGCACAAAATACTACCACAACTCAAATGAAAATGTTTTTAACAAGGTTTGGTTTTAATTCAAAAGTTATTGTTACAGGGGATACAACACAGATTGATTTAGATAAAAATATTAAATCTGGTTTAGTTGAAAGTATATCACTACTTAAAAATATCAATGGAATTGGTTTTGTAAACTTTAATAACGATGATATTGTTCGCCATCCATTAGTAAAAGAAATTTTAGACGCCTACAAATAAATTACTTGTTCTCTCTCTGGTCCAAAAGAAATCATTGATATTTTAACATTTAAAAATTGTTCAATGTACTTTATAAATGATTGTAAACTCGATGGTAATTTTTTATTTTTGAGATCTTCAATATCCCATGATTTATAGGTTTTATAGATAGGTGTAACATTTTCAATAATATTATTATCCATGGGAAACTTGTTCAATTTTTGAGATTTATACTTATATGCGATACAAACATTTATAGTCTTAAACATTGATAAAATATCAACTTTTGTTAATACTATCTCATCTAAACCACATATTTCCACAGAATGCTTAAGGGCTATTAAATCCAACCAGCCACATCTTCTGGGCCTTCCTGTTGTTGCTCCATATTCATCACCAAACTCCCTTAAAGCTAAGCCTTCATCATCAATCATCTCAGTGGGAAAAGGGCCATATCCAACTCTTGTTGCATAGGCTTTTGAAACACCTATAGATTTCCCAAATTTTTTAAAAGGGACACCAGTACCAGAAGAAGCATTTGAGGATATGGTCGATGAAGAAGTTACAAAGGGATAAGTACCAAAATCGATATCTAACATAACACCTTGCGCGCCCTCAAAGAGAATACTTTTACCTTGAACCGCAGATTTATTTAAAAAATGTTCGGTATTTACTATAAATTCTTTTAAAAATTTGTACCTTTTCATTAAATCATCAACCAATGTATTAATACTTATTTTTTTTTGATTGAAAACCAACGAAAGAATTTTATTTTTTTCTTTTAATGTAATTTTAAGTTTGTCTTTTAATATTTTTTTATTTGATAAATCAACAAATCTAATTCCTTGTCTTGATATCTTGTCTTCATAACAAGGCCCAATGCCTCTACCAGTTGTTCCAATTGCATTTTTCCCTTTTATTGTCTCTCGACCAATATCAATAAGTTTATGAAATGGTAATATTAAATGTGCTAACTCACTAATTTTAAGATTTTTCCCTGTAACCTTATATCCTTTTTTCCTTAAAGCTTTAATTTCATCCACAATTATGTCAGGATCTATAACAGCGCCATTTCCAATGACAGATATTTTTCCATTTCTTAACACTCCAGAGGGTATGTGATGCAGTATAATTTTTTTATTTTTTATAATAATTGTATGGCCCGCATTACTACCACCTTGAAATCGAGAAACTATATCAAATTTTTTTGACAAAAGATCGATAATTCTCCCTTTTCCCTCATCACCCCATTGCGCGCCGACTACGACTACGTTTTTATTTTTATTCAATTAGATTTCTTCCTCAATAAATTCTTTCAATGATTTAAATTTTGCAATCTTATTCATTTTTCCATCATACAAGTTGACTTGCTTGTTTTTACTCATTTTAACAATAATCTGTTGAAAATTATTAGATAATTTTTTGTTAGAAAATCTTGTAATAAATCCTTGATTTACGAGAAAATCTCTAATCTGAAAAGACTCAAAAATTGATGTATTAGAATCTATAATTATAAGCGCTGTTGGACGAGCTGAGTTATCAACCTTTATATATTTAACCAAAGTTAGCAAGTTCAGGCCAAATCCTATTGCAGGAATATTTAAATCATACTTATTAAATAAATTGTCATATCTTCCTCCATTCAGGAGCGATGATTTAATTTTGGGAACATTTATTTCAAAGGTGATATTAGAATAATATTGAAAATCTTTTACATCTAAATAATCGATTATACATTTAGTTTCTGGATTAATTTTAATTAATTCTCTACTAATTATTTTTAAATTCTCAATTTCTTTTAATACATTTGATGAAAGATAAGAATTTTTTGGTATTTTATTTTTTGTAAATGGTATAACCACAGACTTTATAAAATTTCTCTCTTTTTGAGGGAAAGATATATCATTAGAAATTTTAGCTATTTCAGAAAAATTTTTCTTATAAAATAGATCTCTAATTTTTTCATTAGACTTTATCAATTTAGATAAAATAAAATTTACAATTAATGAAGAACTTAAAGTTATAACTTGATTTGGGAATCCCATTTTTTTTATTAAAGAAGATGCTAATTGAATAATTTCAATATCATTTAAAATCCCTTCCGTTCCGATGGATTCACAGCCCAGCTGGAAAAACTCCCGTAAATCAGCATTATTATTTATTTTATTCCTTACAACTCTTTCTGCATAAGATAATCTAATTGGTAAAGTCGATAAAGAATAATTAGAATTAACGAATCTTGCTATCTGTGGTGTTATGTCGGATTTGATACCTAGTATTTCACCGCTAAGCGGGTCAATTAATTTTAAGATATTCTTAGTGTCGCTCTGGGCAGAATCTGAAGTTAAAGACTCAATATTTTCTATAATTGGTGTATAAATTTTATTAAATCCCCAGCTTTCTGTTTCTTGGAAGAAGATGTCATTAATGTAATCAAACTTTCTTACTATCTCAGAGGTGTAGTCTCTAATTCCTGGGGGTAAAGGGATACTTTTCATTAATCTAAAATCACTTGCTCTATACTATTAACTTCATCCATATTTGCTATATATTCTAGAGTATCTTGTGTCACAGGAGAATCAACTGATATAAAAGATAGGGCAAATTTGGATCCTTTATCTTGGGGATTTGATAAATAAAGCCTATTAATATTAATATCCTTTTTACCTAAGGAATTTCCCAAAAGACCTATAACACCTGGTTTATCATCATTTTCTATAATTAATATATTTCCATCTGGAATTACATCAATTTTTCTACTGTTAAATGAAGTGAATCTTGGCTCTTTTTTACCAAAAATAGATCCTGATAAATGATATTCAGAATTCTCATCTATTATTTTAACAGTTATAAGACTAGTAAAATCTGAGGTTGAGGATTCTTTAGTTTCTGTTATTTCAATTCCTCTTTCTTCAGCTATTAGTGGAGCATTAACAAATGTAACAGGAGCATCCATAATTGGGGACAAATAACCCTTTAGCACAGACATTGTTAGGGGGTTTAGATCATTCTCAGTCACAAGTCCACTATATTTAACATTAATTTCTTTAATCCCTGCCTTACAAAATTGTCCCATGAATTTTCCTAATTTTTCTGATAATTCTACATACGGTTGAATTTTTGATAGAACCTCTAAATTCATAGAAGGCATATTAACTGCATTCATTACTACACCATTTGTTGCATACTCTATGACTTGCTCAGCCATAGCAATTCCTACTTTTGTTTGAGCCTCTTTAGTTGAAGCACCTAAATGAGGAGTAAATACTATGTTCTTATCCAGTTTAAAAATTGGTGAGGTAAAATCTGGTGGTTCTGGCTCAAAAACATCAATCGCAGCACCACCAACTTTGCCGGATTTAATTGCATCTGTAATATCTGATTCGTTAACAATTCCGCCTCTCGCACAGTTAATAATCATTACACCATCTTTCATAATATCAATTGATCCTTTAGAAATGAGATCCTTTGTTCCCTCGGTAAGTGGAGTATGAACAGATATAACATCAGAATTTCTAAAAACATCTTCCATGTCGACTAAATCTATTGGCATATTTAAATCTGTATCTTTTGATATAAATGGATCGTGGGCAATAACTTTCATTTTTAGTCCAATCGCTCTATCTGCTACAAGTCTACCAATATTGCCTAAGCCTATTAAACCAAAAGTTTTACCAAATAATTCACATCCCTGAAAACTAGATCTTTCCCATTTTTTTTCTTTCATTGAGAGAAAAGCTTGTGGAGTATTTCTTGCTAAAGATAAGAGTAATGCAATTGTATGCTCGGCTGTAGTGATTGCATTAGCAGAAGGAGTGTTCATAACTATGATTCCTTTCTTTGAAGCTTCAGAGACATCAACGTTATCAACACCTATTCCTGCTCTTCCTATTAACTTAAAATCATTATCAAGGAGGTCTATGATCTCTTTGTCTATCTTTGTTGCGCTTCTTATAATTACACCTTGGTAATTATTAATTATAGTTTTTAATTCTTCTCTTTCAGTTTTTTTCCTAACGTCTAGACTTATTTGACTATAATTTGCAAAAAGATCCAGCCCTTCTTGAGAAAGACCATCTGTAATTAAAATTTTCAAAATAGGGCCTCCAGAATGTAAAATAAAAATATATTTTAGCAATAGGTATATGTCAATTTTTAAGTAAATTGATAAAATAATTTCAACATATAGGATTTAAGTGTGAGCGAAAATCAAAAGTTAACTTTTATTGAACATTTTGGTGTCTTAAGAAAAAGTTTTATTAAAATTATTCTTCTTTTAATAGTTTTTTTTATTCCAGCTTTTTATTTTAGAGACCTATTAATGGAACTTTCTCTATATCCTATAATACAAAATTTACCTATAGACTCAAAAATCATTTTCACAAAACCTACAGAAGGGCTTTCAACAAATATAAAACTAGCGTTTTTATCAAGCTTTATAATAACTACTCCGATAATAATTTATGAAATATGGTCCTTTATTAAACCCGCGCTATATGAAAAAGAAATTAAATTTACTGCAATAGTAATTTTTTTTGGGTCATCTCTATTTTTTCTCGGTGCTGCATTCTGTTTTGTTTTTGTTGCGCCCGTTGCATTTAAATTTTTGTTGAATGAATATACAAATGAAATCATAACAGCTTTTCCAAATATTTCAGATACCATAGGATTTCTAACGTCCTTGATTTTGAGTTTTGGTATAATTTTTGAGTACCCGCTTGTAATTTATCTACTTTCAAAAATAGGGCTTACATCTTCAAGTTTTTTAGCTTCTAAAAGAAAATATGCTATTTTAATATCTACTATTTTATCTGCGATTTTAACTCCAACAACAGATGTAATTTCAATGCTTTTTATGCTAGTGCCTTTGATAATTTTTTATGAAATTGGCATAATAATAGCAAAATTAAACTCTGATTAAATTGATATGAAATGTTAATAATGTAACCTTTATGGTATTAACAAGGGGGCAAAATGAATATCCAAAGTCTAATTTCTTCAAAATATATTGATGAATTTATCATTGGTGAGGAACTTCATCATGGTTGTATTCAAATAACACCTTACAGAAATAAAGAATATATAAAAAAATTTCAAAAAGGTTTTTTACTAGGTGCTGATAATGATTTTGCTGAATCTAGTGGTTATATTGATCCAGAACAAAATATAAAATTAAATAAATTCAATATAGAGAAGCCAGGTGTAGTAAGCCAGGGATACTTGTTTAATGTTGGCTTTGGATTAAGTGTTCATGATATTTCTTTTAATGCTATTGCAAATTTATCTTATAAAAACTTAAAATATGGGGAACCTGTTTACGAAGGTGATGTGCTCTTTGGTAAGTCAAAAGTAATTGGCATAGAGGTTAAAAAAGATGGGGCCTCAAATGGTTCAGTTCAAGTTAAAACAATCATAACAAATCAACGCGATGAAGTTGTTATAGAATATGTTAGACAGGTTTTACTTAGAGCAACTCCGGGTGTGAAAATGAATGCAATATCAAACCTTGAAATTCAACCCAAAGATATTGATTTAAATTTGCTAGTCCTACCAAAGGAATTTAAAAATTTAAGCAAAGATTCTTTAGGTAATGAAGGTAAGGCCTTTGAAGATTTTAAAGTTAATGAAAAATATCATGGCAATTTTCAAAAATCTATTAATTTAGTTGATTTTTCATGGTTACAAATATCCACTTTAAATGACGCAAGTGTACACCATAATCCTAATTCAAACTTTATTGGATATGGTGGTGCAATTAAATCTACTGTAGAAGGCGAAATAAGTTGTCACATGCCTCACGCTTATTTTTTAGGAATGTTAAGCGGCTCACATGATGCACCAACTTATCCAGGAAATATTATTCAAAGCCTTTTTAATTCTAAAAATAATGATGATGAAAAAATCCTTGGCAGCTTTTTTGTTAAAGAAATGATGGAAATTAATAATAGAAATGATTTAGGAATTTTAAAAATAGAATTAATAGGTGAAAAAATTGTAACTGAGGCCGGAATGAAAGCTTTTGAAAAAGCTGGGTTTAAAGGAGTTGTAAATATTAAAGATAATAAGATTAGAGTTTTAACAATGGAAATGCTAGTTGCTGTTCCAAAACAAGGTGCATTCAAGTAATGAAGAAATTTGAAAAAAAAGATCTTCAATATCCTGTAGATTATGAATGGAAAACAAATTTTGATTATTTTTGGAATACAAAAAGCGATCAAAAAGAATGGGTTTTACCAAAAGTATTAAAAGAGCAGTCCGAAAAAAATGGTGCTAAAGATTTTCTTCAATTTAGCTATAACAATCCATTAACTTATTCTGAAGTTAATACCTTGGCTAATCAAATTGCAAATTCCTTAAATAAATTAGGTGTAGAGAAAGGAGAAAAAGTTTCAGTATATATGCCAAACTCATTAGAACTATGCCTATCGTGGTTTGGTATTTTGAAAAATGGATCGGTAATGGTTCCAATAAATACTGCATATGTTATGGATTTTTTACAGTACATAATAGAAAGTTCTGACTCTAAAATAATTATAATTGCCGAAGAATATATGGATCGCTTAAAGAATATTGAAGATAGGATTCCTTTGATCGAAAATATTATTGTATGGCCTAGAGAAGAAAAAGGTTCATTAGATCTAATGGATTATAAAGGTAAAGCAAAAACATATTCATGGAAAGAATTTGTCGAATCAGGCGATAAAAATGAGCCAGATGTCGAAATAACACATTTAGATCATGCGAGACTCATGTACACATCAGGAACAACTGGGCGATCTAAAGGAGTCGTTAGACCATGTGCTGCAGATTATTCATCAGCAATGAATTATTCATTGATAATGGACATTACTCCTGATGATGTGGTTTTCACTTGTTTACCATTATTCCACTCTAATGCAATGGTTATGGGAGTGTATCCCGCAATGATTCAAGGGGCCAAAGTCGTTGTTGAAGAAAAATATTCAGCAAGTAATTTTTGGAAATGGATGAAAGATTTTAAGATTACAAAATTTAATTTAGTTGGCGTTATGTCTTATTTTATGTGGAATGCACCTGTTGTGCCTGAGGAAAAAGAGCACGAAGTTAAACTTGTATTAGGAAGTCCTGCACCACACGATATTATCGAGGATTTCATGGAAAGATTTGGTATTAAATTTATGGAAGGGTACGGATTAACCGAAGTAGGACAATGTACATTCATGAGACCTGGTGAACCATTTAGAGTCGGTTCATGTGGAAAAGAATCCCCAGGATATGAAATAAAAATTGTTAATCCTGATACAGATGAGGAATTACCTCCTGACACTCCTGGTGAACTTGTACTAAGGCCTAGAATACCAAATATTTGTTTACATTATTATCATAAAATGCCCGAAAAAACTGTATCAGATTTCAGAAATTTCTGGTTTCATACGGGAGATTTATGTAGAAAGGACGATGATGGATATATCTTTTTTATGGATAGAGTTAAAGATTATATAAGGCGTAGGGGCGAAAATATAAGCTCATTTGAAGTGGAGAATATGGTTTCCTCACATCCTAAAATAAATGAAGCTGCTGCTATTGCCGTGAAGGTCGATGAGGAAGGCAGATATTCTGAGGATGAAGTAATGATTGTTATAGTCAAAGAAGAAGGCAAAAATTTAGATCCTAAAGAAATAATAGAATTTCTTAAGCCAATTATGCCAAAATTCATGATACCTAGATTTATAAAATTCCGTAAATCTTTACCAAAAACTCCAACTAACAGAGTTCAAAAAGCTAAATTAAGAGAAGAAGGTGTCACTGCTGACACCTGGGACTCTCTCAATTCTTAATTCTATATATTTTACTTATCCCAAGGGTATTTTTTTGAAGGTTTTTGGGAATAAGGATTTTTAATTTCAGGTTGAAAATACTTAAATGTATTAACATGTTGATCGGTATATGATCCAGGTGGGTAGTACTTATCATAGAAGTCTAAATCTAAGTTTTGAGCTTGGAAAACTAATCTCATATACATAGGGTCTACAAAAGCTGGAAATGATCCATAAGTATCATGAATATAATCTGCAACAGACTTCACAATTTCACTTGTGGTATCAGTAGGTCTAGGAGCCTTAACTAAATGCTTATCGGGTTCCTCATAGGGAAAAGGTTTTTTGCTACTATCCCAAGCTGCCCATTTATGAGAATCCATGGCATCATAAGCCTCTGACATTGATTTATAATATGGAGGACAATATCCTTGAAAAACTCCATCTCTTCCAACAGGCCTAGTTGGTCCGGATTTAGGTTGCTCAAATCTAAAACCTAAACCTTTAAAAAGTTCGGGATTTGAACCCAATGTAAATCTTGGAATTAGACCTGTAAAAGTCCATCCACCCAAACCAAGTGCTTGTAATGCAAGGGACATATTTTGACAAATAAATGCCTGCTCAACATTTAATCCTGTTAAAATTCTAACCTCAAGATCATATAAGGACATTTTAACTTCTTCTTTAATTCTTCCTGATTTGATCCATTTATCTTGGCCACAGGACCTGTCATGTTTTTCATCCCAAATGTTAAATGCATATGTACTACTGCAATATAAGGTTAATAAATTTAAGTATTCTTCAGTTATGTCTGTAACAGGAATGAAAGTTGTAGTACCAGGCTTGTTTGTATTCCATTGATTAAAATCAAAAAGACCCGGCATTTTATCAGGCAAATTAGCTCTTCCATCCTCTAATTTAACAAGTCCATCTCTATATAATTCTAATAATCTGTCAATTTTATCATCTCGATCGAGTTTAAAAAACATATCTAGCTCTTTATCTTTAGGAAGCATGTTTTTAACATCTACCCAATATAAACCTGAATCGTTAGTAAAAAATAATTCCGTTCCATGATTATTACATGCAGAGGGCCAAGTTCTACCAGTCCACTGACATAATAAATCAATTCCATTTTCTGGTGGTAAGTCGGCCAAACACAGTCCTGTTAGTCCAGTGCCTGCCCATACTAACATAGCCTCTTGAAATTCAGTCAAAGCTATTGGGGGGATTTCAGACTTATGCCCCAGACTACTATCTGAGGGAAGCTCCATACCAGCTCCAAATCTCCTAGATCTACGATTAAAGATAGCTTCAAATAAAGGATAATTTAAAGCTGCATCATAATTAACTTTTCCATTTCCATTCTTGCCATTTTTCTTTGCCATTACTATTCTCCCATATTTGTCTTAGAGTATATTATAAACAAAAAAAGTTATATGAAAAATATATTATTCTATATTATTAGCCTTCTTCATTTCAGTTCTTCTGAGCTGAGTAATAGCTAGCTTTACAGTAGCTAATCCTAATGTAGCACATTTAGGCCTTGATAAAGTTAGTTCTTCTCCCAGTATTTCAGTCATCATCTCGGGACCCATAGCTAAAACATCGTCTAAATCCTTGCCTAATACCTTCTCAGTGATAATAGAAGTTCCAGCTTGGCTTACGATACAACCTTCTCCCTCAAATTTAATATCCACGATTTTACCGTTATCAACTTTCAGACAAATTGTAACAATATCTCCACATCCGGGATTTCCACCATTTTGACAGATGTCAGCATCGCTAATCAATTTTTTATCTGAACCTTCGATCGTACCTGCATTTCTTGGATTTTCATAATGATCCAGTATAAAATCCATTAATTCTTGTTTATCCTGCGCCATAATTAAAATAAAATCTAAGCAAATTAGCCATATTAACTAAATTGCTTAGAATTCATAATGTAACTTAAAGTTAAATTAAAATAAAGTATATTACTTTTCAATAGGAGCTTTAACTAAATTTCCCCACTCAGTCCACGACCCATCATAATTTTTGACACTTTCATAACCAAGTAAATATTTTAAAACAAACCATGTATGAGAAGATCTTTCACCAATCCTACAATATGCAATTATATCTTGATTTGGGTCAAGACCTGCGCCTTCTTTATAAATTGCAGTCAGTTCATCAGCGCTTTTAAAAGTACCATCCTCGTTTGCAGCAGTAGCCCAGGGAACGCTCTTAGCATTAGGTATATGCCCACCTCGAAGCGCGCCTTCTTGAGGATATGCTTCCATATGTAATAATTCACCAGAATATTCTTTTGGAGACCTTACATCAATTAGCAATAACCCCGAATCACTATGCTTTTTTACTTCATCTCTAAATGCTCTAATTTCGTCATTTGTTGAATCGACTTTATAATTTGTTGTTGGGTAATCTACTACATCTTTGGTAATATCTCTTTTTTCATCAATCCATTTTTGTCTTCCACCATTCATTATTAAACAATTCTCATGCCCATAAACTTTAAATGTCCAAAGTGCATAACATGCCCACCAATTACTTTTATCTCCATAAAAAACAACTGTGTCATCACGAGATATCCCTTTTGAAGACATTAGCTTTTCAAAATTATCTTTATCAATATAATCTCTAACTAATTTATCCTGAAGCTCGGTCTCCCAATCTAGCTTAATTGCTCCATCAATGTGACCAATATCATAAAGTAAAATATCCTCATTAGATTCGATAATTTTAATTCCATCTTTACCTATATTTTCTTGAACCCATTCTGTACTTACCAATACATCAGGATTTGCGTATTCTGCCATATTCTTTCCTCCGTTAGAATAAAATTCTAAAAAATAATAGTGATATTCTATATCAAAATATCTATTTGGGTAGTAGTATAAAAAAAGTAACTATAGCAAAATTCATTGCATAAAAATGAAGTTATGATATTTTTTAAATGTGAGTGAGGAAACTAAAGAGCAGACTTCAGAGGCCGAAAACACACAAGTTAAAGAAACAATCTCTGATTCTACTGGTGATGTAAATGAAGAAATGTCATCTGATAATGAACATAAAGTTTTACCATACCCAGATAGGGTTCCCAATGTTCATAAAGGCACTACTTATAAGCATTGCTACATAATGATTACATTTATTGGAGTTTTTATAATATTAAGCATTTTAGCATCTTTGATAACAAACCCTTTATAATTATTTTTTACAAAATATGCTTTTTCAGATAATCAAGAGTTTCTCCAGATCCAGAGGATATGAAATCATTTCTTTGTCCCATAAACTGTAAGTAGCCACCACCCTCGCCACCCTCGGGTCCAAGATCTATAATATAATCTGAACAATTTATAACATCTAAATTATGTTCAACTATTAATATAGTGCTTCCTGAATCTCTAAGCTTATAGATAACACTCATTAAGTTATCAACATCCTGATAATGCAATCCTATTGTTGGTTCATCTAAAATATAAAAAGTCTGGCCTGTATTTTTTTTAATTAACTCCTTAGATAATTTGATTCTTTGAGCTTCTCCACCTGAAAGAGTTGTAGCTGATTGGCCCAATTTGAGATAGTGAAGACCAACGGAATTTAAAACTGAGATTTTTGAGCTAAGTATTGGAAAACCTGCGAAAAAAATTTCTGCTTCCTCAAATGTCATATCTAGAACTTCAGCAATATTTTTACCATTATATAAAACCTCTAAGGTCTGTTCATCAAACCTTTTCCCTTGACACTCTTCACATATAACAGAAACGTCTGGCAAAAAACTCATTTCAATTTTATTGAAGCCTGCTCCAGAGCAACTACTACAACTACCCTCCTTTACATTAAAACTAAATCTACCGGGGCCATAGCCCTTCATTTTAGATATTTGTAAAGATGAAAAAATATCCCTAATTGTTGAAAAAATTCCAGTATAGGTAACGGGGTTTGAACGTGAAGACCTACCTATTGGAGACTGATCAATATTTATCACCTTATCAATATTCTCTACACCTCTTATGGCCTCTTTAGCGTTACTTTTTTTGTTTGGATTATTTATATATTTTGATAGTAGTGGAAAAATAGTATGCGACACTAAAGAGCTTTTTCCAGATCCAGAAACGCCTGTGACACATATTACATGGCCCAACGGCAGATCAATACTTATATTTTTTAGATTATTTTTTGTAATATTGGATATTGAAATTTTTTTCGTATCGGATTTAAAATCTTTAATGTTTTGTATAATCTTTTTCTCTCGATTTAAATACTTACCAGTTAGTGAATTCTTAGATTTTTTAATGCCACTTAAATTTCCGGTATACACAATCTTACCACCGTTTATGCCTGCCTTGGGTCCGATATCAACTATATTATCAGCATTCATTATTGTATCTTCATCATGTTCTACTACCAATACAGTATTACCTTTATCTCTTAAAGATTTAAGTGCGCCAACAAGTCTTGAATTATCTCTAGGATGTAAACCTATTGTTGGCTCATCAAGAACATAAGTAACACCGGTTAAATTGGCACCTAATTGAGTGGCTAACCTTATCCTTTGTGCTTCTCCACCAGACAATGTAGGAGCACTTCTATCAAGATTTAAATATGACAAACCAACATCTTTCAAAAAAGTTAATCTTGATCTTATCTCAGGTTTAATCTTTTTCCATATTTCTTTTTTTGTTCCTGAAAATTTTACATCATCAACAAAATTCATAGCCTCTGAAATATTTAAACTACAGAATTCCGATATATTTTTACCATTGATAAATATATATCTTGCCTCTTTTCTTAGTCTTGTACCTTCACAAAAATCACACTTTTTGATTGAGATGTATTTTGAAAGAGCCTCAAAGGAGTCTTCGGTTTTGGATTTTAAAATCCAGGTTTGTAATATATTTATAACACCGGGAAAATCTTTGCTGGCCTTATTATAATTTTTTAGATAATCAGATACATTTGTTGATTCATGTCCATTAAGAATCAGATTCTGGTGCTTTTTTGATAATTTAGCGAAGGCTTTATTTAAATCTATTGAATTTTCAATGGCAAATTCTTTAACTTGCTTTTTATATTGAGATAAAGATATAAAAGGTAAAATTGCATTATCATTTATCGATTTATCAAAATTGATAACTAGATTCTCATCAACAAATTCAAATTGACCTATACCTTCACAATGATTGCAACAACCATAAGGGCTGTTAAATGAAAAAAGTCTAGGGGAGATTTCCGGGTAGCTAATTCCGCATTTGTTACAAGTTAGCTCAGAATTAAAAACAAATCTTTTATCATCAGCTTCAACTATTACAATTCCCTCACCATACAAGAATCCAACATCTAAAGAGGATTTAAGTTTTTTTAAACTTTTCTTAGGTGAATTAATAGAATCAATATATATTTCAAGATTATGTTTTTTTTGCTTTTCTAATGGTTTTATTTGTGAAATATCAACAGTTTTTCCTTCCACTCTAGCAATAGTAAAAAATCTAGAAGCAAATTCAATTTCCTTTTTAAATTCACCTTTTTTACCCATAGAAATTGGGTAGAAGATATCAACACTTTTATTCAATAAATTTTCTTTTTCCAAGCGCTCTAACACGGTTTCAACAGAGCCAGAGGACATTTCACTACCACATTGATAACACTTAGGAACGCCGAGTTTTGAGAAACCTAGCCTAATAAAATCATAAATTTCTGTAATAGTTGCAACAGTAGATCTAGGATTTCTCATAAAGGTTTTTTGATCAACTGATACAGATGGGGACAGACCAGAGATATAATCCAAATCTGGTTTTTTGAACTTATCAACAAATTGCTTAGCATAGCTTGATAATGACTCAAGATATCTTCTTTGGCCTTCTGCAAAAATAGTATCAAAAGCCAATGTTGATTTACCAGAACCACTAACACCAGTGAAAACAGTTATTTTTCCTCTTGGTATACTTATACTAATGTTATCTAGATTATTTTCTCTGATTCCTTTAGCAATAATTTTATCCACAATCTTAATTTAACAGCTTTAAATTTAATTTTAACTCTTTAACCAATTAAAAATCATTTGATTTTTTCCATCTTTCATAAGCTCCGGATGCCATTGAACTGCTAAAATTTTCCTATTTAAGGATTCAAATGATTCTATAATTCCATCCGAGGATCTAGAGGATGCTATGAGATCACTTCCCAGCTTATCAATACATTGATGGTGAAAAGTGTTGACTCTTAGATCTGATGAGCCAGTTATTTTCTTAATTAAAGTATTTTTTAAAATTTTTATTTTATGATATTTTGCTTTTGAATGATTAATTTTGCTCTTTAATTGTGATTTAATATCCTGAATTAAACTTCCTCCAAAATATACATTTATTAACTGCATGCCACCACAAATACCAAGAATTTTTTTCTTCTGTTTTGCAAACTCTTCAATATAATTTATTTCACTTATTGTTCTATTAATATCCAAAGAATTAATTTTGAATTTTTTAACTTGTCCATAAAATTTAGGATCAATGTCTCTACTTCCTGAAACTAATAAACTATTTATTTTTTTCGATATTTTTCTAATGTCATTTTTATTTGTTGTCATTGGCAACATTACAGGAATAGCACCCGCCTTTAGTAAACTTTCAAAGTAAAAAGATTCGACTTCATAAAATTTTCCTTTTATATCAGATGTAATTCCAACTATAGAGTTTTTCATATAATAATTATTGTTTATTTTTTTCTATATTTAAACGCTTTTATTTTTTAGTAAATCATATAACATTAGGAAATTATGTCTGAAGAAAAATATGATGTGATTGTTGTAGGCGGTGGCCACGCTGGATGTGAAGCAGCTCTAGCATCGGCAAGACTAGGCTCAAAAACACTTTTAATTACTGCTAACATTGATACTATCGGAATTATGTCTTGTAATCCATCGATCGGCGGAGTGGGCAAAGGTCATTTAGTAAGAGAAATTGATGCTTTAGGGGGAGAAATGGCAAAAGCTGCCGATTATTCATCAATTCAGTATAGAAGATTAAATACTAGAAAAGGACCTGCGGTTCAGGCAACACGAATTCAAGCAGATAGAAATTTATATAGAACTTACATGAGGAAAACTCTTGGAAATCAACAAAATTTAATTATATTCCAAAGAATTATTGATTCGCTTATATTTAAGAATGACAAAATCTTAGGAGTAAAAACTAATTTAGGCGAAAGTTTTTATTCAAAAACAACCATAATTACTCCTGGTACATTCCCAAATGGTTTAATTCATATAGGTAAAGAAAAAAATTCAGCTGGTAGAGCTGGCGAGCCTCCAACTAAGGAAATTTCAAATTCTTTTAAAATGCTAGGACTTGATGTGGGAAGATTAAAAACAGGTACTCCGCCAAGACTTGATAAAAACACTATTAATTGGTCAAAAACTCAAGTTCAAAGTCCAGACTCTTTACCCGCTTTTTTTTCATATCAAACTAAAAAAGTATCCAATCTACAGCTTCCGTGTCACATAACTTATACGAATGAAAAAACGCATGACATTATAAAATCAAATATTGATAAATCTCCTTTGTTCTCGGGCGAGATCAAAGGTATAGGGCCAAGATATTGTCCTTCAATAGAGGATAAAGTAATCAGATTTGCTGATAAACTAAGACATCAAATTTTTCTTGAGCCAGAGGGTTTAGATACAAATGAAATTTACCCTAACGGAATATCGACTAGCTTGCCATTGGAAGTACAAGTTGAAATAATTAAAAGTATTGATGGTCTTGAGAATGCAAGAATAATGAGACCTGGTTATGCAGTAGAATATGATTACTGTAATCCTCAGGATTTATATTTAACACTTGAAAGTAAAATAGTATCGAATCTATTTTTAGCAGGTCAAATAAATGGAACAACTGGATACGAAGAAGCAGCAGCCCAGGGATTAATTGCTGGAATAAATGCTTCTATGAAAATTCAAAACAAAGATGAGTTTGTTCTTTCTAGATCAGAATCTTATATTGGAATTCTCATAGATGATTTAGTAACCTTAGGCGTTGATGAGCCTTACAGAATGTTTACATCAAGAGCTGAGCATAGACTTTTGTTAAGGGATGATAATGCGGACTTAAGACTTACTGAAAAAGGTTACTCAATAGGACTAGTAAATAAAGAAGATTACAAAAACTTCGTAATGAAAGAAAAAAAGTATAGAGATTTAATAAAGCATTATGAAGAAACCAAAATATCCCCTAACAAAAAAAATATGAAAATATTTAAAGACATTGGGTTAGAAGAATTGAAAAAACAATATAGTATTAAAGATTTATTAAAGAGACAAAATATTGATTTTGAGATACTTAAAAAAATTGATAGCAAAATTATAATACCTGAGGATGAAGTTATAAAAAACTTAATTAGAAATGAAATTAAATATGAGGGGTACATCTCACGTCAATTTGAAGAAATAGAAAAAATTGATAAATATAAAGATATTCATATACCTCAGGATTTGGATGTTGGAATCATTTCAGGTCTATCAAATGAATTAAAACAAAAAATTCAAAGAATAAAGCCATCTACAATTGGTCAAGCATCTAGAATATCTGGAATAACACCAGCGGCTTTGAATATTTTAATGATACATATAAAAAAAAATGATATTCAAAAAAATTTAGATTAATATTTTCAAAAGCTCATCTAAATTCTGACTAGGCAAATTACAAGTAAAATTAGAACATACATAAACTTTTACATCCTCGGAAGGTTGTGGCAAAAAAGAATATTTTTCAGAAAAATTAATATATTTATCCCTTTGAGAAGATGAGTTTATATGAAATATAGATTTATTTATAGTTTTTAAATTAACTACATAATTTACCATTTCGTTTGACAGATCTAATTTTTCATCCCGAGATGTTATAACTATTTGAGTTTGTTTTTTATATAACAAGAATTGGTTCGCAAGAAACATGCCTAGATTAATTGGAAATTTTTTAGCCAATTCACCCAACTTTGAAGATAGAGTATTTGATATTCTATTAAGATTATCATCAAAAAAATAATTCGATAATTTTGCTATTGAATATAGTGCTGTGGAATTACCACAAGGGGATGCTCCATCGAGCAAATTTTTTTGTCTTACAATCAAATCATCTATGCCTTTCTTTGAAGAAAAAAATAATCCATCATCATTATCCCAAAAATAAGAGATCATCTTTTCACACACTTTAAATGAATCTAATAAATAATCTGGATCAAGAGTTGTCTCATAAAGATCAATAAGAGATTTAGAATAAAAAGAATAATCATCAAGCATGCCATCAATAGAAGCGATTCCATCTCTATAGCAATGAAGTAAATCATAATTATCAATCATATTTTTTTTCAAAAAAGAATTACATTCTATTGCTAAATCAAGAATATCAAAGTTATTAGATATTCTGGAAACTTTTGATAAGCTGGAAATTAACATGGAGTTCCAATCAGTTAAAATTTTGTCATCTAACAATGGCCTAGGTCTTTTATCTCTGATTTTTTTTAATTTTTCTTTAACGCGAATTGATTCACTTTTGATCAAATCTATATCTAACGATAATATTTCCGAAAAACTTTCAATTTCATTTTTAAGAAAAATAATATTTTTTCCATTTGTTTGCTTAGTAGTTTCCTCCAAGAAGTTTCCTTCGGTTTCTACATTATATAAGAGTTTGAAAAATTCGAATTCATCACTTTTTAAAATTTTTTTAAGTTCATCTTCCTCCCATAAATAAAACAATCCCTCTTCTCCCTCGGAATCGGCATCCTCTGCAGAATAAAAACCTCCACTTTCGGATAACATAGATTCTTTTAAATAATGAACAGTTTTCTCTATGGAATCTAAATATATTTCTTTGTTACAAACTAAGTATGATTCATAAAAAGACTCTAATAAATTAGCTTGGTCATACAGCATTTTTTCAAAGTGTGGTACTTGCCACTTTACGTCAGTTGAATACCTATGAAAACCACCCCCTATATGATCATTAATGCCTCCAAGTGCAATTGAAGAAAGTGTTTGATTAATCATATGTAAGGCATCTTTATTTTTGAAAAAATCATAAAAATTACTTAAAAAAATAATATTTTGTGGTGATGGAAATTTAGGCGCCTCGCCAAATCCACCATGCTTTTCATCATAAAAATCTTTCAAGCTTTCAAATATTTCACTCATATCTTCTTCGGAAACAAAATTAGCAGATATCTTGGGGTTTGAAACATCCTTCAATGTAGATACTATAGTATCAACGGATTTTGTTATATCATTTCTATTGTTTTTCCAAACATCAGCAATCCTAGGTAACAATTCAAGAAAACCAACCATTCCACCTTTTGATTTTTTTGGAAAGTAAGTGCCAGAGAAAAAAGGTTTTTTATCAGGAGTCATAAAAATAGACAATGGCCATCCACCTCTTTGCGTCATCATCTGGCAAACTGCCATGTAAATACTATCAATGTCGGGTCTCTGTTCACGATCAACCTTGATTGATACAAAGCTTTCATTTAAAATTTTTGCCACCTCTTCATCCTCAAAACATTCATGCTCCATCACATGACACCAATGGCAAGTCGAATATCCTATGGATAAAAAGATTGGAATGTCATTTTCATTAGCAATCCTAAAAGCTTCATCGGACCAAGAGTACCAATTAACAGGATTTTCGGAATGTTGGAGCAAATACGGGCTATTTTCATTTTTTAATTTATTAGACATATATTCCTACCTCTCTCATTACGATTTGCATGTCCTCCCATACTAGTTTTTTTTTGCTTGGATCCCTCAACAAGGCTGCTGGGTGATAGGTAATTAATATTTTAGCGCCATACTTTTCATAAAATTTTCCTCTCAAATTTTTAAGTTTATCATTTTCACCTAGAATATTTTCAGCTGCGACTAAACCAAGACATACTATAATTTTTGGTTTAATTTTTTTTATCTGAAAATCTAAAAAAGTAGAGCATGATTCTATTTCATCAATTGAGGGTTTTCTATTATTCTTTGGCCTACATTTTACAGTATTACAAACGTAAATATCTTCTCTTTTCATCTTCATTGCTTGAATTATCCTATCAAGTAGTTGGCCTGCCTTACCGACAAAGGGTTTACCAGTTGAATCCTCATCTTTTCCAGGCGCCTCTCCAATGAACATTATTTCGGCATTTTCATTTCCTTCACCAAAAACCGACATATTTCTTGTTTTATGTAATTCGCAAGATCTACATTCCTGAACAATATTTTTTACCTCATTAATATCTAAATTATTGATATTTTTAGATGTCTCAGATGGACCTTGATCCGTTTTTTTATCAATTGGCATGAATAAGCCAGAAATACCCATTGATCTTAATTTTTCAGCCTTAGTTTTATCAATTTCAAAATTTTTCTTTATAACTTGATTCATTATATATATATTTTAATTAAAATAATTATTATTAATATAAAATGAATTATATACCATCAGAGATTGAACCCAAGTGGCAAGAAGAGTGGGAAAATAAAAAATCCTTTGAAGCACAATTTAACAAGGATGATAAAAAGTTTTATGTCTTAGAAATGTTTCCATATCCTTCTGGCAAAATACATATGGGGCACGTTAGAAATTATGTCATAGGAGATGTTGTAGCAAGATTAAAAAGGTGTCAAAAATATAATGTTTTACATCCTATGGGCTGGGATGCTTTTGGAATGCCAGCAGAGAATGCAGCAATTAAAAATAAGGTCCATCCAAGAGATTGGACTTATAAAAATATAGAAATAATGAAAGGCCAACTCAAACAGCTCGGTCTTTCATATGATTGGAGCAGAGAAATAGTAACTTGTAATAAAAATTATTATATGCATGAACAAAAATTGTTTTTAGATCTTTTAAAGAATAATATTGCTTATAAAAAAGAATCATATGTTAATTGGGACCCTGTTGATTGTACAGTTTTGGCTAATGAGCAGGTTATAGAAGGAAAGGGTTGGAGATCTGGTGCTGAAGTAGTTCAAAAAAAATTATCACAATGGTTTTTAAAAATAACAGATTTTGCTGATGATTTAGTAAAAGAACTAGAAAACTTATATGGCTGGCCAAAAAGAGTATTATCAATGCAAGAAAACTGGATTGGTAAATCTATAGGTGCGGAAATTAAATTTAAAACAAAAAATGGAATTTCTATTAATGTTTTTACTACCAGGCCTGATACAATTTTTGGTGCATCTTTTATAGGACTTTCTCCTGAACATCCGCTTAGTAATGATTTATCAAACAAAAATTCTGAAATTAGTAAATTTATACAGGAATGTAAGAAAACTTCATCAACAACAGAGGCTTTAGAAAAAGCCGATAAGATTGGAATAAATACGGGTTTGAAAGTTTTACATCCTTTTTCAGGAAAAGAGATACCAGTTTATATAGCTAATTTTATACTTATGGATTATGGAACAGGGGCAATATTTGGGTGTCCTGCGCATGATCAAAGAGACTTTGATTTTGCTAAGAAATATCAACTTGATATCATTCAAGTTGTTTCAAAAGATGGAAACGAATATGATTTAAAAGAAGCCTTTATAGAAAACGGTAAAATTATAAACTCCGATTTCCTTAATGGCTTAAATGTTCAAGAAGCTAAAAACAAAGTCATCAAAGAGCTAGAAAAAAAATCTGTTGCAACTAGTTCAATCAAATTTAAATTGCGTGACTGGGGAATTTCCAGACAAAGATATTGGGGATGTCCCATACCTGTTATCTATTTAAAAGATGGAACTATGGTTCCACTACCTGAATCTTCTTTGCCAGTTGAATTGCCTGACGATATTGATTTAGATCAACCTGGAAATCCATTGGAAAATCACCCAACATGGAAATATACAACATGTCCCTATTCAGGAAAACCTGCTATTAGAGAGACCGACACTTTTGATACGTTCTTTGAGTCTTCTTGGTATTTTGCTCGGTTTACTTCCCCAAAATCAGAAAAAATCTTTGATGAAACAGAATTTAATAAATGGATGCAAGTTGATCAATATATAGGTGGTATAGAGCATGCAATTTTACATCTTCTTTATTCCAGATTCTTCTTTCATGCAATGAAGAAAATGGGATATTGCAATATTAAAGAACCTTTTAAGAACCTTTTAACTCAAGGCATGGTATTAAAAGATGGTGCAAAAATGTCCAAGTCCCTTGGAAATACAGTTGACCCAACAGAGATAATTAAAATTTACGGAGCTGATACTGTTAGAATTTTTGTTTTATTTACTGCACCGGTTGAAAAGGATTTAGAATGGAGTGATGAAGGAATTGATGGGTCCAACAGGTTTATAAAAAGAATTTGGAAAATAATAGAAGAAAATATTAGTAGTATTCAGGATGAATATAAATTTGATTTGGAGGAACTATCTCATAAAAATAAAGAATTTTTGATTAAAATTCATAAAACTATAGATAAGGTAACTAACGACTTAGATAGGATGCAATTCAATACTGCTATTGCAAGTATGATGGAGCTATTAAACCATGCTTACAAATATAAGGAAGATAATAATGCAGATGAAAAACTCTTTGGGTTTTTTGTTTATATTTTTATTATTTTGCTCAATCCACTCATTCCTCATCTTTCTAATGAACTCTGGAGTAAATCAAATTTTAAAAACAAAGATATAAATAAATTATGGATTAAGGCAGATAAAAATATTTTAATGAGAGACATAATCAAGGTTGTAATACAAATCAATGGAAAGACGAGAGGAGTTGTAGAATTTGAAAATCAAGATATTAGTGAAAAAATTATAAAACAAAAAGTAGAAAAAATTGAATCAATTAATAAATATTTAAAAGATAAAGAAATTTTAAAAAGTATATATATAGAAAATAAAATTTTAAATTTAATAATTAAATAGCAAGTTTCTCAATTCTTGAAACAGCCTCAATTAGTTTTTCATCATCTAAGGTTACAGAAGCTCTCGTATATCCTTCGCCATATATTCCAAATCCAGTACCAGGTGTCATTACTATGCCAGATTTTTCTAAAAGTAAATTCGCGAATTCTGAAGATTTGAGGCCATTTGGATTTTTAAACCAAACATAAAAAGTTCCTTCAGGTGTTATCACATCAATCCCAATCTTTTTTAAGCCTTCTGATAACAACATGCTTCTTTTTTTATAAATCTCTGTCCTTTCCTGTAATCCATCTTCATAATTTCTTAGAGCTTCAATTCCTGCCTCTTGAACAGCTTGAAATGCTCCTGAATCAATATTTGTTTTAACCTTACCAATTCCTGCCACAGCTTTTTCATTACCTACAACGTGACCAAGTCTCCATCCTGTCATGCTAAATGTTTTTGATAAAGAGTGAAATTCTAATCCAACCTCTAGAGCGCCGTCGTATTCTAGAAAACTTTTTGGTTTATTATTTTCATTAAAATAGACTTCTGTATATGCAGCATCATGGCATATTAAAATGTTATTTTTATATGCAAATTCAATAGCCTTGTTAAAAAAATCATCAGAAGCAAAGGCAGATGTTGGATTGTTAGGATAATTTAAAAACATAATTTTTGATTTTTTCAAAATATCGTTTGGGATTGCATTTAAGTCTGGCATAAATCCATTCTCTTCAAGAAGGGGCATTAAGTACGGAGTTCCACCAGCAAATTCAGTAGCAATGTTATATACTGGATATCCAGGATCAGGAACAAGCGCAATATCACCCGGATTAATAAATGCGAGAGGCGCATGTGCTACACCCTCTTTTGAACCAATAAGAATTATTACGTTTTTATCACCCTCAACGGTTACGTCAAATCTTCTTTTATACCAAGAGGCTACTTCTGATCTAAAAGAGGCCATGCCTGCGTATGACGGATACCTGTGGTTAGAAGGATTTTGAGCAGATAAATTTAGAGCTTTAATTATTCTCTCGGGTGTTGGAATATCTGGGTCTCCAACACCTAGGTCTATTACATCGACTCCTTTATCTATTAGAGCTTGTTTTTTTGCGTCAATTTCAGCAAATAAATAAGGTGGTAAATTATTGATTCTATCTGCCCAACTAATATTCATAACCCGATAACTTTAACGTAAAAAAATATTACTTCAAATAATCTTACTAAAAAAAATAACCTTAAAAGCTTCGCCCATAAAAGCAGGTGAGATAAGATTTTTTAGATTTACATTGTCAAGAGACGAAGACTTAATATTATCGTTTATGATTTCTAAAAATGAATTATCTATTAAAAACTTAGTCTGAGTTTCAAATAACTCTTCATTAAAACCATAAAAAATAAATTCTTTTGAAAGAAGCTCAAAGTTTATTGAATAAGTTATATCAACATTTTTATTGTAAAAACTATCTCCAACTTTATTATTGTGAAACGTTCTAGCTGTTCCCTGTGGATACTTAGATGTTCCTAAAATATTTTTTTTATCACCGTAATCAAAAGATAAAAATAAAATATTATTATTGATATTATTTATGGATTTAACCATTTCAAAAAATTCATCACTTGGAAACTCGAAAAAAAAATTGCTTTCAATATCCATATTTAATGAAATGATTTTTTCTTTTAATTTAGTTCGTGCTTCAACTTCAATTTCAATATATTTAGTGTTGGTTTTCGAAATTAAAATTTCATATAACTTTTCTTCTCTAAAAACACATCTATGAAATGGTAATGAGTCAAACAATTCATTGCAAAATATAAAAGAATTTTTATTTTCTGAATTTATCTCTTCTAACTTTGAACAAATAGTAAATTTATTTTTATGCTTATAAAGATTCTTACTTATTTTTTTTTCAAGATTTGAGTTTTGTTCGACTAAAAAGAAGTGAGTCTTTTGATATATTTTATTTTTAAATTTTGAAAGATAGTCAAGTATGTGCAAAGAAAGGGTTCCATCATTTGACCCAATTTCAATAATATTAAAACTCTCTTTTTTAAATCTTTTATTTATTTTTTCTGCTATAAATTTACCGATAACATTGCCAAAAAAATTTGAAATATTTGGTGAGGTAATAAAATCCTTTTTCTCACTTACAGAAAGTGATGATTTGTAATATCCTCTACTACCATATGACTTATGTCTCATGTAGTCATCAAAATACATATCTTCCATAACAATATTATATTTTAAAAAAATACAAGAATGTTGATAAATTGTTTACTTTTTAGTTCTAAGTTAAAATACATAATGCCAAAGAATAGAATTAATAAGGTATATACAAAATTTGGTGATGCGGGCAATACAATGCTTGTGGGCGGAGAAGTGGTATCCAAAGATGCTATTCGAGTAGAAAGCTATGGAGATATAGACGAATTAAACTCATGTATAGGCTTAGTATTGACTGGTGAAATATCTAAATCCTGTATTAAAGTACTCAATAAGATCCAAAATGATTTGTTTATTTTAGGAGCAGATCTAGCATCTACAAAAGATGTGAAAGTGCCAAGAATTACTGGTTCTAAAATTTCATGGTTAGAAAAGCAAATTGATAAATACGTAGAAATAGTAGGACCCTTAAAAGAATTTATTCTCCCAGCTGGTTGTTTTACAGGAACTTGCCTTCATTTATCTAGAGTAGTATGTAGAAGAGCAGAAAGAAAAATTGTATCTTTGTCAAAAATAGAATGGGTTAATCCTAAAGCTCAAATATATGTAAACAGGCTTTCGGACCTTTTGTTTGTTCTTGCTAGACATGAAAATATTTCTGTTGGAGAAGGCGAAGTACCTGTTAATTTCAAAAAATGACTTCGAATGATAAATTTTCAAAAAGATTTAAAAAATCTTATGAAAATATAAAAAATTTACATCTTTCTAAATCAATAAGCTCTTCGGAGTTGGTAAATAAATTTTCTAATGAAATAGATAAACTTATATCAAGCGAGATTGATATTAATTACAGGTCAAGTGGAATAGCCATTTTAGCTCTGGGTGGATATGGTAGAAGAGAACTATGCATCAAATCAGATATTGATATTTTAATCCTATATGAGACTACTAAATTTGAACAGGCTAAGCTCCAAGCTGAAAATATTTTGTACAAACTATGGGATACAGGGTTAGAAGTTGGAAACTCGTTGAGGTCAATTGATGAGTGCTTAGAACTAGCAAGCATGCAGGATTCAACAATTTTATCATCAATGATGGATTTAAGAGCAATAACTGGGGATTCAAACTTGTGTATTAAACTAAAAAATAACATTAATAAAAAATTATTGCCAAATATTTCTCAAAATTATATAAATGAAAAACTATTAGAAAGAAAAAAAAGGTATAGAAAATTCAGCACACCAACATACCTTATTGAGCCTGATGTAAAAGAAGGTAAAGGTTGTTTGAGGGATATTCACAGTCTTTTTTGGATACTTAGAGCTAATATATGTGATATTGACCTTGATAAATCAATATCAAATGAATTTATCACAAAAGAAGATTTAATTTTGATAAATGAAGCCCAAGAATTTTTTCTTCAATTAAGAAATCACCTTCACGTTATTAAAAGTTCATATATTGATGTTTTTGATTATGATTCTCAAAAAGAAGTTGCCAAGTTTTTTGATATCAAGAATGAGAAATTTTTAACTAAAGAAAATATGCTGATGAAAATTTTCAATGAATACAGAAACCAAATTTATGATATTACTGACAAAATAATTAGTAGAATTACAGATAAAGATATTTTTCAATCAAAAAGAATTCAGAATCTAAATGATTTTTACATAATTCACAGAGGCTTGCTTAAAGCTATAAACCCTAGTCTCATCACCAAAGATCCAGAAAATATATTAAAAGCTTTTGAACTTTCATCAAACAATAATATTGAGATTGCTGATGATATTATGAATGAATGTAAAAAGCTGACAAAAATTAAAATAACAAAGAATGATAAAATATTATTTTTATTCTCTTTTGCAGAAACCATAAAAAGGTGCAAAAGTGTATCAAACTTCATAGAAAAATTAAACAAAGCTAATATATTAAGTTTCTTTATTCCAGAATTTGATAAAATACGAAATCTTTCTCTTGCTGATCCATCTCATATATACACTGTTGATGTTCATTCTATTTTTCTAATTAAAGAATTTGAAAAGCTTATAAATAATGAATATATTGATGAATTTCCTTTTGAAACTAAAATTGCAAAAAAAATTAAAAAGAGGGATTTGTTCTCTGTTGCAGCACTACTACATGACATAGGAAAAGGTTTTGGAAAAGGACACTCCGACAGAGGTGCCGCAATGTCTGAAACAATCTGTGAAAGGTTTTCATATAATGAGGATTCTAAAGAATTAATATACTTTTTAATTAAAGAGCACCTAACTATGTCTGGCTTCTCACAAAAACGTGATATGGATGATATGGAACTAATAGATGAATTTAGAAAAAGAATCAAAACAATAGAGAAATTAGACTACCTTTTTATTCTAACTTTTTGTGATCTTAGAAGTGTAGCTTCGGATGTATGGTCGGACTGGAAAGGAAACCTGTTGAGACTTTTATATAAAAAGACATTTAGCATGATGACAAAAAAAACACAAAGGAAAAGTTTAAAGAATTTAAAAAATATTAAATTAAGCTATACATCTGTTGAGATTGAGAATATGGTTGGTAGAGCTCATAAGCAGTATTTTGAGGTCTATTCATCTGATGAAATTGAGTATCAATTAAAAATTCTTGAAAAATCGTCTGATGACTTAGTAATGGGAATTAGATACAGTCAAAAAAGAAAAATTGATTATCTAACATTTTGGTCTAGGACAAAAAGAATCGGCTTTATTGATATTTGTAAAGAGTTAAGTTCTGAGAGTATTAATATATTTTCTGCTAGACTCGCGGAACTTAAAAGTAATCTGCATGTTTATACATTGGAAGTAAACAGATTTGGAAACTCAACTTTCAATGATAGAAAAATATGGAATACAATCAAAAAAAATATAAAAACTAAAGACAAGGGTGTTGCCGGAGATGAAAAAAATCATCTTTTGAATTCCAATTATAAGTCAACATTGAAAGCCAAGGTAAAAGTTGACAACGACTTATCAAGCAAATTTTCAATAATTGAATTAACTGCTGGAGACAAACCAGGGATGCTATATTCAATTCTACGAACTATTAAAAATTTAGGATTAAGGATAAGGTTTGTAAAAATTTCAACAAAAAGAGAGTCCGTGGAAGATGTTTTTTATGTAACAAAAGGATCTAAAGGTAAAATATATGATATCAACGAAATAGAAAATATAAGAAAAAAGATAATGGATGTTATTAAATGAAAAATTCTAATCATTTTAAAGAACCAATTTCATGTGATTTCTTAGTTATTGGAACCGGTCTGTCTGGACTCTATTCAGCTTTATACGCATCTAATTTTGGTAGTGTTTGTATTGTAACAAAATCATCAATAGAAGAAAGTAACTCGTATTGGGCACAAGGTGGAATTGCGGCCGCAATTGATACAAAAGACTCTATTGACTCACATTATGAAGATACCATTTCTGCAGGTGCTGAATTAAATGATCCAGAGGCTGTAAATATTATGGTCCAAGAAGGTTTCGACAGAGTTAAAGAATTAGTTGAAATGGGTATGGTTTTTGATTCAGATTCATCAGGTTTTGATTTGGGAATTGAAGGAGGTCACAGCAACAGAAGGATTTTGCATGCGTTAGGAAATGAAACTGGAAAAGCTGTTGTAGATTTTTTATCAGAAAAGATTTACAAAACAAAAAATATTTTAATTTTAGAAAATACATCTGTTATTGAGTTATTCTCTGATAGCAAAGAATGCTATGGGTGCTTAGTTCAATCAGACAAAGTTAAGAAAAAAATTGTTATAAATTCTAGGTCTACAATATTGGCAACCGGAGGTGCATGTGGAATTTATTATAATTCCACCAATCCTTCTGCAACCTCTGGGGACGGTATAATAATGGGCATTAATGCCGGAGCAACTGTTGTTGATATGGAATTTGTTCAATTCCATCCAACAGTTTTTTTTAAAGATGGAGCCAAAAATTTTTTGATTAGCGAGGCTTTGAGAGGAGAAGGCGCAAAGTTAATTAATCATTCTGGTAAACAGTTCATGAAGAATTACAGCCCAAATAAAGAATTGGCTTCAAGAGATATAGTCTCAAAAGCAATATTCAATGAAATGAAAACTAATGGAGAGAAAAATGTTTTTTTGACATTAAAACATCTTGATAAAAGCTTAATTAAGACTAGATTTAAAAATACTTATGAACTTTGTCTCCGTGAAGGGGTAGATATAACAAATGATAAAATACCAGTTGCTCCTGCAGCTCATTACTTAATAGGTGGAATAAAGACCGATATTTATGCTAGAACAAATATTAAAAATTTGTACGCTTGTGGTGAAGTAGCATGTTCGGGTGCGCATGGAGCAAATAGATTGGCGAGCAACTCTTTGCTAGAATGTCTGGTATTTTCCAAAAGAGCTGTTGATTCAGCTCTTGAATTTTCTAGAAAAATTAAAAAGATACCTAAAAAAATATTAAAAATATCTGAGCAAATATCTTTGATTCCCTCAGAAAAAAAATTGGAAAAATATTTAAATCTAAGAATGTCTATTTCTCAGATTATTAATAATCATGTTGGAATACTTAGAAATAAAAAAGACTTATTATTAGCTTTGGATGAAATATCCTCAATAAAAAAGAGAGATCTAGACAATAAAGATATAATTGACAATAGAATTCTTAATCTCAAAACATTATCTTATTTGATGACAAAATCTGCGTTATTACGTGAAGAATCTAGAGGTTGTCATATGAGAGAGGACTTTTCTTCAAAAAATAACAAATGGCTGAAACATATAAACTGGAAGATATCATCAGGGACATTAAGATTTTCTTATACAAATCACTAAAAAATTGTAAATCATATACCAAATTGGTACTTTTTTAAATATGATATTAAATGTCAAAGAATTATATAAAACTTTGTCCAAAAAAATTTATAAATTTTTTAAATAGCTATTTCATTATATAGAAAAGATGCTATATTTTTAAACTGTTATTAACTTATTACATTAAAATTAAATTGGATTTAAAACTGTATTATGACTGTAGAAAAACAAGTTGAATTAAATGAAGTTGATACTATAACCGTTAAGTTTGCTGGTGACTCTGGTGATGGAATTCAATTAACTGGAGATCAGTTTGGAAATACAACAGCATTCGCTGGAAATGATTTTGCTACTTTCCCAGACTTTCCATCAGAAATTAGAGCACCGCTTGGTACAACTTATGGCGTCTCTTCTTATCAAATACAATTTGCGGCTAAAGATATTTACACCCCAGGCGATACTCCCGAGGTTTTAGTATGCTTTAATCCTGCGGCATTAAAAGTCAATTTGGATGTTGTAAATAAAGGCGGTCTAATAATTGTAAACGAGGACGAATTTACAGATAAAAACTTGAAAAAAGCTGGATTTGATGGAAATCCACTTGATCCTACAAGTGAAACCTTAAAAGATTTCAGGGTACATAAAATTCCAATAACAACCTTAACTCTTCAAGCTTTGGATGAGATGGATATGGGACATGGCGACAAACTTAGATGTAAAAACTTTTTAGCACTTGGTGTTGTATCATGGCTTTTTTCTAGACCTTTAGAGCCAATTGAAAAATTCTTAAATAAAAAATTTGGAAAAAAACCTCAAGTCCTTGAAGCAAATTTAAAAGTTCTTCATGCTGGATTTAATATATGTGACACTATGGAAATATTTCCTATTATGTATAAAGTTCCACCAGCAAAGCTTGAGCCAGGAACATACAGAAACATTAACGGTGCTCTTGCAACATCCTATGGCCTTTTAGTGGCATCCCAAAAAATTGATATCCCAATTGTTTTCTCAGGATATCCGATTACTCCTGCTAGTGAAATACTTCATACACTTGCAGCTTTAAAACAATTTGATGTAGCCGCAATACAGACTGAAGATGAGATAGCTGCTGTTACAATGGCACTTGGTGCGGCTTATGCGGGAAAGCTCGGAATTACAGGAAGCTCTGGTCCTGGTATTGCATTAAAAGTAGAGGCTATTAACTTAGCAGTCATGACAGAGTTACCTTTAATAATTTTTGATTTTATGAGATCGGGTATCTCAACCGGTATGCCTACAAAAACAGAACAAGGCGATTTATTAATGTCTCTTTATGGGAGACCATCTGATTCATATTTAATAGTACTAGCCCCTTCTTCGGCTTCAGATTGTTTTTGGATTTCTATTGAGGCAGTCAGACTTGCTACTAAATATATGACTCCTGTAATAGTATTGTCTGAGGGTTTCTTAATCAATTCTTCAGAGCCCTGGAAAATTCCTGATCTTGATAATATACCTGAAATGAAAGCACCATTTAGAATTAATCCTGAAGGCTATTTGCCATATAAAAGAAATAAAGAGACTTTGGCAAGAGATTGGGTCAAAATTGGTACTCCTGGATTAGAGCATACAATCGGGGGACTAGAAAAAACAAATGAAACTGGAAACATAACTCAAGATCCAGAAAATCATGATTTAATGACAAGACTTAGATATGAAAAAACCCAAAAAGTTGCCAATGATATTCCTGATATAGAAATTATCGGTGATAAAGATGCTGATCTTTTATTGGTTGGCTGGGGAAGTACTTTGGGTAGTATGAGAGCAGCAATGGAGGTTGTTCAGGCATCTGGCAAGAAAGTTGCAATGATTAATATAAGATATTTAAACCCTTTACCTAAAAACCTAGGTGATATATTAAGGAGTTTTAAAAAGGTTGTTGTTGTAGAGCTTAATTTGGGCCATTTAAATATGATTATAAGATCTAAATTTATGATTGATACTGCTTTTCTAGGCAGGGTGACAGGGCAACCAATCCCAGTTACAGAAATGATAGAATTTATTAATAAGGAGTTAGACTCTTTAAAGGAGCATTAATATAGTTTTGTTATGAGTACAGAAACAAGTCAAATAAAATATAAAGCAACAGATTTCAAATCCGCAGCTGAGCCAAGATGGTGTCCTGGGTGTGAAGATTATGCAATATTAAAAGCAGTTCAAACAGCTATGGCTAAAATTGGCAGGCCCACACATGAACATGCTGTCGTATCAGGTATTGGATGCTCATCAAGGTTTCCATACTATATGAGTACTTATGGTTTCCATACTATTCATGGTAGAGCTTTGCCTATTGCAACAGGACTAAAATTGTCAAACCCTGAATTAGCTGTATGGGTAGTTACCGGCGATGGCGACGGAATGTCTATAGGTGGAAATCATTTAATTCATGCTTTAAGAAGGAACTCTGACTTAAATATTTTGCTTTTTAATAATAGAATTTATGGTCTTACCAAAGGTCAATACTCTCCAACAAGCGAAAAAGGAATGGTTAACAAAACCGCACCCTACGGAACTATAGAAACTCCTGTTGATCCATTAGGATTAGCTATCGAGTCAGGAGCAACTTTTATTGCTCAAATATCAGCTACTTATGTCAAAGAGTTGGTTGATGTGTTAATAGAAGCTTATAACCACAAAGGAACCTCCTTTGTTCATATTTATCAAAACTGTTATATATATAATAATGGTGCTTTTGATGGTTTTACTAACAGAGAAATTCGAGACGATAACAATGTTAAAGTGGAACATGGTAAACCTTTAATTTTTGGGAAAGAGCTCAACAAAGGCCTTGTTATGGGCTATGGAAAATTTGATATAGTTGAATTTGAACCAAACAAAATTCCTGATAATATCGTTATATATGATGAAACTGACCCCGTTCTGATTAAAATGATTAAGGATTTAGAATTCCCAGATAGTCCAGTCCCAATGGGAATTATCAAAAGAGTTGAAGCTCCAATATTTGAAGATGTAGTTCACGAACAAATAACAATGGCTAAAGATAAATTTAAACCAGATCTCAAGAAACTAATTGGAGCTGGTGATACTTGGGAAGTAAAATAGAAAGTAAATATGAACAATGCTTTAAAAAAAAGTGTTGACAGAATCCTAGATTTAGCAATTAATGAAGACCAAACCAAGCATGATTTAACATCATCTTTAACTCTAACAAATAAAAAAATTAAAGCCGATATAGTTTTTAAAGAAAAAGGTATTTTATCAGGTATAGACATAATTAATCACTTAGTAAAAAAATATAATAATAAAATTTTTATAAAGTGGAGACATAAAAATGGTGACAAAATCAATAAATTTGAAAAAGTTGGAACTGTTTATGGCCCAGCAAAAGATATAGTTTCTTTGGAAAGAATTATTCTGAATTTTTTACAAAGACTATGTGGAATATCTACTTTGACCGAAAAATATTCGAAAATTGTAAAAGAAACGCAAATTAAAATTCTAGATACTAGAAAGAACATTCCGGGTTGGAGATTGCTAGAAAAATATGCTGTTAGGATTGGTGGTGGATTAAATCATAGAACAAATTTAAAAGATCAAATACTAGTTAAAGAAAATCATATTTTTTTAAATAATAATATTGAAAGCACTTTAGAAAAATTGAAAAAAGATAAAAAAATAAGAGTGTCTGAAATTGAAGTTACAAATATAAGAGAGCTGAGAGTTGCAATAAAATTTAGACCCAAAAGAATAATGCTTGATAATTTTAGTGTTGCCAATATCGAAAAATCAGTTCAACTTATAAGAAATAGTATAAAAAGTGAAATTGAGGTTTCTGGAAAAATGACTATTAATAAAATAGAAAAAATTAAAAAACTTGATATCGATTTTATTTCTGTTGGTAAAATAACTCATTCTGCATGTTTTCTAGATATATCAATGCTTGTGGTAAAATAAATTTTTACGTGATAGAAATGCTCGATTATTTAATGGAAATTAAAAACTTAAAGGAAAAAAAGGATGCCATAATTTTGGCTCATAATTACCAAATACCTGAAGTTCAAGACATAGCAGATTTTGTTGGTGATTCGTTAGGGCTATCTCGAATAGCTGCTAAGACTAAAGCTAAAATAATTGTATTTTGTGGTGTTCATTTCATGGCTGAAACAGCATCCATATTATCTCCTGAAAAGAAGATTTTACTTCCGGATCTAGACGCAGGCTGTTCACTTGCTAACTCAATTAATGTTAAACAACTTGTAGACTGGAAGAAAAAAAATCCAGATGCAGTTGTTGTTAGCTATGTAAATACAACTGCTGATATAAAAGCAGAAAGCGACTACTGCTGCACTTCTTCAAATGCATTACAAATTGTGCAATCCATAGATGATAAAAAAGATATTCTATTTTTACCTGACATGTTTCTTGGAGCCTATGTTCAAAAGAAAACTAACAAAAAAATAAAAATTTGGCCTGGAGAATGTCATGTCCATGCTGCCATGAAATTTGAAGAGATTAAAAATTTAAAAGACGAATATCCTGATTCAGAAGTTTTAATTCATCCGGAATGTGCATGTGGATCACAAGCTATGCTTATGGCTGAAAGAAATAATGATAAGTCAATTCATTTTTTATCAACTGAAGCAATGATAGGAAAATCACAAGAGAGTAAAAGTAAAAATGTTATCGTAGCAACTGAGGAAGGGATAATCCATAAAATGAAAAAAGCCTGTCCTGAAAAAAATTTTATTCCTATAAATAGGACCTCAAAATGTAATTTTATGAAGATGATAACTGTAGAAAAAATTTATAATTCTCTAAAAACAGAAAGCCCTGAAATTAAAGTTCCAATAGAATTAGCCTTAAAAGCAAAAACTGCAATAGACAGAATGATTGAAATAGGCTAATTTTAGCCGCGGGTGGATTCGAACCACCGACATACGCCTTATGAGAGCGTCGCTCTACCCCTGAGCTACGCGGCCAATTAAGTTTTTGAGTTTATCATGTCATCAAATAGTTTCAAGAATGTTAATATAAATATATTAAGATGGATTTAAATAGCACAAGAAAAATAATAACCTATATTATCCTAGCAGGCATCTTCATCTCATCTATGACTATGCTAAACATTTTAGGAACCTCGAGGTTTGTTGATCTAAGTTTTGATATTTTTGGTTTTAGCTTTCCTTTAATAGTTGCAATTGGAGTCCTACCATATCCTATAACTTTTCTTTGCACAGATTTAATTTCAGAAATATTTGGAAAAAAGAAAGCAACGATAATAGTTTGGACAGGTTTAATTGTAAATTTATGGTTAGGTTTAATATTGTGGTTAGGTGGGATAGTGCCGGAGTTTACAACTTCTACAGAAAGTATTGATACCAATAATGCATTTTTAACGATAAGACATTTGGCACTAGGTACAATTACAGCCTCCATGGTTGCTTATTTCTTGGCACAATATGTTGACGTAACAGTTTTTCACTATTTAAAAAACTTAACGGGTGGAAAATATTTATGGATTAGAAATAATGGATCAACAATGGTTAGTCAGCTTATCGATACATCTGCTGTAATATTAATTACACATTTCTTAACATACTCCATACCGCTTCCCCAAGATAAATCAGAGTTTATGGGATTGTTAACATTAATATTTTATGCCTATCTATTTAAGTTTATTGCAGCAGTGATTGATACGCCTATATTTTATTTAGCAGTAAGTTTTTTTAAGAAATTTTTGAATGAGAAAAATGAATAAAACAATACTTAATAGAATATTCAATTCAGCTTTGAATGGAGCAAATCCAAAAAAATGTATTTTGGAGTCCGTAATTCTCAAAAAAAATAGCTTGAAAATACAAAATAAAAGCTACAATCTAAATAAAATTAATAAAATATTCGTAATAAGTTTTGGAAAATCATCGATTCCAATGGCTGAGGGAATTAAAATAATATTAAAAAATAAAATTACTGAGGGTTTAATAATTTCTAATGAGAATCCAAAAAATAAAATTAAAAATTTTAATTATATAAAATCATCTCATCCTATACCAAACAAATATAGCCTAATGGCAGCAAAAAAGGTTATAAAACTATTAAGCACCACACAACCAAAAGATTTAATAATATTTCTTATTTCCGGGGGTGGCAGCTCTCTTGTTGCGGCTCCGGAAGAAGGAATAAGTTTAAAAGAAAAACAAATAATATTTGACCGCTTATTAAAATCTGGATTGGATATAAAAATGATAAATTTTATTCGAAAAAAGATTTCCTCGATTAAGGGAGGGAAATTATTAATGCATTCAAATTCCAAAAATATTTGTAATATCTTAATATCAGATGTAATAGAAGGTAAGCCTTCAGATATTGCGTCAGGGCCATCGGTAAAAGAATTAAAGACGGATTTAAAGCTTAAAAGCAAAGTATTGGGATTAAAGTTTGTTAAATCTGAACTACCCAATATTAACAAGATTATTAATAAAAAACTCCCTACAAGAACTAATCAAACGGTCAGAAATTTCATAGTTGCGGACAATAAAAAAGCTTTAGATTTTGCCCAGACAAAAGCAAAAGAGTTAGGATATAAAACAATTTTGTACTCTTCTAAAGTTAAAGGAGAAGCTAGTGATATAGGGTTAAAGTTTGCAAAAAAAGTAATGGATCTCGCAGAAAAAGAAAAAACGAGCAAAAAGCCTATATGCTTTCTATTTGGTGGAGAGTCCACTGTTAACGTTAAAGGCAGTGGAATTGGAGGAAGAAATATGGAGCTTGCACTTAGTTTTGCAATAGGAGTTTCAGGAAATAAAAAAATTTCAGCATTGTTTGCAGGTACTGACGGAATTGATGGAAATACAAATTCTGCAGGGGCCTTTTGTGATTCAAAAACAGCTTTAAAAGCTTCTAAAATAGGAATTAGCCCTAAATCATATTTGATAAATAACGATTCATATAGCTTTTTTAAAAAATTAAAAGATTTAAAAATAACAGGAAGTACGGGTTGCAATGTAAATGATATTGGTATTATTTTAATAGATTTTTAACTAATAATTTACCTTCTTTGTTTAATATTATAAAATTTAAATATGGCAGAATTTATAAAAACTTTACCACAGAACATAGAAGCTGAAAAAGCTGTTTTAGGCTCAATATTATTAGATGATCAAGCTATTAATGGAGCCCTTGAAGAAGTTGGCATAAATGACTTTTATGATCAAAATCATAAAAAAATTTTTTCTGCTATGCTAGAGCTAGATGGTGAGAACAAACCTATAGATGTAGTTACACTTTATGAAAAGTTAAAATCAAAAAAATCAATGCTACAAGAAATTGGTGGCAGCACATATCTAACACAATTAGTTGAATTTGTTCCTAGCTCAAGCAATGTAAATGTTTATGCAAGGTCAGTAAGAGAAAAATCTATTTTAAGAAGTATGATTCAAACAGCATCCGAAATTGTTTCAGAAGGGCAGATGGATCAAGTTGATGTTAATGATTTTTTAGATCAAGCAGAAAAAAGGCTTTTTGATATTTCACAAAATAAAAAAAGACCTGGGTTTGTTTCTTCTCAAGAGCTTGCTTTAGAAACAATAAAAATTATTGAAAATCTTGCTAAGAGGAAAGAGGCAATAACAGGTGTACCAAGTGGATTTAAAAGGCTAGACAAAATGACGGCAGGCTTACAATCATCTGACTTGATAATATTGGCCGCTAGGCCAGGAATGGGAAAAACATCATTTGGTTTAAATATTGTTTTAAATGCTGCAATAACAAATGGATTAAATGTTGGTTTTTTCTCGCTGGAAATGACTAAAGAGCAATTAATGATGAGAATGCTTTCTTCAAAATCTAAAATTAATTTTTCGAAAATTAGAACGGGATTTTTGTCTGATAATGAATTAGAGAATATAAAGAACTGTAGTAGATCTTTTGAAAGATCAAATATATACATTGATGATACTCCAGCAATTAACTCTCTAGAATTAAGATCAAGGGCAAGGAGGCTTAAAAGTGACAAAGGCCTTGATTTATTGATTGTGGATTATTTGCAACTTATGAGAGGAGTGGCTAGAAATGATAATAGAGAGAGAGAAATTGCAGAAATTTCTTCAGCTTTAAAATCACTAGCTAAAGAACTCCAGATCCCAATTATTGCAATTTCACAATTAAGCAGACAAACAGAAGCAAGAACTGATAAAAAACCCCAGCTATCTGATCTAAGAGAAAGTGGTGCTCTTGAGCAGGATGCTGATATGGTTCTATTTATTCACAGGGCAGATGCATACAAAAGAAACGTTGAAGAGCGAGATGGGGTCGCAGAAATAATAATTGGCAAGCAAAGAAATGGTCCAACTGGAACTGTTACGCTCGCTTTTTTAGATAGTCAGGGTGTGCCTAGCTTCGAAAATCTTGCAGAAGAATATGCAGAGGATTTAGACTCATAAGTTTATTTTTATTGAAACTGGACAATGATCTGAACCAAAAACGTCATTATGTATTTCAGCATTTTTTACTAGATTAATTTCATTGGTCCAAAAATAATCAATCCTCCATCCAACATTATTTTTCCTAGCATTTCTCATGTATGTCCACCAAGAATATTTAATCTTTTCGGGATTTAAATATCTATACGTATCAAAAAAACCAGAACTACTCAAATCATTCATCCAATCCCTTTCGACTCTTAAGAAACCAGAAGTATTTTCATTAGGCTTAGGATGTTTAAGATCAATTTCATTATGAGCAATATTATAGTCCCCACAAACAATTATGGGTTTTTTCTTTTTCTTCAATTTTTTCAGGTATTTCAAAACAGCATTATGGAAATCGAGCTTATAAGATAATCTCTCTTCGGACATTTGCCCATTAGGAAAGTAAAAATTTAAAAGATAAAACTTATCAAATTCAAAAATTTGATTTCTTCCTTCGATATCAAATTTTTCACAACTTTTTAGCGTTGTTGAGAAATTTAGTGGCTTTATTTTAGTATAAATTGCAACGCCTGAGTAACCCTTTTTTATCTGACATGATTCAAAATATGATTCATATTTAGGGAGGTTGATAATATCCTCTGATAATTGGTCTATAGAAGCTTTTGTTTCTTGTATACATAAAATATCAGGCTTAAAATTTACAATGAAATCTTTAAACCCTTTTTTTTGAATAGCTCTAATTCCGTTTACATTCCAAGAGAATATTTTCATATAATTAGTTTATACTAAAGCTTAAACTTTTAGTGAACATAATGAATTATATTTTAGTACCCTTTAAGAACTTTAAAAATGCCAAATCACGATTAAGGAAAGATTTGTCAAATTCTGAAACTGAAAAATTAGCAAAACTTATGCTAGAAGATGTTCTTTCTGAAGTATCAAAGTCAAAACTCGCAGACAGGAAATTTTTACTTACCAATGATAGCAGCGCAATGTCATTAGGAATTAAATATGGAATTGAAATTATTGAAGAAAAAATACAAGTTGACGAAAGCACTTCTGTTGATAATGCATGCAATTACCTTAAAACCATTGGTGCCTCAGCGGTTTTAAGACTTCCAGGGGATATTCCAAACATTGAAGCTAAAGATATAGACCTATTAATAAATGAAGGTAAGCATGATGGGGTTTCAATTATAGTCCCATCTGATAGTGGAACAGGAACAAATGCTTTTTATAAATGTCCACCCGATGTGATATCATCATCTTTTGGTGAAAATAGTTTTCAAAAACATATGAAATCATTTATCACCAAAGATATAAAATTTAAGGTAATGGAAATAGAAAATATTTCATTAGATATCGATAGCTTAGAAGACATAAGTAAAATTAAGAAGACTTCAAAACAATCAAAAACTACTGATTACTTAAGACTTTCTAGCCTATGACAGCTAAAACATCTGTCTCTTCCATTATCAAAAGGTCTTCACCACCTACCGATAATTCATTTCCACCATACTTACTAAAAAGAATTTTATCGCCCTTTTTTAATGTAAGTGGAGTAACGTTCCCCTTATTATCAGATCTTCCATTTCCAACGGATACAACTTGTCCTTCAAGGGGTTTTTCCTGAGATGAATCAGGAATAATAATTCCGCCTTGAGTTTTTTCTTCGGCAACCATTCTTTTTACTAGTATTTTGTCGCCAATTGGTCTTATATTTTTTTCTTTTTTCTTAGCCATTATAAATCTCCTTAGAATTTAAATGAATTTTATTGAAAATTCGTGTTTATGTTTTTTATTAAGATTAATTATCAATGGGGTTATAGCCTCTATCATGGATGAAATCTCTAGTGGGCCCGCATCGATAGCTTTTAATGAAGGCATCTCTTCGGTTAACTTTGTAGTTAAAGCTTTCGCTTCATCATTATCACCACATATGACAACATCATAATCTAGTGGTTTTTCAAAACTTGCAAGTCCTTTAGCAGGAATATTGTGATAAGCACTAACGACATTTACTGAATCAGGTAAAGTGTTTTGAATTTCAATAGCCGCAGACCCTGCATCTGGTGGATTATATGATACCACCGCGCCAAAACTCATCGGAACAACTGGGGAAATAACTAGCTGATTAGTAAAAGAACCAGACATGGTCTCCAAAGTTGACTTAGTATATTCTGGTGGGAGGCAAACAACTACAACCTCGCTATTTTTTGCAGCCTCTGCATTCTCATAACCAACAATATTAGCTTCAATTCCCTGAGCTTTTGCAGTTTCAAGCATTTTTCCAACCTCTTCTTGGGCCTTTTCAATTTTTCTTGAACCTATTAATATTTCATGGCCTGCTTTTGCCCATCTTATTGCTAACCCCTCAGCAAATGAGCCAGTTCCGCCTAATAAACTTATTTTCATAATAACACTCCTAGTGGATAATTAAGTGAGAATATTATAACAGTTTTTTAATACCTAATATAATTTTTTGTTTCTCAGTGAAAAAAACTTCTTTAATTCTTGATTTTGTTCCTTTTATAACATTAATAGAGCTTTTGGGGACATCAAAGAAGGTTGATAATGTTTTTATAAGTTCTCTATTCGACTCTCCTTTATATGGTGGCGCAGAAATCTTTACAGTTAGAAAGTTATTATCAAAACTAATTACTTTAGAAATATTTGATCTGGGCTTTACAATTATCTTTAGGATCACTTTTAAAAACCTTGATAAGCAAAATCTAGAAGAGTTGTAACAATAAAAGACTTAAAAAATTCTATGGCCAATAAAACTATAATTGGCGATATATCAACACCCCCTAAATATGGCATAACATTTCTAATAGGAGACAAAATAGGCTCTGTTACTCTAAATAAGAATTGGAATAAAGGATTATATGGGTTTGGACTAAACCATGAAATTAGAGCCCTGCCAATTATGAGCCAAACAAGCAAGGTTAAAACTATATTAATTAACCGCGCAAGAGCTATAATAAAATTTTCAATTATCATTTATTTTTTAATTATACTTGAAACCTTATCTGATATTAACTTTGACTTTCTCTCTGCTTTTTTGTGAGCAATATTTACTGTCTTTTTAAAACCAAGTTTAATTAGGGACTTGATCCCCTCCTCGGTTGTACCACCTTTGGATGAAATCATTTGTATAAAATTGTCTGGCATAATTTTAGAAATATTTAAAAATTCCAATGCACCTTTAATGGTCTGGGAAGCAATATTTTCAGATGTTTTTTTAGAGAAACCACTTTTAATACAAAATTTTAACACAGCATCATAATATAAAGCAAAAAAGGCCGGACCAGAGCCTGATATTGCAGTGATAGAATCAAATTTTTTTTCATCTTTTAAGATAATAGTTGTTCCAATTTTATTTAAAATTTTAACTACATTTTTAATATCCTTAGCTGTACATTTAGAATTATGTTTCAATGCGGTTACCCCTAACCCCACGGCAGATGGTAAGTTAGGCATGATTCTGATAATCTTGTTTTTTTTCAATATGCTTTGAATGGATCTAATTTTAACCCCTGCAGCTGTTGAAACAAAAAGCTGCTCACTTGATAATATAGGCTTAAGTAGATATAAAATCTCTGGAAAAATGTCAGGCTTTACACAACAGAAAATTACTTTGGAACTCTTTACCAACTCTTCAATGCTAGTGCTTTTTTTTATGCGCAAAACATTAGCATCTAAAAATTTTTTTTTATCAATATCATATGATGATATTTTTAAAAGCTTATCATTCAAACGAATGCCTTTTATTATAGCTTTAGATATATTTCCTAATCCAATAAATCCAATATCTGACATTTATATATTATACACTCTATCGAGGTCCAAAAATTTCTGTTCCTACTCTTACCATTGTAGATCCTTCCTCTAATGCTATTGTGTAATCTTTGCTCATACCCATAGAAATCTCAATATCATCATTAAAAGTATAATTTTGAGATATTTTATACATTTCCCTATAATAATCCCTTATCTCTCCATCTTGAAGATTATCTTCAAGTATTGTCATAAATCCACAAAGTTGTAAGTGTTCTTTTTTTTCAATTTTGGGAATGATTGACTGAAGATGTTTCATTAAAAAACCGCCTTTATTTGGATCATTAGAGATGTTAATTTGTGCCAATACCTTCTGCTTAATATTATGTTTTTTGCAATAATCCTGAACATCTTCAACTAATTCCAAGTTATCAATTGAATGGATTAAATCAGCTTTTCCTGCAACATACTTAATTTTATTTTTTTGTAATCTACCGATAAAATGCCAGTCAAAATGTAAATTTTTTTCAGTTTTTTGAATGTTTTTGTCTCTTAACTCTTGTGGATAATTCTCTCCAAAAGATTTAATTCCTAATTCATAGGCTAATTGAATAAGTTGAAAATCTTTCTTTTTTGAAACTGCAATTAGTTTGGCTCTGTCTCCACACTTTTTCGTGCATTCTTGAAATCTAAACATAAAATTTTTTATATTTTTTATAACCGTTTCAGAGACCATAAGAGTATTATATAATCAGATAGATGATATTAACATTGAAAAATATTTATAGTGAAGTGGTTTGTAAATTAAGAGCTAATAATATAGAAGCGCCACAACTGGAAGCACAAATAATTTTAGAATATGTAACTAATCTTAAACTAGAAAAAATATATACAAATCCAGATAAGAAAATATATAGTAAAAAAATAAACTTTATTAGAAGGCTAACAAAAAGAATAATTGACGGTGAACCTATTCAATATGCTATAGGACATGCTTTTTTTTATTCACTTAAATTTTATGTCAATAAAAATGTATTAATTCCAAGACCTGAAAGTGAGACTATAGTTGATGTAGCTTTAAAACTATTAAAATCTAATAGATATAAAGAAGTTTTAGACCTGTGTTGTGGAAGCGGATGTTTGGGTATAGCTATTTATAAAAATTGCAAAAAAAAAATAACAATAGATTTTTCAGATATTTCAAAAAAAGCTATGGGTGTTTGTTTAAAAAACATGAAAAATTACATTAAAAATAAAAGTTGTACTACATATGTCAGAGACTTGTATGGAAAAAGCTCCAAAAAATACGATCTTATAATATCAAATCCGCCTTATGTATCTAAAAAAGAATATATAAAATTAGATAAAAAAATATTAAATTTTGAACCAAGAAATGCGCTGATTTCAAAAGATAATGGTTTTCATATTACAGAAAAAATTATTAAGCATTCAATTAAGTATCTAAATAAAAATGGAAGCTTGATAGTTGAGGTGGGCAAAGGTCAAGCTGAAAGAACAAAAAAAATTTTTAGTAGTCTAGGATTTGATGATATTGTAGTCTCAAAGGATCTCAATAAAATAAATAGAGTTGTTGTAGGAAAATGGATAAAATAAACATAGAAACTTCCAATAATCTATCAGGCACAGTGAAAATCTCGGGATCAAAAAACTCTTCACTTCCTATTTTAGCAGCTACTGTTTTATGGGGATCACAGTATAAAATAAAGAATGTTCCAGAAATAAGCGACGTATATACAATGCTTGAATTAATTAAACAACTTGGTGGATCGTTCGAATTTGATAAAAACGTTGTAGAGATCAATACAGAAAAAATTTCATCTTATGAAGCTCCTTATGAATTAGTAAAGACCATGAGAGCATCTGTACTAGTGTGGGGGGCACTTTTGGGGCGGTTTGGTAAGGCGCGGATTTCTTTTCCTGGTGGTTGCGCAATTGGAGACAGGCCAATTGATGAACATATTAAAGCTTTTGAGTCACTAGGATACAAAACAGTTGTAGAGCAAGGATATTTAGAAACAAAAAAAATTGCTAAAACAGGAGGCTCGTATGAATTCAACATAAGAAGTGTTACTGGTTCAGAAAATGTAATAATAGCGTCTATATTGGCAGATAACAAAACTGAATTGTATAACTGCTCTATTGAACCTGAAGTAACTGACCTGATTAATTTTTTAAAATTGCTAGGTGCGGACATTAAAGATATTAAAGATAAAGTTTTAATATCCCCTGTTACAAGACTTGACTCTAAAAATAAGATTTATAGTATAATTCCTGATAGAATTGAAGCCGGAACGTTCGCTGTGTTGGGCGCAATACCTGGAAATAACATAAAAATTATAAATTGTGATACAGAACACTTAAAGTTACCATTAAAAATTATTGAGGCATGTGGATCAGATTTAAAAATTAAGAAAAACGAAATACAAGTTGTTGGCAGGGAACTAAAACCATTTAATATAGAGACCAAACCTTACCCCGGTTTTCCTACCGACTTACAAGCCCAGTTTATGGTTCTTGCAATTCTGGCAAAAGGCAAATCAAAATTTCTAGAAAATATATTTCCCTCTAGATTTATACATGCAGCAGAACTTAGAAAATTAGGTGCTGATATTAGAGTTGAAAAAGGATTGGCAAACATAAAAGGAGTTCCTTTTATAAATGGTGGAAAAATGCAGGCTAGTGATTTAAGAGCAAGCGCTTCGTTAGTTATAGCCGCATGCACAGCTAAAGGAAAATCTGAAATTAGCAGGGTATATCATCTTGACAGAGGTTATGAAAAAATAGATTATAAACTGACTGAAGTTGGTGTAAAAATTTGGAGAACGAAAGAGTAGTTTTAGCAATTGCAAAGGGTAGGATAATGAATGATACCCTTAATGCTTTAAAAAATGGTGGTATAAACATATCCTCATTCTCAGAAAAAAGCAGAGAATTAATATTCGACATGGAAAACTATAGAATTCTGTCTTGCAAACCAATTGATGTTCCCAAATACGTAGAAATGGGAACAGCCGACTGCGGCATAGTTGGATCGGACTGTGTTACTGAAAGCAAATGTGATGTTTATGAACCTATATCGCTGAAATTTGGAAAATGCAAAATGGTAGTTGCATGTAAAAAAGATTTAGAATTAAAATATAAGCAAGGTGAAGAAATAAAAATTGCTACAAAATTTCCTAATATTGCCAAAAAATATTTTGAGGACAGAAAAATGATACCAAAAATTATATACCTTAATGGATCAGTAGAATTAGCCCCGTTGGTGGGACTGTCTGAAGTAATTGTTGATATTACAGAATCAGGCGAAACAATAAAAAAAAACAATCTTAGAGTTATTGAAACTATTATGGATATAACAGCAAAAGTTATTTTCAATAAAACCAGTATGAGAACCAAGGAGAACAGTTTAAAAAGTTTTATTAAAATTATAAAAAAATAATTTTTTAAACGTCTATTATCATTGAAAAAAATTTTTGATAAAAATTTTTTTATTTACCTATTGTAAATATTTTGTTAATATAAAAAAGTTGTTTGTGGGTAAGTCATAAGTAATATAAATTATTAACTTTTTTGTCCACATTTATCCACATTATGTGGAAAACTGGAGTGTAAATGTCAGAAGATATTCAACTAACACAGCCTGCTGATTTAGAACATACTGATAAAGATCTTGTTGATAAAAATATTTTGGGTGCGATGGTTCTTGATACTATAAAAGTAAGCTATCCTGGAATTAAACAATTTTTTAGCACTCTTAAGCTTTTAGAGGTTACAGAAAAAGAGGCAATTTTTGTTGTCTCTGACTTAATGACCGCCGAATGGATTAATAACCATTACATGCATATTTTGGAGAAAGTATTTTTTGAAGAATCAGAAGAGCACATTGGAACCAAAAAGGTTGTCGTAAAAGCGCAAGAAGAATCTGAAATTAAAGAAACTACTATAAGAAAATCTAAATCCAAAAAGAGGGCTGGTGTTGTACCAGTGAAAATTGGTAGTCTTAGTGGCAAACAAAATTTCTCGACTTTTGTTAAAGGTGCATCAAACACTCTTGCAGCAATTGCAGCCGAAAGAGTGGGTGAAAAACCTGGTCAAACCTATAATCCTCTTTTTATATATGGAAGAACTGGTTTAGGAAAGACACATCTTTTAAACGCCGTAGGTAATACGGTTTTAGACCATTCTGAGAATTCAAGAATATGTTCATTATCAGCCGAACACTTCACAAATAAAGTTATCTCTGCAATAAGATCAGGAAAGCAAAATGAGCTTAGAAACGCATTTCGTTTTGACTGTGATGTATTGTTAATTGACGATATACAGTTTTTAGCTGGAAAAGAAGGAACACAGCAAGAATTTTTTCACACTTTCAATGAACTTTATGATAATAGCAAGCAGATTGTTCTTACGAGTGACAAACCACCCCACCAGCTGTCGGGGATACAAGAAAGGCTTATTGGGCGGTTTGAATGGGGCTTTGCTGTTGAAGTTCTACCCCCTGATTTAGAGCACAGAGTTGCTATTCTTCAAACCAAAGCAAAAAACCTGGGTGTTATCTTAGATGAGGACATTTTATTTGTTATAGCAGAAAGCTCTGGTGGATCAGTGAGGGAGTTGGAAGGGTTTTTCAATAATGTAGTAGGACAATCCACGATGTTGGGTGTTCCTATTAATAAAAACCTAGTAATGGAAGTTTCGAGTAGACTAATGAACAACTCTGCACCTGATCAAATTACAGTTGAGCTAATACAGTCTGAGGTAGCAAGTTTTTATGGGACAACGGTCCAGGATATTTGTTCTAAGAAAAGAACAAAAGGTGTTGTGAGACCTCGCCAAGTTGCAATTTATCTTTCCAGAATGTTTACTGACAACTCTTTGCTTGATATTGGTAGAAAGTTTGGTGGACGTGATCACTCAACTGTCCTACACTCGGTGGCAACCATTGAAGACTTGCTTGCTAAAAATCCATCACAAGAAAACCCGATACGAATTCTCCAGAGTAAAATGAGAAAAATCTCTGGTGGAAAACTCGTCGATTAAAGTTAATAATTTCTTTTTATTCTATATTTTTAATTTTTATGTTAAATAATGTGTTTTATTTTGTGACAAATGTTAATTTTTTTTTTAATATAAAGTATTAAATAAAGGGAAATAACTTTTTATCCACAAACAAACATAGACTACTACGGCTACTAAATATAAATTAATATTATATAATAGAAATAGTGATAAGTTTTTCTGTGGATAAATCTGAATTTCTGAAACACATTTTTTACTGTGTTGGAGTTGTTGACACTAGGTCAACAATGTTGGTGTTGTCTCATATATTTTTAGAGGCAAAAGATGATCGGGTTTATATTTCCTCCACAGACCTGGAATCCTCTATATATTCTTCTTTTCCTGCAAAAGTTAATAGCGACGGAAACATATGTATATCAGGTAAGAAGTTGTTTGACGTGGTTGAAAAACTACCAGATGAGAAAATTAATGTTTCATTAACAACAGACTCACAAATTGAAATTTCATTTTCAACAGGCAAAACAAAAATTAAAACCTTACCTGGAGAAGATTTTCCCCAGGTTCCAAAACCACAAGATTTTGTTTATAGAACAATTAAAAGTGAAACTCTAACAAATATTATTTCAAAAACCGCATACTGTGTAAGTAATGATGAAATGAGAAAAAATCTCACTGGAGTATATTTTGATTTATCTAAACCTGGAAAAATAAAAGCCATATCAACAGATGGACATAGAATGAGCTTGGTTCAAGAGGATATTGAAAATTCTATTTCGGAATCATTTATCTTGCCTAAAAAGGCAACAAATGAAATAAGAAAATTTATTAAAGAGTCAGAGTCTGTAAAAATAGGCGTAGGAAAATCCTTTTTTATATGCGACAATGGCCAAACATCAATATTGTCGAGATTGATAGATATCAAGTTCCCAGATTATACGCAAGTTGTTCCAAACAATACAAACAACAGCTTTAAAATCAACAGAGATAAGTTACTAAAAACACTCCAGCGCGTAGGGGTAGTTTTGTCAGAAAAAACGAAAGGTGCAAAAATTATAATATCTGATGATAAGATTGAAATAAGGTCTTTATCAGAAACAGGAGAAAGCGCGGAGATTTTGGAAAAATCTAAAAACACACAAAATATTGAGGTGGGTTTTAATGTTAAATATTTAATAGACGCTCTATCGTCCTTCGAGTCCAGTGAGGTTTTTGTATCTATAAACGATGAAGTGAGCCCAGCGTGTATATTTTCGGATGAAACAGATCAAGAAAAACAAAAGGCCATTATAATGCCAATGAGGGTTTAGTTGAAAAAAAATAAAGAAAAACTTAAGATAATTCGAAAAAAAATTGATGCAACAGACGTTTTAATCACAAAGCTTCTTAACAAAAGGGCAAGTCTAGCAAAACAAACGTCCCAATTTAAATCCCAAACAGTATATGACCCCGAAAGGGAAAAAGAGGTAATTAAAAAAATCTCCAAAAACAATACTGGACCACTCAACAAGACAGATATTGAAAATATCTATTCAGAAATTCTATCTATATGTAGAGGAATACAAAAACCAAAAACAATATCTTATTTGGGACCCGAAGGAAGCCATACACAAGGGGCGGCGGATAAAAAGTTTGGAATACATACAGAAAAGATCCCCTCAAAAACCATTAAGGATGTTTTTCTTTCTGTTGAGCAAAAAGAGGCTGATTTTGGAATAGTTCCATTGGAAAACTCAATAGAGGGCCCCGTTGGCGAAACCCTTGATGAGTTCTTAATTTCGCCTGTAAAGATAGTTGGAGAGTTCTCAAGAAAAATTAAGCATTCTCTTTTGTCTACACAAAAGGATATCAAAAAAATAAAAACAATATATTCACACCCCCAAGCACTTGCACAAAGCAAAAGGTGGATAGCTAACAATGCCCCGGACATAGCTCTTAAAGAATCACCTAGTACCTCCGAGGCGGCTAAACTAGCATCAAAAAATCCAATGTCTGCATCAATATCCCCAGATGTGTGTAGCAAAATCTACAATCTCAACATTCTTCACGATTCTATAAATGATGACAAAAACAATACAACTATATTTATAGTTATCTCTAGAGATCACGAAGAGGTTGCTATTTTAAAAAATACCAAAGTATCAATTGTCTTCACTCTTCCGGATAAGCCCGGTTCTTTGTTTGAATGTTTAAAACCATTAAAAGCACACAACCTTAATCTCACAAAAATACAGTCTAGACCCTCAAGAAAAATTCAATGGGACTATAACTTTTATGTCGATATTTTGGTGGGGTCCAAGGTTGAGGAAACAAAGAAAGGACTTGAAAAAATAAAAAAAATTGCATCCTATTTTAAAATATTAGGAGCGTATTAAACCATGAAAGCTGCGAATAGAATTTCTGGGCTTCCAAAATATATTGGTGGCAAACCAATTGATGAACTCCAGAGAGAGCTTGGAATAGACAAGCCAATTAAATTAGCATCCAACGAAAACCCAAACGGCCCATCGCCCAAGTCTCTTGAGGTTCTATCGCAAAATTTACTCGATATTGCTTCATATCCGGATGGTGACTCCTATTATCTGAAGAGAAAAATCTGCGATAAGGAAAACCTTTTGCCTAATCAAATTATAATAGGAAATGGATCTAACGAAATTTTAGAGCTAATATCACACACATTTATAGAAAAAGATGATGAGGTAATAATGGGTGAGTATTGTTTTATTGTTTACCCTATTGTTGCAAAGCTATCGGAAGCAAGAATTATAAGATCCCAAATGCCTAATATGACCCATGATATTCAAAATATAATTGATCTGGTTACCAACAATACTAAAGCTATATTTATAGCAAACCCCAACAATCCTACAGGAACCAAGGTACCTAAAGCCAGTATTTATAATCTTTTAGATTCAATTCCTAGTAATATATTGGTTGTTGTTGATGAAGCATATTGTGAATATTTAGTTGAAAATCAGAGAATGGATGCATCAAAAGATATAGCAAAATGGAAAAACCTTGTTATTGTCAAAACCTTTTCCAAGATTTATGGATTAGCTGGTCTCAGAATAGGGTTTGCAATGGGTGACAACCAAGTTATTGATAAAATACAAAAACCAAGGGAGCCATTTAACGTAAACTCCCTCGCACAGTTGGCAGCTGTGGCCGCGATAGACGACAAAGATCACATAGAAAAATCATTTCAGTTAAATAACTCTGGAATGTTATTCATGAAAACAGAGATTGCAAAGATGGGACTAAAGATATATCCATCTCATGCAAATTTTATTTTGGTAGATTTTGGTTGCCCTGCAAGAAATATATATGAGGAACTCTTAAAAAGAGGAATCATAGTAAGACCTTTAGAAAACTATAATTTACCAAATTGTTTGAGAATAACTATTGGAACTCAAGATGAAAATGAACGTTTTGTATTTGAGCTCAGGGAAGTATTAGGAGCATTAAGATGAAAATACTTATTTATGGGCTTGGACATATTGGGGGATCACTAGCTCTCGGTATAAAAAAATATTATAAGGATCTTTATGAAATTTCTTTTATAGATAAGGATAAAAAAACAATAAAAAGTGCAAGAAAACAGATGTTAAGGTCAGGAGATCTTCCTGGAACTCCTTTTGAAAATGATTCTATAAGATCGGCCGATATTATTTTTATTTGTATTGATCCTTCAAAAATTAAGAATGTATTTAAAAAAATAAAAAAATTAGAAACTAAAAAGAATTTAATAATAACGGACGTAGCTAGCACAAAACTAAATATTTTATCTGATGCAAAATCAATTTTAGGAAAAGAGATAGCCTTTGTTGGTGGCCATCCAATCGCGGGAACGGAAAACAGCGGATTTGACCATGCTGACCCGAATCTTTTCAAGGGCAAAACTTTCATACAATCTGGATCAATTGGCTTAAAGAAAAACATTTCAGTTGTCTTAAATATTTGGAAAAAATTAAAAACAAATATAATTCAAATTAAGCCAAATGAGCACGATAAGGTTTTTTCCTATTTAAGTCACTTGCCCCATGCTTTGTCCTTTTGCTTAAATAAAGTTGCTATAAAGAGACTTGGATCCAGAAGAGTAAAAACTTTTGGAGGTAGTAGCTATATGGATTATTCTCGAATTTCTTCTAGCTCTGAAAACCTTTGGAGTGATATATTTCTTTCGAATAAGGATAATTTAATCTCCTCAATTGATGATTCTGTTGATTTTCTGAATAAACTCAAATCAGCACTAAAAAAACACTCTCAGTCTAAAGTATCAAATTTAATCAAATCCAAAAGACTATAGTGCTTGATTTTTTTTGAGTAATATTTAAAATTTATATATACATCTCGTAGTCGCACCCCGAGAGATAGAGTATAATATTTTGAGAGAGAGTATTATACGGAGTGTTTTATAAATGAAAGCTTTTCTATTAACTGGATTAATAATCTTTGCTTTGGCATTTTTTGCTAAAAACGTTTTGAGTTTTTTAAAGGTCATGTTCGCTGCTAAAAAGAAATCTTTTAGAGTCGACAACCTCCCCGAAAGAATTCGCAGCTTTATGGTAAATGTATTTGGCCAGAAAAGAATGCTTAAAAATTATACATGGGCAAGCGTAGAGCACTTAATGATTTTTTGGGGATTTTTAATTATTACTGTTGGAACAATTGAGTTGATTGTTATGGGCTATGTTCCTGGTTTTGAAATTTTCGGATTTTTAGGTGGAAGCGCGCAAGAAAACTTTTTATTAGTTCTGGACATCGTTCAAACCCTTGTTGTTATAGGTTTAGCAATGGGAGTCTTAAATAGAACTGTTATTCCTAGCGGTAAGCGTAGAGAAGTTAATAGTATTGATGCAGTTGTAATATTAGGAATGATCTTTGGCCTGATGATGACAGATTTTGGTTTTCGTGCAGCAAAGGTTGCCCTTGGAGTTGAGCCACAATCTTGGCTGCCCATTTCGTCTTTTTGGGCTTCCGCTTTTTTAAATAATTTAAATGCTTCTACTTTAACTTTTACGGCAGAATTTTTTTGGTGGTTTCATATAGCATTGGTTTTAGCTTTTTTAAATTATCTTCCTTATTCGAAACATAGTCACGTCTTAACTGTGATACCAAATGTTTTCTTCCAAAATTTAGAGCCAAGAGGAAAGATGACCACGATTGATTTTGAGAATGTTCCAGATGATGTTGAACACTTTGGTGCCGGTAAATTTGAAGATTTCAGCTGGAAAGACGTTTTAGATGCTTATACATGTACTGAATGTGGAAGGTGTACGGACAATTGTCCTGCTTGGGCAACAGATAAGACTCTGTCTCCAAGGGATATCGTTACTAAGTTGAGACATTTTGCTACTGCAAATGGCGGAACAGATGCCATGAAAAACGAATATCTTCCAAGTGAGGATTGGGTTACACCCGAAGAGCTTTATGCTTGTACCACATGTAGTGCTTGTGTTGAACAATGTCCTTTATTTATTGATCAAATGGGCAAAATAATAGAAATGAGAAGGTTTTTAACAATGGAAGGCCAACTTACTGGTACTGCTGTAAGAACATTGCAAAAACTAGGAAGCCATGGAAACCCTTGGGGATTTGAATCCGGAGATCGTACCCCATGGGCAAAAGAGAAAGAAGTTCCTGTGTTAGGTAACGGTGCAGGAAATAATGCAGAAGAATTTGATGTGATTTTCTGGACTGGTTGCTTTGGTGCATATGACCCTAGAGGCCAGGAGGTTGCTTCAACAATTTCTGAACTTTTAAAAGAAGCTGGCGTTAAGTTTGCAATTATGGGCCCAAGCGAAACTTGTACAGGTGATCCAGCTAGAAGGCTTGGAGAAGAGGCGCTATTTCAAGAGCTTGCAATGACCAACGTGGAAACCATGAAGGGCTTCAAAGTAAAGAAGGTTATTGCAAATTGTCCCCATTGTTTCAACACGCTGAAGAATGAATATCCTGATTTTGGATCTGATGTTGAAGTAGTCAGTCATACAGAGTTTTTAAATCAACTTATCAAAGATGGTAAGTTAAAACCAGTTAAAAATATTAATGAAACAATTACCTACCATGACCCTTGCTATTTAGGAAGACATAATAAGGTTTTTGATGAACCAAGAGAGATTCTTGAATCCATCCCGGGATTAGAAGTAGATGAACTTGAAAGAAGCAGAGAAAATAGTTTTTGTTGCGGAGCAGGCGGCGGTAAAATCTGGATGGAAGAAGAAGCCCCAAGAGTTAATTGGAATAGATTTGAGGAAATTGCAAACCATGGCGTTGAGACAGTGGCAGCAGCCTGTCCTTTTTGTAACGTAATGTTTGAGGATGCAGCAAAATATCAAGGAAATGATAAAATAAAAATCAGAGATGTAGCTGAATTGCTAAAAGATTCCCTGGATCTTCCTGTAAAGAATTCAAATTTTGAAAAATTGGCTAGTGAAGACACTCTTGAACATAAAGAAGCAGACAGTGATAAAAATGAAAGCCCATCTGAAGTCTAAAAATTCTTCTTGGTGTTTTAAAAAAAAAACAAAAAATCTATATTTTGATAATCCATTAGGATTTATTTTTCAAAAAAAGGATGGCACTACGCTTGTATTTAAAGGAAAAAAAACTTTTTTTAAAAATACCAATCTTTTTGAAGTAAAAAAGAGAAAACTTAAAGATTTTTTTTTGGTTGGATACTTATCATATGAATTTGAAATGCCTAAGACAAGTCAGGACTATGAAGCTATTTTTAATATATACCCTGATATAAGTGAGAAATTTAAAGTATCTAAAAAAAACAATACCAAAAAATCCTATCTTAAAAAAACTATTACCGATATGAAATTTATGAAATCAGTACAGAAAATGAAGAAACTAATTTCTCAGGGGGATATTTATCAAATTAATTTAACGAGAGAGTTTATATTTAATAGCCATAAAAATAACTACGATCTTTTCCTAGACTATTTCAAACATCAACCCGTTGAGTATGGATCTTATATAGAATTTCATGATCACACTATTCTCTCGGGTTCTATGGAATTATTTTTACAAAAGTATGAAAAAAATCTAACAACTAGGCCTATAAAAGGTACTTCAGAAAACTCCAAAATTGATTCAAATAATTTAAAAAAAGATATTAAAGAAAAAGCCGAAAATTTAATGATAGTTGATTTAATGAGAAACGATCTCTCAACTGTGTGTAAGCCAGGAAGTGTCGCAGTAGATAGTTTGTTTAAAATAAAAAGGTATTCAACCCTAACCCAACTTGAATCTACAATTTCGGGAAGGTTAAGAGACGGTGTCTCTTTATATAACATATTCAAAAACACCATGCCGCCTGGCTCAGTAACTGGTACACCAAAGAAAAAAGCCGCCGATATAATCTCTCAAGTAGAGAAACACCAAAGAGGTCCTTATTGTGGAGCCGTAGGATACATTGATATTAAAGATAATTTTTGCTTTTCGGTTGGCATCAGGCTTTCGAAAATAAATAATAAAAGGAAATCTTTTTATACTGGCGCAGGAATAGTATGGGATTCAAAGCCAATAAAGGAAAATTCAGAAACCCACTTGAAAGCGAAGGCTTTTCGAAATACATTATCTAACTTATGAAAGAATTTTTATATTTTGATAAAGAACCAAAATGTCCAACATCTTTTAATAGAAGCTTAATGTTTGGTGAAAGTGTTTTTGAAACTTTTAGATATAAACAAAAATTGCCAGTATTTTTTAATGACCACATGAGAAGACTTGAAAATTCTTGTAATTATATGGGAATTAAATTTCCTGGAGACTTCTATATTGAATCTTTGGTTGAAAAATTTGTTAAGAACCATGATTCAGACCATATAAATAATATTATTAAAGATTTGATTATCAAAGTTCTAATATTTAGTTCAGGCGGTTCATCTTATGGTGACTTGTCAGATAAATCTTCAGTTTGCATTTCAATCAAAGAAGATGATGTCAAGAGTAATGATGAATACAGTCTATGTTTAAGTAAAAATATAAAAGCTTCTTTTTATGCCTTAAATATACATAAGACCGCAAATTATTTTATGTCAGTGTATGAAAAAAGAATAGCTATAAATCGTGGATATGATGATGCACTTTTTATAAATGAAAAAAATTTGGTTGTTGAAACAACTGCTGGAAATTTTTTTTGGATTAAAGGTAAAAATGTTTTCACCCCTTCTTTGGAAAACGGTCCATTGCCTGGAATTGCTAGAAATGTAGCAATTAGGGCATGTAAGGCTAATAAAATTAAGGTTTATGAAGGAGATTATGAGCCAGGCTCGATAATTTTCCCCGAAGCAATGTTTATAACAAATGCTGCAAAAGGAATAATTGAGGTTACAAATTTAAATAATACAACCAAGCCAACTAGGACAAACAAGCTTTTTCCTAAAATTAAAAAGAGTTTTTATTCTTTATTAGAATGGAGCTGATGTTGCCTTTTAAACCATTTCAATTTACAATTTTTCTTTAACTCTATTAAGGGGGAGCTAGTATAAAATGTCAAATTTAAGAGATGTATATATAATTGGAGTAGGTCAAACTCCATGTGGTAAATATCCAACAAAGGCTGCTCATGTCCTTGGACGTGAAGCGTCTTGGGCGGCGATTAAAGATTCAGGTATTTATGCCAGAGATATTGAAATAGGTTTTTGTGGGCACGTCTACCAAGGAATGGGTGTTGGCCAAAGAACACTTAAGGATATTGGTCTTGTTGGCCAACCCGTAATAAATGTTGAAGGAGCCTGCGGAAGCGGAACTTTATCTTTCTGGGAAGCATGGAGAACGATAGCTTTTGGACAACATGATGTAGCATTAGCATGGGGTGTTGAAAATTTAAGTAAAATCATGTCCGGCGGACCTCTGCCGCTAGAAGAAGACGACATCGAAGTTGCACTTGGTATGAGTATGCCTGGGCTTTATGCAATGAGAGCAAAAAGATATATGGATGAATATGGAGTCTCTAAAGAGACTTTGGCTAAAGTTGTTGTTAAAAGTAGATTGCATGCATCTAAGAATCCAATTGCTCAATTTAGAAAAGAAACCACTGTTGATGCTGTTTTAGGCGATCCTGTAATCTGTGATCCTTTAACAAGAAGCATGTGTTGCCCCGTGGGGGATGCATCAGCTGCTGCAGTTTTAGTTTCTGGCGAAATGTTAAATAAAATTAAAAGAGATGAAAGTAGGCTTCCTATTAAAGTCTTAGGATGTGTCGCACAATCGGGTGGTTACGCATCAGCAACTGGTCTTACTTGCGATCCATCGGAGAATGTTGCAAGAACTTCTCAAATGGCTTATGAGCAGGCAGGCTTGGGGCCCGAGGATATGGATGCAGTTGAAATACACGATGCTTTTGCTATTGCTGAACTTATTGTTGCCGAAGCTTTAGGTTTTGCAAAAAAAGGAGAAGGGTCAAAATTAATAGAAGAGGGAACTTCAAATTTTGATGGCAACATAGCAATTAACCCAAGCGGTGGATTGCTCTCAAGAGGACACCCTGTTGGTGCTACAGGACTATTGCAAACTGTTGAAATCGTAAATCAATTAAGAGGTGAAGCAACTGGATGTCAAGTTCCTGATGCAAACATTGGGTTAATTGAAACAATGGGTGGTGCACAACCTGCAATGGACGGTATCACATGCGTTGTTAGCATACTTGGAAAGTAATAATATAAATTAGGAGTTTTTAAAATGAGCGAAGATCAAGAAAGAAAAATTTTGCATTCCGATTTTTTTACTGAGGACCCGGAACCAAGACTTATTGCTGGAAGATGTAAGGTGTCAGGGAATTGGACTTTCCCTCCGTATCTTGCTGACCCCGTTAGCTTTCAAGATGAAATTGAGCATGTGCCTTTACCTAAGGTAGGCAAGCTACATTCATATACAATTGTGAGAAGAAGCCTGCCAGACTTTCCAGTTCCTTTTGGCTTAGGATTAATAGATTTTCCAGAACAGAAAGTAAGGGTTATGGCTCAAATAGAAGCTGATGACTTAGAGAATGATTTAACTTTGGATATGGATGTAGAAACAATTGTTGG
>CEWK01019971.1_pt1 | contig 162123 bp, 172 predicted proteins | sample 531431 | NCBI WGS metagenome assembly CEWK01 (sample SAMEA2623059, study PRJEB7988) | marine metagenome | isolation source: saline water (ENVO:00002010), including
AAGATCTTCGCAAGTATCTTTTAGACAAATATTATATGACTTTGGAAAATTAAATAAGAGAGTGGAAGCAGGAGGCTATGCTATCAAAGCTTTTCAATATACGATAGCTTCAAAAAAGGATGAAATAACAAATAGAATATCAGAAAATTTTTATGAAATACTAAAAATTAAAAATTCCATTAAAAAAACTAAAAAAGATATTGCAACCAATAAAAAACTCTTAGAAAAAAATATAGCGTTTATGAATGCAGGCAGGTCTTCAACTATTGATGTAACAGATGCAAATATTGATCTTAGTGAGTCAGAGTTAGAGTTTATTGAATTGCAAGGTGAGTTATTAAAATATGAAGAGGACCTTTTTAATCTTATTGGGATAGAGAAACCAAAAATAGTTAATTATGAATCATCATTAAAATATACAAGGCTAAATTTAAATGAAGAACAAGTTCTGGAAGTAAGATCTTTTCACGATGCAGAAGTTAAATCAATTGAAATGGGTATTCTTTCACAGAAGGCTCTAATAAGTGCTTATAAAAGAGACTTTTTACCTACATTGGTTGCTGGAGGTGCTTACAGATTTGAGGGAAAAGGTGTCGCTGAAGAAGATAAGGATAATGATTTTATCGTAGGACTAGGGCTAACATGGGAAATTTTTGCAGGTGGTAAGACAATGGGTCAAATCCGTGAAGCTAAATCTAGGATTGAAGCTTTAAATGCAAAATTAGCTTTTCAAAAAAGCCAAATGAAATCGACCATTAAATATGGGCTTATAGATCTCGATACTGCGTACTACAAAATTGATGTTTATAAAAAGTCTTTAAGCGCCGCGCAGCTTAACTATAATTTTGTAAAAACAAAATTTGAAAATGGCGAGTCATCTAGTGTAGACTTAGAGGAAGCTGAGCAACTTTTGGAAGAACAAAATTCAAATTATGAAAATGCAATTTATAGCTATTTAATTAAAATAGCAAGATTTGAAAAAGTTGTTGGGGTTAAAGTCGATGAAAAAAATTAAATTAAATATCCTTCTTGCAATTATATTATCTATTTTTCTTATTTTTAGACTTTCTACAAAAGATGGGACTCAAGATTTTATTTTTTCAACAACAGATGTAGTTAATGGTGATATAGTTGAGTCAGTTGTAAGTTCGGGAAAAATAATTCCTGGAGAAGAGATCAAGGTTTTCTCAAGGGTAACAGGTGATATATATCAGACCTATGTCGAATATGGTGATATTGTAAAAAAAGGACAAATACTGATTGAACTTGATTCATCAACGTATGAGAATAATTTAAATACAAAGTTAAAAAATCTGGAAATTTTAGAAATTGAGCAAGTCCAAATGGGGAAAAAAGTTGATACTGATACCAAACTTCTTGAAGGTGGCTATATCCCTAAAATTGAATTAGAGGAAAGCGAAAATCAATATAGAATAAAATCAATTGAAATTGATGAATTGAATAGTGAGATTAATTTACTAAAACAAAAAATTAGTGATACAAAATTAACTTCTCCAATAGATGGAAGAATTGACTACCTTAATGAAGACTTGATCAAAGAAGGAAAAATTTTTAATGCAAGCTGGGTATATACTATTTCATCTGGTTACAAAGATTTAAATATTAGTTTAAGTATTGATGGTAGAGAAATTACAAAAGTAGATTTGGGTCAAAAAGTAGAATTTTCAGTAGAAAATACAAGTAATACTAAATTTTCTGGAAAAGTAATAAAAATAGTTGAGCCTATAGGCTTGAAGCCTAATATTGATAAAAGTCCTGTTTTTTATGAAGTTATTGTAGAAATTCTTGACACGAACTCATCACTAAAAACTGGCTTAAGTGTTGATGCTACAATCAACATACAAGTAAAAAACAATATAATGAAAATTAAAAGATCTTGTTTGAGATTTGTTCCCCCTGAAGGGATTATCATAAAAAAAGCACCCAAAAATTCAGAAAGTTCTGGAGTAATTTGGATACTTAACAGTGACAGCAGTCTTTCAGCATATTCTATAACAACTGGAATTAAGGATGCCGAGTATGTAGAAATAATTGATAAAAATGATCTTCCAAAAAATTCAAAAATTATTACAAGTGTAGAAATAATTAAAAAAACTAAATCTAATGGTTTTTCATTGCCACAACCAAAGAGATATTAATATGTCAGCAAATCCATTACTAGAACTTTCTGGGATAAATAAAATTTATAAAATGGGCCAAATAGATTTACAAGTTCTGTTTGATATAAGTTTGCACATTTATGATGCTGATTTTGTCTCTATAATAGGACCTTCAGGATCAGGTAAAACAACACTATTAAATATTATTGCTTGTCTAGATAGACCCTCTAGTGGAATTTATAATTTTTTTGGTGAGAATGTAGGGTTGAAATCTAACGATGAGATGTCCGCGATTAGAAACCTTAGAATTGGCTTTATTTTTCAAAGCTTTAATCTTATACCGAGACATACTGCATTAGAAAATGTAATTATGCCTCTGCATTATTCGTCCAAATTTAAAAACTCAAATTTTAAAAATTTAGGTCTTGAATGTCTTGAAAAAGTTGGTTTATCGGAGAGAGTAAATCACTACCCAAACGAGCTATCCGGTGGCCAACAGCAAAGAGTTGCTATTGCAAGAGCATTAGTTACAAATCCTGAAATCATATTAGCTGATGAACCTACCGGGAATTTAGATTCAAAAACAAGTGATGATATTATGAGGCTTTTAAAAGATCTAAATATGCAAGGTAAAACAATAATTACAATTACACATGATAATGAAGTTGCTGAACAAGCCAGTGAAATAATTAGAATTAAAGATGGAAGAGTGATTTAATTGATTCGTAAATATTTTTTTTCTAATATTAATGAAGCAAGAATAAATTTATTCAGAAATAAAACACGTACACTATTAACTTCTTTGGGAATAATAATTGGTATTACCTCTGTAATTATATTGATTGCTATTACAAATGGTGCCAGATCAGTAATCGAGACACAACTCACAAGCTTAGGCGCTAAGACAATAATGTTAAAACCTTTCGTTAGAACAGCAAGTGGTTTCTCTACTGGAAGAGGTCAAAGTTTTTCTGATAATGAACTTAAATTAATTAAAGATCTTGACTCAATAGACTATTTGGCTCCTATTGTTAAGGATTCTCAGGAAGTAAGCTATAGATCAATATCTAATGTAGTTGCATTAGTAGGAACGAATTCTGATTTTTCTGCAATAAATGACTGGAAAACTACAAGTGGCTCATTTATAACCAAAAATGATGTAGAGGATGGCTCTAAAGTATGCGTTTTAGGATTAACTAATTCAAGAAGGTTTTTTGGAGCTGAGGATCCGATTGGTAAGAAAATAAGAATCAATGGAATACCACATATCGTTATAGGTGTTCTAGAGGCTAAAGGTTTGACGCCAGGAGGCAGAGATCAAGATGATTTTATACTTCTCCCCTATACTTCTTTGAATAGATTATTATTTCGCGCTGACATGGATAACATCGTAACAGTTTTAATGTCTTCTAGAAGCTCTGAAGAGTTAGAGTATGCAAAATTCTCAATTAAAAAAATTCTTAGAGAAACAAGGAATATTAATACTGGTGGTGATAATTTTGATCTTTCATCTTATGAAGGAGTTACAAAAAAAATTCTTAATACTACTAAGATCTTAAGAATACTTTTAACTTCAATAGCCTCTATATCATTAATAGTCGGTGGAATTGGTATAATGAATATAATGCTTGTCTCTGTTACTGAAAGAACTAAAGAAATTGGAATAAGAATTACTATTGGTGCAAAAAGTAAAGATATTGTTTTCCAATTCTTATGTGAATCTGCACTATTGTCTTTATTTGGTGGGGTAGTTGGTGTTTTATTAGGCTATATCATAAGCCAAATCGCATCGGCAATAATTGGTTGGCCTGCAATTGTATCTTTAACATCAGTTTTTATTGCATTTTTTTTCTCTGGCGGAATAGGTATATTTTTTGGTATTTATCCAGCATTTAAAGCCTCAAAATTAGATCCGATAATGGCAATTAGGAATGAGTAAATGATTTTTATTGGGTTTAAATTTCTTATAGATAATTTTTTTAAAATTCCATTATATAGAGGTATTCCTTTAATTTTTTTTACAATTTTTATATATCCACTTAGTATTATAGTTTTATATTTACTAAAGATATTTGTGTATTTTACTATTTTTATATCCAAGGTAGCTAAAATATGAATCAGATACCTGAGCATATCGCAGTAATTATGGATGGAAACAGAAGATGGGCTGAAAACAAGAAAGTTGATAAAATAGATGGACACAAAGAAGGCATTGAAACCGCAAAGAAGATAGCAATTGAATCACATAAAATTGGAACTAAGAATCTAACTCTTTATGCATTTTCTTTCCAAAATTGGAATAGGCCTAAAATTGAGGTTGAGTCTTTGTTCCAGCTATTTACGGATTTATTCGAAGACAAGTCAAAATTTTTCAAAGAGAATGGCTTTGTTTTTAATCCAATAGGGAGATTAGATGAATTGAGCAGTTTAATGAAGAAAAAGATTTTTAGACTTCACGAAAACACGATGGGCAATAAAGGACTTATCATAAATGTAGCAATAAATTATGGTGGACAAGAAGAGATTGTTGATACGTTAAAAAAAATTAGTTTTGCCGGAATAGATTTAAATTCATTAGATGTAGATTTACTTAAAAAGTTTTCATATCTCCCAAAAGCTCCTGATCCTGAATTAATAATTCGAACGGGTGGGCACAGCAGGATATCAAATTTTTTAAATTTACATAATTCATATTCTGAAATAATAGTATCATCGAAATTATGGCCTGACTTTACTTTAGAAGATTTTCATCTAATTATTAAAGAATATAAATCTATAAATAGAAACTACGGAAAATGATAAAAAAAAAGAAAGTATCAATAATTGGTTCAACAGGGCAAATTGGTAAACAAACAATTAATATAATTAAAAATAGTAAAAATTTTAAAGCGTCCCTAATATCATGTGAAAAAGATATTAAAACTTTATCAGGACAAATCAAAAAGTATAAACCTGCTGCAGTTTACATAAAATCCGAAGCAAGTAAGATGAAATTTAAAAAATTAAAATTCAAACATAAATTTCAACTTTTGGACAATGATTATGAACTTAGTAATTATTGTTCTTCATCTTCAACTGATATTTTGGTCGCATGTTCCTCTGGAACAAATTCGATCAAATCAGTAATAGCCGCTTTAGAAAGTGATAAAAAAGTTTGTATAGCTAGTAAGGAAATTTTTATGCTTTATGGAAAACAATTGATGAAAATTTCAAAAAAAAATAAAAATGTTATTTTGCCTATTGATAGTGAGCATTCTGGAATTTTCCAAACTTTAAATCCTATAGATAAAAAAACTATTAAAAGCATATATATTACAGCATCAGGAGGTCCTTTCTTTGGATTAAAAAATAGTGAATTAAAAAAAGTTTCTATCAAAAAAGCCTTAAAGCATCCTACTTGGAAAATGGGAAATAAAATTACCATTGATTCGGCAACTTTAATGAATAAAGCAATTGAAATTATTGAGGCTTCAATTATATTTGATATTCCGAGCGAAAAAATTATTCCGATAAGAGATAAAACCAGCCAAATTCATTCAATTATAGAGTTTGAAGATGGAAATTTTATTTTTTGCGGAAGTACAAATGATATGACCGTCCCAATAAATTATGCGTTGAATTATCCGAATAGAAAAAAAATTATTACAAAAAATAATTTTAATTTATTTAATAAAATCCAATTAGAAAAAATTGATCAAGATAAATATAAAGCATTTAATATTTGTAGGCTGGCTTTAAAGAAAGGCGGCTCTACAATTGCAGTTTTAAATGCAGCTAATAATACTGCTGTAAGTGCTTTTCTTGAAAAAAGAATATCGTTTCTACAAATTCTTAATATTGTTGAAAAAGTTGTTATGGATCATAGACCTATAAAATCATATGATTTAAATAGAATATCCGCTATTTATAAACAAACAGAGAAATTGACTTTAAATCTTTGTATTTGAATATATATTATTATTTCCATGACAATTATTGTTTTTTTATTAATTATAAGTTTTTTAATATTTGTACATGAGCTAGGCCACCTATTAGCTGCAAAATGGGCAAATGTAAAAGTTGAAAATTTCTCTATAGGGTTTGGACCAAAATTATTTAAGTTTAATATTGGTGAAACTGAATACTCTCTATCATTACTCCCTTTAGGTGGGTATGTGAAAATGCAAGGTGAGCACATCAATGAGATAGCAGATAATGAAACTATTGATCCTGAGAGAAGTTTTGATAATTTACCAATATACAAGAAGCAAATTATACTTTTTGCTGGGCCTTTAATGAATTTAATTATACCCTTTCTACTTTTCCCACTAATTTTTATTAATGGCATAGATTCCCCCAAATATTTAGAAGATAAAATGGTTATAGGGTCAATCAATATTGAGGATAGTAGATTTAATGAATTTAAATTAGATTCGGAGTTTATTTCGATAAATGATATTAAAATAAATAATTGGAATGATTTTTTTAATATTGATGATAATAAACTAAATAAAAAACTTAATATTGGCTATATTTATAATGGTAGAGTGCTTTATAAAGATTTTGATAATTCTTTTGAATCAATCAACTTTAAAAATGCATTCTCACCCAACTTAACAAATCAAATTGGCAAAATTTTAAAAAATTCCTTAGCATATAAAAATGGAATTAAAGTTGGAGATAAAATTCTAAAAATTAACAATGAAAAAATTACTAAGTGGCAAGATATTAAAGATATACTTATAAATTCAAATACGAACTTATTTAATTTTGATATTTTGAGAGATAATGAATTTCTCAAAATATCTATAAACTTTAAAAATGGTCAAGAACGAATTATAGGAGTTTCACCCATAATTCCTACAAGTACAAAAGAATTTACAATTAATGAAGCATTAAAAAATTCATTCAATCAATCTATAAGAAGTATAAATTTAATTTTTTTTGGAATTACAGATATTTTTAGTAAGCTATTTTCATCTGATTCAAATCTTTCAGAACTTAAAAAGAGTTTGGCAGGCCCCATAGCGATAGCAAAATATTCAGGAGAAGCAGCCGAAAAGGGATTTAATTCAGTTATTCAGTTTGTAATAATAATAAGTATTAATCTAGGTATTATAAATCTTTTGCCAATACCCTTACTAGATGGCGGTCATATAGTAATTAATACAATTGAATCACTAATTGGAAGAAGGATAAAGCCAAATATTATTGGATTTTTTAACAAGATAGGATTTGCACTATTAATATCGTTGATGATTTTTGCAATATACAATGATATAGTAAATTTTTAAGAAATTATTTTTTTAATATCTTTGACTTCTTTATGTATACAAGTAATTATTGGAACATCTCTTTCTGTATAAGCTCGTGCTTTTTGGGATCTCATCTCTTCAACAAGATCTAAAAAATCTTCAGGGTAGTCAGTTTCAAATGAAACAACCTGCTCTTGATCATCAATCCCAAAGGAGTAGGATGTGTTAATACTAATAGATGGATATCTATGACCCGTCCCAATATGCTCAGACATCATTTTTTGCCTTTGTTTTTGAGATAATAAATACCATTCAACTTTTTTTACAAAAGGATAAACAATTAAATATTTTCTTTTTTTTGGTTTAATCCTAATCCTTGTACCCTCCTGATCAATATTCTTATTTTTACTTACATATTGAGAATGTTTGGTCATTGATAAAAAAGAGTAGTTTAAAGTTATATAAGGACCTAATCCAGAATTCATTACTTCATGAGTCATTTTTTCAAATAACTCTAATTTTTCAGAAACTCTCCATAACATAAAATCACATTCTGCTCTGATACCTAAGGTAGAATAAAGATTTAATGTTAGTTTTTTTTCATAATTTTCTAAAATATTTAATAATTTTTGAGAAATATTTTTCCTTTTATTCTTACTTAATTCATACCAATTTGAGGATAATTTATAAAAAGCATAATTGATGTATTGTCTTCCGCTTGGCTTTCTATTCATTTAAATTTCATCACCAGGGTTCATAATTATAACTTCAGAATTTCCATGAGATTCAACTCTTTTTTTAAAGTCATTAGGGTTTCCTATAAGAACTGGAAATGTCCCATAGTGAATTGGAATATATGTTTTAGCTTTAATTAACTTCGTTGCATAAACTGCCTCTTCAACACCCATTGTAAAGTGATCGCCAATTGGAATCATACAAAGATCTGGTTTATAAATATCTGATATCAATGACATGTCCCCAAAAATAGATGTGTCTCCAGCATGATAAACAGATAAATCATCATTAAATTTCAATACTAAGCCTGAAGCAATTCCGCCATATATTAAATTTTCAGAAGTCGTATCACTAATACCTGAGCCATGGACAGCATTTACCATCGATACTTTAAAATCTTCAAAATATTGGGTCCCTCCATGCGACATAGGAGATATATTTACCCCACCTTTTCTCTCTAACCATTGACCAATTTCAAAATTTGCTATTGTAATTGAGTTAGGATTATTTTTAATAATATCTAACGTGTCTCCAACATGGTCGAAGTGACCATGTGTAATTAATATATAATCAATTTCTCCAATTGAACTAACATCTTCAGATGATGAAGGATTATCCTTTAGCCAAGGATCGATTATTATTTTTTTTCCTGATTGAGTAGTGATCAAAAAAGTTGAATGACCAATATATTTAATTTTAATATTATCCACTTAAGACTCCTATATGGTAGCAAAATCTATGTTATGATATACCAAAAAAAAAGCGAGTTCAAATAACGTTGTTGGATCCAAATTTAATTTATAAAAATATAGATAAAATATCAGAGAAATTATCCAAAAAGGGTTACCTCTTGAATTCTCAAGAATTTAAAACTTTATATGAAAACAGAAAAGATATAATTCAGAAAACTGAGGCTTTGAAAGAAGAGCAAAATATTTTCACTAAAAAAATATCTAAAGAAAAAAGAAAACCAAAAAGCGATGAATTAATAAATATAAAAAAATTGATTGAAAAAATTAAGAAATTTGAAGATACAAAGAAAGAAGTTGAGTTAAATCTAAAAAAAATTTTATTGGATATTCCTAATATTTTTGATGATGATATTCCAATAGGGGTAGATGAAAAAGAAAATAAAGTGCTCAAAGTAGTTGGGAAAATTACTAATTTTGATTTTCCCATTAAAGATCATGTCGATATAGGTGATAATTTAAACTTGTTCAGTACAGATATTGCAGCAAAGATAACTGGTTCAAGATTTAATTTATATACAGGTCTTGGCGCAAAATTAGAAAGGGCACTCATTAATTTTATGTTAGATGAGCATTCAGAAAATGGATATAAAGAAATTTTTCCTCCTTTTGTCTGTAATGAAGAAAGTTTTCTAGGAACGGGCAACCTGCCAAAGTTCAAGGAGGACTTGTTTAAAATTGAAGGAACAAAATATTTTTTAATTCCAACTGCTGAAGTTCCTTTAACAAATATTTTTTCTGGGGATATAATTGATGAATCAAGCCTACCAATACACTTAGTTGCATATAGTGCTTGTTTTAGGTCAGAAGCGGGGTCATATGGAAAAGATGTTAAAGGTCTTATACGTCAGCATCAGTTTAATAAAGTAGAATTAGTTAAAATCTCCACTCCAATTAGCTCTAAAATAGAACATGAATCCTTGACTAATGATGCATGTAAAATCTTAGATAAATTAGAATTGCCTTACAGAGTTGTATTATTATGTTCAGGTGATACGAGCTTTTCATCCTACAAAACATATGATTTAGAAGTTTGGCTTCCATCAGAAGAATCTTATAGAGAAATATCTTCATGCTCAAACTTTAATGATTTTCAATCAAGGCGAGCAAACATTAGATACAAATATAATAATAAAATTGAATATGTACATACTTTAAATGGCTCGGGCTTAGCTGTAGGCAGAACATTAGTCGCAATTTTAGAGAATTATCAACAAAAAGATGGGAGCGTTAAAATACCAACTGTATTAAGACCTTATTTAAATAATTTAGAATATTTAAAATAAATTATAATATACTTTCAAATCTCTTTTAATTGTTTTTATTAAAATTTTAGTTAAATTAGTTCTATTCTATTTTATAAAGGAGTATATTATGAGAACTTTAGACGTTATAGTTGCAGTATTATTAGTTGTAGGAGGTTTAAACTGGGGCCTAGTCGGATTATTTGATTTTGATTTGGTTGCTACATTGTTTGGCTCTATTCCTGTTGTCCAAAAAACAGTTTATGTATTAGTTGGTCTTTCAGCTATTTATCAAATTATTGGATTAAAAGGAATACAAACAAGATGGCACGTGAAATAATTAGATATTGATTATTTCTTTTTCTTTCTCGTTTGTTTCAATAACAATTAGATTTATAAATTTATCAGTCTGATCTTGAATTATTTTAAGATCAGACTTTTCTTTATCTTCAGTAATATCTTTATTCTTCAACATTCTCTTTACTTTATCATTCAATTCTTTTCTTATATTTCTAATAGAAATTTTATAAGTTTCGGATTGTTTATTAAGAAATTTTACTAATTCTCCTCGTCTCTCTTGAGTAAGTGGTGGTACATTTATTATTATTACTCCATCATCATTATTAGGATTAAAACCTAAATCTGATTTTTGTATTGATTTAACAATTTCATCCGCTACCGAAACATCATATGGGGATAATATTATTGAAGAAGCCTCATTTGTATTAATATTGCAAAGCTGGTTTAATGGAGTTTGTGCACCATAATAATCTACTTTAATATCATCAAAAATAGATTTATTAATCGTTCCACCTCTTATTTTTGAAATTTCAATTGAAAATGAATCAAGAGCTTTTTGCATTTTGTCTATACATTCTTTTAAAATATCATCCATAACCAATCCTTAATTTACAGTCGTTCCAACCTTTTTTCCCATAACAATTTTCTTTATATTATTTTTTTGAAATAAATTAAAAACGCAAATTGGTATTTTGTTATCTTTACATAAAGAAATTGCGGTAGAATCCATAATTCCTAACTCTTTTTCCAAAACTTGCATGTATTTAAGTGATTTAAACATTTTAGCATCTTTGAATTTATTGGGATCTTTATCATAAACACCGTTAACTTTTGTAGCTTTTAAAATTATATCTGCATTTATTTCAAGAGCTCTCAAAGATGCAGCAGTGTCAGTAGTAAAATATGGATTTCCAGTACCAGCTGCGAAAATAACAACCCTTCCTTTTTCTAAATGCCTTAAAGCTCTTCTTTGAATATAGGGCTCTGCGACTCTATTTAACTCAAGTGCAGATTGAACACGAGTAACCAGACCATGCTTCTCTAGAAAATGTTGTAAAGCAATAGAATTAATTGCTGTCGCCAGCATTCCCATATAATCTGCAGTCGTCCTATCCATTCCTGCTGCTGCAGCTGAAACACCTCTATAAATATTTCCGCCACCTATAACAATAGAAACTTGTACTCCTAATTTGGAAACCTCAGAAATCTCTTTAGCAATTCTATTTAATATATCGTTATCAATGCCATAACCTAGCTCACCTTGCAAAGCTTCACCGCTTAGTTTTAAAAGAATGCTAGAGTAATAAGGCTTATTGCTAACCATTTTGATCAACTTCACCTATTTGATATCTTACAAATCTGGTAATATTTATGTTTTCGCCAAGCTTTGCAATTAAACTGTTTAGCAAATCTCTAACCTTAAGCTTTGAATCTCGTATATAAACTTGGTCAAGTAAACATACTTCTTCTAGTATTTTATTAAGCTTTCCTTCAACTATTTTTTCAGTAAATTCAGGTTTTTTCCCTTGCTCATCTACTTGGGCTTGGATAATCCTTCTCTCATCCTCTACATAGTTACCAGGAATATTGTCAGATGAAACAAATTTTGGTGCAGAAGCAGCAATCTGCATACATATTTCTTTAGAGAAATCTTGAAATTCATCATTCCTAGCTACAAAGTCAGTTTCACAATTAACTTCTAACATTACACCAATTTTACCACCAGCATGAATATATGAAAAAATTAGGCCTTCTGAGGTATCTCTACCACTTTTCTTATCAACTTTAGATAAACCTTTTATTTTTAATATTTCTATTGCTTTCTCTATGTTTCCATTCGTTTCTTCTAATGCTTTTTTACAATCAAGTAATGGGGCTGAGGTTTTATCTCTGATTTCTTTAACTAATGATGCGGGTATATCTTGAGACATTTTATGAATCTTGCTTTTCCTGATTTTCATCCTCTGCATACACAACTGAGTCCTGCTCAGAGTCCTGTGTATTTGATTTGAAGACAAAGGCTTTCCTTTCTACTACATAATCTGATTCTTCTACTTTTTCAGCAGTTAATTCTCCTGATTGAACTTTTTGCATGAAAATATGCTTACCCTCTTCACATGCATTTGCAATCTTTTCAACGCATAATTTAACTGATCTAATTGCATCATCATTACTAGGTATTACATAGTCTGCATCTGAAGGGTTTGAATTCGTATCTACTATACCTACTACAGGAATACCAATTTTTTTTGCTTCTTTTATTGCAATTTCTTCTTTTCGAGTATCAACTACGAACATTGCGGTTGGCATCTTTTTCATATTCAAAATACCATTAAGAAGATATTCGAGTTTTTCCATTTCTCTGTTTAGAGTTATTTGTTCTTTCTTCGGTAAATTATCCATTTCTCCATCGTCTTTCAATTTCTTTAATTGAATTAAATAATCAACTCTTGATCTAATAGTATTGAAATTAGTAAGAGTTCCACCAAGCCATCTTGAATTAACAAAGGGCATATCACATTTTAAAGCTTCCTCCCCGATAATTTCTTGAGCTTGTTTTTTTGTTCCAACGAATAAAATTTCACCACCTCTGGAAACAGTTTCTTTGACAAAGTCATAAGCTTTTAAAAAGGATTTGAGTGTTTTCTGAAGATCGATAATATGGATACCATTTCTTGAGCCGTAAATATATTCTTTCATCGCTGGATTCCATTGGCTTGATTGATGGCCAAAATGTACACCAGCCTCAAGAAGTTGTTTCATAGTTATAACTCCTTCTTCTATAGAGTCTTCATTAACTTTGACTTTATTTTGGATGCCTTCAGTGTTTTCACTCATAATATAAGCTGAAAAGTTAACACAAAAAACTTTAAAATCAAATCTAACTATTAATAATTTGTAGTAAAGTAAAATATATGATTTACAATATTAAACTTAAGTTTATTTTAGGAGGGCTGGCAGAATTGGCAATGCACCGGTCTTGAAAACCGGCGTCCTCACGGACTTCAGGGTTCGAGTCCCTGGCCCTCCGTTATATTATGAGTTTTTTCATTGTTTCTACGCCAATTGGCAATCTTGGAGATTTATCTATAAGAGCAATAGATGTATTATCATCAAGCAATATTATTATTTGCGAAAAAAAAAATAAAGCACTAAAGCTAATATCACACCTAAAAATTAAAAAAGTTAGACTTATCTCATATCATGAATCTAGATTGAAGAGTATCTTTCCAGAAATTATTAAATGCTTGAAAGAATCAAAAAAAATATCATTTATTACAGATGCTGGAACTCCACTAATATCAGATCCAGGATCATTATTAATAAAGGAATTAATTAGTAATAATATTGAGCCGATTGTAATTCCTGGCTCGAGTGCGTCTTTAACAGCACTTGTTATTTCGGGTTTTAATACTGATAAATTTATTTTTTATGGTTTTTTACCTAAATCCGTAGGCAAGCTAAAAAAAGTGATTGATAATATATTATGCATTAATATTCCTGTTATTTTTTATGCTAATAAAAATGATATAAATAAAATTTTTACTGTTTATAAATTTGATAATAAAGAGATTTATTTTTCTTTATCAAAAGAACTTACTAAAAAGTTTGAGAGAACAATTAGGGGAAAAATAACAGATATAGATATATCTAAAATTAAATCTTTTATCTCAAAAGGAGAGTTTGTTCTGATTCTATATAAACCAAATAAAGATAAGGATTTAAATATTGAAAAAATAAAAGAAAGGATTAAAGAATTAAAAATAAAATCACTAACAAAAAAAGCTATTTCAGAACAAATTAAAAATGAGTTTGAATTAAAGAAAAATAAATCTTATAAATTAACTTTAGAATTTTATGATTAAAAACTAGGTGAATGATTTGAGAAAGCTACTTCCTGTTCAATTAAATAAGCCATTTTCATCATAGTATTTTCATTTAATCTATCCGAAGCCAGTTGGACTCCAACTGGAAGATTATTAGAGCTTAAGCCTATGGGGATTGATATTGCGGGAAGTTGAGCTAAATTAGCTGGTATAGTCAGAATATCAGATAAGTACATTTGTAGAGGATTATTTTTCTTTTCACCCAATTTAAATGGCAACTCCGGGCAAGTTGGTGTTAGTACAGCATCAACTTTTTTAAAAACTTCTTTAAAATCATTTTCTATTAACTTCTTAACTTTTACAGCTTTCATATAATATGCATCATAGTACCCAGAGGATAATGAGTAAGTTCCTAACATGATTCTTCTTTTAACCTCTTCTCCAAAACCTAAAGATCTGTTTCTAATATATGTCTCAACTAAATCTGGATTTTCAGAATAATTATCATTAAATCCATATCTAATCCCGTCAAACCTAGACAAATTTGAACTTGCTTCGCTTGGTGCAATAATGTAGTAAGTTGCTACAGAAAATTTCGCATGCGGCAATTCTATATCAATTAACTTAGCACCAAGACTTTTTAATCTATTTAGAAGTTCATTGAATTGTGATTCGACTTCCATATCAAGACCTTCTTCAAGCAGTCTACTTGGGACACCAAAAACAAAATCTTTAAATGAATATTTATCATTAACTAATGATTGATATGAATTTGTGGGTTTTAAATTTAAAGAGGTTGAATCTTTTAAATCAAAGCCTGAAACTGCATCTAAGACTATTGCTGAGTCTTTAACAGTATTTGTTATTGGTCCTGCTTGATCTAAAGAAGAAGAAAAAGCTATCATGCCAAATCTGCTAATTCTTCCATATGTTGGCTTCATGCCGACAACTCCACAAAAAGATGCAGGCTGCCTAATTGACCCTCCTGTGTCTGTACCTAAAGAAATACAGCTTAATCCTCCGGATACAGCTGCAGCTGATCCTCCACTCGATCCACCAGGAACTCTAGATTGATCCCAAGGGTTAGCAGTTGGGCCAAAAAAAGATGTTTCTGTAGATGATCCCATTGCAAACTCATCCATATTATTTTTTCCTATAAGAAGAACATTAAGATTTTTTAATTTTTCATATACAGTTGAATTATAATTTGAAACATAATTCTCAAGCATCTTTGATCCGCAAGAACAAATTGAGTCTTTCACAAGGAATATATCTTTAAGAGAAATAGGTACACCAAAGAGTGGATTAGTTATATTTTTATTATCACAAACTAAGTTATCAAGTCTTTTAGAATCTTTTTTCACCTTACTTTCAAACACTTCAGTAAATGAGTTTAGTCTTTTGTCAATCTTATTTATCTGAGTTAAATATTGATTTAAAATTTCTGTTGGCGTAAATTCTTTTTTTAAATAACCTTTATAAATATCTTCTATGGATTTATTCATTATTTCTGATCTTCCTCAATAACTTTTTTTACAGCAAAAAACTCTCCTTCTTTATTTGAAGCATTTAATAAAACTTCTTCATTGCTTAGTTTGTCCACTTGACTATCATCTCTTACCGCATAATCACTAAGAATTTCAATATCCTTTGTATCATCCTCAATTTTTACGGAATTTAACAAATCTATATAATTCAGTATGTCTTTAAAATTTTTAATAAAACCTTCAATCTCATTTTCATCTATTTTTAATCTAGAAAGTCTAGAAATTTTTTCGACTAAATCTTTATCTTTTGACATAATAAAACTCAATTTATTTTTTGAATAATAAAATCTAACACATTTTTTTCTAATTTTATCTCATTTGCTCTATTTATTTCTTGTAAACATGTTGGGCTAGTAATATTTATTTCAGTTAAAAAACCGCCTATAATATCAATACCAGCTAAGTAAATATGATTTTCAATTAAAAAATTTTTAATTTCAGAGCAAATAATTAAATCCTCTTCATTTATCTCGGTTTTATGCGGTGTTCCACCTGAGTGGAAATTGCAAATAAAATCTCCCTCTTTCGCTTTTCTTAAAATAGCACCTATTGGCTCACCATTGAGAATTATTATTCTCTTATCTCCATTATAAACCTCATTAATAAATTCTTGTAAAATATAAGTCTCATTACTCACTAGTCCTAACGATGAAAAATTTCTACCATCAAACTTCTGTATTCCTTCTCCTCCACATAAATTAAGAGGTTTAATTACTACTCCATCTTTAAAATTCGAGGTCCATTCTTTTATCGTATCTTTATCGCCACCATTACAAACTATTGTATTTGGGATTATTTTTTCAAATCGAAGTGTAGATAATTTTTCATTAAACGCTCTTAAAGCTGTTGGATTATTTACAACCAGAACATTATTTTTAACCATCTCGAGCATATAAGTTGTTTTAATATATTTTTCGTCAACAGGTGGGTCTTTTCTCATAAATATCACATCGAAATAATCTAATTCTTTATCATTATAAGTTTTTTTAATTTCACATATTCGCATATTTTTTCTAATATTATTCTGACCTATCATATCAACTTTATGAACATTCTTTAGTCTTGGCTGCTTATTTTTTATAAATAAGTCATCTTGAAGAGTGAAAAAAATTTCATGTCCTCTTGATTCAGCCTCAAGCATCAAAATATAGGTTGTATCTTTTGTAGGTATTACATTTTCTAGAGGATCCATAATAAATAGAAACTTATTCATAATGATTACCCATAATATTTATCAAGATATATATTTTCATAACATTTCATAAAATTCTTTAAAGTATCTATATGAATCATGAGGTCCTGGCGAAGCCTCTGGATGATATTGAACAGAGAAACATTTTAATTTTTTTGACCTTATTCCCTCAACTGTTTTATCATTTAAGTTTATATGAGTAATTTCAACATCTTCAACATTCTTACTTTCAACCGCAAAACCATGATTCTGGCTAGTTATTTCTACCTTACTGTCTAAAACATTCATTACAGGGTGATTCGCACCACGGTGACCAAATTTTAATTTAAAAGTTTTAAAACCCAAAGATAAAGATAAAATTTGATGCCCTAGGCATATTCCAAATATTGGCTTATATCCTAAAATTTCTTTAATATTTTCAATAGCATAATTAGAGGCGGCTGGATCACCGGGTCCATTTGATAATAAAATTCCATCTGGGTTTATCTCTTTTATTTTTTTTGGCTTTGTATCACAGGGTCCTACTATTAGATTAAGTCCAAATTTCAAATTTAAAACTTTTAATATATTATCTTTACATCCAAAATCATATACAAAAACTCTTTTATTATCTTTTTTTCCTTCAATCTCATATATTTCATCACACGTTACTTTTTTTGTTAGATCATTTCCAATCATGTCAGGAGTTTCCATTAATTTGTTCTTAAAATATTCGATATTATCAGACATGTTTGTTATGATACACTTTTGTGCACCTTCATTTCTTATAATTTTAGTTAGTTTTCTTGTATCGATATTATGAATTCCTACGATGTTATTTTTTATTAAATAATCATTAAGAGTTAAACTAGACTTATAGTTTGATGGAAAATCACAAAAATTTCTAGCAATTAGACCTTTTGCTGCACTTTTTGATGATTCAATATCTTCATCATTTGTTCCATAATTACCAATATGAGGATAAGTCATTAAAACAATTTGCGAGTTATAAGATGGGTCAGTAATTATTTCTTGATATCCTGTCATAGATGTATTGAACACAACTTCGCCAGTAGTTTCGCCTTCATATCCAAATGAAAGGCCTTGAAATACCTCACCATTTTCCAGATACAATAAAGATTTTTTATTCATTTTCTATCATACTAATATAACAATTTTGTGAAACAATTATAACAGATTAAAATAAAGTATGGCTTTTGACAGAGTAAAGAATTTCCTAAAAAATATTGAATCAGATTTATTCAAATATAATCAGTATCCAAGTAGCGATTTAAAATCCTATCATATGAAATATTGGCTTACCTTTATTGTTAATCTTTATCTTAAAGTTTATCACAGGGTAGAAGTTGTTAACTCAAATAACATTCCACAAGAAGGCTCGGGAGTAATTGCGTCTAACCATATGTCTCATTTGGATGGAATAATTATTAATGCTGTGACTGCTTACAATACCAGAAGAAAAATTAATTTTCTTGCAGCAGAAGATGTATATAATAAAAATTTTTTATTTAGATTTCTATGTGATTTAGGAAATACTATTCCTGTCCAGAGATCAACTAGTGATAGAGTTGCATTATTAAAGGTAATAAAATTATTAAAATCTGATAAATTGGTTGGGTTATTTCCTGAGGGTCAAAGATCAAGAGATGGTAAGATTGGTGAAGCAAAAATGGGTGTTGCAATAATGGCTTTAAAAACTGGGACCCCTATTATTCCTCTTGCAATATCTGGTACATTTGAAGCATTTCCAAGAAAAACAAAGGTCATCAAGCCTGAAAAAGTTAAATTAAAATTTGGTAATCCACTTAATTTTGAAATTGAAAAAAAACCATCTAAAAATAGAATTGAATATGTTAAAAACGAAATAATGAATGAAATAAAAAAACTTTATAAAGAAATTAATTTATCTTAAATTTTTCTTTCAAAAGCTTATTTATTATTTTTGGATTACCCTTCCCTTTAGATAATTTCATTGCTTGACCCATAAAAAAACTCAGTAGTTTTACCTCACCTTCCATAATTCTCATATATTCCTCTGGAAAATCATCAATAGTTTTAAGAATAATTTCATTTAACGAATCCTCAGAACTTTCTTGCTTAAGATTCATCGACTCTACAACTTCAATAGGGTTTTGATTAGATAAAGATATTTTTTCTAAAATATTCTTAGCTGAATTATTATTAATACTTCCATCTTTTATTAATTTAATTAACTCAGCAAATATCTCTGGTTGTAATTTTAGATTATCAAGATATTTAATAAGTTCTGATATAATCCAGTTACAAACCATCTTTGGTTCATTGATACATAGTATAGTTTTTTCAAAATACTCCAAAAGCTTCAGGTCAGACATTAATATATCTACATCATCATCTTTAAGGCCCATGTCAATCATAGATAAATATTTTTTATCATATGAAGTCCCAAGATTTGTTTTGATATCCTTAATAAATTTTTCATCTAATATCAATGGTTGGAGATCAGGATCTGGAAAATATCTATAGTCATGAGCATCTTCCTTTGAACGCATGGAGTATGTTTTATTTGTTGAAGAATTAAATAGTCTAGTTTCTTGTAATACTTCATCACCTTTTTCTAAAATTTTTTTTTGTCTAATTATTTCATACTCTAATGCCTTTTGAACAAACCTAAAAGAATTAACATTTTTAATTTCAGTTTTTACTCCTAGTTCGGCATCACCCTTTTTTCTTAATGATATATTTGCATCACACCTAAAATTACCTTTTTCCATATCACAATCAGAAACACCTGCAAAAAGTAGAATTTTTCTTAACCTTTTCAGGTAGCTTACTGCTTCTTCAGGATTTGATAGATCAGGTTCAGTAACAATCTCTATTAATGGGACACCTGCTCTATTTAAATCAACTAAAGATAGATCATCTGACAAATCATGGATCAATTTTCCCGCATCTTCTTCCATATGAATTCTATTGATTCTAATTTTTTTATTAGAGTTACCAGATTTAATATTTAAAATTCCTGATGAGGCAATAGGTTCATCATACTGGCTTATTTGATAACCTTTAGGTAAATCAGGATAAAAATAATGTTTTCTAGCAAATGTAGATTTTTTATTGATCTTACAATCCGTAGACAAGCCAGCAATTATAGCAAGTCTCACAGCTTCCATATTCAATACTGGTAATACTCCTGGGAGTCCTAAATCAACTATAGAAACATTTGAATTCGGGTTATCCCCAAATTCGTTGTTAGATGTTGAAAATAGTTTAGTCATTGTCTTGAGTTGAGCATGAACTTCTAATCCAATAACTGTTTCAAAATCATTCATAAATAAAACCAATTAATAAATATTATAAATAGTTTAATATTACAAATATGATATCGGATTTTCAAAATAAAAAAATACTTTTAGTTTCGCCTCATCCAGATGATGTTGAAATAGGCATGGGTGGCACCACAATAATTTTATCTAAAAAAAATAAATTATTTCATATCATTTGTACCAATGGATCTCGATCATTTAATAAATATAAAGACAAAGAGACACTCATAAGAAATAGAAAAAAAGAATCAGAAAAATGTAATAAATTTATGAATATTAATAAATTCTTTTATTATGGACTCAATAATATTTCTACTAATAAAAATATTAGTTTATTCAATACTCATTTTTTATCTAATTTAGATGAAATTGATCCAGATATAATTTTTTGTCCTCATCCAACACTTGATAAACATCCGACTCATAGGAAGATTTCTGAGATAATATTAGAAAATTTGAAAAACCGAAAAATAAAAATATTTTTTTATGAAGTATGGGGTGCATTCAACAAATACGACCACTATGTCAATATTGACAAAGTTATAAAGAAAAAGGTTAAAATGGTCAATTTTCATAAATCCCAGATTTATTATAAAGATTATGCACTTGGAATAGCTGGTTTGAATCACTACCATGCAGTATTCAATGATTTCGGAAAAGAGAAAATTCAATATATTGAAGTCTTCCTCGAGAATATTACTTAATAATTTTGTTTGTCTTCATGAACCATAAAGTTAAGTCTAACTCAGGCAAATCTATATTGATTTGATTAGATAATTTTCTAAGAATGTCTTCAGTTTTTTCATAATTTTTTACAGTTAATTTAAAATCTTTAGGAATTAATGACATTTCTTTCATTAAACTTAATATATGAATATCGAGAATTGCCAAGTTTTTAAATCCTATATTTCTTAAAAAATGACTAGAAGCTTTCATTCCGATTCCTTTTATATCATTGTTTAATGCCAATTCATTCCTTGCAATTATCGAATTATCAAATTGGTTTATTAATTTTCTTATATCAAAAGAATAATGTTGATCAATATATTCTCTAACATCATAAATATATTTACCTCTGACATTATAAAATCTATAACATTTTCTCAGTTCTTTAATAATTTCTACCTCTGTAGCAGTAATTATTAAATCTTTATTTGTAATAATTCTCACTGTCTTTAAGGCTAGCTCTGCACTAGTACCAGCTGCCAAAATACAATATACTAGCTCATAGAATATATCTTTTGGTTTGCCTAGAGAATATATTTTTTCAAAAGATTTTATTTTTTTTATTATTATTTTTTTGTTTTTTTCAAAAGCTGAAATTATTGAATCTATTTTTTTTATATCATTCATTTTTTAAGATTAGCTTAATTTTTTGCCCGATTATAATTTTTGATCCTGATATATCATTCCATTTCTTAATGCTATCGACTGGAACTTCATACATTCTAGACAACTTATACAGACTATCTCCTTTTTTTACGACATGCATCCAATACCTGCCAATCTTAACAAGAGATTCATTATTTTCGTAAAACATAAGATATTTTCCAGCAATAATTTTAGATGAATTGAGATTATTTAAATCGTATAGCTCTTCTACTGAATTATTTAATTTTATTGCAATTTTTGAGAGTGTATCGCCCTTAATAATTTTATATTTTTTTACAATTCTATCTTCAAAAATTATATCTAATTTCGAATATAAAATTTCAATTTTATTTATTGGAATGTTAATCTCATATGACTCGTTTGGTGGAGTAATTTTTTTTTGAATAGAGTGGTTTAAGCTATTTACATAATCCTCCCTCTCGCCAATTAAATATGCAATTTTAGATAATTTTGTATTTTTTGGAACTTTAAATTTTTTTATTTTTAAATTCTGTTTTAACTCCAGATAACCAAAATTATATTTTTTTAAATCCTCTGAGATGTGCATCAAAGCAATTATCTGTGGAACATATTCTTTAGTTTGTTTTGGGAAAGTATATTTTGATAGATACCAAAAATCATTGGAATTATATTCATCTATTGCTTTTTTAACGTTTAAATCCCCACAATTGTAACCTGCGAGCGCCAATTCCCAAGATCCAAATTTTTTCAAAAGACTTTTAAAATATGAAACGGCTGCATTGGTGGAATGATATATATCCATCCTCTCATCAACCCATTCATCTATTCTTAACCCGAAGATTTTAGCAGTTGAGGGCATGAATTGCCATAAACCAATTGCTCCAGCACTAGATTCAATCTTGGGATTAAATCCACTTTCTAACATTGATACAAAAATAATCTCTCTAGGAATATTATTTTTATCAAATATTTCGTAAATGATATCTTTGTAAAGTCCTAGTCTTGGATAGGCAGCTTGAAAAAAATCTCTTCCTTTTCTATTTTCACTAAAATATTCTATATATTTATTAACCTTCTGTACCTTAAAAGATGATTGAGCCTTAAGATTTTTAAAATCTTCAATAGATGCTGGGTAGGCTATTGGACCATATAAAAAAAATATAAAAAAAATTAACTTTAATTTATAAATCAAAATAAATTCCTATAACGATAATTTCTTGATAGACCTCGCAGCTTGAAGAATTCTTTGCTCATTTTCTATCAACGCAAATCTGACAAAATTATCCCCATTTTTACCAAATCCTATTCCAGGTGATACAGCTACATTGCAATCTGTAATTAGTTTTTTTGAAAATTCTAAAGATCCAAGATGTTTATATTTATCTGGGATTTCAGCCCATACGAACATTGTGGCATCAGGCTTATTAATTTTCCAGCCAGACTTTGAAAAGCTATCAATTAACCTATTTCTTCTTGTTCTATAAGTTTCAGCAGCTTGTTCTACGCAATCTCTAGTTTCATTAAGAGCTGTTATAGCAGAAATTTGAATTGGTTGAAAAATACCATAATCTAAATAACTCTTTACTCTTTTTAAAGCAGATATTATTTCTTTATTTCCGGTCATAAAGCCAACCCTCCATCCAGCCATATTATAACTTTTTGACATGGAAAAAGATTCAACTCCAATATCTTTTGCTCCCACTGCTTGTAAAAAACTCGGTGCTTTATATCCATCGAAACAAATATCTGCATATGCAAAATCATGAATTACCACTATTTTATTTTCTTTAGCTATTTCAACAATTCTGTTAAAAAATTCGATATTTACAGTTTGAGTCGTGGGATTACTAGGGAAAGAAATTATAAGGGCTTTGGGTTTAGGATTTTTTTTAATTCCCTTTAATATACTTTCAATCATTTCCTCTTCTTCAAAAGAATCATATGCTCTTATGTCACCTCTTGCTATCAAAACAGAAAAACTATGTATTGGGTAACAGGGGTCGGGGACCAGTACAACTTCACCTGGTGACAACATTGCAATCATCAAATGCGATAATCCCTCTTTTGAACCAATTGTAACAATTGTTTCAGTATCAGGATCAATAGATACATTGTAATTTTTTTTATACCAATCAGAGATTGCCAGTTTAAGTTTAGGTAGGCCTGCTGATATTGAGTATCTATGATTTTTTCCTTGGACTGAAGACTCCATAAGTTTTTCAACAATATGCTTAGGTGTAGGCTGATCAGGGTTTCCCATTCCAAAATCAATAATATCGTCACCTCTTCTCCTAGCTGAATATTTTAGTTCATTAACCACAGAGAAAACATAGGGTGGCAATTTTGATAAAAGCGAAAAATAATTACTATCAATAGACATTTTTTTAAATATAATAAAAGCTATAAGAGAATTGTAAAATGAGGATTTACTAAATTATGAGAAAAACCATTCAAGATTTAAATATAATGAAGGCTAAAAAGGATAAAATTATAGCTCTCACCTCATATGATTATCAAACTGCAGACATTTTAGATGATATTTGCGACTTAATATTAGTTGGAGATTCATTAGGAAATGTTTTTCAAGGAAAAGAAACAACTTTGAGTGTTACCCTCGATGAAATTATTTATCATGCCAAAGCCGTTGATAAGGCTATAGCAAATGCACATTTTTGTGTCGATATGCCATTCATGACTTATCAAAAGTCTACTAGTTCTGCTTTAGAAAATATTGGGAAGGTATTTAAAGAAACCAATGCTCAATCTGTTAAAATCGAAATGAATCCAGATTTAATTAATCTTGTTGATAAAGCTAATAAAATTGGGATTCCAATAGTTGCTCATGTTGGACTTTGTCCCCAATCATATAATTCGTATGGTGGTTATAAAAAGCAAGGCAAAACAAAAAATGAGAGAGATTATATTTATGAATTGGCAGTTGAATCTTACCAAAATGGTGCATCCCTCCTGGTTATCGAGGGAGTACCCGAAATTTTAGCTGATCAAATAACAAAAGATGTTGAAATTCCCACAATAGGTATTGGTGCCGGAGGTAAAACTGATGGACAAATTCTTGTTGCGGAAGATATGCTTGGGATCACTCCATTACCTAGGCCTTCATTCGTAAAGTCATATACAAATATAAGGGATATTGTAAAAAAAGCTGCTATGGAGTTTAGAAAAGATGTTAAAAAGAAAAAGTTCCCTTAAAATCATAAATAAGGTTTCAACTTTCAAAAATTTGATAAAGAAACTACACAATAAAAAAAATAGAAAACCTATAATTCTAATCCCTACCATGGGAGCTTTACATCAGGGCCATTTATCCTTAATTGAAAAGGGAAAAAAAATTGGTGGATATACAATAGTCAGTATTTTTATAAATCCTATACAATTTAATAATAAAAATGATTTAAAAAATTATCCTATTACTCTTCAAGATGATATCAATAAGTTAAATGGATTGAAAGTTGATTATTTATTTATTCCAAAAATTGAAGATATTTTTGGAAAGAACTTTCAAACAACAGTAACTGTAAATGATTTACAAAAAAACTTATGTGGAATGCATAGGCCTGGGCATTTTAATGGCGTAACCACAATAGTAATAAAGCTTTTTAATATAGTGAAACCAGATATTGCAATTTTTGGAAAAAAAGACTTACAGCAGTTAATTATAATTAAAAGAATGGTTAAAGATTTAAATTTAGATATTAAAATTATTGAGGGTAAAACTATCAGGGAGCGAAGTGGTCTAGCACTTAGTTCAAGGAATAAACTGCTTACAAAAACTAATTATCACAAAGCAAGTAAAATTTATTTAGGGTTGAAGATGACAAAAAACCAATTTTTAAGTGGAAAAAACAAGAGCATTTATTTAAAAAATAATTTAATTAAATTCTTTAAATCTGAAGGCCTAAGTAATATTGAATATGTACAAATTGTTAATCAAGAAAAATTAGAGGAAAATGCAATAGTAAAGAAAGGTGATGTAATCGCTGTAGCACTAAAATTAGGAAAAATAAGACTGATAGACAATTTAAAATTATAATTTAAAATTAGTTGAATGAATTTAACAATTTTAAAATCAAAGATTCACAGAGCAAATGTAACAGAAGCAAACTTATATTATGAAGGTAGTATTACAATTGATAAAGACTTAATGGATGCTGCCTGCATTCTTCCTTATGAGCAAGTTCATATTTTCAATCTTACTAATGGTGAAAGGTTTGTTACTTATGTGATTGAAGGCGAAAGAAATTCTGGCGTAATATGTACAAATGGTGCAGCTGCACATTGTGCCAGAAAAGGTGATTGCTTAATCATTGTATCGTTTGCGAATATGCCTTTAGATGAAGCTAAGAAGTACAAGCCAAAACTGGTTTATGTGAATAATGATAATCTTCAAGTTGAAGCTGATCTTTTAGATGGAAAACTAGTTAAAATTCTTGGATAGTTTTTTAAGAAAATTACTTAATTTTTTTTTATAATATTAAATCAAACGCTAAAAAAAAGGATTTTATTTTAAAAAATTAATATTTTATTTGACTTAAAATAAAATGAAGTTTATAAATAAAATTCATAATCATTATGAAAGCTATTATTCTTGCAGCAGGTAAAGGTGAAAGACTCCAGCCTTTCACAAACGATATCCCAAAGTCACTTTTGAGAATCGATGATCAAACTATTCTTGAAAACCAGATTAATCACTTAAAGAAATGTGATATTGATGAAATAAATGTTGTTGTTGGTTTCGCATACAAAAAAGTTGAAGAATTTTTGAGTAGCCTAAATATCATTAATATAAAAATCAATACTATATTCAATCCTTTTTGGAACTCAACTAATAGTCTCTTTTCTCTGTGGTGTGCTAGAAATGTTCTAGATAAAGATACAGTTCTATTGAATGGTGATGATGTTTTTGAATTAGAAGTGTTGAGAAAAATTATTTCTAACAAGGAAGAAATCTGTGTCCCTTATAAAGTAAAAGACAAATATGCAGCTGAGGATATGAAAGTAAAAATTGAAAATGACTTAGTTTCTTCCATTGGAAAAAATATTTCTGATATAAATGGAGAATCTGTAGGGATTAGAGTTTTTAGGGGCGAAGGACTTCAGATTTTGAAAAGGTCTTTAGAAATTGAAATAAGAACTGAGAAATTTAATAAAAAATGGTATGCATCTGCAATTGACAGAATATTAAAAAGGGGTCATAAAGTATCTTCAATAGATATTGGAGATTTGTATTGGCACGATGTCGACTATCCTAATGATCTTGAAAATGCTAGAGCAAATTCTAATATAATTACATCAGTAAATAAAAATAACCTAAGAGTTGTTTAAATGTCACCGGCTATCATACTTGATGGAAAAGATATAAATAGTGAAATTCTAGAAATTTTTTTAGAAGAAAAGATAGCTAATATAAATAATATTGAAAGATTAATAATTAACCTCCAAAATGAGGGTTTTAAGAAAGCATACATAGTTACTAATAAAAACATAGAGTTTGAACTTAAAAAAATTAAAAAACCCATAGAATTAATTTTTATTACTCATAAAGATTTATGTAATGTAAAAGATGACATACTATTATTTCAAAGTAATGTGGTACTAAATAAAAAACAACTTTCTGATATTGTTGAACTGACAGCAGACTCAAATGACAGTTACTCTTTTAAAAATCAAAATGAGTATGTAGGAGTGAGCTACATTAAAAAAGATTTAATAATGAATGTATTTATTAACAATAGTCTAAATAAGAAATTAATTTTAAATATTGATTCATTTAACTTGGAAGATCCCCCACTGTTATTAAAAAAATCTCAAATAGGAACTAAGACAGGAAGAGACTTCTTATTCTCGCATATAAGTAAAAATGTTAGTGGATGGGTATCTAAAAATATAAATAGTAAAATTTCAATTCCTGTAAGCAAATTGCTGATAAAAACTAATTTACACCCGAATACAATAACGTTATTTGTTGGGTGCCTTGGAATTTCATGTGGATTCTTCTATGCAAATAATAATGCTTTACTGGGCGCTTTAATTCTTCAGTTATCTACAATACTTGACAGGTGTGACGGTGAAGTGGCAAGAATAAAATTAAAAGAATCAAAATTTGGTCAGTGGTTTGATACTGCGCTTGATCAATTATCATATTTCTCAATGTTTATAGGAATTGCGATTTGCTTAAATAATCCTAATTATTTTCCACTAACAAATATAAATATTATAATAAAACAATTTTCTATAATAAATGTTTTGCTTTATATAATCTTTATAACAACTGTCTTATTTTTTATGATTAGACGAACTAGTAATGGAAGTTTAGCTTATTATCCTGGGGAAGTGGACAAAAGAGTTCCATTAAATGAAAGATCTTTCCTATATAGACTTATATCTAAATATCGCTTTATATTAAAAAGAGAGTTTTTTTCGCCAGCAATGATATTTGGAAGTTTATTAGGATATAAATTTTTAGCAATTACAGCTTTGATATTATTTATATTTGGGCTTTACCATCAAGTGTCAGACTATATAGCATTAAGAGAAAGAACAGATATTACTTATTAAATTTTTTGAGACAAAATAATATCAAACCAATGAAAGAAAGCCAGGTAAAAGTTAACATTAAAATTGATTCTAATTCCATTACTTATTACTCCTTACAAGTTTCAACAGTAAAATAAAAATTAGTATTAGACTTAGTCTAGAAAGCAAAGTCCATAAATCATTTTTTAAAATTAACGAGGATGTGGAATTTATATCAGAAAAAATCCAAGAAATAAGTAAAACAATTAGAAATAAAGGAAGTAAATACTTAAAAATTAAATCAAAAAATTTAGGTACTTTAATAAGGCTATTTCTATTAATCTCTTCAACAGGTGAATTCTTAGATATAAAAAAATTATACAAATAAACTTCCAAAAGAGCCAAGACAACCAACATTACTGTTCCAGCCCAAAAATCAAATTCAGATAAAAAGTTCGGAAAAAAGACAATAAAGTTTGCGAAGAAAAAAACTATAAGTATCACAATATTCACGGATTTGATTCTTGAAAAGTTAAGCTCTTCGTTAAAAAAAGTTATAGCAGGCTGAATAATTCCTATGGAAGATGTTATACCTGCAACAAAGAGAAGAAAAAACCATATGAAACAGAGGATATTTCCATAAGGTAATCCATCAAAAATTGCTGGCATAGAAATAAATCCAATGCTGAAAGCACCAGAATTTGCAATCAAAACAGCCCCAGAAATTCCCAGAAAAGCAACAGCAGCTGGGATAACAATAGAGCCACCAAAAACAACTTCGATAATTTCATTTAAAGTAGCGGAAGTTAGTCCACTCAGAGCAATGTCTTCACTATCTTTAATAAAAGAGGCATAAGTCACAATCGCACCAAATCCAAGACTTAGTGTAAAGAAAACCTGCCCTGCGGCAGCTATCCAAACTTTTGGTTTTGAAAGATAACTCAGATCTGGGTTCCATAAAAAATTAAGACCGGAAATTGCTGAGGAGACATCGGTTTTAATAGTTAAAACATAAACAGCTAAAAATAAGCTCATAATTAGTAATAATGGCATTGCGATTTTAACAAATTTTTCTATACCAGCTGAAATACCTTTCTTTAAAATTGAGTAATTTATTAAAACAGTAGTTAATAAGCATAAATAAGAAAAAATTGATGGCGTTTGTAAACCTAAATCATTAATTTTATTGAAACCAGTATAATTATTTAAAAATGATGTGAAATATCCCATTTTTTCACTAGAAACTATTTTTGAGGACTCTAAATCACCCAATAATGCTTTAATTGAATACCCAAGAGTCCAAGATTCAATATAAATATAATATATTGAAACAACAAGAGGTACCCATACTCCCAATAAGCAAGATATTTTAATAAAACTTGGAGCTTTAAGCTCTTTCGAGATTCCATAAGTAGTCCCTTTTCCAAGCTGGCCTCCTCTTCGCCCAATCCCCCATTCTATCCACATTAAGGGTATACCTATTAAAAGAAAACATGTTAGATATGGTATCATGAACGCTCCTCCACCATTACTAGCTGCTTGAACTGGAAATCTTAGAAAATTACCTAGACCAATGGCATTTCCTGCCATTGCTAAAATTAATCCATATTTGGTTGTCCAACCATCTCTAACCATTATGTATAAATTAACCTTTTATTATATGTCTTGACAAATATTTTTAAAAGATTATCTTTAAAACCTTGAGTTTTCGATATGCCAGTTAAAAAAATTACAAAAAAGAAAAGTGAAGTTAAATCTTCAAAGAAAGTTGTTCCTATTAAAAAAACTTCTAGAACTGCTAAAGAGTCTGGATCTTCTAAAAAATTAAGTCTGAAATTTAGAAGAGAAATGGAAAAAATTCTAAATGGTATGAGGAAAAATCTACTTGAAGATATTAACAATACTATGAAAACGGAGTCTGACCATCTAAAGTTTGATGTAGGTGATTTTTATGACAGCGCTAGCAGCGATAGAGAAAGAGAATTATCACTTTCATTAAGCCAAAGGGACAGGCAGAAATTAAATCAAATTGAGGATGCACTAAAAAGACTTGAAGCCAAAACTTACGGACAATGCCTTATGTGCAAAGATTTAATCAGCGAAGATAGGCTTAAAGTTATGCCATTTACTGTATATTGTGTTGCGTGCCTTGAAGAAGAAGAAGCAAGTAACTCAAGTTAATAATAATTTTTTAATTTTATTTTTATTTGGCTCCTGGATAATTCCTTTATCAGTAATAATCCCTGTAATTAATTTTGATGGTGTTATATCAAAAGCGGGATTTAAAGCTTTTTTTGATTGAGTTATTTTTATTTGATTGATTTTAAAAACTTCTTCCTGATCTCTATTTTCAATAATAATTTCTAAACCTGATTTTGAATCTTTATCAAAAGTGGAAATTGGAGCAGCCACATAAAACGGGATTGAATAATATCTTGCTAGGATAGCAAGCTGAAGAGTACCAATTTTATTAGCAGTATCACCATTTAAAGCAATTCTATCAGCACCAACTATTACTAAATCAATCTCTTTCTCTTGAATAGAATATGCTGCCATTGAATCAGTTATTAAAGTACAATTGATACCTTCTTTATTTGCTTCCCAAGTTGTGAGGCGTGAGCCCTGATTTAGTGGTCTAGTTTCAGTTGCAAACAACTTAATATTTTTTCTGATTTTATTTGCACTTGAAATAATACCTAAAGCTGTTCCTATTCCAGGTGTAGCAAGCCTACCTGTATTACAATGAGTTAATATATTAAAATTATTTTTAATTAATTTTACACCATTTTTTGAAATCTTATTTGAAACTTCTATTTCTTGTTTTTCAATATCAATTGAAATATTAAAAAAAATCTTTTTTAATTCTGGCAATGAATCTTTTTTATTATCAAGGATCCTATAAAATTTTTTTAAAGCCCATGATAGATTAACTGCAGTGGGTCTTGAGCTTTCAATCTCTTTTAACATTTTTTTAATTTTATTTTTAAAATTATGATTATTATTAATTTTATTGATTGCTAAGAATGCTGCAAAACCTCCTGCAACGCCTATTGCGGGCGCACCACGCACAGACAAATTTTTTATAGCTTTAATTACAGTCTTATAATTATCGGTGATTATATAACATGTTTTAAAGGGAAGCTTACGCTGATCCAGAATCTTAATTTTATTTTGTTTATTAATTGATATTGTTTTATACATATTATTTTAAAGTTTCATACAAATCGTCTATGTATCCAACTTGCTTTGGAAAATTAGTGACGTAATCATCTATTAGTTTTGTTTTATCTGCTTTAGTGTCAGTCATTAAAATGCAATAAATTTTAATAAATTGAGCCTCAGGGTTTAAGCTAATTAAACTTTTAATACTTTTTTCAGATTCAATTATTCTCTTTAGTGATGAATCATATGATTCTTTTTTTAAATAAAAATTAGCTATATAAATTGTTCTCTCTAGTAATAAGATATTAGCTTTTCCATAAATTTGTTTTATTTCTGAAAAATATTGTGAATCTTTCATTTCAATAGATAAATTGTTAAATAGATCTATAACTTTTTTTGATGGAGATATATCCTTGTCTTTTGTAGTCATAAGCTCACTATAACTTTTAATTATCATATATTTTGCATAATTTATCTTTGGATGATTTGGCTGCTCTTCAATGAACATCTCATAATCATCAATTGCATCATAGTAGTCTTTTGTTCTATATGAAACATCACCATTTATTAGATAGGTCTCCCTTGTATATTCAGAATAAGGGTATCTTACTTGCAAAGTTAAAAGCATATCCTCAACTTTACTAAATCTAGGTCCACCAAAAATATAGAGTGTCTTTTTTTTAGATAATTCTGATTTGATAGAATCATATATTTCTTTATCTGAGCCACCTAAAAGTTTTGCAGTTTGGCTTGTACATGAAATAAAAATTAATAATAATAGTGAAAGTAATATAATTCTACTGACCATAGATGCTATAATATTTGCGCTGAGGTCAAAGTCAAGAGATTATGAACGATTATATTGATGAAATAGAAATAACCATAAGTTCTGGAAATGGTGGAAATGGTGTAACTTCATTTAGAAGAGAAAAATTTGTACCTTTTGGTGGCCCTGATGGTGGAGATGGGGGTAATGGTGGAAATGTTTTATTTCAAGGAAGCTCGAATTTAGATTCATTCAAAGATCTTACTCAAACAAGGTTTTTTAAAGCACAAAATGGGGGTAATGGTAAAGGATCAAATAAAAATGGTAAAAAAGGTAATGATATAGTAATAAAGGTACCGTTGGGAACTGAAATCAAAGATAAAGAGAACAATTCGATAATAATTGACGTAATTGAAAATGATAAAATTTATTTAGCTTTATCTGGAGGAATAGGAGGTAAAGGTAACTCCAACTTTAAAACATCTAAGAATCAAAGTCCTAGAAAAGCTACTATGGGAAAGCCCGGTATGAAAAAAAAGCTTTTTTTAAATTTAAAAACTCTATCAGATATAGGAATTGTTGGATTTCCAAATGTTGGTAAATCATCTATTATAAATTTAATAACAAATTCTAAAGCAGAAATTGGAGATTATGCTTTCACAACTTTATCTCCAAATTTAGGAGTTATAAAAACAATTGATAGTGATTACTTAATAGCGGATATTCCTGGGATTGTTGAGGATGCTTCAAAAGGAAAAGGATTAGGTATTAAATTTCTTAAACATATAGAAAGATCAAGAAATATTGTTATAGTTTTAAATGGATCCTGTGATAAAAAAGAAGATTTAATTGATGAATTCAAAAAACTAACTAGGGAAATAAAGCTTTATTCAACTCAACTACTAAATAGAATTAAACTAATTATCATAAATAAGTCTGACTTGTGTTTATTTAAAAATGATTTAAAAAACTTTAGAATTGATGGAGACATACATCAAATATTATTCAGTTGTAAAGAATGTAAAAAAGAAGAAATAAACTTTTTAAAAGAAAATTTTTTACTTTAACAAAGTATTAAGTACTAGTTCTCTATTTGATGAAACCATAAGATATTCACCAATTAGAAAATTTTTAACTCCTAAATTGACTAGCATATCTAAGTCATCTTTGGAACTAATACCACTTTCGCTAATCAAAATAGAATTATTTGGAATTTTATTAATAAAGTTTAAAACATTAGCATTATCTACATCAAAAGTTTCTAAATTTCTGTTGTTAACTCCAAAGATTTTTACTCCTGCTTCAATTCCTTTCTTAAAGTCATCATTATCATGAACTTCGTAAATTACATCAAGATTTAACTTCTGTGAGATTTCACAAAATGAAGTCAGCTTCTTTAAAGTTAAAGCTTTGCCAATCAAAAGTATTGCATCTGCTCCATAAAATTTTGATTGATATATTTGATAATCATCAACAATAAAATCTTTTCTAAGTATTGGAATATTAACAATAGACCTTACTGCCGTAATATAATCTATTTTTCCCTGAAAAAATTTCTCATCGGTTAAAATAGAAATTGCAGATGCTCCTCCATTAAAGTATTCCAAAGCTATCTTTAAAGGCTGAAAGTTCTCTTGGATAATCCCTTTAGAGGGTGAAGCTTTTTTAATCTCAGCAATAATTTTAGTATTATTGTTATTTAAAGCATCATAGAGACTTCTTATATCATATTTTTTTTTAAATATTCCTTCTTGAAGCTGTTCTAAAGGAAATGATTTTTTTAAATTTTCAACTTCAAATTCTTTCTCTTTAAGAATCTTATCTAAAATATTCATGTCAAATCCATATATTCTTTAAGCGCATTAAAAATCTGTTTATCCTCTAATTTACATCTTACATATTCAAAGCTTTCAGCCAAATCCATACTATCATCATATAAATACAAAGATGCGCCTGCATTCAAAATACATATATCTCTTTTTTCATCTTTTATAGAACCATTCAAAATTCCAATTAATATTTTTTTTGATTCCTCAATATCTTTAATTACTAGGTTTTCCAGCATTCCAAGTTTAAATCCATATTCCTGGGGATCAAAAATATACTTCTTGTATTCTCCATTATTAAATTCAAAAATATGTGTTTTATCACATATGGAAATCTCATCCATCCCATCCAAGCTATGGACAACCATACCGGATTTAACCCCCTGTTTAATTAATACTTTACCCATTGTCTCTAAAAGCTCTTCATCATAAACACCAAGAAGCTGATGCTTCGGTCTCAATGGATTAATTAATGGCCCTAAAATATTAAAAATTGTTCTAGTAGATAATGTTTTTCTAATGTTTATTACATTTTTCATAGATGTATGAAAATTTGGCGCGAAAATAAATGATATATTCTTCTTCTCAATACTTTCAATGGCCTCCTCAATATTTTTATCAAAATTAATACCCATTGATTCAAAAAGATCAGCACTTCCAACTTTACTGGAAACAGATCTGTTTCCATGTTTAGCAACCTTAACGTTTAGCGCAGATAGAATTAAAGATGAAATTGTCGAAACATTAATTATAGATTTTGAATCACCGCCTGTACCGCATAAGTCTATTAGGTGTAAGTCAGATTCATATGTATTAATAGAATTTAATAAAAATTCCGATGCATAAAAAACTTCATTATCAGATGGTTTTTTAATTTTTAATGCTATTAAAATTGAAGATGCTAAAGAAGCATCTATCTCACCAGACATTAGTTCAGAAAAAAAAGAATTAATTTCATCTTTATCAAGATCAATACCATCACACAATTTTTCTAAAATTTTATTCATTATTGCAATGCTCTTTTAGAGATCGTATCAAGAATTCCATTTATAAAACTACAAGATTCATCAGAACTGTACTTTAAGGCCAGCACTATTGCTTCTTTAATACTAATTGGCGCAGGAATCCCTTTGGAAAATAAAATCTCATAAACAGCAATTCTCAATATATTTAAATCAATAGAATTAATTCTAGATAATTTCCAATTTTTGGTGGTCTGATCAATTTGATCATCTATTGGTTTAATGTTTTTTAAACAACCATTGATTATTTCTGTAGCTTTATCTTTGATTATATTTTTTGTTATTATTTTTTTTGAATTATCAAATACATCTCTGAGAAGTTCGTAATAATTAGTATCATTTGATTTAATTCTTTCATTAGCATTATATATTTTGAGAAAATTTTTAAAATTTCTAGAGTCTGTTGCTTTAGATATTATTTTATTAAAAACATCTATTTTTATCACCCTAAGAAAAACTTTTCCTGACTTCAATAATGAGCAACCCACAACTACCATTTCTTTCTCAGCGATAACCATTTTTTTTAACATATAGTAATTAACAACGGGATTTGAATCCCAAAAATTATCAATATCTAAATTTATATTTTTAATAGCATCTAATGAGTCTTGATCATCAATGTCGATACTATACATAAATCTTAGCGATAATTCTCTTGCTCTTCTATTTATCCAGTATCTCATTATATTGTTTCAGCTGAAACTATGAGCTTATAAATTGCATCAACTGCTTCAACTGCCCTATCTTTTTTTCCACCACTTGTTCTGGGTAAAATTTGTTTTTTATTGCTAACGCTTACAATCCCAGAAGTAATAGGTGTATTAAATTTTACACTAAGAATCGTTAGCTGCTCTGATACAATCTTAGATATATTATCAAAATGATTAGTCTCGCCTTTTATTAAGCAGCCTGTAGTGACAATTCCATCAATTTTTTTAAACTTTTTAAATATATAGTTTACGACGTAAGGCACCTCTAAAGAACCTTCAATATTAACAACCTTCAATATTAACTTATTGCTCCCAAATAACTTATTCAATCTCTCAGATGCAAATTTAATTTGCCTGTTGGCTATGTCTTTATAATACGAACTAGCAACTAGGTATATATAATATTTATTTTTTTTCATTCTACTAGGCTTAAGACGTGACCGAGCTTTTTCTTTTTTGTCTCTAAATAATTCTTATTATGTTCTCCTGGAGAAATTTCAATTGGAACAGTCTCTGTTATTTTTATTCCATAACCCTCAATTCCAGCAACTTTTCTTGGATTGTTTGTTAATAGTTTTATTTTTCTTACACCTATATCACGTAATATTTGTGCTCCTGTACCATATTCCCTGAGGTCTTCTTTAAATCCTAATGCTTCGTTAGCCTCCACGGTGTCTAAGCCTTTTTCAATTAGCGAGTAAGCTTTAATTTTATGACCTATTCCAATTCCTCTGCCCTCTTGAGCCAAATATAATAATACTCCTGATTCTTCATTAGAAATCATTTCTATAGCACTATGCAATTGAGAACCGCAGTCACATCTCAAAGATCCAAAAAGATCTCCGGTTAAACATTCTGAATGGACCCTTACTAGTGTTGACTTTGTCTTACTTATTTTTCCTTTAATCAGGGCTATATGCGTTTTCCCATCTATCATGCTCTCGTATGCATAGCATTTAAAGTCAGTCATATGTGTTGGGAGCTGACACTCGGCTATTTTTTCAACTAAAGAGTCTTTTTTTAGTCTATATCCTATTAAATCCGCAATAGTAGCAATTTTGATCTTATGTTTTTTTGCAAATTTCTCACAATCTTTTAATCTCGCCATTGTTCCATCATTATTCATTATTTCGCATATAACTGCTGATGACTGCAAACCACAAATCTTGGCCATATCAACTGAGGCTTCAGTATGACCTGCTCTAACTAAAATTCCCCCATCTCGAGCGACAAGTGGAAACATATGCCCGGGCCTATCAAAATCTTGGGGCTTAGACTTTGGATTTGCCACCAACTTTGCTGTTGTAGATCTATCTTGCGCAGATATGCCAGTTGTTGTCCCCTTGTTAGCATCAATAGAAATTGTAAAGGCTGTTGTATCTAGATTTTCTTTAGGACTATTCTTAACTGGAGACAAATCAAGCCTTTCAGCAACTTCTGTGTCCATAGTTACGCATATCAAACCTCTTCCATGAGTTGCCATAAAGTTAATAATATTCGGGTTTGCAAATTCAGATGCAACTATAAGATCGCCTTCATTTTCTCTATCGGCGTCGTCAACAAGAATTATCATCTTACCTTTTTTAAAATCTTTTATAGCATCTTCAATTTTTGAAATTGGCATAATGCCTCCTAATTAAATGAGTTTATAAATATTAAATATATACGTTTTTAAATATAAACCAAAAGGTTTTATAAGTATTGACTTTTTAGTAAGTGTATATATTTTAAGATTATAGCTATAGTTTGGAGGTACTAATTTGCAACATATTCATTTAAATAATCTACATACAACTTTTCCTGATTATATAATGGGAGGAGGAGAGGAATTTAGAGAGTTCGAAGAAGAAATTCTTGATGATCTTGAAGAAGAGATTGATTATGATGATGACATTTGGGGAGAGAATGAAAATTCAGATGATGAAATTGAAGATGATTATAGCGAAGACGAAGATGAAGATGAGGGAGAGTTTGACGACTTAGAAGAAATTGATGATTTTGAAGAGCTAGATGACCTAGATGATTTGGACGATTTTGAGGATGAAGGTGAAGACGAGGGTGAATTTGAAGAAGAATAAATTCTAGCGTGCCCGGAGCCGGACTCGAACCGGCACGATGTTGCCATCGAGGGATTTTAAGTCCCTTGCGTCTACCTATTTCGCCACCCGGGCAAACCAAAATATTTATGAATACTACATGATTAAGTACTTTAAGGAAATATAATTATTTAATTTTAAAGAGAAAACTTTAACATTAAGATGTTCAATAATTATTATTGTTGTGGTATTTGTTGAACGGAAACCTTAACATCTAACTTTTCATCACTTGAACCGATTGCTACACCTTTAATTGGAGCAGCAGATATAGAATCTGGTCCAGAACAAAGCCTTAAGTATCTTTCATTTGTACAACTATTATTTGACGGATCAAATGCAATCCATCCTATATCCTTAAAAAATAACTCGACCCATGCATGTGTTGCTTGAGTATCAATATCTGTTGGCAATAAATATCCCACCACATATCTTGCAGGTATTCCTGCATATATAGATGCTGAAATCATTAAATGCGCAAAATCCTGGCATACCCCCTTTCGAGAATTAAAAATATTTATTGCGGGAGTTGATATTTCAGAAGCACCAGATGAATATTCAATATAATCAAAAATCGCAGAATTTAAGGAATGTGCAAAACTAAGTTTATTTTTTTTCTTATTCTTAGCTAATAATTTTGAAACAAATTTTTTAATTCCTGAATCAGATTTAGTTAAATCAGTCTCTCTTAAATAAACCAGAGGATTAATTTTTTCTTTATGGCCTGATATGATTCCATTATTATCAGATGTTAGAACCTCACCCTTAACAATAATCTCAGAACTCTTATTATTTTTTGAAGTATGAGCGACAATAGTTTGATCTCCATTTGACTCAATAACTTTTTCACCTATGAAAGCATTCTTAACAGAAACTTTCCAACTTAGTATTTTTACACCTTTAAATTTTGTTGGAAATAACTTTATTGACTGAGTTAAACTCTGAAAAGGTTTTTCATATTTATATTTAGTTTTATGATCAATCTTCAAAAACATTATAGATACCTCCGAAATAAGAGCTTTCAATACTAGAGTGCAGTATGTTGATATCCTCACTATATTGACTCAAGAATTCGTTAAATCCATTATCAAATATTTCTTGAACTGATAAATCTGATAATTTTGAAATAATTTTTCTTGAGGTCGAAAATGCTCTGGATTGCAAGTTATAAAAAGATGATAAGTTCTTCAAATGAATTTTAATATTTTCTAATGAATGAAAAAGAGATCTAGGATTAGTATTATTAAAAATTAAAAAATGCGCAATTTTTTCTTGAGACATATTTACGCCATAAGAAAGTCTAAATTGCGTATAAGCTGCAAGAGTTCTTAACAATATTCCCCATTCGTAATCATTATCCTCATTTTCTTGATCACTCATTGGCGATATAAAATTTTTAACATCTATGAACCTAATAATGTTATCTGCTCGTTCAACATAGTAGCCTAAATTCATAAAATCGTAGCAATCACTTGATAATTGCGTGCTGATTATTGCACCTTTTAACATGCTGCTTCTTTGCTTAATCCATGCACACAAGTTTGGTATTTCAGAGGATTTGTATCTACCAGAAGTTAAATCTTGGAGTTCTTGATAGGTTGAATTAACCACGTCCCATACCTCACGGGTAATTCTATTCCTTACTTTACGAAAATTTTCGCGAGTAAATCTTACACAGTTCTTTATTGAAGACTCATTTGTTTCATCAAAAAATAAAAATTTTTCGACCTTTCTTTGATTAATTTTTGAGTTTTTAAAAAGATATTCATCCTTTACTGCAGTTGAAAGTAAAATTGATTCCCATTCGTTATTTTTATTACTTGTTAAACTAATTCTATAAGCAACATCAAGCAATCTAGAGGTCATCTCAGCCCTTTCAATATATCTACATGCCCAATATAATTTTTCTGCGGTACTACTTAACATTATTTTCTAAGAACCCACGTATCTTTTACTCCTCCGCCTTGAGAAGAATTTACCACTAAAGAATTTTCTTTTAATGCGACTCTTGTAAGAGCCCCCTTAATAACATCAACTTGTCTACCCATTAAGCAAAATGGTCTAAGATCTACATGTCTTGGAGCTAAACCATTACTTGTATAGGTTGGGCATGTTGATAAATCTAATGTTGGTTGTGCAATATATTTTTCTGGGTTATTTCTTATTTTTTTTGCAAAGTTTTTTATTTGATTTTTTGTTGCCTTTGGTCCAATCAACATTCCAATCCCGCCTGACCCATGAACTTCTTTAACAACTAGTTCTTTAATATTTTGTAAGACATATTTTAAATCCTTTTCTCTAGAGCAATTCCAAGTTTTAACATTTTCTAAAATTGGCTTTTCACTCAAATAAAATTTAATAATATCAGGGACATAAGAATATATAGCTTTATCATCTGCTATTCCTGATCCTGGAGCTGAGCAGATAGTAACATTTCCATTCTTATATGCATTCATGATTCCAGGAACTCCGATTAAGGAGTCTTGATCAAAACACAACGGATCAAGGTAAGGATCATCAATCCTTCTATATATGACATCAATTTTTTGTGGACCCCTTACAGTTCTCATGTAGACCTTGTCTTTTTCAGTAAATAGATCTTCTCCTTCCACTAGTTCAACTCCCATTAAGTCAGCTAAAAAACTATGCTCATAATAAGCACTATTATATGAACCAGGTGTTAAGACCACAATAATTGGCTCTTTATCACAATTTTGTGGTGCTATACTAGATAACATTTTTCTTAGACTTAAAGGATAGTCATCAATTGGTTCAATTATATTATCATTAAATAAATCTGGGAACATAGTCATCATAATTTCTCTGTTTTGCATCATATAGGAAACTCCTGACGGTGTTCTACAATTATCTTCTAAAACCATAAACTTATTCAGAGAAGTTCTAACAATATCTATTCCTGAAATGTGGGAAAATATTTTTTTAGGAGGGCTGAAACCAACCATTGAACTTTCAAATGCACGACTTTTATAAACTAATTCTGCAGGAATGATTTTTTCTTTAATAATATTAGCGCCATTGTAGATATCATGTAAAAAAAGATTTAGAGCTTTTGTTCTTTGCTTAACTCCTGATTCAATAACTTTCCATTCATTAGCAGTAAAAACCCTTGGTATCATATCAAAAGGTATCATTCTTTCTTCGGGTGATTTTTTTTCATAAACTGAGAACGTAATCCCTATTCTTTTAAAAATCCTCTGTGCTTCTTGATGTTTTTTCTCATAAGAATTATCTTTGAATGATTGAATCCATTTATCAATTTTCTTATATGGCTTTCTTATAGAACCATTATTAAGCATTTCATTAAATAGCATTTAACAGGCAACTCCTTATCTATAAATTTTACCGCAATCTTCATACCAACCAAAAAATTTGAATATTAATTAAAAAATCATCAATATTCTGATATATTAAAAGAATGAATTTTCTTCAGAGTTTTGAAGAGTTTTATGAATCTGCGGCCAAACACCTTGATATACCTAAGGGTTTATCCGATCAAATTAAATCATGTGACTCTGTTTATCATCTTAGATTTCCAATAACCCTTGATAACGGTGAGATAGAAGTAATAGACGCTTGGCATGGTGAACATAGCCATCATAGAAGCCCACTAAAAGGTGGAATTAGATACAGTAGCTTGGTCAATGAAGATGAAGTTAAAGTATTAGCCAGTTTAATGACCTTTAAATGTGCGCTTGTAAATGTACCTTTTGGTGGTGGAAAAGGAGGTATTAAAGTAGATTCAAAAAACTACACGGATAATGAGCTTGAAAAAATTACTAGAAGATATACTTTTGAACTTTTTTCTAGAAATTCCTTAGGACCGAATACTTATGTGCCATCAACTGATTATGGAACAACATCCAGAGAAATGAATTGGATTTATAGTACATTTAAAACTTTATCTAATTCTAATATTGATTCAGCAGCATCTGTTACATCAAAGAGTGTTACCCAGGAAGGTGTAAATGGTAGAACTGAAGCAACTGGTAGAGGAGTTTATATTGGAATTAGAGAGTTATTAAATGATGAAAGAGAAATTTCTAGAGCTGGTCTTAAATCAGGTATTGAAGGAAAAAGAATTATCGTTCAAGGCTTTGGAAATGTTGGATATCATGCCGCATTATTTTTACACGAGGCTGGCGCTATAATTACAGGAGTTTGCGAATACAATGGCTCAATATATAGCGATAAAGGTATAAACCCTTCGGAGCTTAAAAAATGGCTTAAGGAAGGAAATAAAATTCATGATTTTGATACATGTGAAACATCTGAAGACCCTTGGTTTGCATTTTACAAAGAGTGTGACATTTTAATTCCTGCAGCACTTGAAGAAGTAATTAATGCAACAAATATGTATAAGATTAAAGCAAAAATAATCGCAGAGGGTGCTAATGGCCCTGTGACTTTTGAGGCAGATAAATATTTAACTAATAGTGGTGTAATAGTCTTACCTGATCTTTATTTAAATTCTGGAGGTGTCATTGTTTCTTATTTTGAATGGTTAAAAAATTTAAATCACGTCAGATGGGGAAGAATCGAAAATCAAGGAAATAATAATTTAAAGGAAATTGATTTGATAAATAATGCATTAAATGAAACTATGACTCAGGCTTTTGGGGAATTATCAGAGAAAAGAAATTCTACAGGGAAATACATTTCATATCGCCAAGCGGCTTATAGATTAGGCATTGAGAAGATAGCTAATACTTACATTGAGATGGGTCTTTTCCCATAAGCTACTTAGTTAATGCAAGTCAATGATATATTAATTATAATAAGCGTTTGCTTTTTGGGCGCAATTACTCCTGGCCCTAGCTTATTAATTATTCTAGGAATTACAATAAATAAAGGAAGAAAAGAAGCTATAAAAGCTTGTATTGGTCATGCTCTAGGAATTTGTTTTTATGCTTTTATCGTTGTAATGGGACTAGCAATTTTAATTGAAGAATTTAATAAAATTTTTATATTAGTTCAAAAAATAGGATGTATTTTTATTATTTATTTAGGAATAATATTTCTAAATTCTAGTGATGATATAGAAAATACAAACAAAACTATACATGTAAATAGTTTTGTTTCAGGATTAGCAATAGCAATTCTCAATCCAAAAGTGATTATTTTTTTTAGTTCAATATTTAGCCAATTTATAGATTACAATATAACTTTTGAAAAAATTATTATTTTTACTTCTATAGCAACTTTAATAGATTTTATTGTATATTCATTAATAGTAATTTTTATAGCACTTACTATAAAATCGGAAACAATTTTCAAAAACTTAAAACAAATTAACATGTTTTCAGGGTGTACATTAATAATGTTAGGACTAATTTTATTTATAATTGTTTAAAAAAAGACCCCCTGGTATTTAACCAAGGGGGTTATGACTAACTCATAGTTAGCATTAATCTAGTGAATAGAAGCTTCTGCATTTTTGCTCTTTTAACTTTTTGAAAAGCCTTCAGAGCAGAATTATGCACGTTTGTTACAACGCGACCTCTGCTAGATTTTTGAACAGTCTTCAACATATCAAATACCTCCAATAAGATATTTGAACTTTTGACGCATGTTCAATGCGAGTCTTTTAATCCATGACTTATGGAGGGCTTTTGACTCATGCCCTATGAGGGTCTTTATAGCCATGACCCATGGTTTTCATAATATACCAGATTTATAGAATAATTATCAACATTTATTATATTAAATCGCTCTACAGGCGGTGCCCGGATTCGAACCGGGGTATAACGGTTTTGCAGACCGTCGCCTTACCGCTTGGCTACACCGCCACTAAAGAACTATTATTTATACATTAAAAATGTTTTTTAGTCTATTTCCCATTAAAAATATAAAAAATTATTCATATACTTTAAGCTCGTTATATAAAGCGTCTCTTTCAACCGGCAAATAGCCTGCATCTTTAATCATTTTTACAAAAAAATCCCTTGTATGGCCAATCTCAGATTTTGCACCAGCATCATGGATAATTTTTTCAGAAACTATAGTTCCATCAGCATCAGATACTCCATAATGAAGAGCAACCTGGGCAGCTTTTTCGCCGAGTGTAATCCAATACGCTTTTATATATGGGAAATTATCTAAATATAATCTAGCAAGAGAGTGGATCTTTAGATCATATGAAAAAGGAAAAGGTTTAACTTTACTTAGCCTTGTATTATATGGCTGGAATAAAACTGGAATAAAAGCAAAAAAGCCATTTGTATCATCTTGTAAATCTCTTAAACGAGAAATATGATCAATAACATCATTATAAGTTTCAAGGTGTCCGTATAAAATTGTTGCATTCGAGGGCAAGCCTTGTTTGTGCGCTTCACGGTGAATTTCTAACCATGAATCACCCGTAGTTTTAGGAGTACAAATTTTTTTTCTGATTTCGGGTGAAAAAATTTCTGCACCGCCTCCAGGTAATGCATCAACGCCTGCATTCATTAATTCTGAGATTACTTTTCCAACACTTTTGCCAGATATTTGTGAAAACCAGTCTATTTCAACAGCTGTAAATGCTTTAATATGTGCATCAGGTGCAGCCATACTTACTTCTTTTACAATTTCCAAATATCTCTCAAATTTCCAATCAGGATGTAATCCACCAACAATATGAATTTCTTTTAACTCATTACTCACAAGAGAAAGAATTTTTTCCATACTCATTTCATAAGCATCAGAGTGTCCTTTTGGTTTACCAAATGCACAAAACTTACATGATATAGCACATACATTTGATGGGTTTATATGTCGATTGACAACAAAATAAACTTTTTTTCCATGCAATTTTTCTTTAACTGATGATGATAAAATTCCTAAGGAGTTTATATCCTGAGTTTCCATTATAGCTTTAGCATCATTAGAATCTAACCTTTCATCAGTGATAAGCTTATTTTTTATTTTTATGAGATTTTGATCAAAACAAAGACTTTCGAAACCATTTAATAATTTTTCCATTTTTTATTCACCGTATTTTTTACATCTTTATTCATTTCTATTACATTAGGGTACCAATCTTTGAATGTTGCGTCTATTACCACTTGCCCTTTAAATGTAACTGAGGATTTCTCGACTGCCACTTCTTTAAAATACATGTCAATTGATGGATCAAACCTAGTGAAAATTCCCCATAACATTTCTACATTTGAAAAAATTTCAACATCATCGCTAACAATAAAAATAAATTTAAACTCTTTTAACAAATCATTATTTCTAATTTCTGAGATGGCTTCAACTTTATCAATATTTATTTTTATTATAATTATATTTTTATTTATAACTCTGTAGTCTGAAATAAAGTTAATTTTTTTTCTTGGATCATCAATTTCTAGAACTTTAAAAGCATCAGGAGATAGTTTCTTGCCCTCACCAATACAGTTAAATCCTACCTTGCTTCCAACATTCATTTTTCCACTTGTAAAATCAAGCGTATCTAAGGGTGTAGTTTGGATAAGTGTTAAATCTTTACTGGGATCAAAATTTTCACCTAGGTATCCAAATACTTCAATGATGTCTCTTGAGTTTACAAATTTGGGAACGGTTATTATACATTTTGTAAGTGACAATTGCCCAGTACCCCAGATTGACATCATGGCTTTAACAGCATTTTTTGGATATCTCTCATCAACTGATAAAACTAATAAATTATGAAAACCCGCTTCATAGTAAGCCCACAAATCTTCAACTTCTGGATTCACTAAGCTTATTAATGGACCAAATATATCTGTAGCAGCCATGCCAAGGTACATATCTTCCTTGGGTGGTCTACCAACAACAGTAGCAGGAAAAATTGGATTATTTTTTCGGGTAATTGATTCTATTTCTAAAAAAGGAAATTGGGATTCCATTGAATAATATCCAAAATGATCACCAAATGGTCCCTCCAGCTTTGTTTTACCAAGTGGAACTTTTCCTTCTATTATAAATTCTGCATTGGCGGGTACCATTATTTTTGAAAACTTAGATTTTACTAAATTAATTTTTCTATTTTTTAAAAAAGCCGAAAATAATACTTCATCGATATTTTCTGGAAGCGGCGCTATTGATGAAAAAATTAGAGCAGGATCTCCGCCTAAAACGACTGAAACAGGTAATGAGGAGCCAATTGATGACGACTCATGATAATGCGTAGCTCCACCTTTATGAGGATGCCAATGCATTCCTAGTGTCTTATCATCAAATTTCTGCAATCTGTACATACCCATATTTCTTTTTTTATTTATAGGGCTTTCGGTAATAGTTAAACCCAATGTTATAAACCTGCCGCCATCCTCGGGCCAACATTTTAAGATTGGTAAAGAGTCTAAGTTATCACCACCTTGAACTTGTTGACAATCTGCATTATAAGAAATTTTTTTGGAACCAAAATTTAAACCTCTTTTAATAAAAGGTAAAAATTCCATTAGTGTCGAGAATTTTGGTGGTACTGCCTTTTGTGCAAAATTTAATAGTTCCTGGCCTAATTGTTTTGGATCACATCCTAAGGAAAGATCCATTCTTTCCTTTGTTCCAAATAGGTTTGCAGCAAGTGGATATCTTGATCCCTTAACATTTTTGAATAGCAAAGCAGGCCCATTTTCCTCAATTGTACGAGAACATATTTCAGTTATTTCTAGTTCGGGATCAACCTCTGAATCAACTATTTTCAGATCTCCTATTCTGTCAAGAAACTTTAAATATGATTGTAAATCATCGAAATTTTTATTACTCATCCTTGATCTTTTCAGTTCTCCATCCCTTATCGGGGTGAACACCTATAAGACTTAAGATTTTTTCAGAAAAAGTATTTTCCATATCTTTTATGGAAGACTCACCCATATATACCCCGGGGGAAATAGGCGCAACTATTGCTCCAGCTTTAGATAATTTAAGAGCATTCTCTAACGTAATGGAATCAAGTGGAGTTTCTCTTAAAGCTATGATCAACTTTCTTCTCTCTTTTAGTGCAACTTGAGCCATCCTAGTAATTAAACTGTCTGAAATTCCAGACGCTATTTTATTAAGTGTTGAAATTGAACAGGGTATGATAACTAGCGAGTCAAAATAATTACTGCCTGAAGCAAAAGGTGAAGCTAAATCACTATCAGAAAAGGTATTATCTACCATTGATCTAAGTTCCTCAAATTTAAGCCCTAATTCTTCATGCATAACACGCTTTCCCCATTTAGAGGCTACGAGATATTTCTCTGAAGGACATTTTTCAATTAGGTTCACAGCAAAGTTTGATCCTGATGCTCCGGTAATTCCTATTATAGTTCTCATATATTAAATATATCCGATATTGTTAATAATAAAATTAGAAATCCTATATATGAGTTATATCTAAAAAAATCGAAATTACCTTTATTTGAAAAATATATTTGAGAGATAAAGTTTATCAGAATAAGTAAAATAATAGATTTTCCAAAAATTGTTCTATCAAAAATAATAGTTTGATAATGCGATAATATAAATATAGCAAGAATAAATGATATGAAAGAAATTAATATTGCCCTTTTTTTTCCGAAATATGAGGGAATAGAAAATATTTTATTTTTTACATCAGATTCATAATCTTGAAGAGCATATAAAATGTCAAATCCACTTATCCAAAAAAAGGTGAAAATTGACAATGGAAGCATGTCTAAAATATTTAATGTTGAACAATCATAAACATAAAATCCCGCTAATGGGGATAAAGATAGAACTAAACCCAAGAAATAATGACATAAGTATGTAAATCTTTTTAAAAAAGGATAAATGTAGAAAAGTATTATAGGTATAGGGATTAAGTATATAGTACTTATACATAAAATTAATGAGGGAATTATAAATATTAAAAAAGATAAAATTAAAAAACTTATTAAAAATTTATTTGAAGTTTTTCCAGATGGAATGGGCCTCAATAATGTTCTTGGATTTTTTTTATCAATTTCTCTATCAGTGTATCTATTAAATATAAAGGCTATATTCCTAGCTCCAAAACTTGCAATTGTAATGAGTAATAAATCTATAAAAATAAACTCTTTTGAGGTAAATAAATATCCTGAAAAAATTAATGGCAATACAAATACTGTATGAGAAATTGTAACTAAATCGAAAGCTAACCTAGTATTTTTGAAGTTAAACATTAAAATATAGTAACAAATTTATTGATGGTGATACATGCATACCGAAACAATTAATAAAATTAAATCTGCACTCAGTGATGATAATGTAACTTTAATAAATAATGAGTTGTCAGATAGAAATGCAGCCGAAATTGCCAGTATAATTATAAGTTTTTCACAAAATGATATATGTAGAGTATTAAAGTCTTTGAGTAGTGAAAATCTAGCTGAAATAATACTTGAACTGCCAGAGGACATTAGAACTGGGGTTTTAGATGAACTAGATAATAAATCAATATTAGGTGCTATAGAAAACCTTGAATCTGATGATGCCGCTGATTTAATATCAGATTTGGAAGATGAAAAAAGTAAAGAAATTTTAGAAGATATGAATCCACAAGATTCATCTGAAGTTCAATCGCTACTTCAATATGATCCTGAATCTGCAGGTGGAATAATGCAGACAGAATTAGTTCAAGTTAAAGATAGTTCGTTAATAAAAGATGCAATCAATTGGATTAGAATTATAGCTGAAGATGTTCCTGATTTTTACCAGATTTATGTAACAAATGAAAATGATAAATTGGTAGGTACAGTTTCATTAAAGGCATTAGTCCTAGCGACTCCTTCATCTGAAATAAAAAATATTATGGAACCAGTAGAAATAAGTGTAGAGCCCGAAATCGATAGAGAGGATGTTAGTAAAATTTTTTCCGATTATGATTTGGTTTCATTACCTGTAATTGATAAAAATCAAAGATTAATAGGTAGAATAACTTCTGATGATATTTTAGATGTTGTTAATGAAGAAGCAGAAGAAGACCTTTTTGCATTAGCTGGTATTAACGAATATAATCATCCAATTTATTCAGGAATTATATCCAAAACAAAGTCAAGACTACCTTGGCTAATAGTTACTTTGATTGGGGAACTAATAATAGCATACATAATTGCTATGTACTTCCAGCCTACTTTGGAAAAGTTTATTTTATTGGCTGCTTTTATGCCCGCTGTTATGGCTACTGGGGGAAGTGTAGGAATACAAACTTCGGCTATTGTAATTAGAGCTTTAGGTACTGGAACAATTAATGTTGCTCAAACTTTCAAAGTTATATTATCAGAACTTAAATTGTCTTCAATTTTAGGAGTTATATGTGGATTAGTGGCCGGATTAACTGGTTATTTTTTAACAGGCACTAAACAAGCAGGTATTGATTTCTTTAAAGTAATTTTTTTATCCTTATCCGCTGCTTCGTTAATGTCTGCTTTTTTTGGTGCATCGTTTCCGATCCTGCTTGATAAAATTAAATCTGATCCTGCTAATGGTTCTGGGCCATTTGTAACTATGGCTAATGATTTATTCTCAGCAATTGCTTATCTCTTAATCGCATTATTAATAATGTAACTATGAGTGAAAAAACTGAAGCATTCATAATTTCTAAAGAAGAGTCAGGAGACTCAAGTTATGTTGTGACTTTTTACTCTAAATTATTTGGAAAAATTAATTTGTTTGTAAAAAGTGCAAGAACCAGTAAGAAAAGATTTCAAGGCAAATTAGAAAGTGGTAATTTATATGATATAGAATTTATAAAAGCTAAAAAACTTGGCTCTCTAGATTCACTTATAAAAATCGACATTAATGATGAAAATAGATTTATTAATTTTGATAAGGATATTTCTATCTTTCAGGCTTTAATTTTAGAAGCTATAAATAAATTTGAAATTAATGATCAACCTAATTTAGAAATATATGAGATTCTAAAATTCTTTAGTCTAAATATTAACACTCATGAGAAAATAAAAAAAATCAAAATAGCTATTAAAACTTTAAATAAATACTTAAAAATTCTTGGTATCCAACCATCAATTAAAAAGTGTTACAAATGTAAGAAAAAAATGCCTTCGATAAAATATTTTGATCTAAAAAATGGAGGTAGCGTATGTTTGCAATGTAAAAGTAATAATAATTCTTCAATATTTAATCTAAAAAGCCCAATTAATATAAAAAAACTAGGAAATAATTATGAATCCTTAGAAATACTTCTTTTCCTGATATCAAGGTTTTGTGAATATCATTCTGGAAAAATATTCAATTCTGTTAAATACTTAAGGACAACATGAAAAATATTTTGGGTTTTAAATTTTCAGGGATAAATTGCGGTTTAAAGAAATCTAAGAAGAAGGATTTGGGCTTAATAATGTCATCTGAAAAATGTATATCACATGCTGTTTTCACTAAAAACAAAATCTTAGCCGCCCCGCTAATAGTTTCAAAAAAAACTATAAAAAATAATGGTATATATGGAGTAATTGTTAATAGTGGAAATGCCAATGCATGTACAGGCATAGAGGGAATAAAAGCTGTTGAAAAGACAATCAATAAAGCAGCAGATTTTACAAATTTAAACAAAGATAATTTTTTTGTTTCTTCAACTGGAATTATTGGTATACAACTTGATGTAAATAAAATTACCAATAATTTTGATAGATTATTTAATAATCTTCATGTAAAAAATGTTAAAGATTTTGCAGAGGCAATAATGACAACTGATAAATATTATAAAATAAAAAAAAGCGAAATAAGTATTGGTACAAAAAAAGGTTCAATAATAGGTATTGCAAAAGGTGCAGGAATGATACATCCCAACATGGCAACCATGCTTTGCTATTTATTAACAGATATTAAATTTGATATAAAAACATTCAAGAATTTTATAAATAGAGCTGTTGATTCAACCTTTAACTGTATAAGTGTTGATGGAGAAATGTCTACCAATGACACTGTATTGGGTTTGTCAAATGGTTTGCTTGGAAATAAAAAAATAAACGATAAATCCCCACAAGCAAACAAAATCTATAAATCCATTGAAAATATTTTTTATGAATTATCAAAAGATATAGTATTAGATGGGGAAGGCTCAACTAAAATTTGTAAAATTATTGTTAAAGGTGCAAAAAACTCTAAAGATTCAAAAAAAATTGCAAAAAATATAGCAAATTCATTGCTATTTAAAACCGCATTATTTGGGTCTGATCCAAATTGGGGAAGAATAATATCAGCTGTGGGTTCATCTCAGATTAAATATATTGATCAGAATTCCATAAATATTTATATTGGCGATAAGCTAATAGTGAAAAACGGTCTGGGTCTAAAGTTATCAAAAAAAATAAATCAAATAATGAGAAAAAAAGAAATTAAAATAACAATTGACTTAAAAAAAGGTAAACATGAATCTTTTATGTTAACAAATGATCTAGGACATGAGTATATTAAAATAAATTCACAATATACTACTTAAAGCTTATCGAAAATTTCAGATAAATTTACAAAATATTTATATAAAAAATTTAAGAAAAATAGGCCTAAAATAATTAAAAAAATATATCTAAAATTCATATCAATAATCTGGGTGGATGACGGGAATTGAACCCGCGACCCTCGGAACCACAAACCGATGCTCTACCCCTGAGCTACACCCACCATTAAAACGCGCCACGAGGGATTCGAACCCCCGACCTACGGATTAGAAGTCCGTTGCTCTATCCAGCTGAGCTAGTGGCGCTTTATTTATTCGAATTAAAAAAACGAATAATCAATGTAAATTACACTAGCTTTATATTTTTGCAAATTATTTAATAAAAGAATTATTTATCATAGATAACAGCTTTTTTGTCAGAGAAAAAAATAGATTTTGTAATAATATAGATTAATGCAAGCAATGATATTTGCTCAACTATCATTGAGGATAGCTTTAAGATAGCAAAATCAGCAGATATAAACCTTACAAGCCAACTAGAGGCAATATCTAACAAACAAGCTGTAAAAGAGATAATAATGATCCATATTTTAGTTATGTTTGAGAGATTACTAAACAACATTAAATGATTTAATGTAAGGAGAATTATACCCATTGCAAAAAGATGGAAATGAGTTTCTTCAACTATTGATCCATAACTTTTAGGCTGTCTAAAAGTTTCGGGATTACCAAGGTAGTAATTGATTATTTCCTGTATTGTGAAGCCAATTTTTGTCATGAAAAGAAAATTTGTAACAATTAAACCGATGAAAAAAATCAATGAAAAAAGAATAATTAATTTCAAAGCAAAATTTTTATTTAAATCCTTGGTCACAAAAAAGCGCATATTGTATCCTTAATCGTATATAAAAGAATTTACATTTGCAATTCTTCTTATGGCTTTAGTTGTTTCATTATAAGATATTGTAGAATTAGAGACTTTCATAACATTGCTAGTATTTGGCATTTGTTGTGATTTTTTATTAATAAATTGTTTAAGCCATGGCTGTGTCATTATATATTCCTCGGGTTCATAAAATGCAATAACCTCTGCTGATTTCATTTCACCGTTTGTTTTAAAAACAATAAACATTGTTTGAGTTCTGGTTCTAAGTTTATGCGTAATCAAATATGCTGTATATACTCTTTGACCATTTTTACTAGCCTCATAATAGCTAAATATTCTATTTGAAAATTTTGATTCAGCTTTAGCTGATAATTTTTCAATATTCTCTTTAGATAAAAATAATTTTTTATTTTTTATTTCATATCCTGGAAAATATTTATTAAGTGCATCTTCAACACTAAGCTTTACATTACCTATGGCAGGTAAAGATATTAAAATAAAAATTAAAAAATATTTAAACATACTATTAATATAACTAGCTTCTTATAGAGTGCTATCTGCTTTAATGCTGAGAGTCGGTGACCAATCGACGAGGGTGAGAGAGCTTAGCAGATAGCACTCGGGTAATATTTTATGCGTATATTTCGGTCATTATTAAAATATCCATCCTATACCAAGATTATATTGAGTGTAATCATTGTTTGTACCTGGATTAGTATGTCTCAATGCATCAGCCTTCAATACAACATTTGCAATTGGCTTAACGGTTAAACCGTAATTCCAATATTGTAGATCTTGGTAATTTCTATTTGAAGTTGCGCTTGAATCAGTTTTCTTATGAAAATTTAAATTTTCATATCTGAAAAATGGTGCAACATACCAACTAGAACCAATATATTGGCCCATGTCTTTTGCAATTTCATAATAGTAACCCACTTGCTTTGTACCAAATTTAGTGTTGGCAGCATCAGTTATATAAGCATTAAATCTATCAATGTTTGTAAGTTTATGATTTGTATATAAAGCTCTATATTCAAATCCCATTGCTTCACCCATTATATAGATTGTTCGCCATTCAACTCTTGAAGCTGGATCATTCATATCATATGCAGAAGCAGTTGTCCCTGAAGGTTGAATACTACCTCTATAATAAGAGCCACCTATTACAAATTTTTCACTAAAATTATATTTTAATGAACCTGTAATAGCTAATTCGTTTGCAGTTGATGAACTACCTTTACTTCTAAAATTTTTATTGGTATTTCCATCAGCACCTGTTCCTGGGTTTTTTAGAGATGTTACATAATAAAGCTTATATTCAAGCTTTTTTTCTTCGGTTTCTCCAAAAACACCTACACCAACTTCTCTATTAGTTGTTGGTAACATAGTAGTTTCAGTTTGAGGTCTATAAACTCCATGGAAAAGTGTTGGCTCATGAAGTTCATTAATTATACCAGTTGGTAAAAGTAACAAGCCAGCACGAAAACCTAAAAGACCATTCATGTTCTTTGGTGTGTAATCTAAATATCCAAACTCTAAGAATGCTTCATCACCATGCTCGAATTCAAGCTCAGTATTTAAAGACCATTCATCAGTGAATTTATATCCAATATAGAAAACACCTCTATATGCATCTGTTTGGTCAAGTTTTTGCTCATTACCGTAAAATTTACCAACAATTTCACCATAACCACCAATAGACAAACCAGATGATGTATTATATACCTTTGATGCTGCAGGACCAAAACCATATTGGGATCCTATTTCACCACCAAATCCTCCTCTTTTCAGTTGCTCTAATTCTTCAGAAAGAATATCAACTCTTTCCTCAAGAGATTGAGAGAAACTGGCTAAAGGAACGGCAATTAGAATAAGAATTATTAAAAATAATTTATTCATTTAACCTACCTCCTATGTGTAGATATTATGGATATTCAATATCCATAATGTCTTTTACTATAAATCAAGTATTTATAAAATCAAGGTTATTAGTCAAAAGCATTTGACTTGTAATTTTTCTAAGATAAATTTATGGATAGTCGAGGTCCATAATATGATTAAATTAAAAAAATTATTACCTTTAACTGTGCTTATTCTATTACTTAGCCCTTTAAAATCCAATGCTGATTTTGAACCTTTGAAAGTTCAAATTAAAAAATTTCAATCTATATTGTCTGAAAATGAAACCATTAGCAAAGATTATTTAAGAGAAAATTTAGAGATATTAATGGATAAAGCATCATTTATTGAAAATGAAATCGCATCTTCTGATATTAATACAGATCTAGCTCTTTTGATGAAAAAATATGTTGATAAAAATTCAAATAATACAATAAAATCAAAGGAATTAAGCTATTGGATTAAACATTTATACGATGATTTAGATCTCTTTAAAAAAATGGGAATAACAGGTTAGCTATAAAACTTAAATATTTACTATTTGCATTCTTTATATTTACATTTTCCTCATATTCTTCGGAATACAAAAGAAGTTTCATATTCTGGGGGACTAATTTTGACATATTAATTAAATCTGATTTAGAAACCAATAAATTAGATGAAATTACAAATAATGCAATCGCTATTTTAAATCATTTAAATAATATATTTAATAATTACGATTCAAATTCTGAATTATCCAAATTTAATTTATCAAAAAAAAATATCAAAACTGAAATATCCCCCGAATTTAATGAACTTTTAAAAATCTCAAAAGAGTATAATTCATTTTCAAAAGGTTTTTTTGATGTGACTTTTGGCAAAATAACATCACAATTGAATTACAATAATGTGAATGTAGCCGAACAGGAACCAATAGAAAATAATCAATGTGGGGGATGGAGCAATCTGACTTTTGATTATGATAATTTTTTTATTTCAAAAAAAATAGATTGTTTGGAAATTGATTTTGGTGGAATAGCTGAGGGATATGCACTCAAAAAAATTATAGATATGATGCAAAAAGAGGGTGTCGATGATGCTTTAATAAATTTTGGTGGAAATATCACCAGTATCTCCAAAAATCATAAATGGAAGACTTATATTAATGAGCCCTTGAAAGAAATTAAGCCATTTAGAGAAATCAATTTAAATAATCAATCTATTTCAACTTCATCTCTTTATGGAAAATTTATTAATTATAAAAGTGATAAACTATCTCATATTATCAATCCGAAAACAAAAAAATTAAAGAAGTATCAAAATCTATCTGTTTCTATAATTTCTAACAACCCAGTATATTCCGATGCACTATCTACTGCCATTATATCAATGAGTGTTGATGAAATGCTAGGATTTATTAGCAAAAACAAAATTAAAGCAGTCATTTTGAAAAAAATTGGTAACAATAAAACAGAAATAATTTATAAAACCAAAGGTCTGTAAATCGGGGTGAGAGGGCTCGAACCTCCGACCCCCTGTTCCCAAAACAGGTGCGCTACCAGCTGCGCTACACCCCGATTAAAGAATCAATTATACATTTATAACAAAAAACGACAACATTTAAAGCTTAGATTGAAAAAACTCTTCATTAAACTTAAAAATTTTAGAATATTCCTTGTTTAAAGATATCAAGTCTATGTGCTTACCTGTTTCTATTAACCTTCCATTATGTAGAATAAGTATTTTATCTTCATCTCTGATTAGGTTGAGTCTGTGTGCAATTAATATTGAGGTTTTAGATTTGATATTTTCTAAATAATCCTTGATATCCTTTTCCAAATCTAAATCAAGATTTGATGTTGCCTCATCAAGTATTATTACATGAAATGGTTTTTCAAGTATTCTTTTGACATTGCTTACCTGTTTTTCACCTACTGATTTGATTGATGTAATACTATTAATATTCTCATCGTCTAAAACTATATTAAACAATGGTGTATCTTGCATTATCACAGAAAAATTTTTTCTAATTGAATGGAAATTATAATTTTTCAAAGGTATATCATCGATTAATATCTCGCCTTTTTGGGGTTGATAAAAACCCAAAAGTAAATTTATTATTGTTGTCTTTCCTGAACCTGTTGATCCAAGCAATAATACAGAATCCCCTTTTTTAATTTCCAGATTAAAATCTTTTAAAACCCAATTATCATCCTTATATGAAAACCAAACATTATTGAATTTTATGGATTTAAAATCACTCGGAAAAATTCTTTCGCCATATTCTTCTCTATTTACTTGAACTATTTCATATAAATTTTCACTAGCAGCTAAAGCAGATTGCAAGATATTATATTTATCAGCCAAGTCAAGAATTGGTCTAAAAATCATTCGTAAGAAGAATAATATTGCAAGTAATTCTCCAACTGACAAATTACCAGATATTATCTCCCTGCCCCCAAACCAAATAATAGCAGCTGTAGAAAAAACTGACATAAACTCTATAAATGGGCGAAAAATTGCAAATGTATACATCTGTTCCATATTTGCTTCAAAATTTTCGTTACTTAATTTTTCAAATCTTGTGAAATTTTGATCGGATTTATTATAAATTTTGAGAAGGTTAATTCCTCTAATTGATTCATTTATAAAAGAATTCAATTTTGCTATTGTTAATCGTAATTTTGTATAAACCCTTCTTAATCTTTTTCTATACAGAAAAGCGAAGCATATAATACTAATAGTTATACAAATCATCAAAAAAGTAAGGCTAGAATTGTAATTAAACATCACGTAAACAATCCCAAATATAACTAATATATCTTTAAGAAACTGAACCAGCACATTAGTATAAAATTCATTGAGTGCATTTACGTCATTCGTTACTCGTGTGGTTATTCTTCCAACACTTTGCTTATCAAAAAAGTTTTGTGGGAGCGATAATACATGATCAAATACACTGTCTCTTATATTACGCATTATTTTTTGTCCGGTAATGTTTAATATATAGCTAAATACTGAACTAAAAATAAAGACACCGAATATTAATAAAAGAACATAATAGGAATGGCTTTTAATACTATCTAAAGAAGATTTTGATTCAACGATGCTATCAATGACTTCTTTTATATTTATTGGTATTAACAACTCAAAAGATGCAACTATTAACATAGCAAAAAAAGCTAAAATAATCCATAGTCTAAATGGCTTAGCAAAGCTAATTAGCCAAAATAAAATATTTTTATCTTTTGGACTTTTATACATTTGAACTACCTGGCAATATTTTTTGTATATTCAGGAGTTCTCTGAATAATCCCTTATTTTCATTAAGTTCTTTAGAATTCCCAGATTCAACAATTTTCCCAGAATCTAGAACTAGAATATTATCCATAGAATATATCGTGGAAATTCTTGAGGATATGATTATTAAAAATTTTTCTTTAAATTCTTTTTTTAAATTTTTAAGTATTTGTAATTCTGTATCTACATCTAGAGAGGATAATGTATCATCAATAATTAAAACCTCTGGTTCTTGATATAGCGCCCTTGCTATTGAAAGCCTTTGTCTTTGACCACCTGATAAACTTACGCCCCTTTCACCCACTAGCTCATCTAAGCCTTTATTTAAATTTTTTAAATCCTTAATAAATCCACTAATTTCAAGACATTTCAAAACCTTATTATCATTATTTTCTTTTGTAAAGAAAGTAACATTATCTTTTATGGTTCCTGTAAATATTACTGGATTTTGGGGAACAAATAGTACTTTCTCTCTTATTGAATCTTTATTGATATTATTAATCTCTAAGTCATTAAAATAGATATTTTTTGAATACATATTTTTTAAAATTAAATTTGCTATTGAAGTCTTTCCAGACCCAGTCTTACCTGTAATACCTAATGACGAACCACGAGAGATATTAAAATTTAAATTTTCAAGAATTTTTTTATTTTTCACTAGATAATCGACTTTATTAAAGGATATTGTTTGAATTAAATCGATTTCATTTAAATCTGATTCATCAATCTCAGAATTTTGTAAAATTATTGAATTTACTCTTGTTAAACATGCGTTTCCTCTCTTTAACCAATCAACTGCTAAGCCCATTGCAACAACTGGCCAACCCAGCATTGTTAGATAAACCATTAGAGATGAGAATTCTCCAATTGATATTTCATTTTGATATACCATCTTGCTGCCAATAAAAATAAAAATAAAAATTGAAACACCTGTAAAAAAAGTTATTAACGGTTGATAGCCAGCCCAAATTTTAACTAAGCTTAAATTAACCCTCTCATATTCTCTACTTTTTGTTTTAAAATTATTTAATTGATCTTTTTGAACATTTAAAGATTTAATTACGCGAATAGAATATATAATTTTTCTTGCTTCTTCTGTTAACTTTGAAAAAGAAGCTTGAACATTTATAAATAATGTTTCAATCAAATCGCCATATTTTAATATTAAAACTCCCATTATTATGAAAGGTATTGAGGCATATAATGTAAATATTGGAGAAATAAAAAACATCGAAATAAATATAAAAGTCAACAAAACAATGCCATCATATGCAACAACAATTCCAAAGCCACAGGCCATTTTAATAGTCTCAATGTCATTAACACCTCGTGCCATGAAATCTCCTACTGTATTTTTCTCATATGATTCTTTAGGTAATTTTTGAATTTTACTAAAATAGTTATCCCTTAAAGTTTTTTCTATTCTTCTAGATGTTCCTAAGAGAAAGTACCTCCAAACGAATCTAAAAATTGCCATTATAAATCCGCATATAATTAGATAAAATGCACTGCTGTTAATAACATCAATAATTTGCACCGATTCATCAGATGAATATATAGCATCAATAACATTTCCAACTAAAATAGGTACAATTAGTTGCATCATATCTACCATTGTTAATCCGATGATTCCATAAAATATATTTTTTTTATGATTTTTTAATAAAGAATATAAATTTTGCCTTTTCATTTTTACCTAATTAACATATAAGTCTATTTTTCATTATAAATGAAATAATTGACAAAAAAGAAAATAAGGGTTTAACTAGGAAAGAACAAAAATACTGTATAAGGGTTTAACAAAAAAATGAATTTAGGTATAGCTTTACCAATTATTGCAAATATTGATATAGATAATCAGCTCAAAATTGCAATAAAGGCTGAACAGCTTGGCTTTAAATCAGTTTGGGCAAGTGATCATATAATAATTCCACAAGAATGGAAAGGTAGATTTTCTGATATTTTTCCTGATCCATTTATAATGCTTACCGCTATATCTCAAAATACATCAAAAATTACTCTTGGTACAAGTGCTATTATATTGCCTTATAGGAACCCTATAATTGTAGCCAAAATGCTTTCCACCTTAGATAATTTATGTAATGGTAGGTTGATCTGTACAGTAGCTCCCGGGTGGATGAAAGAAGAATTTGATATTTTGGGTGTTCCTTATGAGGGAAGAATTCCTAAAACTGAGGAATTTATCAAAATTCTTAAAAATTTATGGAGTGAGAATCCAGATCCTTTTGAAGGAGAATTTTATTCATTCAAGAATGTTTCATTTCAACCAAAACCTATGCAAGATAAATTGCAAATATGGATGGGTGGAAATGCTGATGGAGCCATTCAAAGAGCAGTGGATTATGCTGATGGTTGGCAGCCAATATGGTTTAGTCCCGAAGAATTAAAAAACAAAATACTTTTTTTAGAAAAGTATGCCGACGAAAAGAAAGTAAATATTAACAAGGAAATTTATAATATATCTTTGAGAAACAGAATACTAATTACAGGTGACAAAGATAACGGTAATAACCCTGATACTGCCTTAATTGGACAAAAAAATGAAGTATTTGATAAAATACTTGCATATAAAGACTTGAGAATAAAAGAAGTTGTTTTAGATTTTATATCACCTAATATTGATGAAATTTTAGAAACAATGGAAATTGTAGGAAACGAACTTATTCCAGAGCTTTAATTTTCTAATCTTTTTATTAAGCCACTCCAATACTTATGCCAATATGAGTCCTCTATTTGTGTTTTTAACTCTTTTTTAGCGTATGTAATTGCATCATCTTTACTTTCAGTATAAAGTTCCAACTGTTTAGCAGCTGAATCGAGCTCGTCTTCAGAAATTTCTATGGAATCTAAAACATCACTAACAAATTTACCCATTTGAATTAACGAATCATTTAGCTGAGTTTTATTTTTATCTATCTCATCTGATAAAGGTCCAACGTCTTTTCCTAATAAATCTTTAGCTTGGGAAACTCTTGTCAAATAGTCCTCTACAGATTTAACATTTCTGATAGCATTTTGTAATTCTTTTACTAAACTTGTCAATTGTCTAGAATCAGACATATTATTTTGGATATCTTTACTTTTAGTTAAATCTCCCATTTCACACCTCTATTAAATAATTAATTATTAGTTTCAAAGATAATTATACCTGGCTTATTTTTTATATATTCTAAAAAATCTTCATCAACAACTTTCATATATTTGCTATTACTAGATGCATGCCTAAATATAGCTTTCCCTTCTTTATTCCACAAAAGGAACCCTACATGTGATACATCAAGCCCTATCCTATCTGATACAATTCCAACTATATAATGATTTTCAGAACCTCTTAAATCCGAAATAATTTTTGTGGCTTTTTTAATAGATAAATAATTAATGTATTTTTCTTTAAGAGGAATTCCATCTAAATATTTTTCTGTTTCGTTTTTTTTATTTAATGTTTTTTTCTCTTTTAAATCTGCTCCTTCAACTTTACTAACCCCTAAAAAATTGATCCAGTCAGTAAAAAAGTGATTTCTACTATAAAAGTCTACTTCACCTTTATAATACCTATACTCTCTAACTTTATTTTTGAATTCATGATAATTATTTGAATTTGCTAATGCATGCACATATTCTACATAAGTAAAACAGTCAAGCTTATTCAGATCAATTACAAAAACTTCATCTTTTTTTTCTGAACCAATTAAAACATTACTTACATATGGGATTCCAACTAGTGCCTTTGAATATTTACTATATTTTTCAGAATACGGTTCAAAATTATATGATTTAATCAAATTCTCAATTTCATTAACATCAAACTTTGTTAAATTTGGTTTCTCGGTAGAATTTATCTCTGTCGATAATACTGTAGAAAAAAAAATAAAAATTAAAAAAATGACATTAAATGATAAATGATTTTCTTTTATAAATTTCATCAATAGCTTTATTAACCCCATAATTTGAAAGTTCTTTACTATCAGAAAATTGTACAGCAAGGTTTAGCATCGTGTCTATATCGGCACCATTAAAATCTTTCAATTTATTTAAGCAATTCTTATCGTAATTATAAATAATTTCTTTATCTTTTATCTTTATTTGAAGAATCTCACTGACTTCATTTTTATCAGGCAAAGGAGTTTCTAATAATAAATCAAACCTTCCGGATCTCAATAAAGATTTATCAATTTTTTCTATTTTATTTGTTGCGGCAAGAATTACCACATTATTTAATTCTGAGAAACCATCCAACTCTAATAAAATTTGACTTAAGATTCTGCTTGTTACTGAATCAGACGACTTTTCTAAACTCGAAGAGCAAATAGAGTCAATCTCATCAAAAAAAAGAATTGAAGGCGAGACCTGTCTTGCTTTATTAAAAAAATTTTTAATCAATTGTTCTGATTCCCCTAAGTATTTAGATAAAAGCTCAGGACCTTTTATGGATATAAAGTTCATACCACTATTATTCGCCAATGCTTTTGCGATCATAGTCTTACCTGAACCAGGAGGTCCATAAAGCATAATACCCTTAGGTAGAACTGAGTCAGATGAAACTTTTAGGGGATCAATTATAACTTTTTCAAGGATTTTCTTAGTTTCTTTTAAACCACCAATCTCTTCCCATTTTACTTTAGGTGTTTCGACAAATATTTCCCTTATTGCAGAGGGTTGAATAGTTGATAATGCAGATAAAAAATTATCTTGATTTATTTTAATCTGGTCAACTTCATCATAACTGATATCGGTCGCTCCCAGCAGTTTTTGAACTGAGTTTAGCGCTGCATCTTTACAAACCATTTCAATATCAGCTCCGACAAAACCTGAGGATAAAGATGATAATAAATCAAAATCAATACCGTCCTCTAGAGGCATTCCTCTAGAATGAATACTAAAAATTTCTTTTCTTCCTTCAAAATTTGGTGGATCTAAAAAAATCTCTTTATCAAACCTACCAGGTCTTCTTAAAGCAGAATCAATAGAATTTGGTAAGTTAGTAGCTGCTAAAACTATAATTTTACCTCTATCTTTTAGCCCATCCATCAAAGCGAGCAGCTGTCCAACAATTCTTTTTTCTACCTCACCATGAACTCTATCCCGTTTAGGTGCAATTGCATCTATCTCATCGATAAACAAAATTGAAGGTTGATTATCAGCAGCAGATTGAAAAATTTCTCTTAGTAGTGCTTCACTTTCACCATAGAATTTGCGAACAATTTCTGGTCCATTAACTATTTTAAAATTCACACCGCATTCATTAGCAATTGCCCTTGCTAGTAGTGTTTTACCTGTCCCAGGGGGCCCGGCTAATAGAATTCCTCTAGGAGCATCAATTCCAAGTCTATAAAATATCTCAGGATGCTTGAGAGGTAATTCAACTAAATCTTTAATTTTTTTTAATTGTTCACCCAGACCACCAATATCATCATAAGAAGTTATGTTTTCTTTGTTTTGTGAATCTACTCTTTTAATTTCAACTTTAGTTTTAGAATTTATAATTGAAGAACCAGAGGGTGCAAGAGCCATTACTTTAAAAGATTCAACTTTCCCTCCAGGCATGGTCGCACTAATGGAATCCCCAGATGTTACAACTTGTCCGTCTATTTTGTTTAATAAAATTTTAGAATCATCGTTGAATAATAGAGATTGTGAATTTGTAGGAGATAATACAATTTTTTTTGTTTTTTCTACATTAATTTTTTTTATAGTAACAAAATCATTTAAACTCATATTTATATTTTGACGAGTAGTCCCATCAACTTTAATATAGTTATTTTTTGTATCTGGAGAGGGCATTAAACGAATAGCTGATTTTCTTTTTCCAAAAATTTCCACAACATCAAGTGGCTCTATTCCAAGTTCTTGCATTAATGCAGTCGGAATTCTTGCAAAACCTTTGCCTGAATCCTTTACACCTAAATCTTCTAGCTTTAATTTAATAGACATATTTCTTAATAGATTACCGATGGGTTATAATAGTTCAAGCAATAGTAAATTTAAAAAATAAATTTTTGGATGATATTTAACTTATAATGATCAATATAATTAAAGAAGATTTAAAGACAGCAATGAGAAATAAAGACAAAGTAAAAATTAATACTCTAAGGGGTCTTATTTCTATTTTTAATAATTCTGATTCAAAAAATGATGAATCTTTGATAACAAAAATTCTTAAAAAAGAAGCCAAAAAAAGGAAAGAAGCCATAAGTCTTTACAAGGAAAGCAATAGAAAAGATTTAATGGAGAATGAATTAGAAGAATTAAAAATTTTAGAATCCTATATGCCAGAGCAAATTCCAGATGAAGAATTGGAAGATAAAATAAATAAATTAAGTATAGAATTATTTAGTGATTCCAAACCAGAACTTGGTATATTAATAAAAAATTCTATTGAAAAATTCAGTGAATCTTCTGATAATGGAACAATCAGTAGAATATGTAAAAAAGTAATAGGAGCTAAATAAATAATGGATTGGAATTTAAATGACTTATATAAAAATATAAATTCAAAGAAAATTTCTGATGATTTTACAAAACTTGAAAAACTTTCAATTAAATTTAATAAATCTTATAAAAATAAAATAAAAAATAAATCAAACCCAAAGACCGTACATAAAGCCATAATAGAACTTGAGAAAATATATGAGGGTCTAGGTAAATTATCATCTTATGCTTCATTAAATTTTGCTGCCAATACAAACAATGAAAAGATATCCCAGTTTTATCAGTCAACTAGTGAAAAAGTCTCACAAATTAGAAAGAATCTCATCTTTTTCTTTATTGATTGGAATAATATTGATTCTAAAAATGCTAAGAGAATTTATGATACAAAAATTTTATTGAAATATAAAAATCTTCTTGAATCAGAAAGAAAATATAAACCATATATTTTATCCGAATCTGAGGAAAAAATTTTAGATCAAAAAGCATTAACCTCGTCACGAGCCTTTAATAGACTTTTTGATGAAACTTTAAATAATATTATCTTCGATGTAAAAATAAAAGGAAAGAATAAAAAACTATCTGAGACGCAAACATTATCTTTATTATATGATAAGGATAGAAAAGTAAGAACTGAAGCCGCTAAAGGATTGACTAAAGGTCTGAATTCTGAGAAAAAATTAATTACTTTCATTTTTAATCAAATCCTAAGTGATTGCAAAATCATTAATGATCTTAGAGGTTATAAGAATCCAATGGACTCTAGAAATTTATCAAATGAAATAAACATAAAAACTGTAAATGCTCTTATTACTGCATGTGATAAAAACAATTCTCTAGTTCATAGATATTATAAATTAAAGTCCAAAATCCTAAAAATTAAGAACTTCATGGATTATGATAGATATGCACCCCTAGGTGAATCACAAAAAAAGTATACTTTCAAAGATGCAAAGAAAATCGTGCTTGATTCTTTTAGTACTTTTTCGCCAGAAATGTCAAAAGTTGCATCCTTATTTTTTGATAAAAAATGGATTGATTACAATATTAGAGATGGAAAACGTGCAGGAGCATTTAGCCATTCTTGTGTGCCCTCAGTTCATCCTTATATTTTAATGAATTTTACTGGCAAGATTAGAGATGTAACAACACTAGCTCATGAACTAGGTCATGGAATTCATCAATATCTCTCTAGAAAAAATGGATATTTTCAACAAAATACTCCACTAACAACCGCAGAAACTGCCAGCGTTTTTGCAGAAATGTTGGTTTTTAATAAGTTATTATCGGAATTAGATTCTCCCAAACAAAAATTATACTTAATTTGCTCGAAGCTCGAGGATATTTTTGCAACGGTTTTTAGGCAGATAGTAATGACAAATTTTGAAATATCTATACATAATAGAAGAAAACTTGGTGGTGAGCTTGCATCTGAAGAATTTGATAAATTCTGGGTTAATGCAAATAAAAAAATGTTCGGTAAATCAATTAAAATATCAGAATATTATAAGAATTGGTGGATGTATATTCCACATTTTATTCATTCTCCCTTTTATTGTTATTCATATTCTTTTGGGGAATTGTTAGTTCATGGTCTTTTTGCCAAATATAATAAAGAGGGTAAAAGTTTTGTTAATAAATATATGAACTTACTTTCCTCCGGTTCAACTGAAATTCCAGAAAAATTAGTAAAGAAAGTTGGAATAGATCTAAATGATAGTAAGTTTTGGGAAAGCAGCATGTATTTAATGAAAGAACTTGTCATTAAAGCAGAAAAGCTATATAAGCAAATCAACTAATGATTAAAATTTCTAACGGTACAAAAAAGGGATTTAAACTTAAAGTTCCATCAAATGGCCATGTTCGTCCTAAAACATCAAAAGTAAGAAAAATGATCTTTGATATAATTCAAGATGTGAATAATTATCATATTTTAGACCTGTTTGCCGGATGTGGTTCTTTAGGAATAGAAAGCTTGAGTATGGGGGCTAAGTTTGTTACTTTTGTGGATAATAGTAATATATCAACTAAGTGTATTAAAGACAATCTTATTAAATGCTCTTTTGAAAATAAGTCTGAAGTCATAAATAAAAGTTTTTCAGAAACAACTCGCCAATTAATTAAAAGAAATTATAAATATGATTTAATTTTTATCGATCCTCCATATGATTATTTTGATGAAAAAAGCTTAAATGGTATCATTAGGACTGCCTTAAAGCTTTTAGAAAATCAGGGTATTATAGTATGTGAGCATCCAATGGAAGAAAAAATTAAATTAGATGTTTCAAGTTATAGAGTAAAAAAATATAAAGATAAATATATAACTTTTTGTGAGAAATAATGAAAAGATCTGTAATATATCCTGGTAGTTTTGATCCATTAACTAATGGGCATATAAATATTATAAAACGTGCATCAAAATCTTTTGATAAAGTTGTTGTAGCAGTAGCCATCAACTCCAGTAAATCATCTATCATGAACATTGATCAAAGAGTAAAAGTGATAAAAAAAATATTTAAAAATAATAATAAAATTGTTGTTGATAAATTTGAGGGGTTGTTAGTTAGATATGCAAACCAGAAAAAAATTAAAACTATTCTAAGAGGAATGAGAACAGTCCAAGATTTTGAATACGAGTTACAAATGGCAACATCTAATAACAAACTAGATTCCACTATAGAAACAATTTTTATGGTTGCAGATGCAAATTTTGCTCATATAAGCTCTTCATTAATAAAAGATATAATAAAGCTCGGTGGAAGTGCTAAAGAATTTATCCCTGGAGCTGTAGAATCAGAGCTTAAAAAAATTTTGGATAAAAGGAAATAAGAATGGAACTTTCTAAACTTGCAAAAGAATTGAAGCCATCAGCTACTTTAGCAATAACTGCTAAGGCAAAGGAAATGAAAGCAAATGGAATTGATGTTATAGGATTTGGTGCAGGGGAACCTGACTTTGACACACCTGAAAACATTAAAAACTATGCAAAAAGATTTATCGACAATGGATTTACTAAATATACTGCTGCTGGAGGAATTTTAGAATTAAAAGAATCTATAATTAATAGAATTTCAGATGATTACGGAGTAAATTATGAACCTAAAGAAATATTTGTTGGATCGGGAGCCAAGCATGTTCTATACAACTTGTTTCAAGTTTTAATAGACAAAGGGGATGAGGTAATAATTCCTTCACCTTACTGGGTCTCATACCCTGAACAAGTCAGAATTGCTGGTGGGTCCCCTATTGTACTTAATACCTCACAAGATAATAATTTTAAGTTTTCTCCAAAGCAATTAGAAGATGTTATCACTCCTAAAACTAAAATATTAGTTCTGAACTATCCTTCTAATCCAACCGGATCAACCTTTAAAGAGAGTGAGTTGATCAAAATTTCTGAAATAGTTAAAAAAAATAATTTAATTGTAGTTTCAGATGAAATTTATGACAAAATCTTATATGATGGTATAAAACATACTTCATTTATCCAAATTAGTGATGAAATGAAGAAGCGTACAATTTTAGTTAATGGTGTTTCAAAAACTTATTCAATGACTGGCTGGAGAATTGGTTATGCTGCTGGAAATTCTGATGTAATTTCTGCTATGAGTAATCTTTCAGGACAATCAACCTCAAATCCAACTTCAATTTCTCAAAAAGCCGCACAAGAGGCTTTTTCTGGAGATCAAAAAGAAGTTGTAAAAATGATTAATGAATTTGAATTAAGAAGAAATTATATATGTAATGAATTAAATAAGATCTATGGAATTAAATGCTCCATACCAGATGGTGCATTTTATGTTTTTCCTGATATATCAAGTTTTTTTGGTAAGAAATATAAAGATATCGAAATAAATAATTCAGTAGATTTCACTAACTTTCTCTTAAATGAAGCTAGAGTTGCGGTTGTACCAGGTATTGAATTTGGATCAGACAAAAATATCAGAATATCATATGCAACATCAATCGTAGATATCCGAGAAGGAGTAAAAAGAATTGGTGATGTTATTAATAAATATTGGTAAAATTCAATATTAAGTTTGGAGCCGAAGGGGATCGAACCCTCGACCTCTTGAATGCCATCCAAGCGCTCTCCCAGCTGAGCTACGGCCCCAGATTTTTAAACACAAGTATAATTTGTTAGAATATAAGAATCTATTTAAAATTCAATTATGAGAAAAATTAATTTAGGACTTATTGGTTTGGGCACTATTGGCGAAGGTGTTTATAAACTATTAAAATCACAAAGAAACAGAATAAAAAAAATATATAATATTGATATTTATTTGGTCAAATCATGTGATATATCTCAAAGTTTAGGAAAAAAACTTAAGATTCAAAAAAAATTTTTTACTAATAATTACTCTGATTTAATAAATGATCCCAATATTGATACTATTGTTGAATTGATAGGTGGTACTACTATTGCAAATAAAATTGCTATTGATTGTCTTAATTCAGGAAAAAACTTTATAACTGCAAATAAAGCTCTGATCGCAAAAAATGGTACCTACCTTCATAAGCTAGCAGAAAAGAAAAATGCGCATTTACTTTATGAAGCTAGTGTTGGTGGTGGAATTCCAATCCTTAATTCAATTGAAAACTCAATAAATATTAATAATATTAAATCTTTTTATGGAATTATGAATGGTACTTGCAATTATATTTTATCATTAATGTCCAATGGAATTGATTTTGATGAGGCACTAAAAAATGCACAAAATTTGGGATTTGCTGAATCAGATCCAACATTAGATATTAATGGTACAGATACTGCACATAAAGTAGCAATATTATCTAGAAATTGCTTTGGCTTCGATGCAAAAATAGAGAAGTTTCATATTTCCGGAATTGAGGATATATCAAAAATTGATATTGAAACCGCTAACCAACTTGGATATAAAATTAAATTAATCGGCGTAGGAAAAATCAAAGGAGACAAGGTTGATCTTAGAGTGCATTTAGCTTTATTAAGAAATAGTAACCCTCTTACAAATGTTAATGAAGAATTTAATGCTATATTAATTGATTCTAAAAATCTTGGTCCAGTTATGAAATACGGGTATGGTGCAGGAATGATGCCGACAGCGAGTGCTATATTAAGTGATATAATAAAAACCTCGTTATATTCTAAATCCTCAAGGCAATCATTAAAAAAATATAGCTCTTTCAATATTGATAATTTAAAAAGTAAATTTTATTTAAGATTAAATGTTAAAAATAAACCGGGTAACCTTGCAAAAATTACTACTCTATTTGCAAAATATTCAATAAATATTGAGAAAATTCTACAAGATACCAAAAATAAAAAAATAAAAAATGTACCTGTAATAATAACTACAAAAAATACGAGCTATAAAATAATAAATAAGGTAATAAACCAATTGGATAAATTATCTATAATTTCCAAAAATCCATTACTCATACCATTTGAGGATTAAAATTGAATAATAATAATATGTTTGAGAATTTGGCATTAGAGAATATTCTTGAAGGACTATTATTATGTGATAAAAATTTAAATTTAAAATATATTAATCAGGAAGCGCAAAGTCTAATTGGATATTCTGAAAAACAGATAAAAAAAATGGAATTTAAAAATGTCTTTGGTCAGAAAATTTTTGATGAGATTATTTTATGTATAAAAAACCAGTCTCCAAAAATATTGAGAGATATCTTTCTCGAAGACAAATTTTCAAATGAAATTAATGTTCATATATTTATTAATCCTACTGTATTTGTGAGCGATAAAAAAACAGAGTTTGAATTTGTTCTAATTCAATTATTCAATTTAGAGGGAAGGAATGTTCTTTATAAACAAAATAAATTTGACGATGAAGAGAAAATTATGAGTCAACTTTTTCATGGATTAGCTCATGAAATAAAGAATCCTTTAGCGGGTATAAAAGGCGCAGCTCAAATAATTAATAGTACTAATGTTAAAAAAGATGAAATTATTGAATGTTCTAAAATTATCGAAAGCGAATCAGAAAGGTTATCCAAGCTTGTAAATACATTCAAATATTTACAACCAAGTAATAAAGATAGTTTTGAAATTGTTAATATTGGGGAAGCTATAAAAGATTCAATCAAAATTTGTGAACTTGATAATAAAAATAAAAGTATATCATTAACTTTTGAAACCTTTACTGAATCATTAAATATTAAAGCTAATAAAGAATTATTAAAAATTGTATTCATAAATTTAATAAAAAATGCTTATGATTCAATCCCTAATGAAGGCAATATAACAGTGAGAACAAAAATAAATAAAAAATATAAGTTGAACAAGAAAAATTTTATAATAATTCAAATTATAGATAATGGTAAAGGTATTAGTGAAACAGATATTAAAAAACTATTTAAACCCTTTTTTACTACCAAAAAGAGTGGTCAGGGAATCGGGTTGTTTATAAGTCAAAAAATCATAAATAAATTTGATGGATACATTGAAGCTGTATGTATAAATAAAGAAACTATTTTTACCGTTTATTTACCAGAAAATTAAATTTTAAGTATAATTTTAAACTATGAATAAAAATATTTTAATAGTTGATGATGAACCAAGCATTATTAAAGTCCTAGACTTGTTTCTAAAGAAAGAGGGATTTAATATTGATAGTGCCGCTTCAATTTCTGAGACATATAAAAAGCTTAAGAAAAAAGAATATTCTATGATTTTTTTGGATATTAATTTACCTGATGGAAAATCTTTAGATTATTTTGATAAAATTAAATCAATTTCTAACAACTCTTCAATAATTGTTATGACTGCACAAGACAATATGGATAATGCAATTAATTCTATGAAGCTGGGCGCATATGATTATTTAGACAAGCCCATAAATCTAAATAGTGATTTACTACTTTTAGCAGAAAGAGCAATGAAAAATTATTTAAAAAATTTACAAATTCGAAATTTGGAAAATGATATCAATAATATAAAAAAAGATAATTTTGATGTTGTAGGCAAATCGTCATCTATTCAAAAAATCTTCAAGGATATAGGAAAAATTTCTAACAGTGATCATACTGTACTAATTAGAGGCGAGTCTGGGACGGGGAAGGAAATGATTGGTAGAGCAATCCATACAAATAGCCTCAATAACAAAGGTCCTTACATTCAAGTAAATGTTACTGCCATTCCAGGCGATTTACTAGAAAGTGAATTGTTTGGATATGAGAAAGGTGCATTTACAGGGGCGGAAAAAAAGAAGTCAGGAAGATTCGAAGAAGCTGATAACGGAACAATACTACTTGACGAAATTGGCGATATGTCAATTGATTTACAGAGTAAACTTCTTAGGGTTATTGAAGAAAAAAAATTTTATAAGCTTGGATCACAAAAACCAACCAGTTTTAATTGTAGAATAATCGCCTCTACAAACAAAAATCTTGAAGAATTAATAAATGAAAAAAAATTTAGAGATGACTTATTTTATAGACTTAATACAATATCGATTGATATTCCGCCACTTAGAGATAGAAAAGAGGATATTCCACATTTAATTTCATATTTCCTTGAAAAATATCCTGATCACAATAATGGAATTAAAACTGTTGACAATGAAATAATCGAAATTTTTATGAAATATGATTGGCCAGGGAATGTTAGAGAATTAGAAAATACAATTAAAAAATTAATAATTATGTCTAACAATTCTCATTTAACTGCGGATGATATTGATGATCATTTTCCAAAAATATATGAAGTTTCATCAGATAATTTTGCAAATTTAAATTATAATTTACTAATTGACACAATTTTAACTAAAGATGAATCTGATGAAAATAAGTATCAAAATATATTAAAGAAAGTTAAAACTACAATCATAGAAAGTACATTGATCAAATTTAAAGGGGACAAGAAAAAAACAACTGATGAATTAGGAATAAATAATAAAGATTTTGATAAACTATTAAAAGACTTAAAAATTTCTCAAAATTTATTTAAATCTGACTGAATTTTATTAAAACTTTTTTAGCTGCATTATTTTGTGCTTCTTTTTTCGTTTTTCCGACTCCAAAAGATAATTTTATTTTTCTATCATGAAGAGATACCTTGTATTTTCTACTATGAGCAGGGCCGGTTATAGAATTTGTTTTATAAATTGGGACATAACCGTAATTCTTTTGAAAAAATACTTGTATTTGTGATTTATAATCAAAGTATTTAAATTTATTAAAATCAATATTTAGTAAAGTTTTTTTAATAAACTTTTCGGATTGTAAAATTCCAGAATCAATAAAAATACCTCCAATTATTGCTTCATACATACATGATAAAGTCGAATCTTTTCTTTTACCATTAGTTTTAATTTCACCTTTACCTAATAATAAATAGTTATGAAATTTATATTTTTTCGCACAATCGGCTAGGGATTTTTTACTTACTAATTGATTTTTCATAATAGACAATTTACCTTCAGAATAATTTGAAAACTTTAAAAATAAATATTTTGATACAATGACACTTAATACCGAATCCCCCAAGAACTCTAAACGCTCATTATTTGGTACCCTAAATTCATTTGAAAAGGATTTATGAGTTAAACACTGCTTTAAAAGCACTTTATCTTTAAATTTATACCCAATAATACTCTCAAATTTCATATAAAAAACTTATCATAAATTACATTTTTAATAAATTAAAAAAAGTTGTAAATAAACCTTATTGATGTAAATTTAATAAAGGGCTTTTTCCCGTAGGTTAATAGCATGTCGAATCCATTTGAAACTTTAAAGTCCGAACTCGATGAATTAGTAGTAGGCCATAATGAAGTAAAGACTGCATTATTGCTTGGTATAGTGGCAAGAGAGCATATATATATACAAGGTCCTCCTGGAACAGCTAAAACAATGCTTTCAGAAATTGTTTCTAAATCTGCTGAACTAAACTTTTTCTTTTATCAAATGCATAGGGATACAAGATTGTCCGAATTAGTTGGAGATCTGGTAATTTCACGTGAAGATACTAATGATGGAGAAATTATTAAACAGAACATTATCAAAGGTGGTATTCTTACTTCAGATATTTGTTTACTTGATGATATTTCGAGAGCTCCTGGTGAGTCTTTAAATGTTCTTCTAAGAATTTTAAATGAAAGAAAATATGGTGATGAGAATATTCCACTATTGACTGCCATTGCAACCAGTAACCCTACAGCTGATGAATACTATAACGAACCACTTGATCCCGCTAACTTAGACAGATTTGTTATCCAAGTTAATTCAAAAGGTATTTCTTATTCTAAGCAATGGGATGATGTAAAAAAAATTATCAGCTTATATTCTACAAAATCTGGGTCTAATGAATTTGTAGCGAAAGTTGGAAAAAAAGCTCTTGATGATAGTTTCAAAAAACAAGAAAAAGTTGTGATCCCAGTCGAAGTTCAAGAAGGTTTAGCTTCCTTTATTAACTGGCTAGTTGAAGATCAAAGATTAAACGAGACTAATTCTGTTATTTCTGATAGAACATTTTTAGTAAAATCATTAAAGCTTATTAAAGCAAATGCGGTAATTAATAATAGAGATGAATCAGACTTGTCTGATCTAAAAGTTCTCAGATTTCTTCTTCCTTTTAGAGTCCCCGAAGACATACTAGAAGCAGCTGAACAAAAACTAGAGTCCTTTGAGAACCAAAAAAAAAAGACCAAGAAATAGAGAATAAACAGAAGAAAGAAGGTGGAGAATATGAGAAGGACTCCCCTAATAAACAAGCCGGAGATAATCAAGATAAAGATTCCGATTTAACGGAAGAACAAATGAGTGATGCTGAGAATTCTTTTATGCAGGCGCTTGATGAACTACAAGATAATTTGACGAGTGAAGATAATTCTAGACCATTAGACTCCGATGAGAAAATTCCTACTAATCCATCTAATAAAAGTGAAGATGATGGAGAAGGAGATATGAACAACACACCACTTTCCGAAAAAGTTTATGCTACAAAATCTAAACGATCTGGAGATACTGATGCAAATAAAGTAGGCACTGAGGAGAATCAAGAAATCGCACAAAATGTCCAAATTGTTATGAAAGTTTTAGAGGGCAATATACAAAGAAGTATAGCAAAAAGAGGAAATTATCCTGGGGGGCTACCAAGAAGATATAAAAGAATGAATTCATTTTATGAAATTGATGATGTTGATCCTATTGATGCAGCAATATGGTCCAAAAATTTATCACCTCAATTACCAAGAGTTCATCAACGTGAGAAAGAAATGATGGGAGGAGAGATTGCAATACTTAGAGATATAAGCACGTCAATGATGGGAGTATATAGTGAGTGGTCATCCTCAGTTGTTAAAGCTGTTATTGAATTAGCCAGAACGAAAAGAATGAGGGTTGGATATATCGAATTTAATCATAAATCATATAAAACAATAGTTGAAGAAAAATTTTTCACTAAGGAGTATGAGACAATTCTTGAACAAGCATCAAAAACCGAATGTTCCGGTAATACAAATTATGAAGAGTCTTTAAAGGATGCAATATCAGATTTCAAAGGTAGAGGGTTGAGAAATAAACATATATTATTTATCACTGACGGCATACCCACCTCTGGTGATACAGAAGTAAAACGTGAAAGAGAAAGAGCAAAAAAATTAGGAATATGTATACATTCAATTTTTATAGGGTCTAAAAATTTTCCATTTATATTAAATACTATATCAAAAGAAACTTATGGATCTCAATTTGTAGCATATAGAGCAAAGACGGGTAATATAAAAATTGAAAAAAAGGAAAATAGCTTACAATTTAAAAAACAGGTCCCTACCGAAGACCCAGACAGTGAAAATCTTTTAGATTTTATATAGTCTTTTCAATAATTAAATTATCCCTATGAATGATTTCATCTGAATATTTATACCCAAGAATACTCTCAATTTGTGAAGATTTTTTACCGATTATTTTATTTAACTCAGTAGAACTATATGAGATCAACCCTTTTGCAATATTTTCGGAATTTGAATCATTTATTATTACAACCTGCTGTCCTTTTTCAAAAGTGCCTTGAACCTTTTTAATACCAGAAGGTAATAAGCTTTTTCCTTTATGAATAATTGCACTAGCGGCACCATCATCGATAAAAATCTTTCCTGATGTTTTTAGACCTATACCAATCCACTTTTTTCTATTCTTCACAAATTTATCTGACGGAACAATCATTGTCCCTATATCTTTATAAGAAAAAATATTATTTATAATATTTTTTTTCATACCATTTGCAATAATTGTTGGTATGCCAAATTTTGAAACATTTAATGCGGCATAAATCTTTGAAGTCATTCCACCTGCAGAAATATTATCATCTGTATCAGATAAAATTTTACTATCAAACTCTTTTTCGGAAATTAAATTAATTAATTTTGCATTTTTATTTTTCTTTGGATTACCATTATAAAGTCCATCAATGTCAGTCAATAAAATAAGAAATTCGGCATCAACCATCGAAGCTACTTTGGAGGCAAGAATATCATTATCGCCAAACATTATTTCATCAATTGAAACTGTATCATTTTCATTAACAATAGGAATAATATTCATCTTTAATAATTCTAAAATAGTTGCCCTTGCATTCAAAAATCTTTTTCTATCTTGAAAAATATCATTTGTCAGAAGTAACTGTGAAACAAGAATATTTTTTTCTTGAAAAAATTCTGAATAAATCGTCATAAGTTTAATTTGGCCGAGCGATGATAAAACCTGCTTTTTAATAATATTAGTATTTTTAACATTAATATTTAAATATTCATTGCCTGCTAAAATTGCCCCAGAAGTAATCAATATTACTTCAATATCCCTTTTTCTTAATTCATGAATTGATATTGTTAGATTTTGGATAATTCTTCTGCTTATTTTATTTCTTCCATTAGATAGAGCTTTTGATCCAATTTTTATAATAACTCTTTTTACTTTATTTAAATAATTCTCTCTAATTTCCTTCATTGTAAATCCTATTGACATAAAAAATATAGAAGTATAATTAATGAATGTCTAGTCTGCGGGAATAGCTCAGTTGGCTAGAGCGTCTGCTTGCCAAGCAGAAGGTCGCGGGTTCGAGCCCCGTTTCCCGCTTTTTTTTAATATATTGGTTTAAATTTATCAGTATTCTCTACTCTTTCTATCCATTTTAAAATATTCTCATATTCATCTAAGAAAATCTCTCCTTCATATGATAATTTTATATAAGGGTACATCGCAATGTCTGCAATTGAATATTCATTAGAAAAAAAATTAGAAGTTTTTAAATAATTATCTATTACTTTTAAAGACTTAATGCCTTCAATTTTTAAATATTGTAATTCATTTAGGTCTTGTTTATCATCTGGATAAAATTTTTTAATGGCTCTAGCTTTCGCTAAAAAGGGGTCGACAGATGTTTTATTATAAATAAGCCATGAATAAATCTTAGCCCTACTTTCTATAGAATTAGAAACTAATTTAGATTTATACTTATCACACAAATATAAAAGAATTGCATTAGATTCATTTAAGATTAAACCACCATCATTAATTACAGGAATTTTCATAGCAGGGTTAATTTCTTTAAAAAAATCTTTTTTATTCTCGCCTTTGAAAACGTCTATTTTAATACTTTCAAAATCCAAAGATAATTGGTTTAATAATAATCTAACCTTATAACAATTTCCTGACAATTCGTGATCATATAGTTTAATTATATTCATTTTTAATTTTTAAAAACTCCGTATAAAATTTTTCACCAAAATACCTTTTAAGCAAAATATCATTAATGAGCTTGTAAGTTAAAAATCCTATAACTAAAGTCATATTGTTATTTTTAATTTGAACCTCGACATTAACATCTAAATCAGACTTATCAATTTTGGTAACTAATGCTTTTAAGTTTATTTCTGGCTCAACTTTATTTAAATATTCAATAGATAATTTTGTTGTCAATCCTACAGTCTTATATTTATTAAACATTGCCCAAAATCCTATTTCATCAATTATGGTAGCTTGAACCCCTCCATGGATAATATTTGGAAATCCTGTATATAGTGTATTAAGTTTAAAATCTGAATAACAGAGTTCCCCATCCTGAATAATATCCAATTTTAAACCAAACTTATTTTGAGAGGAGCATGCAAAGGAATTATAATTAGTGTATTTTTCAAATAAATTTTTTAATTTTTCGCAGATATTAGTCGTCATCTTCTTTCTCATCAACTTTTGCAGCAGCAACAACTTTTATATCTTCTTCTAATTTCATTAGCCTTACTCCTTGAGTTGCTCTACCAATTATTGATATATCAGAAGATTTAAGTCTGTTTGCCTTACCTACAGATGATAACAATATGATATCATCACCATCTTTAACTTGAAAAGCATTTATAATACTTCCGGTTTTTTCAGTAATTTTAAGAGTTGTAACGCCCTTGCCGCCTCTTCCAATTAGTCTATATTTTTCAACTTCTGTTCGCTTCCCAAATCCATTCTCTGTTATAGTTAATATTTGTGATGATAAATCTTTTATAACCTCTGAGCTAACGACATAATCATCGCTTTTTAAACTTATACCTTTTACACCCATACTATTTCTACCAACTGACCTAACATTGTCCTCGTTAAATCTAATTGCTTGACCATTATGCGTTGAAATTAAAATTTGATCATCGCCAGAGCTAGTTCTAACGGAAATTAGCTCATCGTTATTTTTTAAATTTATAGCTATGATTCCATTAGATCTGGGCCTTGAATACTCCTCCAGCTTTGTTTTCTTTATAATTCCACTTTTTGTAGTCATTATTAAAAACTTGTCTTGCTCAAAGTTCTTTAATGAAATATAAGATCGAACTTTTTCATTTTCTGACAATTCTAATATATTTGTTAATGCTCTCCCTCTTGCTGTGAGGCTTGATTCAGGAAGCTCATGAACTTTTCTCCAGAAGCATTTACCTGAACTGGTAAAAAACATCACATAATCATGGGTTGATGCGACAAAAACATGTTCTGCAAAATCATTATTTTTTGATGTAGCACCAGTTCTACCAACGCCTCCTCTCTTTTGACTCTTATATAGCTTCTCAGATGTTCTTTTAATAAAACCTTCGTGTGTAAGCGTGACTGTCATGTCCTCTTCGGTTATTAAATCCTCAATTGAAATTCCGCCAAGATCTCTATCATCTATGTTTGTCCTTCTGCTATCACCGTACAAATCAATTAATTCTTTCAATTCATCAATCATAATTTTATTAATTTCATCATCACTAGATAATATTTTTTCTATTTCTTTGATCCGCGTAATCAAATTTTTTCTTTCTTCAAATATTTTCTCTTGTTCCATTCCAGTAAGCCTTTGAAGTCTTAGATCGAGTATTGCATTGGCTTGAATTACAGAAATTTTTAACTTTTTAATTAAGGATTCCCTAGCATCACTAGGTTCTTTAGAAGATCTAATTATTTTAATTGTTTGATCTAATTTATCTAAAGCAACTTTAAAACCATCCAGTAAATGTAATCTATCTTTTGCTTTGGACAGCTCAAAAAGAAACCTCTTAGTGATTATTTCAAATCTATGGTCTATAAAACACTGGTTTATCTGCTTTAGTCCTAACAGTTGGGGCTTATTTTTATCAATGGCCAAAAGGATAATCCCAAAGGTTGTACTCAATGGAGTCAGTGAAAATAAATTATTTAAAATCACATTAGGATCATCATTTCTTTTTGGATCAATAACAATTCTCATACCATCCCTATTAGATTCATCTCTAATATCCGAAATTCCTTTTATTTTTTCATCCTTAACGAGATCTGCTATTTTTTCAATTAATTTACTTTTATTAACTTGATATGGAATTTCAGTAATAACAATCGCATTTGTTTCTGTTTCAACAAAAGCTTTGCCTCTTAATTTAATTATTCCCCTTCCAGTTGAATAGACTTGTTTTATAATTTCTTTAGAGCCATGGATTATGCCGCCTGTCGGAAAGTCTGGGCCAGGAATAATTTCAATTAATTTTTCAATACTAATTTTTGGATCTTTAATTTGAGCTATTATTGCATTTGCTAATTCCTTAAAGTTATGCGGTGGTATGTTTGTTGACATTCCAACTGCAATTCCTGAGGCACCATTCAGTAAGAGATTAGGAATCTTTGAAGGCAAAACTTTGGGTTCTTTTGAAGACCCATCATAATTTTCAATAAAATCGACTGTATTTTTTTCAATGTCCTCTAATATTTCTGAAGTAAGTTTTGCAAGCTTTACTTCTGTATATCTCATTGCTGCTGCTGGGTCACCATCAATTGAGCCAAAATTACCTTGCCCATCAACTAGAGGGTATCTTAAGGAAAAATCTTGGGCCATTCTAACCAATGCTTCATATAAAGCGCTATCTCCATGAGGATGGAACTTACCCATTACATCACCAACAACTCTGGCTGATTTTTTGTATGATTTATTTGATTCAAGACCTAGATCTTTCATTCCATATAGCAATCTTCTATGGACAGGCTTTAAACCATCTCTTACGTCAGGCAAAGCTCTACCAATTATTACGCTCAATGAATAACTTAAATATGAATCTTTTAGTTCATCATATATCTCTGTAGATTTAATGTTTTTATCAATAGAAATCGTAAAAAAACTCCATGGAATTAATAAGAATATTATACATTTTTATAGGTAAAAATGAAGTCTAAATATCCGAAATTATACCTTTTTTTACTATATTATTTACTAGATTGTCAGGGCTGACATTTTTATAAAGAACTCCATAGATTGACTCAAGTATTGGTGCTTGAAACTTAAATTTTTTTGAAAGTTTTATAAATGCTTTAGAAGTAAAATATCCTTCGGCAATAGAATTTGAAGATTTTAATACGGACTTAATTTTCATACCTTTTCCAATCATAAAACCTAAATTTCTATTTCTACTTTGTATTCCATAACAAGTTAACATTAGATCACCTACACCTGAAAGTCCCAAAAAAGTTGAATCTTTTGCACCCAAAATCTTTGAAAACTGTCTTATTTCAAATAAGCTTCTTGTTATAAATGCAGCTTTTGTACTTTCACTGTTTCCTACTCCATCAATAATTCCTGCGCCAATTGCTATAACATTTTTTAATGCACCTGCAATTTCAACTCCAATAACATCATTAGATCTATAAACTTTTAGATTTGTATTTTCAAATAATGCTGCTGATAGCTCAAGAGACGAACTGCTTTTAGAGGAAAGAGTTACAGCTGTTGGCAATTCACTAACAACATCTTTTGCAAAACTTGGTCCAGAGAGTGTTACATATTTTTTATTATCAATATTAACTGTCTCAGTGAATATTTGATTAATAAATTTTAAGGATTTTATATCAATTCCTTTTGAAGCATTGATAATTATTGATTTTGAATTTATTTGATTTTTTAATTTTAATAATATTGGACGAATATACTGTGTTGGAATTGTAAAGATATAAATGTTGGAGTCCAAAAAATCTTTATTTTTAATATCATTTATAGCTTCAAGATTATTTGATAATTTGTGGCCTGGAAGAAAGAGTTTGTTTTCTCTAAGTTTATTAATAGAATCACAAACAGAAGTTTCCTTTACCCAAATTTTAACTTTTCTTGAATTATGAGCAATTAAATTTGCAAGGGAAGTTCCCCAGCTTCCACCACCAAAAACAGATACATTAGAATTTGATTTCATAAGATATTAATATTATATTTAATTTCTAGGAGTTACAATGTTAAGAAGAGATTATTTAGGTTCTATTTTAGTATGCTCAATATTATTCACACTAGTAGGTCTTGGAGTATATAAAGCTTCTCATGTTGACCTAGGATTATATTTTAAAATTGTAGGATCTATAGTAGGGATAGCATTATTTGTTGGATTTATAACTAATCTTATAGGCAAAGAATAATTATTTTGAAACATTATTATTGATCCAGTCTATCATCTCGGTTGTTGATGTACCAGGACCAAATATTTCTTTTACTCCAAATTCTTTTAGTTTTGGAATATCTTCATCGGGGATAATTCCTCCTCCAAAAATAACTATATCTCCTAAGCCTTTATCGTTTAAGTTTTTAATAATTTCAGGAAATAAAAAATTATGAGCTCCTGACAATAAACTTACTCCAATTGCATCAACATCTTCTTGTAATGCTGCTTCAGCAATCATCTCTGGGGTTTGATGAAGTCCGGTATAAATTACTTCAAATCCCGCATCTCGTAAAGCTCGCGTTATAATTTTTGCCCCTCTATCATGACCATCTAATCCTGCTTTGGCTATTAGAATTCTTATTTTATTAGACATAGTTAAATTTATTTATATCCTATTCATTATAGAAATACAATTTCTTAGTGTAAATTGTTTTTGGGCTAGAATCTACAACAAAGCTAAAATTTAACTTTTCTCCTGGCTGCAGAGGATAATTACTACTATTTAATAATGAAACAGATCTTGTTTCAATAACTTCTCCATTTTTACTTTTAGCTATATATCTAATAGAAATATTGTATATAGGAATTGGGGATTTATTTATAAAAAAACCTGAATATTCAAATTTATTTTGTGAATTTATTGTTTCTAGAACAACTAAATTATTTATTGAGTTTGCATTTAAATATGTAGTAAATGAAATAAATGTTAAAAAAAATACGATAATAGATTTTTTAATTTTTATTTTTTTCATCAGATATATTATTGTGATCCTCAATAATTTGATTTAAAATCTTTTGCATGATTTTTATTGATCCAATAGAACTTTCTTTAATATAAGAGGTATCAGTTATTGGTGGCTTCTTTTTCTTCGTCCACAAATAAAATAAAAATGCTTGGTTATTAAGTATTAAAAATAATAATAAATAAAAAACAGCATTGGTAGATAATGTTCTTAAAATTAAAGGTATGTTATCTACCTCGACTCTAACAACACCCATGGGTTTTTCATCAGCTGCATAAAAAGGTCTTATTGCTACATATTTATTATTAAAAAAATACTTTTCGTCTTTATTAATTTCAGCTGAATCATCTTTTTGAAAATTTTCATTTACCCCAGCATCGATTTTGCCTGAAACAATATCATCAGAAAAAAATATTGATATGATATTTGGTTTTGTTATCGCAAAAGCAGATGAAAGCTCATCAATTCCTATATTTGAATCTAAGTATGAAATAAAACCTTTTGTATTTTTTTGTTCATTTGTAGTAAAATAAATTCCCGCCTGCTTAGCTATTAATTCTGTAAATTGTTTAGATTGTTTTTTGAGGGATTCTCTTTCAAGATTAAAATTAAATATAAAAATAGTAGATATAAAAGCAAAAATTACTATTTGAATAATAAAAATTATTAAAAATCTACGTAAATAATACATTAGGCACTTTTTGATAGTTCATAAACTTTTTGAAGAACCTCTTTGGAAACTCTCTTATCAGACTTTAAAAGCATATATATCATACCTATAAAATCTTTTCTAACGTCAGAATTAAGATTCCTAAAAAGGTCCAATAAAAGCTTTTCTGAACTAGTAATTGGTTCATTTAATGAGGATATTATTTTTTCTTTATTAAGGAACCTAAGTAATTTGTGATCTTTTGCTTTATTCCATACGTTTTCAGATGAAACATTTAAAACCTTAGAAATTTCAAAACATTTAGTTTTAGATGGCGCATCTACTTTACCTGTTTCAAGTTGATGAATATATACAGTTGAAACTCCAATACCATTTGCAAGATTCTCTTGAGTAATACCTTTTGATTTTCTCAAAAATTTTAGATAACTGCCGAACTCTTTATGCATAAAACTATTGTACAGACATAGTAGTTGTTTTTCAAACATGAAGTGCCCTGAGGCGGAATCGAACCACCGACACGAGGATTTTCAGTCCTCTGCTCTACCGACTGAGCTATCAGGGCAAATCAAGATTCGAAAAGTTTATATAATTAAAATTATTAATCAAGAAAGCTTGTGGAGCCAAAAGGCTCCACAAGTCATTAGCAATTTAGAATGCTACGATGTATTGTAGCGATGCTGTTTTTTGTGATTTGTTTTGAGGTGTAGTACCTTCACCAGCTTGGAAAGCTTTGAAGTTAGCAAAATCCATTCTGTATTCAGCTCTAAGAACTCCACCACCTACTGCCATTTCTGGAGTAATTGTGAAACTCTCTAATGTACCGTCATCACTTGCGTTAACAAATGACGAATCTAAATCATCAAAACCTAATTTAGTGTCACCTTCATCTTGGAAATATTCATATCTGACTGTTACAGACATTGTGTCTGAAATTGCTTTTGAAAGATATGTAGCAAAACCAAACCATTCTCCATCAATAGCAGAACCTGATTTAGTTTCTTTACCATAAACACCGTTAACCGTTAGGTCAGCGAATGCCAATGGATATCCAAAGACAGCTGTATAAGTTTGCTGAATTGTATTAGCATCTGTTCCGTCATTACCGTAGTTCATAGCTAAGAAAAGACTACCTTCTCCTACAGTTAAACCTGCAGCAGCTTCGATAATTTTCTGTTGATCAGTTCCTTCATCATATATGACGTCAGAACCATTGCTAACTCCGATATAAACTTCATCAGCTAACATACCTGGTTCAAACATTGCTCTAACACCTGTATTTTGGAAATTAATAGAATATCCAAATAAGAAGCTTCTTGTAATGTTTGGATTGTCTCCAGGATTTATTACCTCGTTACCAAGCATTGTATCCATATGGCCAACCATTACTGTGAATGCACCCACTGGAACTATTCCGTAAGCTTGATGTAAGAAAAATTCTTCATCACTAGTACCTAAATCGCCAGCCATTGCACCAAATAACGCATCTATTACAAAGAAATCATTAGCTACACCTAATTGAGCGCTTGGAGTAAAAGTTGACTCATCATCGCTAAAAGTATAGAAATTGTTTGCGTTATCTCCACCATTATCACCAAAGTTTGCTGTCCCTTCAGTTACAACATACCCTGAGAAGGTTAGTGGAATTGCAGAATCAGCAGCAAAAGAATTTTTAACTGGTAAAGCTAAAAAAACTAGTACTAATGCAAATATAGTTAATTTACGCATAAATATAACCCTCCTTATGGTTTATAGTTATTTTTATGCAATTAACATACCAAATTAATACAAAATTAACAAATTTTTTAAATATAATTACTCTAGATCTTTACCTTTCGTCTCGGGAAGAAATAAAAGTACTAAAAATGCAAATATTGCAAATACAGATGCTGTCATTAAAGCTCGTCCATTCCCAATGATTTCACCATCAAAAATAAATGCGAATGAACTTACAGCAACAAAAGCAAATAAAGGCGGTGCAATTGCTGAGGCTCCTCTTCCAACATTATAGCTAAATCCTTGCGCTGTACCTCTCGCTCGAGTTGGAAATATTTCTGCGAATATTGCGCCAAAACCAGAATAAAATCCAGTTGCAAAAAAGCCTAATAGTGGAGCAATTATAAGCACTAATACATCAAGAGATATAAATCCCAAAAATTCTTGAATTTGCACTATATTTCCAAAAATTGGAACCAATAAAGCAACAATCAATAGATACGTACCGAAGGTTGTCTTCCTTCCAATTCTATCACTTATCAAACCAAATGAAATGCAGCCTAAAATTGCGCCTATGTTAAGTGGAATAGTAAATCCAAAACCTTTGACAATTCCTAAACCTGCACCCCCCTCAGAAACGGGACTTGCCAGATAATTGGGTACAAAATAGCTTAAGCCCCAATAAGATATCATGCAAAAACTTGTTAATAATGTTGCTTTTATTAACATTGATCTGATTTCTTTAGAATTAAAAATTTCAAAAAAAGTAAATTCTTGTTTTGTTTTAGTTCTTTCCTCTGCAGATTTTTTCCAAATTTCAGGTTCCTCACAAACTCTTCTGACATAAAATACTAGAAATGCAGGTATTACACCTAGAAAGAAAAGAACTCTCCAACTTTCAACAGGAAAGTCAGTATTTACGAAAGGAATCATATTTAAATTAAAGTTATCAACGGGTAATACAAAAGTTGCTAAAATTGCAGCAAAAATAAATCCAAAACCCCAACCACTTTGAACCATACCAACTACTTTACCTCTATGTTGTTTAGGCCAACTTTCTGCAACCAAAATTTCACCAGAAGCCCATTCGCCCCCCATTCCTAACCCTAAAAGAAAGCGGCAGACTACAAAAAACCAAATATCAGGAGCGAAAGCTGAAAGCATAGTGAAAAGCGAATAAATTAAAATTGAATATGTTAGAGCTTTAACTCTTCCAACATAATCTGAAATTATTCCAAAAACGATTCCACCTAAAGCTGAAGAAGCTAAAGTAATACTAAATAGTAAAGCAGCTTGGGTTCCAGTTATATCAAATGATTGTGCTATAAATTTGAAAGCAAAAACATATAAAAGTAAGTCCATTGCATCCAATGTCCAGCCAAAAAAAGCTGCTATGAATGTTTTCCATTGCTTAGAATTAATATCATTCGTCCACTGGAACATCTATGAATGGTACTAAATATGAGAAAATTAGTCAATTCTAAATTATTGCATTAAATTTAAAGATTGTTAAAATTTTCAAGATGAAAAAAGAATCTGTTTTTATTGAAACTTATGGATGCCAAATGAATGAGTATGATTCTGATAGAATAATAAATGCTCTAAATGCAACCCCCACAAATATGCCCGAAAATGCAGATATTATAATTATCAATACTTGTGCGATTAGAGAAAAAGCTGATCATAAAGCTGTAAGTGCAATAGGTCGATATAACAAACTTAAGAAAAATAAGCCCGAACTTATAGTAGGCATGTCTGGTTGTGTAGCTCAGCTTTACGGTAAAAAACTTTTAAAAGATATGCCATATTTGGATTTTGTTCTAGGGCCTAGAGGTATTCCTCAAATACCAAAGATCATAAAAGATATCAGAAGTGAGAATAATCATCGTCCAATTGAGACATCTATGGATGTTCAAGACGTATTTGATATAACTCCATATCATAAAAAAGGTAAAGTTGCGGGTTTTGTTTCCATCCAACAAGGATGCAATAAAAAATGTGCATATTGTATTGTGCCCACAACCAGAGGAAGTGAAATTAATAGACCCATTAATGAAATAATTTCTGAATCTAAGTATTTAGTTGAATTAGGTGCAAAAGAAATAACCTATATTGGACAAACAGTAAACTCTTGGAAACATAATAAATTAAGATTTCCAAGCTTACTTGATAATCTCCAAGAAATTGATGGTCTTGAAAGAATTAGATTTACTACTTCATTCCCCAAAGACATAACTTCAAACATGATATATTCCATGAAAAAGAATAGTAAAGTATGTAAACAGCTCCATTTGCCAGTACAGTCGGGCTCTAATAAAGTTTTAAGAGAGATGAGCAGAACATACTCAATTGAATGGTATAAACAAAGAGTTGAAATGTTACGAGACGTAATACCTGACATTGCTTTATCTACAGATATCATTATTGGCTTTGGTTCAGAAAGTGAAAAAGATTTTCAAGAAACAATGGACTTAATAAATCTTATTGAATTTGATACTGTTTATTCTTTTAAATATTCTGTTCGCCCCGGAACTCCAGGTGAAAAAATGGAATATCATGTTCCAGACGATAAAGCTTCGGAAAGATTATCCATTCTTCAAGAAAGACAAAAAGAAATTACTTTCAAGAAGAATTGTGATAATCTTGGAAAAATTACAGAAGTTTTAATTGAAGGTTACAGTAAACAAAATAAAAACGATCTTTATGGAAGAACAACTCATAATAAAGTAGTAAATGTTAGAAATCTAGATGATTCTAATATTGGAAAATTAATTAATGTAAAAATTACTGAAGCAACACAGAATTCTTTAATTGGTGAACAAGCATAAATTGAAATTATTTAATGGTGTGTCAATTATCGGTGCAGGACTAGCTGGTTGTGAGGCAGCCATGCAAGTAGCAAAAAAAAATATTCCTGTAAGAATTTATGAAATGAAACCAAAAAAATTTACTGAGGCTCATAAATCACCTCAGTTCTCTGAATTGGTTTGCAGCAACTCTCTAAAATCAGACTCCCTTGAAAAAGCAGCCGGGATTTTAAAGAATGAAATGATAAGTTTAGGATCAATAGTTCTAGAATCTGCATTAAAAAATCGTGTACCTGCTGGTGGAGCTTTGGGAGTAGATCGCGAAGGTTTTTCGAAATATATAACCAATAAGATAAATGAGAATAAATTTATAGAAGTTGTTAACGAGGAATTTACCACAATACCATTCGATATTGATAAACCGCTTATTATTTCTAGCGGTCCTTTAACTTCAAATACTCTCTCTAAAAGTATAGAAGAATTCTTTGGGGTTAAATCTTTAGCATTTTATGATTCCATATCGCCCATTATCTTATATGATTCTCTTGATAAAAATCATTTTTTTAGAGCTTCAAGATATGATGATTCAGAGGGAGATTATATTAACTGTCCATTAAATGAAAAAGAATATAAAAATTTTATTTTTGAATTAATAAAATCTGAAAAAACTGAATTTCATAGCTTTGAAAAAATAAAATATTTTGAAAGCTGTTTACCCATTGAGATTATGGCTGCTAGAGGAGAAGATACTTTAAGATTTGGACCTATGAAGCCAGTTGGTTTAATCGATCCCAAAACAGGAAAAAGACCTTATGCTGTGATACAGCTAAGAAAAGAAAATAAAAGTGAATCGATGTGGAACATAGTAGGTTTTCAAACAAAAATGAAAGTAAATGAACAAAAAAGAGTTTTTAAATTAATACCTGCTTTCAAAAATATAGAATTTTTAAGGTTTGGTAGTATTCATAGAAATACGTATTTGAATTCGCCCGGAAAACTTATTAACACATTACAAACAAAAAAAAATAGGAATATCTTTTTTTCAGGTCAGCTAACTGGTGTTGAGGGCTATACTGAATCATCTGCAATGGGTATAGTAGCAGGAATTAATGCAGTTAGGGTTTTTAGGAATCTTGAACCTATTCAATTCCCTCCTACGACAGCGATCGGAACTCTATTGAACTATATTTCTAAGGAAGACAAGAAAGATTTGCAACCCATGAACATAAATCTTGGACTCTTTAATATTGAAAAACCAAAAAAAAATATTGCTAGTATAGTTAGTAGTTCTAAATTCGACATTTCTAATATCATTCAAACAATTAAATAGAAGATAAGTTTCTTTGATGTTATTATTTTTTATGGATTTTCAAAATATAATTTTGAAATTGCAAGAATTCTGGGCCAAAGAAGGTTGTGTAATTTTACAACCTTATGATCTTGAAAAAGGCGCAGGAACTTTCCATCCCGGAACCTTTTTGAGGTGCCTTGGAAAATCGAATTGGTCTGCTGCTTATGTTGAGCCCTGTAGAAGGCCTACTGATGGAAGATATGGAGAAAATCCTAATAGACTTCAACATTACTATCAATTCCAAGTCGTTATTAAACCATCAGTTGATAACATCCAAAGTTTATATCTACAAAGTTTAGAATTTTTAGGAATAAATACTAAAAAACATGACATTAGATTTGTTGAAGATGATTGGGAGTCCCCTACACTTGGTGCTTGGGGTTTAGGCTGGGAAGTCTGGTTGGATGGAATGGAAATTACACAGTTCACATATTTTCAACAAGCAGGTGGTTTTGATTTAGATCCTATCACAGTTGAAATTACATATGGTACTGAAAGGATTGCAATGTATCTACAGAATGTATCCAGTGTTTTTAATTTAAATTGGTCAAAGAATATAAAATATAAAGATATTCATCATAGAACGGAATATGAATTTTCAAAATATAATTTTGAGTTTGCGGATATTTTAATGTTAAAAAGATTTTTCAATGACTCTAAGAAAGAATGCTTGAACTTAATAAATAAAGGCCTTCCACTGCCAGCATATGATTATTGTATGAAGTGCTCTCACTTATTTAATTTATTAGATGCAAGAGGGAGTATTAGTGTAACAGAAAGGGCTAGATATATTTTAGAAATTAGAGAGCTAGCTAAAAATTCAGCTAATCTATACATGGAAAAATATGAAAAATAAAAATTTAGAATTCTTTCTAGAAATTTATATGGAAGAAATTCCTGCCAGACTTGTTAATGATTTATCATCTCAACTTAAAAGTAATTTTGAAGTTTTAATGAAAGAGAAAGACATTACATATTCACATATTAGATCGTATGGAACTCCTATGAGATTAGTGCTATTTGTAAATGGTTTAAAAGATAAAACCGAGGACAAAAAATTAGAAATATGGGGCCCCCCAGAAAATATTTCTATTTCAGATAAAAAAGAATTTTTAAAACCTGCAGAATCATTCATCAAAAAAAATAATATTAATAAAAAAGAAATTCAAATAATGAAAAAGAATGGAATGAATTTTTTATTTTGCAAAAAAATAATAAAAGGTTCTAAAAACCAAGAAAATCTTAGACAGATTACAATTGAATCAATATCCAAAATAAAAAATAAAAAGTTTATGAGATGGAGTGACAAAAGTTTTGCATTTATTAGACCTATTAAAAATATTTTTGCGAATATGAATAAGAAATTTATTAAAATAAATTTTATGGAAATACCTTCAGAAAATAAAATTATTGGCCATCGATTTTCTCAAATGTCTAGTAAAAAAATTAAATCATTTAATGATTATTTAAATTTTTTAAAAAAAAATGATGTTATTTTAGATTTCAAATCCAGGAAAGATAAAATTTTGGAGGAAGTTAAAAGAATAGAGAAAAAAGAAAAGGTATATGTAAATCCAGACTTAGATTTAATTAATCATGTATCTAATCTGACTGAATATCCAAAGGTACTAATTGGAAATTTTGATAAGAGTTTCTTAAAAATTCCAAAAGAAGTAATAAATTCGATAATGAAAAATCATCAAAAATATTTTTCGGTATATTCAACTTCAAGCATGAACAAACTTGTTCCAAATTTTTTATTTGTAGCTGGATCTCCATACTTGGATAATAATAAAGTTATTCAGGGTAATGAAAAGGTTTTGGCCGCAAGACTAAATGATGGGAAGTTCTTTTATGAAGAAGATATTAAAAATGGACTTGAGAAAATAAGAGAAAAAATTGATCACATTACTTTTATTGAAGGTGTTGGAAGTTATGGAGATAAGGCCAAAAGAGTTAGCAAATTGGCCTTAAAAATAAGAGATATGCTAAATTTAAAAATAAGCGAAGATGATATATTAAAAACTTCAGAATTATGTAAAGCGGATTTAGCATCACAAATGGTATTCGAATTCCCAGAACTTCAAGGAATAATGGGTGGATATTACTACCGTGACAAAAGTAAAATTATTGCAAATTCTATTACAAATCATTATTTACCAAAAACAAGAGATGATAGCCTTCCTAAAGATAATCTATCAAAAATCATCAGTATTTCAGATAAATTAGATACAATATGCTCCGCGTTCCATATGAAACTTTTGCCCACGGGGAGTTCTGACCCATATGGACTTAGAAGGTGTTGTATAGGTATAATTAGAATATTAGAAGAGCTAGGTATAAATATAGATTTAATTAAAATTTTTAGAGAATCTTTCTCATATATTGGGAAAAAAGAAGAAGCAGATAACAAAGAATCTTTAGATAAGGTTAAGTTGTTTTTTACTGAAAGAATTAAAAATTACTATGTAGAAAATGGCTATAGTGTAAATATTTTGAATGCAGTAGTTTCAAATTTTAATTCTTTAGATATAGTAAAAATCAAAAAGAAAATATCAATCATTAAAAAACTAAATGGTTCTAAAGATTTGGTAAAAGCTTCGGAAATATTTAAGAGACTTAAAAATATTATTAAAGATAACAATTCAACAAATATTAATCAAAAGCTATTTCAAAATAAATATGAGGAAAATGTTTATTCCGAAATGTTAAGAATTGAAAAGCTTTTTAAAGCTAATCCAAATTATGATGAATCTGAAAAATGTTTGAAAGAGATTATTAAATCTTCATCAACATTATCGAACTTTTTTGATAATGTTATGGTTATGGATAAAAAAAAGATTATTAGATCTAATAGGCTAAACCTATTAACGAGTTTTAAAAAATTAATTTCTGGAGTTGCAAACTTCTCAGATTTATAACTATGGAGGATATTTAAATAATGGCACCTGTAAACAAATCTAATTCATATCTTTATTTCTTTGGAAATAAAAAATCAGAAGGCAAAGGGAGTATGAGAGAAATACTAGGCGGTAAAGGTGCTGGCCTTGCTGAAATGACAGAAATAGGTATTAATGTTCCGCCAGGTTTTACGATTTCAACAGAGGTGTGTAGTATTTTTTATAAAAATAAAAAAGCTTTACCGAAAAAAATCATTGATGAAACGGAAAAAAATATAATTAAATTAGAGACCATGACTGGCAAAGGATTTGGGGATCCTGTTAATCCATTATTAGTTTCTGTAAGGTCTGGCGCGATGTTCTCGATGCCCGGCATGATGGACACAATTCTCAATCTTGGATTAAATGACAAAACTGTAAATGGAGTAATTAAGAAAACAAAGAATCCTAGGTTTGCATGGGATTCTTATAGGAGATTTATTCAAATGTTTTCTGATGTAGTTTTGAAAGTTGATAAAGAAGTATTTGAAAAAAGACTCGAGACATTAAAAAATAAAAAAAACGTTATGCATGATGTAGATTTAGACAGTAATTCTCTAAAACAACTAGTAAGTGAATATAAAAAAATTGTTAAGTCTAAAACTGGTAAGAATTTTCCCCAAGATCCTAAAGATCAATTAATTAAAGCAATTAATGCAGTTTTTCTATCTTGGAATAACGATAGAGCAATTTTTTATAGAAAACAATACGATATACCATCTGAAATAGGAACTGCTGTTACAGTACAATCGATGGTTTTTGGGAATATGGGAAATGATTGTGGAACTGGTGTTGGATTCACCCGCGATCCTTTATCAGGAGAAAAAGAGTTATTTGCAGAATATTTATTAAATGCTCAGGGAGAAGATGTTGTAGCTGGTATTAGGACTCCAAAGAATATTAAAACTATGCAAAGAGAATTGAGAAAAGTACATTCACAAATTGAGAATACTGCAAAAATACTAGAGAGGCATTTCAGAGATATGCAAGACTTTGAATTTACCATCGAAAATGAAGTCCTTTATTTGCTTCAAACCAGATCAGGTAAAAGATCAGGTATTGCAGCTGCAAAAATTGCATGTGATATGGTAAAAGAAACATTAATATCAAAAGAAGAGGCGGTCTTAAGAGTTGAACCAGAACATCTTGAACAATTCCTTTTTCCAATTTTTAATCCAGAGGACAAGAAAAAATTTGATATTATGACACGTGGCCTTGCTGCATCCCCAGGAGCAGCATCTGGTAGAGTTGCACTAGACGCACAGACAGCTGTAGAATTGGGTAAAAAAGGTAAAAGAGTCGTTTTGGTAACACAAGAGACCAGTCCTGACGATATTCACGGAATGGCGGCCGCTCATGGGTTATTAACAGCTAGAGGAGGTCGAACAAGCCATGCGGCTGTTGTGGGAAGACAAATGGGAAAAGTTTGTGTCGTAGGGGCTGAGGAAATTAAAGTTGATATTAAAAATCGAAGTTTTAGTGTTGGAAATAAAATTATTAAAGAAGGTGATTATATTTCCATAGATGGTTTTGAAGGAAAAGTTTTTTCGGGAGATATACCTGTTGTAGCTTCTGAGGTAATACAAGTTATGCAAGGAAATATGAGAGAAATTGCTTCTGAGAGATATAATATTTTTTCAACTATTTTAAAATGGGCTGATTCATTTAGAACACTCAATATTAGAACTAATGCTGATGTTCCAAGTGATGCCGCTACTGCAATTAAATTTGGTGCAGAGGGAATAGGCCTTTGTAGAACAGAACATATGTTTTTTGCTGAGGACAGAATAAAAATAATGCAAGAAATGATTCTATCAAAAAGTGAAAAAGAACGAATCAAGCATCTAGACAAATTAAAAGTAATGCAGAAAGAAGATTTTATAGGTCTTTTCACAGCTATGCAGGGTTTCCCCTGTACAATAAGATTACTGGACCCACCCTTACATGAATTCCTTCCTAGCAGAGAAGAACTTATGTTGGAAATAAGAGAAATGGAGGTAAGAGGCGAAAATAATAATGACCTTACAGAAAAAAAGAATCTTCTAGAAAGAGTAGAAGAATTACACGAATTTAATCCAATGTTAGGGCTAAGAGGATGTAGGCTAGGAATAACAATGCCAGAAATTACTAAAATGCAATCTCAAGCTATTTTTGAAGCTGCGATTGAAGTAGAGAAAAAGAAAATAAAAGTTAAACCAGAGATAATGGTCCCACTTGTTGGGATGGTAACAGAGTTCAAGTATCAAAAAGATATTATTGAGGCTGTTGCTAAAGAAAAACTTGGTAAGAAAAAAATCAATTATACTATCGGAACAATGATTGAAGTTCCAAGGGCAACTGCTGTCGCAGATGAGATTGCGAAAGAGGCAGAATTTTTCTCATTTGGGACTAATGATCTAACTCAAACTGTTTTTGCATATTCGAGAGATGATGCCGCAAAGTTTATCAATAAATATTTAGAAACTCAGGTATCAATAGATGGTAAAAATTCTGATATATTAGAGAAAGATCCATTTGCTAGTATTGATAGAAATGGTGTTGGCGAATTTATGAAAATTGGTCTATCAAAAGGTAGAAGTACCAGAAAGGATTTAAAAGTGGGAATTTGTGGTGAGCATGGTGGTGACCCATCTTCAATAGAATTTTGTCATCAAATAGGGCTTGATTATGTGAGCTGTTCCCCTTTTAGAGTTCCTATCGCTAGACTTGCTGCAGCTAGAGTTGCATTATCTAAATAATATTTAATTAGTTTGCTGTAGCAGAAGCCCTCACCTCTCTTACTACAGTAATTTTTACATTCCCTGGGTAAGAAACCTCTTCTTCTATTTTTTTAGCAATATCATGTGACAAAATTGTTGCTTCATCGTCGTTAACTTTATCGCTTTGGACCATAACTCTTACCTCTCTACCTGCCTGTATTGCAAAACATTTATCTACTCCATTGAATGAAGAAGCAATGTCTTCTAATTCTTTAACTCTTTTTACATATGACTCATATGATTCTTTCCTAGCCCCAGGTCTTGAAGCAGATATAGCATCCGAGGCTTGGACTAATAAGCAATAAAGGCTGTCAGGATTGTCTGTATGAGAAAGTTCCACGGCATCAATTACTTCTTGAGGCTCATTAAATTTTTTAACCAAGTCTCCTCCAATATCAACATGATTCCCTTCTATTTCGTGATCTACAGCTTTACCAATATCATGAAGTAAGCCAGCACGTTTTGCCAATTTAGGATCTAAGCCAACTTCTGCTGCCAAAACCCCACATATTTGGGCAACCTCAAGTGAATGATCTAATATATTTTGAGAATATGAAGTTCTATATTTCATCTTTCCTACAAGGCCTACTAAATCAGGATGCATATTGCTAATACCTAATTCTAATATAGCCTCTTCACCTAACTTGTTAATCTCTTTGTCTAATTGTGATTCAATTTCATCAACAATTTCTTCAATACGCCCAGGATGAACTCTACCGTCATCCAAAAGTCTTTTAATAGCTCTTGAAGCGACTTCTCTTCTTAAAGGATTATGTGACGAAACTGTTACAACTCCAGGTGTGTCATCAATTATAATATCAACACCTGTTTTTAATTCTATCGCGCGAATATTTCTTCCTTCTTTACCAATTATCCTTCCTTTCATATCATCACTTGGTAAGTTTACTATCGAGGCAGTTTTTTCAGAAGTGTAAGATGCTGCATATTTTTGAATTGCCAATGCGATGATACCCTTTGCTTTTGATTCTGCATCGTCATTTATATTTTTCTCAATCTCTTTAATTTTTCTAGCAGATATTATTTTTGCTTCATTCTCGACAACTTTTATTAGCTCCTCTTTAGCTTCCTCTCTTGATAATCCTGCTATTGTTTCAATTTTTAACTTTGCATCTTCCAAAATCATTTCTAGCTCTTTCTCACGATTTCTATATTTAGACATTAAATCTTCACAAGATTTTTCCCTCATCTCTATCTGAGCTTCTTTTCTAGTAATCTCAGTTAATTGGTTATCAATAGTTTTTTCTCTATCTACTAATTCAGTTTTTCGGAATTCAATATCTTTTTCCATTCTTTCAACTTCAGTCTTAATTTTTTTAGTATGTGAATCTTTAAAATTTTTAACTTTTTTCTCTGTATCCTTAATCAGCCTATTAGCCTTATTTTTAGCGCTTCCGATTATCGAATGCGCCTTACTTTCCTTATCTCTTATATCTTTGATTAATTTAAACCTTGCAAGAAACCAAAGGAATGCAACTCCAGTCAAAAAAACTAAAAAATATATACCAATATCAATTAAATTCATAATTATCCTCACCTCTATTTTTATTTAAAAAAATATGACCAATCTCAATATCATGCTTATTTGTTACAGAACGAGTAGGAAAATAGGAGTCAATATCTATCAAAGAGATTAATCTATTTTTATCAACACCTTTTAGAGCTTTATCGTAATAACCTTTACCATAACCTATCCTTTTTTTATTTTTGTCAATTGCTAAGCACGGGACAATAATAAAATCTAAATATTTTATATCAACTGCTTTGGAACTGATAGGTTCCAAAATATTATACTTCCCTATGGTTAATTCATTTAAGTCTTTCACTAAGTAAAAATCTAATTTTTCGCCAGTTATTTTTGGAAAAAAAATTTTTTTGCCTTTGTTAAGCAAGTGAAAAAAAATTCTATCAATAGAGATTTCGTATTTTGTAGCCGAATATAGTACTATAGATTGAAAATTTGTTGATTCCAGAAAATTAATACAATTAGAAATACATTTATCAAAACTAATTTTATTAAAACTAGAATTATGATTATTTAAAACTCTTTTTCTCAATCGGTTTTTATCAAATTTTTGATAAGATTGATTTAATTCTTTCAAAATTTTCATTTTTTTCCTCAGTTAAGGAAAGAACTTCATAAACCGAATTAATCAAAAGCAAAAGAGAAATGTCAGACTGAGAAAATTTATTTGGTTTTAATTTTAATTTTCTATATTCATCATTAATGTAATTTTCAATTTTTTTAACCATGATATCATCACAGCTAGTTTCTAATTCCAATTTTCTATTTACAAAATCTAAATTTATCTCTCTCACTAAATATCTATATTTTTTACAACTTCATCTAACTCAGATAGAACCAAAGTTAGTTCGTCTTTGTAAAAATTATTTTTTGTTTCTAGAGTCTTAATGTTTTTCTTATATGTTAAAATTTCATATTCAAGACTCTTTATTCTATCTTTTAATTCGTTTTTTTCTTTATTCGTATCCTTAACTTTACTATCAAGGATATCAATGATATCCATGATATAATTCTATCGAATACTTTAAAGTTTACAAGTAATGAGATGATTGACGAAAAAATTATAAAAGAGCTAGAATTAGCTGAGGCAGAAATAGAGCGCATTGATGTATCCTTATCCTCGGGGAACATAGATTCTAATGATATTAGAGATTTATCCAAAAAAAGAAATGAAATATCAGGAGTCGTAGAGTTATATAAAGAATATAAGAATATTATAAAATCAATCTCTGAAAATGAAGAATTACTTAATGAGCCTGATTTTAAAGAGCTAGCGAATGAAGAAATATCAGAATTGAAACTAAATTTAGTTAAAATAGTTGAAAGAATTAAAGATGAGACTAAACCAGTTGATCCTCTTGATAAAAAAGACGTAATATTAGAAATAAGGGCGGGAGCTGGAGGAGATGAAGCTGCACTCTTTGCATCAGATCTATTAAGAATGTACTTAAGATGTTCTGAAAGAAAAGGATGGAAAACGGAAATAATAAATAAAAATGATATTGGGCTCGGCGGGATAAAAGAAGCAATCGTCTCAATTTGTGGAAAAAATATATATAAATATATGAAATTTGAAAGTGGTGTTCATAGAGTTCAGCGTGTACCTGAAACCGAGACTAGTGGTAGAGTTCACACATCCACCGCAACCGTTGCAATATTAGCTGAAGCAGATGAAATTGAAGTTGAAATTAATGAAAAAGATTTAAGAATAGATACATACAGGGCCTCTGGGGCAGGAGGGCAACATGTAAACAAAACTGATTCAGCAGTTAGGATTACACATCTACCTTCTGGTATTGTCGTACAAAACCAAGACGAAAAATCTCAAAATAAGAATAAGCAAAAAGCATTGAAAATTTTAAGAGCTAAAATTTTAAAAGTAGAAGAAGATAAAAAATTTGACGATATGTCTCAAACCAGAAAATCACTGGTAGGTGGTGGAGATAGAAGCGAAAAAATTAGGACTTATAATTTTCCACAAGGAAGAGTTAGTGATCACAGAATAAATTTAACCCTTCATAAAATTGATGAAATTTTAGACGGCAATCTAGATGAACTTAATAATGAATTGTCTAAAAATTACTATGAGGAAGCTTCTGGCGTATGATGTTAACAATATCTTCGTTATTCCTGTTATCTTTTGTGACTAATATTTTATATTCCATTAACGGCAATCTAAATTACTCAAAGATATCAAGGGTTTTGCTAATTTTTGCTCTGCTTGGACAAACCTATTTAATTTTAAATGGAAAAATTTTAATTGAATCAAAAACACTCGAATCAAATTTATTTGTTTCGTCTTGGATCGTAGGAATCTTTAGTATTTTTGTATTGAGAAAATATATAAAAAATCTGTATACACTATTTATATCCCCAGCATGCTTTCTATTGTCAGTACCAATAATTTTTGTTGGAAATTTAGAATCGACTGTCTTTAATAATAAAATTCTAATACTTCATGTAATGTCCAACTTCATATCACATACTTTAATATTAATAGCTTCAATAATCGCATTTCTATATATATATCAACATAAAAATATAAAAATGAAAATAATCAACCAAATTGATAAATTACCTAGCCTGTCCACATTAGAAAAAATACTTTTTTTAATATTGTGCATATCTTTTCCAATTATGACATTAGGATTTTCATTAGGATTTATACTATCTAAAGAACAAATTGGAACTTATTGGTTTGGATCAGTTTCAACAATTTCGGTTATCTCATGGACTGTATTCTTTTTTATAATTCAAATAAGAGCATTCTTCGGTTTAAGTGGATTAAAAATATCATATTTTAGTATATTTGGATTATTTATAATAATATTAGGGTATATAGCGATGTATTATCTAGAACTTCCATCACATACATTTTTATAAAATTAGCGGCCTAGGGCCGCTAATCAAACTTTAAAGCATGTTGTGTCCACCGTTCATACTTATATTGGATCCAGTAATCCAAGATCCAGCTGTTGAACAAAGATATAAAACCGCTAATGCGACTTCATCGGGATAACCGAATCTGCCTAAAGGAATTTCATCTTTAATTCCTGCTAATAAATCTGCAGGAACAGTGGCTAACATATCTGTTTCAACAAAGCCGGGAGAAACAGTATTAACTCTTATGTTATCTTTTGCCAACTCTCTTGCTAAGCTTTTTGTAAAACCATACATACCACTCTTGGTTGCAGCATAATTTGATTGGCCTATATTTCCAGTTTCTCCTATAATAGATGAAATAGATACAATAGATCCGAAATTATTGTCACGCATATGTGGAACACAGGCTTTAGACATATTGAATAATGCACCTAAATTTGTATCAATTACCTCTTGCCATTCCTCTTGAGACATTCTACTAAAAGTAATATCCCTATTGATTCCAGCGTTATTAACCAAAAAGTCAATTTTACCAAATTTTGCAATAGCCTCTTCGCCTAATGCTAGACATGATTCAAAATCCTTAACATCTGCTTGGACAACGATAGCTTCTCCTCCAAGGCCTTCAATTTCTTCAGCTGTAATCTCAGCTGCTTCTTTATTACTGACATAATTTAAAACCATCTTTGCCCCAGCTTCAGCAAAAGCTAAAGCACATTGCTTACCAATACCTCTTGAACTACCTGTAACTACGGCAACACGGTCTTTTACGTCATACATCATTTCAATCATTATGATTCCTCCCTAAATTGCATTCGTTAATTTTATACAAAAAAAGATTAATAATCTACAATATAATGTTTACCAAATAAAAAATCAGAAATATACTAACCTATATGATAAAATTTATAAAATCACATGGTTTAGGAAACGATTATATAGTTATAGATGGAAAAGACACTGGTTATTCTTTAACGAAATCACAAATTAAAAAAATATGTCATAGAAACTATGGTATTGGTTCAGATGGCGTTTTAATGCTTTGTAAAAGCAATATAGCTGACTACGGATTGAAAATTTTTAATCCTGATGGTTCTCTAGCCGAAAAAAGTGGTAACGGTCTTAGAATATTTTCAGCTTATTTATATGAATATAAAAAAATTAAAAGAAATAAAAAAATTACTATCGAAACAAAAGGTGGATTAACAGCAAGTGAATTTGTTAAAGAAATAGGGGTTAAAAAATATATCAAAGTTGAGATGGGTGAAGCAATATTTGAACAAAAAAAAATACCTGCAAAAGTAAAAAGCTCTGATGAATTCTGTATAAGGAAAGTCATAAAATTAGGAAATAAAAAATTTATTTTTAATTGCGTATCAGTAGGTAACCCACATTGTGTTATTTTTTTAAATAAAATATCTCCAGATATTGCTAAAAATTATGGATCAAAGATTGAAATACATAATTATTTTCCAAACAGAATAAATGTTCAATTTGCAAAAATAATCAATAGGTCCAACGTACAATTGGAAATATGGGAAAGAGGTGCGGGGTATACTTTAGCATCAGGGAGTAGTTCATGTGCGGTTGTATCTGTGGGTTTTAAGCTTGGCCTTTTAAATAATAAGGTAAAAGTTAAAATGCCCGGGGGTATTTTAAAGATATCTATAGATGATAAATACCAGTTAGAAATGGAAGGACCAGTAGAAAAAATCTGTGAGGGAAGAATAGATATATAGTAAATGTATAAAATTATTAATAGTAAATATATATGGTGCCCAACAAATGGAATATTAAAAGATTATTCAATTCTCATTAGATCAAATAAAATTCAAAAAATAGACCATTACGAAAATCTTAATAAATTAAAATATAAAAAGATAAATATAAAAAATTCAATTTTAATACCCGGGCTTGTGAATTCTCATATACATTTAGAATTAAATTGGGTTAAAAAAAGATTAAAATATTCATCTGATTTTACAGATTGGTTAAGCCAAATAATCGATTTAAAAAAAGAGTTGAGTAAAAATCAATTAATTAAAAAATCAATTAAGGAAGCAATTATGGAATGTGCGAACTGCGGAGTTACGACCATTGGCGAAATTGCATCATATAATGGATTAGACATTTCAATAATAAAAAAGTCTGGTTTAAGATGTTCATATTTTTATGAAATAGCTAATTCAAATTCTTTAAGTTTTGAAAAAAACATACTAAAAATTGGAAAAAAAGTTAGTAATAATAAAATGATTAATCTTAAGGTCTTCCCACATTCAATTTATTCATTGGATACAAGCATATGGAAGAGATGTAAAAAATTTACAGCTAAAAATAACATTGGTCTTGGCACCCACCTATCAGAAAGTCTAGAAGAAATAAAATTTATTAAAGGTAAAAAAAATAAATTTGATAATATAATTTTTAATAAACTAAAAAATCCTCCAAAAGTTAAAAGAAAATCTACTTTTACTCCTCTAAAATATTTAGAAGATTTAGGGATCATAAATGAGAATATAACTTTGATTCATATGAATAATATATCCAGTGAAGATAAAAATATTATTAAAAAAAATCAGTTAAAAGTAGTTTTGTGCCCAAGAAGTAACCTTTTTTTAAATGAGAAATTACCAGATTTAAAATTTTTTCTGGACTACCATTCAACAGGTTTAGGCACTGATGGTCTTTCAAGTAATAATGATTTAAATTTTGTAAATGAGATGAATTTTTTGTATTTAAATTCAAAAAAATTAAATGTCGAAAATTTAAAAGAAAAAATATTGTCAATTTCAACGATCGGTGGTGCCAAATGTTTAGGTCTGGACAAAAAGATTGGATCAATAGAGGAAAATAAAATAGCTGACTTAATTGCTTTTGAAATAAAAGATAGAGATCCCTTTGATTCAATAATATTTAGAGAGGGCAAAAATATTAGATTAAAAATGATTGATGGAAAAATTAAAAAGTTTCAATAATATCAAGCCTAGGAAGTTCATCTATAAGGCCCAGTTTTTTTGCTTTCAAATAAAAATAATTTAAGCCATGTATTCCTCTGGAATTGATATCAACAGTATCGCTATTCACATACATTAAAACAAATTCTTTAGCTATATCTCTAGAGACTCCTCGACCAAATTTCATGGAATAATCTAGTGCCTCTTCAACATTAGCTAAAGCATATTTTATACTGGATTTGATAAGTTGAGATATCTCATTTTGTTGATCAATTGAAAGACTCCTAGTTATAATATTTAACCCCAAAGGTATTGGATAATCACATTCATCTGACCATAGTCTGGGTAAATTTAAAATCACTTCATAGCCCGATTCTTTATATGTTATTTGCCCCTCATGAATTATAAGTCCAGCATCAATTTCATCATTTTCAATAGCAGGAACAATTTCATCGAAATTAAGTTCTATAAAATTTGCATCTTTTAGATAAAGCTTTAAAAGTAAGAATGCTGAAGTGAGTTTTCCGGGTATACCAATTTTAGTTTCATTATTTATTTGAATTTTATTTTTTGCTACTACTATTGGTCCATAATTATCACCCATACTTGCCCCACAGTCCATGATTCTATATTTATCTTGGATTTGAATATAAGCATTAGCAGAAACGGCTGTTGTATGAAGCTCAGAATTTATAGCCATTTTGTTAAGAGTCTGAATATCTTTGATGACATGATTAAATTCATATTTTTTAGAACTTATAATTCCAGAAGTTATACCATAAAACATGAAAGCATCATCGGCATCAGGGCTATGTCCTAATAAAATTTCTTTTTTTAAAATTTTTTAACTCCTCGAAACATATTAACTTTTATTCAAAAAAAAGTAAGTAAATTATTTATTAAACTCACTTCTTTCTATTTTGGTAATTTTTTTTGCTAAATCTAGAAATAAATTTATTCCCTTTCTATGCTTAGTTGTAAATTCATACACTATTCTCTCTTTCAAATAAGTTTCAATATTCATTTTATCTATATCAACTTTTTTTAAATCAAGTATATGGGTGATAATATTGTCAATATTTTCTATTCCTTTCAAATATGAATTTTCTAAAGATTTTATAAGATCGTTACTAGGTTTTTTAATGTAATTATATGAGGCAAAAGTAAAAGGTAAGGTGGTTTCATTAAACCAAAGATCTGACAGATCAAATATTTTAACTCCTATAGGCTTAGAATATGTTAATTCCAAACCCAAATCACCTATCACTACATAACCACAATCACTATCCAAAGTCATATTTTTAGAGGGCGAATAGTAGCTAAAATTTGGGGTAGTTTTAACAAATTCATTGAATAGAACTTTAACTAATAAATTTGAACTTTTGGAACGAGAATCAAGAAACATTGTTTTAATTTCTTTCAATTCTCCCTTACTTATTATTATAACGCTATCAACCTTGCCATTGGCACTTATACATTTGTTTTCCAGAGAAAAAATATTCTTATTTCTAAGATGATCAGCTATTGGCAAGAGACTAATATCTACTTTATTAAAGTTTAAAGAATTTAGTGTTTCAGATGGATTAGCAAAACTTATATTTACATTATGCTCTTTAAGATAAAAAGTAAGTGGTAAAGAGTTTATAAATGGAACTGTTCCTACAATATTCATAACTAAAATTTAAAGTCTTCAAAAGACCATTTTTTGGGTGTAAAAATTGATTTATGGATTTCTAAAGCATACTCATCTGACATTCCAGCAATAAAATCCAAACAACAAACAGAGTGAATTTTTGAAGTAGATTTATAAACATCTTTGAGCCTACCAGGGTCGTCATGAAAAAATAGATATAAATCAGATAAAATTTTTTTAGCCTTATCAAAGTTTTTTCTCAAAATCTCATGGAAATAAACCTTTTCAAATAGAAAATCTCGCATGAGATTAAGGTTCTCTTCTAATTCAAGAGAAATAGTTACTTTTTTAAAATTATTTTTAGTAGTGTTGTTTATTGTATCGCTAATAACTTTTGAAATTCTTTCTGAATGAGATTTACCAAAAAATAAAATTAATTTTTTTGGCAAATCATTTTCTTTTATAAGTCCAGCTCTCAGGGCATCATCTAAGTCGTGAGTAAAATAAGCAAAGATGTCGGACAACCTTACAATTTGACCCTCCAAAGTTTTCATTTTTATTTTTTCATTAATTATTGGACCCCTTCCTTTTGAATGTTTTGATATACCATCTCTAACCTCCTCAGTAAGATTCAAACCTTTTCCATTATTTTCAATGTGATCAACAATTCTTAGGCTGTGCAGATAGTGTTTAAATCCACCTTTATGAATATCATTCAAAGCTTGTTCTCCAGCATGTCCAAATGGTGTATGGCCCAAATCGTGTCCTAGGGCTATGGCTTCAGTTAAGTCTTCGTTTAAAAATAAAGACCTTGATATTGTTCGTGCAATTTGGGAAACCTCTAGCACATGAGTCAATCTTGTTCTAAAATGATCACCATATGGAGCGAGAAAAACTTGCGTTTTATCTTTAAGTCTTCTAAAGGATTTAGAATGAAGTATTCTATCTCTATCTCTTTGAAAATCTGTTCTTAAAGAGCATTTTTTCTCTTTTTTAATTCTTCCTAAGGATTTTGAACTAAATGATGCATATTTTGACAAAAATTCGAACTCTTTTTCTTCAATTTGTTTTCGTATACTTTTCACTTAGTCTCTAACCACCACATTATTATTTTTTAAAAAATCTTTTACTTGATAAATAGTATATTCCTTAAAATGAAAAATTGATGCACAAAGAGCTGCATCAGCATTACCTAATAAAAAAGCGTCTCTAATATGCTCTAATCTGCCGGCACCACCAGAAGCAATTATGGGTATTTTAAGCCACTCATTTATCTTTTTTAAAGCATTAATATCATAGCCCTCTTTTGTACCATCTTTATCCATAGATGTTAACAGAATTTCTCCCACGCCATAATCTTGCATTTTTTTTATCCACTCTATAGCATCGAGCCCTGTTGCTTTTCTTCCCCCGTGAGTAAAAACTTGCCATTTATCCCGTGCTGACATTTTAATATCTACAGCCACTACAATACATTGAGAACCAAATTTTTTTGCGGCATCAATAACTAACATTGGGTCATTAACCGCTGCCGTATTAATTGAAACTTTATCAGCCCCTGCCAAAAGCAGACTTCTTATATCATCAATCTTCCTTATCCCTCCACCAACCGTTAAAGGTACAAATACTTTATCTGCTGCCTTTTCAATTGTTTCAATCATAATTCCTCTATTCTCATTCGATGCTGTTATATCTAAAAATGTTATCTCGTCTGCACCTTCCTCACTATATTTCTTAGCTATTTCTACCGGATCACCTGCATCAATTAAATTCTCAAAGTTAACTCCTTTTACTACTCTGCCTTTGTCAATATCAAGGCATGGTATTATTCGCTTAGCTAACATCTTGATAAACCTCAATACACTTTTTTAAATCTAATTTATCTTCATATATAGACTTCCCTAATATAACTCCATAGACTGATTGATTGACAAGTTTGCTAATAGATTTCAAATCATTTTCATTCTTTATTCCACCTGAAATAATGAGTGGAATATTTGTGTTTTTAAGGTATTCATTAACTAACTCAACATTATATCCTTCCAATGTTCCGTCTCTATCTACTGAGGTTAATACTATCAAATCTATATTTTTTTTTCTGAATTTAGCTAAAGCTTCTTTTAATCCCATTTTTATTTTTGAGCCCCAACCTTTGATTGCTACCAAATTGTCTTTAATATCAATACCAATTGCTATTTGAGTTGGGTTTTCATTAATAGCACTATCTAAAAAATCATCATCTTCAAAGGCTGAGGTTCCTAAAATAACTCTTCTTATTCCAAGAGAGAGGTAAGAATTAATAATCTCTTTGCTTCTGATACCCCCACCAATCTGGATTTCGCATTTAACAGAGTTTGAAATTTCTTTAATAATTTCATAATTTATGCTTTTACCTTCAACCGCGCCATCAAGATCAACTAAATGGATTAATTTTGCTCCCATCGACTCCCATTTCTTGGCAACCTCGACTGGGCTATCCGAATAAATCTTTTCTTTGGTAAAATCTCCCTTATAGAGTCTTACACATTTTTGGTTTTTTATATCAATCGCTGGTATTAAAATCATAATTCTACATTTTACAAAAATAAATTAATAAATTAAATTAAAAAATATGAAATACTGGTTAGTCAAATCTGAACCTTTTAAATATTCATGGAACATGATGCTTAAAGATAAAGTAACTTACTGGGATGGAGTACGCAATTATCAAGCCCGAAATAATCTTAAAATGATGAAAAAAGGAGATTTAGTTCTGTTTTATCATAGCAATGAAGGGAAAGAAATTGTAGGAGTTACAAAGGTAGTGAAGGAATATTATCAGGACCCAACAACTGAGGATAAAAAATGGGTCGTTGTGGATCTTAGAGTTGATAAAACATTAAAAAGACCTATATCTTTAAAAGAAATTAAAGGTGATAATAGTTTAAAAGATATAGGGTTAATTAGACAGTCAAGATTATCGGTTATGGAAATTAAAAAAGAACATTTTAAATATATTATAAATTTATCTAATGAAAAATAGTGAAAATGATATTATAGAGGGTGTAAATTCTGGAAGCAGAGTATGCTTGTCTAAACTAATTAGTTTAGTTGAAAGTGACAAATCAGCGATATTCAGAATTATTGACTCCTTAAATAAAAGAACAGAGAGCTCTTATGTGATTGGAATCACTGGTCCTCCTGGGGCAGGAAAAAGCACCCTGACTAATCGTTTGATTCAAAATTATCGAAAAAAAAATTTATCTGTTGCGGTCTTAGCAGTTGACCCGAGTAGTCCTTTTACAGGAGGAGCCGTATTAGGTGACAGAATTAGAATGCAAGAGCATGCTTTAGATGACGGGGTATTTATTAGAAGTATTGGTAGCCGTGGAGATTTGGGGGGTTTATCAAGTGCCACATCCGCAATAATAAAACTTTTCGACTCTTTTGGAATGGACATTGTTTTAATTGAAACTGTCGGAGTAGGCCAAACTGAATTAGATATTATAAAAATTTCAGATTGTGTTTTAGTTACTTTAGTTCCTGAGGCGGGAGATGGAGTTCAAGCAATGAAAGCAGGCTTAATGGAAATAGGAGATGTATTTGTTGTCAATAAAGCTGATAGAGGTGGGGCAGAAAAACTTGCGAGAGAAATTGATTATATGATTTCATTAAAACATAAAAATACAAATTGGAATACAAAGGTAATTTTAGCAGAGGCTGAAAATGATGTTGGAACAAAAGATATTGTTAATGAAATAGATTCTTTCAAAGAATGTGAGATTCAAAGCAATGAATTGAATAAAAAAAGAACACTTCGTAAAGTCTCGGAAATTGAGACTTTATTATTCCAACGTATGAAACATGAATTAGAATCTTTAAAGTTAGATAAGGATGTTAAAAATATTATGTCAAAGGTTAGCAAATCAGAATTAGAGCCTGAAGAGGCTGTGAATCTTATTTTCAAACTATTTAAAAAAAATTTTTGATTTTGAGAAAAATATTAATTAGTAAAATTTTAGATCAGATTAAAATTGCCATTATTGAAGATGGCAAATTAATCCATTATTTTATGGAATATGAAGATATTCAGCAAAGTATTAGGGGGAATATTTACAAAGCAAGTATTGATAAAAAAGCAAAAGGTATAGATGCTTCATTTATTGATATAGGTCTAGGAAGATCAGCATTTCTTTCAAAATTTAATCCTTTTCAAAAAGAAATGTCCAAATCAAGTGGGGCTTATCAGATTTCTAAAGATAATTTTATTTTGGTTCAAGCAGTCAGCGATTACGATCCAAGGAAGGCTCCAAAAGTTTCAGATTTTATAGCATTACCATCAAAATATTGTGTTATTGTTAGCAAGCCAAAGTTTTTTGGAATTTCAAAAAGAATAGAATGTCAGAAAGAAAGAAAAAGATTTAGCTCGCTGAAAAAACTTAGTAATAAAGATTGTGGAATAATATTAAGAACATCATCAATTAATAAAAAAATAAAAGATATAAAGAACGATATAACTTCTACCAAAAAGAGATGGAGGGAAATATTAAATGATTTTAGAAAAAATGATTCTTTAGGAATGCTTCATCAAGAAAAAAGTATTTTAGATAATCTAGTAAGAGAATTCATTAATGATAAGACATATATCGAAACAGATTCTAGGCTTGTATATAATAAATTAAAAAAAGATTTGTCAAAAAATATTGAAATTAAATTAGCAATTAAAAATAAAGAAATATTTAAGAAATATCATATTGAGGATGAAATCAAAAATATATTTTTCAAAAAAATAAAATTAAAAAATGGCGCTTTCATCCTGGTTGAAGAAAAAGAGGGACTAACTGTAGTAGATATAAATTCGGGTAGTAGTCTTAACAATAAAAAAGAAACTTTATTAAACATAAATAAGATAGCAGCCATAGAAATTTCTCGTCAAATAGTTTTGAGAAATCTTCATGGTCTGATATTGATTGATTTTATTGATGTTAAAAGACCAAAAGAAAAAAGAGAAATATATAAAACATTATCGGAATCCATGAAGCCAGATAAATCAAAACACACAATATTACCAATGTCTAAATTTGGTATTATAGAAATGACAAGACAAAAAAGGGGCAGTAAAATATCAAATATTATTAGTGAAAAATGTTTGGTTTGTAATGGTTATGGTTTAATTCAAGATAAAGTATCAGTATGCTACGAAATTTTAGAAAATATTTTAAAAAACAACATAAAGGGTAGAGTATCTATTAAAATTAATTCTACAATCTATCAAAATATGAAAGACATTCTGAAAAAGCATAAAAATAATTCGGATATAAAAAAAATCCAATTTAAATTAATAGAAGACTTTAAGCCAATTTATGAACAAAGAGAATTATACGAAATTATTTGATGAATTATTTTTTTTATATATGATTAATGAACAATGAGTGTGTTAAAAGTTGGAAATCTTTACCATATTGGAATAGCAGTTAAAGATGCAGAAAAAACTTCTATTCTATATTCTGAAACATTGGGTCTAAAAATTGAACATGATGAGGTTGTAATGGACCAGGGAGTAAGGGCTATAATGATGGTTCCTGAAAATAGCGAATCAACTGCCATTGAACTTTTAGAGCCAGTAGTTTCTGAATCTCCTATCAATAAGTTTTTAGATAATAAAGGTGAAGGCATGCATCATGTTTGCTATTTGGTAACAGATATATTGGAAGGTATTTCTCATCTTAAAAATATGGGAATTGACATGATTGACTCGAAGCCTAGAGAGGGCTTGAATAATACATTAGTTGCTTTTGCACATCCAAAAAGCATGAATAGTGTTTTAATAGAATTAGCTCAGAAAAAATAAATTAAGAGTTTTTACTTTCTTTATCTTCATCTTCATCAGACTTCTTTTTATCGTCATCTTTAACTGCTTTTTTAAACCCGGAGATTCCTTTTCCTAAAGCAGATCCAATATCCCCAAGCTTGCTTGGTCCAAAAATGAGGAGCACTATTACTAAAATAATAATTAATTCTTGAACACCTAATCCAAACATCATTACCTCTTAACAAAAGCTAACTCATTGATGTAAATGTGTCAATTAGCACCTTTAATAAATAGTAATTTGAAATATAATATTTTCAGTGAAAGTTTTGATCTACACACATGAATATCCACCATTCAGGGGTGGCATTGCAACATCCTCACAGAAAATTGCAAATATTTTAAAGGGTAAGTTCAATGTGGTTGTATGTTGTCCTAAGTATAAAAATACAAAATCAAGTAATTCAAATAACTTAAAAATTAAAAGAATGAATTTAATAGGCGGTGATAAGTTTAAAAAAATTCCATTATTACAGTATATTCAGGGTTTTTTTTATTTGAAAAAAAGTATCAGAGATGAAAAACCTGATTATATTTTATATTTAGGGGAAGAGGCTGAAATAGTTGGGGGCTTAGTTAATGAGGTTAAATTGAATCAAATTGTTAGAATTGCAGGGTCTGGGATTAAATCGATTTTAGAAAATAAAAAGCTTTCAAAAGCATATAAAAAATTTTTAATGAAAAGATTATATAAAAATTCAAAGTATATAATCGCTGTTAGCAATAACACTAAAAATTTATTAATAAAAAGTAATGAGTTTAACGAAGTAAATAAAATAAAATTAATTTATAATGGATTAGAGGATGAATTTATTAAAAAAGAAAAAGACTACAGCTTAAGAAATAAATTAGGTTTTAAGGAAGATGATTTTATTTTGTTAACAGTATCAAGAATTCTTCCACGTAAAGGTCAAGATAATGTAATTAAAGCATTATCAAAGATTGAAAATAAAAAAATAAAATATCTATGTGTTGGAGACGGAAAACACATTAAAAAATTTAAAAAACTCTCGAAAAATTTAAAAATTGATAATAGGATTTTATTTATTGGGGAAATAGATAGAGAAGATTCAACAAAATATTATGATATTGCTGATGCTTTTATTTTATGCAATAGAACCTGGAATAATAAAATTGAAGGGCTGCCAAACGTTGTACTGGAAGCGATGGGAAGATCAAAGCCAGTAATTGGATCGAAAGACTCTGGAACTGAGGAGTTAATAATAGATGGAAAAACTGGTTATCATGTCGATCCAGAAAATATTCAAGATATTAGAAAAATTATTATTTGCGCCTTAGAAAATAGAAAAAAATTAAAAGTTATGGGTGATAATGCTTTAGATTTTATTCAAAAAAACTTTTCAAATAAAAAAATGGAAGATGAATATATAAGGATATTTAATGAAAATTAAAATATGTGGGATAACCAATTTAGGTGATGCAACAGAATGTCAAACACTAGGTGTTAATTATCTAGGTTTTATTTTTTACAAAAAGAGTCCTAGGTATATTAATTATTCAAATGCAAAAAAAATAATAGCTGGTCTTAATTCTAAAGTTCAAAAAGTGGGAGTATTCGTAAATACTGACAATAATGAAATTAATACAATATCTAAGGACATAGGGCTAGACTATGTTCAGCTACATGGGAATGAAGGTGTAGAGGACATTTTTGAAATTAAATTGCCTTGTATTAAAGCATTAGATGGTAATTCTAGAAGTCTTTCAGACAATATAAATATGTTTAAGAATGCAAAATATTTATTATTGGATAATATTTCAAAGAATATTAAAGGTGGAAGTGGAAACAAATTTGACTGGAATAATTTAAAAAATATAGATAATAAAAAAAATATTATTTTGTCGGGTGGGCTTAGTCAAGAAAATATTTTGGATGCAATTGATAAAACTGATATAGAGTTCTATGATTTTTGTTCCTCTACTGAGATAAAACCTGGGATTAAAAATATAAAAAAGATAGAATCTATTGTAAACTTAATTAATAATGCCAAAAAATAAATTTAACTTTAATTCGCTTCCTGATAAAAATGGTAGATTTGGGGAATACGGAGGTATGTTTGTTTCAGAAACTCTTGTCCCAGCCCTAAACGATCTTGAGGATAAATACAGAAAAATTAAAAATAATCCTTCATTTAAGCGAGAAGTAAAAAATTTGTTGAAAAATTTTGTTGGCAGACCTACTCCATTATATTTGGCAGAAAGAACTTCGAGAGATATTGGCGGTGCCAAAATTTATTTAAAGCGCGAAGACTTAGCACACACTGGGGCTCACAAAATAAATAATACTGTCGGTCAAGCCATTTTAGCAAAATTGATGGGCAAGAAAAGAATAATTGCAGAGACTGGCGCAGGTCAGCATGGTGTTGCAACTGCAACTATCTGCGCGCTTTTAGGATTAAAATGTGAAATTTATATGGGTGCAGCTGATACTTTTAGACAAGCCCTAAATGTTCAAAGAATGAAACTTCTAGGAGCGAAGGTTATTCCTGTTAAATCTGGATCTCAAACACTTAAAGATGCATTAAATGAAGCTCTAAGGGATTGGGTTACTAATGTGAGAGATACATTTTACATTATTGGTAGTGTCGCTGGGCCACATCCCTACCCAATGATAGTCAGAGATTTTCAATCGGTAATAGGAACAGAATCAAGAAAGCAAATAATTAAAATTCAAAATAAATTGCCAGATTTACTTATAGCTTGTGTTGGAGGAGGCTCTAACGCTATTGGCTTATTCTACCCCTTTCTTAATGATCAATCTGTAAAAATGGTTGGGGTAGAAGCTGCGGGAAGTGGAATTAAAACTGGTTTCCACTCAGCTAGTATAGGAGCGGGATCGGTTGGAGTCCTTCATGGGAGTAAAACATACATACTTCAAAATGATAATGGTCAGGTCGAGGAGACACATTCTGTTTCAGCAGGGCTAGATTATCCTGGTGTTGGTCCAGAACATTCTTTTTTAAAAGATATTAAAAGAGTAAAATATGTATCAGTTACAGATATTGAAGCAGTTAAAGCGTTACAATATTTTTCTGAAAAGGAAGGCATTATTTCTGCACTTGAAACAGCTCATGCGCTGTCGTATGCAATGAAAGTTGCAAAAAGAATGACTAAAAAAGAAAGTATAATTGTTAACCTATCTGGGAGAGGTGATAAAGACCTTGAATCAGTGAATGATTTCTTAAATAAAAATAGGCAAAACCAATAAATGAAAATATTAAACAAGATCCAATCTGATAATGAATCAGGGAAAGTTTCGTTTATATCTTATATCACTGCTGGCGATCCTGATATAAAAACAACCTTAGATATTATGAAATCGTTAGCAAATAATGGAACTGACATAATAGAGCTCGGCATACCTTTTTCTGATCCGATATCTGATGGTCCTACAATCCAAAAAGCCTCAGAAAGATCGTTAAAAAAAGATATTAATATTAGCAAGGCTCTAAATATAGTAAAAGAATTTAGAAAAGAATTCTCGACTCCAATAATAATATTTGGTTACTATAATCCTTTTTTAAGATATGGAATAAATAATTTAATGAGGGATATTAAAAATGTAGATGCAAATGGAATTTTAGTTGTTGATTTACCTCCTGAAGAGTCTCACCAAATACAGAAATCAGTTAATAAACATAGTCTTGAGCTTGTCTATCTTGTTGCCCCAACTAGTACTGACTATAGAATACAGACAATCTCCAACCTATCCAACTCATTTATATATCTTGTTTCGGTTACGGGCGTGACAGGTACAAGGAGTAAAATTGATAAAAATCTCATACCATTTATAAAGAAATTAAAAAAGATGACAAAAAAACCTATTTGTGTAGGATTTGGAATATCTAGCACAAAACATGTTAATGAATTAAAGAAAAAAGTTAATGGAATAGTAATTGGAAGCGCTATTGTTAAAATTATAGAAAAAAATCTAAATGATAAGAGTGAAATTACAAAAAAAATATCTAATTTCTGCAGAAAAATATCTAAGGCATGCAGAATTTAAGGACTTTTAACTTTTTTATCTATATGGCAAAATATATTATTCAAATTTAAACATTTGTGAGTATTTCACATAAAAAAAAGGAGTGAGAATTTATGGAATTACTATTTAAAACAAGATCTACAGAATATACTGGACCCGGTGGTTTACCTAATGGAAGTCTAGACAATACTAGCGAATGGAAACCAATGACTAAGTATTTAGAGATAGGAGCTGAAAATTATCCAGAAAAAGCTATGTTCAAAATTGCTGATAGTGATGGAAAAGTAGTTGAGACATACACTTACAAAGAAACTAATGATAAAGCCAATCAAGTAGCAAATGGGCTTATCTCTAAAGTTGGTGTAAAAAAAGGTGATAAGATTGGAATGTATATGTTAAATTGCGCGGAATTTGTACTTTCAATTCTCGCAATTCATAAAACTGGTGGCATTCAGGTCCCAATCAATAAAGATGAAAAAGGAGAAAGACTTGCATACATTATTAATTATTCCGATCAAGTAGCTTTAGTTGTTGATCCCTCTGGTCTTCCGTTGATTGAAGATATTGCTGATAAGCTTGAAAATCTTAAATTAATTTATGTAACTGGAGACGCAGCAAACGTTCCAGAAAAGATAGGTAACATTCCTGCTGAACCATTTAATTCTTTACAAGAATTTGGGTCTGATAATCCAGGAGTTGATGTTCAAATAAGTGATAAGGAAAGATGTATGTTTACCTCAGGTACTACTGGTATGCCAAAAGGTGTTGTCAGGGAACATGGTGGAGTTGTTTTAACAGTTAGAGCATATATGCAGCAACAAGGTGTAAGAAGCGATGATACTCTTATGAGCGTTCTTTCTCTTGGACATGCTAATGCACAGGCGTTGTGTCTATTTTGTGCAATTGGTGCTGGTGCAACAGCAGTATTTTTTCCTAAATTTTCAGCATCTAACTTTTTCAAATGGGCGCATGACTGCGGTGCAACCTGTGTAAACATGCTAGGCGCTGTTGCAGAATATCTTTATGCATCTAAACCAAGCGAATATGATCAAAAACATAAAATTAGAATTATGCTAGGTTCGCCTGCACCGAGAAATCTAGAAGATTTCCAAAAAAGGTTCAATGTTAGGGTTATAGATGGTTATGGCTCAACTGAAATGGGCATGGTACTTTGGAAAAATCCTGAAGATGTGAGAGCTGGATCATGTGGATATCCTACAGAAGGTTTCTATGTTGAATTAAGAAATCCTGAGAATATTCAAGAAGTTATAAGACCACACTGGGATCCATATATTGATTCTACCCCTCCTGATTCAGCGAAAGGAATTCTTTATATTAGACCGTTAGTCCCAAATACGACTTTAAATGAATATTTTAAAGACGATAGAAGAACTAGAGAAGCTTTTGATGATGATGGGTTCTTCAATTCTGATGATGTTATGGCATGTGGAACAGATGGTAGATATTATTTTATCGGAAGACATACAAGACTTAGAGTCTCTGGTGAAAATGTTGATCCCGTAGCTGTTGCTGATTTAGCTCTTATGCATCCTGCAGTTCAAGATGCTATTGCGGTCGGGTTAAGATTGCCAGACGTTTCAGATGATGAGCTGAAACTTAATATAATTCTTAAAGACGGAGAAAAATTTGATGAAGCTGAATTTTGTACCTGGATGGCTGAACAATGTATTATCGCTATGGTACCAAGATTCATCGAAATTTTAGATGGATGGCCTATGACTGCAACTCAAAAAGTCAAAGTTGCAGAGCTTAAAGAAATCACTGATAAAACATGGGATAGATCCAAAGCAGGTCTTAAGTTTAGCGCTAGAAAGTAAGTTAATGCAACTTTTTTTTAGACCAGTTGAAAAAAAATATGAGGGAGAAGGAATTCTCCCTCATGGAACCTTTGATAATACCAATGATTGGAATCCGTTAATTAAATATTTAGAAAAAGGGGCAATTGATTTCCCCGATAAAACTATGTTCAAAATGGGTGATGCTAATGGCAAGATTATTGAACAATTTACATATAAAGAGACCAATCAAAAATCCAATCAAATTGCAAATTACCTTATTGAAAACTGTTCTATTAATAGTGAAGATAAAATAGGAATTTTTATGCTAAATTCCTCCGAGTTCGTATTTTCTATTCTGGCTACACATAAAACTGGTGCCATTCAAGTTCCTGTTAATAAAGATGAAAAAGGTGAGCGACTATTATATGTGATTAATTATTCTGAGATGAAAGTTTTAATTATTGATAAAAGTGCAATTGATTTAATTGAACCTATTGCTGATAAATTTGAAAATTTAGAAAGAATTTTTATTTCTGGAAGTGAAGGGAATATCCCAAATAATTTAGGAAATATTAATTGCGAAGAATTTGAATCATTTAATAAAGGTAGTATCGATAATCCAAATATTAAACTAACTATAGCCAATAAAGAACGATGTATGTTTACATCTGGTACAACTGGTATGCCGAAAGGTGTAGTAAGAGAGCACGGTGGAGTTCTTATGACAGTAAGAAGCTATATACAACATCAAGGTATTAGAAATAACGATACTTTAATGAGTGTTTTATCCTTGGGTCATGCAAATGCTCAGGCAATGTGTTTATTTGCTGCTATAGGTGCAGGTTGTACTGCAGTCTTTTTTCCAAAATTTTCTGCTTCTAATTTTTGGAAATGGGCACATGACTGTGGAGCGACAGTTACAAACTTCCTTGGAGCAGTCGCAGAATACCTTTGGTCAGCAAAGCCAGGCGATTATGATAAAAAACATAATGTTAGAATTGTTTTAGCAGGCCCTGCTCCCAGAAATTTAATAGAATTTGAAAAAAGATTCAATCTTAAAATAGTTGAAGGATATGGGTCTACTGAGATGGGGATGCCTCTTTGGAAAAGCCCCGAAGATGCTAGAGTTGGTTCATGCGGATATCCAGTTGAGGGTTATTATTTAGAAATCCGAAATCCTGAAAACATTGAGGAGGTAATCAAGCCTCATTGGAATCCCAGTTTAGAAGAAAAACCCCCAGAATCTGCGAAAGGATTGTTATTTATAAGGCCAAATGTACCAAATACAACTTTAAATGAGTATTTTAAAGATTTGAGAAGAACTAGAGAAGCTTTTGATGATGATGGGTTCTTCAATTCTGATGATTTATTTGCTGCTGGAACAGATGGAAGATATTACTTTATTGGTAGATATTCAAGACTGAGGGTTTCTGGTGAAAATGTTGATCCCATAGCAGTCGCTGACTTAGCTTTAATGCATCCTGCGGTTCAAGATGCAATTGCAGTAGGATTAAGACTTCCAGATATTTCTGATGATGAACTTAAATTAAATATAATAATCAAAGATGGTGAAAAATTTGATGAAGCCGAGTTCTGCACTTGGATGGCTGAGCAATGTATAGTTGCAATGGTTCCAAGATTCATTGAGATTTTCAATGGCGGATTCCCAATGACTGCTTCCCAAAAAGTTAAAGTCGCTGATTTAAAAGAGATATCAGATAGAACATGGGATAGAGCTAAATCAGGGTTAAAATTCAGCTCAAGAAAGTAATCTATAATTTTTTATTCTAAAAAAGTATTTAAAATATTACATTTTTAAAGATATAAATGGTGTATAAATATATCTTTTTAGTGCAAGAAAATAGATTTGATGGCATACTTATTGCCAGATTTGAAATATGCATTATTAGAGGGATTTTATAATTCCATGCTCAAATTGTATGGTAATTTTTTCCCATTGGAGGATTTTAAAAATGAAAATGATTCAAGCAATAATTAAGCCCTTTAAACTTGATGATGTTAAAGAAGCATTAAAAGCTGTGGGCGTAACTGGTATGACTGTCTCCGAAGTGAAAGGCTTTGGACGACAAAAAGGTCATACAGAGGTTTATAGAGGTGCAGAATATGAAATTGAATTTATACCAAAAATTCAATTAGATATTGCTGTATCAGATGACAAAGTAGATAGTGTTATCAAAGCAATTCAAGAGTCTGCAAATACAAATAAAATTGGTGATGGAAAGATTTTCGTTACCTCTGTTGAGCAGGCTGTAAGAATTAGAACTGGTGAAACAGGAGATTCAGCGGTATAAATACTCGCTGATAAGGAGAAAAATAATGGCAAAAACAGCAAATGATGTTTTAAAATTAATTAAATCAAAAAAAATAGAGTTCGTTGATTTAAGATTTTGTGATATATTCGGTCGCTGGCAACATACCAGCTTTCCTTCTGCAGAAATTGATGCAGGCACTTTTAAAGATGGAATGGGATTCGATGGGTCTAGTATTAGAGGATGGAAAGCTATAAATAATAGCGATATGATTATTCTTCCTGATCCAACAACAGCAGTTGTTGATCCCTTTATGGCACATCCAACATTATCCTTAATTTGTGATGTAGCTGACCCATTAACTAAAGAAAGATACGATCTTGATCCAAGATATATTGCAAATAAAGCAGAAAATTATCTTAAAAAAACTAAGATCGGAGATACATGTTATTTTGGTCCTGAGTTAGAATTTTTTGTATTTGACGATGTAAGATATCAGTCAACACCAAATTCATCTTTTTATCAACTTGATTCTGAAGAAGCAGAATGGAATTCTGGTGAGGACGAGGTTCCTAATCTAGGACATAAAGCAAGATATAAAGAGGGATACTTTCCATTATCTCCTTTAGATACCTATCAAGATATAAGATCAGATATGGTTAAAGTTATGCAAGAATGTGGCTTACATGTTGAGTGCCATCACCATGAAGTTGGTGGTCCTGGGCAATCAGAAATTGATTTAAGATTTGCTCCATTAACGAAGATGGCTGATGACACATTATGGTATAAATATATTGTAAAAAATGTAGCAAAAAATCATGGAAAATCAGCAACATTTATGCCAAAACCGGTATTTGCCGATAATGGTTCAGGAATGCATGTCCACCAGTCAATTTGGAAAGGCTCAAAGCCCTTATTTGCAGGAAATAAATATGCTGGGCTAAGTGACATGGCCCTATATTACATTGGTGGAATTTTAAAACATGCAAGAGCCTTGTGTGCCTTTACTAATTCAACCATAAATTCTTATAAAAGGTTAGTACCAGGCTATGAAGCTCCAATCGTTTTAGCGCATTCAGCAAGAAATAGAAGCGCCGCTATTAGAATTCCAATGTATTCTGATAGTCCCAAAGCTAAAAGAATTGAGACAAGATTCCCTGACCCTGCTGGAAATTGTTATTTAATATTCTCTGCAATGTTAATGGCCGGATTAGACGGGATTAAAAATAAAATTAAACCTACTAAAGAATTAGAAGAGGATATTTATGAGCTTTCAGAAAAAGAACTTTCAAAATATCCATCAGTTCCTGCTGCTCTAGAGGAATCACTTGATGAATTAAGAAAAGATCATAAATTTTTGTTAGAAGGTGATGTTTTCACAAAAGAATTTATTGAGGGATACATTAATTATAAAATGGATGAAGAGATAACACCGTGGAGAACTAGACCAAATCCATTAGAATTTGTAATGTATTACAGTGTTTAATAGGTTTTTAGAGGGCTCAGGTTACGAGCCCTCTAAGCTTTATTTGTTTTAATTCCCTTTTTTCTATTCGGATAACAAACTTTACATATATCACATTTTGTTCCATCACATCCTCTTGCTGTACAATATTCTCTACCGTAAAAAATAATTTGTAAGTGTAGTTTGTTCCAATTCGATATAGGAAATATTTTTTTAAGATCTCTCTCCGTTTGTGTGACATTTTTACCTTTCGACAATCCCCACCTTTGTGCAAGACGATGAATGTGTGTATCAACAGGAAAAGCCGGAACATTAAAGCATTTAGAAATAACAACACTTGCAGTCTTATGCCCTACCCCAGGGAGCTTTTCAAGTTCTTCGATATTTCTTGGAATTTTACCATTATATTTATCCATTATTATTTTAGAAAGTTTGTGAATTGATTTTGATTTTTGAGGAGCTAATCCGCAGGGTCTAATTATGTCGTATATTTGTTTCACTTTGAGTTTCATCATCTTACCTGGGGTGCTAGCTAATGAAAATAATTTTGGCGTTATTCTGTTGACTCTTTCGTCAGTACATTGAGCACTTAATAAAACAGCAATTAGAAATTGAAAATTTGATTTACTTTTTAATGGAGCAGTTGTTTCAGGATATAATTTATTTAATTTTTTAAGAATTACATGAGCTCTATCTTTTTTAAGCATAATATTTCACTACCAAAATTAATATAACGCAGAAAAACCATTTTTTAATTTTATAAATCAGCTAATCTTAATTTGTGGATATAAAAAAGCTGAGAATTGATTCTTTACCAAATGAGCCAGGTATTTATATATTTAAAGGAAAAAAGGGTGAAAATTTATATGTAGGCAAAGCCAAAAATCTTAAAAATAGGATTAAAAGCTACTTTTCTAAAAATAAAGATAAAAGAATGAATGTAAATTTTCTAATGCTTGAGGCTTTAACTTTAGATTATATTACAACGCAAACTGAAGATGAAGCTTTGATGCTAGAGAATAAAACTATAAAGCTCAGACAACCTAAATATAATATTCTTTTAAAAGATGATAAAACTTATTCTTCACTTAGATTAGAAATAAAAGAAAAATATCCCAGAATTTCAATAGTAAGAAAATGTTCAGATAAAGATTCATTATATTTGGGTCCATTTAAATCATCAGAGAATCTTAGGAAAACCAAAAGATTTTTTCAAAAAATATTTGGTATTCGTGACTGTACTAATAATAAATTCATAAGGCATCAAAAAAGAGCTTGCTTATATAAAGATATTGGAATGTGTTTAGGGCCATGTGACGATAAAGAATTAGAGTCAACATACAATAAAAACTTTAATTTATTAAAAGATATTTTTTCTGGAAAGGTTGGATTTTTTAAAAAAATAGTAGAAGAAAAAATGATAGAATTTGCCAAAAAGGAAATGTTTGAACAGGCATCTTTTTTACGTGATGAGCTTGAGAGACTTTCTACAAATTACTATTATGAATACAGAAATTCCGAATCATTAAAAAATACTGATGTAATAGGCATAATAACCAAAGATCAACAAATACAAATATCTATATTATTCTTTAGAGGGGGATATATAATTGATAAAGCAGATTTATTCGCAGAATCAAAGATGCAAAATATACAATTTGAACAATATCAAATGCTTAAACAATTTTATTCTTTAAAATCTTCAGTACCAAAAAGGATCGTTATTGATAATAAGTTTGAGTATTTTGATGATTTAAAGGTTGACCTAAAAAATTTAGAGTTATTTGATACTAAATTTGAGAAAATTTCTAGGGGGAGAAAACTTGACTTAATAAAACTTGCTAAAAAAAATGCTGAAATCAGTCTTGAAAATAATATTCAAAATGAAAAAAGATTAGCTTATATTTTACAAAAACTTAAAGAGAATCTAAGTTTATCCTCACTTCCAAAGAGGATTGAATGTTTTGATATATCTAATACTCAGGGAACTAATCCAGTTGCATCAATGGTTGTCTTCTCAAATTGTGAGCCCGATAAAAGTAAGTATAGAAAATTTAAGATTAATTGTAAGGGACCAAATGATTATGAGATGATGAAGGAAGCAATTCAAAGAAGGCTGAAAAGAATCGATCAAGAGGGTTGGGAAAAACCTGATCTAATTCTCATTGATGGAGGAAAAGGGCATCTAAATAAAATCTCGTCATTAGTCCCAAAAAATATAAATGTTGCATCAATTGCAAAACCTTTAAAAAAAGAAAATATTGATAAAATTTATTTGCCAAACCAGAAGAATTCTGTCGAATTCAATAAAGATATTGAACCATTAAATATATTAATAAATCTTAGAAATGAAGCTCATAGATTTGCTATTACATTTCATAAGTCCAGAAGATCGAAAGAAATGCTAGGTCAGCTTAAAACATAGTCAAGAACAGCCATCGCAGCATACAATTTATTTTCTGCTTGTTTGTAAATAATAGATTTTTTGGAGTTAATAACTTCTTCTGTAACTTCTTCGTTAATATGCGCAGGAAGGCAATGCATAAAAACTGATTTCTTATTAGTATTACTCATTATCTTTCCATTAATTTGAAAATTTTTAAAATCTTTTAATCTTACTTTGTTTTCTTTTTCCATCCCCATGCTTGTCCAGACATCAGTGTAGATTACATCAGCTTTTGAAGATGCATAGATTAAATCATCAGTAATATCAATATTTGAATTATTTTTTAAAATTTTTTTTATACTTTTATTATATTTATTCGGACAGCAAAAAGTCATATTTAATTTTAAGCTCATAGCTGCATAAGCAAATGAGTTTGCAATATTATTTGAATCTCCTACATAAACTATTTTAATTTTATTTAATGGCTTTTTATTAAAATATTCCTTAATTGTGTATATGTCTGAGATAATTTGTGTAGGATGCTCAAAATCTGATAAAGCATTAACAACTGGGATACTCGAGTTGTCCACAAATTCAACTAGTTTTGCATGTGAATTAGTTCTAAAAATCAAAGTATCCATATACAAAGAAAACATTCTAGCTGTTTCCGCTATAGATTCTCCCCTAGATAATTGAGTATCATCCTTATTTATAAAAAGAGGGTAAGCACCTAATTTAGATATTGCAGATTCAAATGATAATCTGGTCCTTGTAGAAAATTTTTCAAATAGGAGACCAATAACTTTCCCAGAATATTTATTTATATACTTTTTCTTCTTAAATTTACTTATATTACTTAAAATATTTTCCAATTCTTTTTTATTTAATTGATTTAAAGAAATCATTTTTTTACTCATTTATCTGCTCCAAAACGAGCTTCATTATTTTAACACTCTCAATAATCTCATTATTTTTTACATTTAAAGGTGGGAGAATTCTAACATTATATTTTTCTGTAATTAGAACCAAAAGGCCGTTTTTAATACATATATTTGTAAATAATTTAGCTTTTTTTTGTTCATAAAATTCAATAGCCAGAATAAGACCTTTTCCTCTAACTTCTTTTATTAAATCTGAACTAGCTAGTTTTTTTAATTTATTTAAAAATAATTTACCCTTTTTACTTACACTATTAAGAAAAGACGGTTTTTTAATTTGATTGAGCATACTAAGTCCTGAAGCCATTGCTAATGGATTACCACCCATTGTTGTTCCATGTGAACCGGGTGTTAAAAAATCTGAGATCTCGGGATTAGCTATAATTGCACCACAAGGAATACCTCCTCCAAGAGCTTTTGCAAGTGTAATAATATCTGGTCTAATATCATAATTTTCAAAACCAAATAATTTTCCTGTTCTACCTATTCCTACTTGTACCTCATCTGCAATTAATAAAATTTTATTTTTTTTGCATATTTTAAATAACTCTTGTAAATATTTCTTATCAGTAATCTTAACTCCCGCCTCACCTTGTATTGGTTCAATAATGACAGCTAAGATTTTCTTATCTTTTTTTATTATAGACTTAATACTCTCTATGTCATTAAACTTGGCAGTTTTAAACCCAGGAACTAAAGGGTAAAATCCCTCTTTATATTTTTTGGGTGTTGTAGCTGATAGTGATCCAAAAGTTCTACCATGAAATCCACCAGTAACCGAGATTATGGTTCTTTTATTATTAAAAATGCCCCATTTTCTAGCCAATTTAAATGCTGCTTCATTTGCTTCAGTTCCACTATTACAAAAGAATACTTTGTGCCTAGGCAAATTACTGGTTAAAGATTTTGCTAATTTTATTTGAGATGGAATTAAAAATAAATTTGATATGTGTACAAGTTTATTAAGCTGATCAATAATTGCCTTTTTAATGCCTTTATTGTTATGTCCTAAATTATTCACAGCAATACCAGAGACAAAATCCAGATATTTTTTATTATTAGAATCATATACATAGCTACCTTCACCTCTAATAATTGAGATCGGGTACCTTGAATAATTACCAATTATAAACTTGTTATTTTCTTCAATATTTTTCTTTAACAATTTACCCTCATAGTAATATTTCTGTTCCTATTCCTGAGTCAGTAAACATTTCTAATATGATAGCATTTTTAGTTCTACCATCTATTATGTGTGCTTTATTAACGCCCTCAGATAGTGCATCAATCATATTTTTAACTTTTGGAACCATACCTTTTTGAATAACTCCATCCTTAATTAATTTATTTATATTTTTTTTATTAATTGATGATATCAATTTATTTTTATTATCAATTATCCCCTCAACATCAGTCAGAATAATTAATTTCTCTGCTTTCAAACAAGCTGCAATTTTTGCTGCGGCATGATCAGCATTAACATTAAATGTTTCACCTTTATGATTTATACCTATAGGCGTTATTACAGGAATCATATCATTCTGTAAATATTTTTTTATTAATTTTTTATTAACGCTAGTAATTTCTCCTACTTTACCAATATCAGCACCATTTAGTCCAGATGTAAATTTTTTAACTCTTAGCATATTAAGCTTATTCCCGGATATACCAATAGATTTACCGCCATTTTCAATAATCATTTTAACTATTTGTTTATTTATTTTTTTAAACAAAACATTTTCTACAATTTTTACCGTTTTTTTACAGGTTACTCTCAATCCATTTATAAATTTAGATTCTATGTTATTTTTTTCTAATTCTTTCGAAATTTCTAAGCCTCCTCCATGAACTAGAATAGGATTTAATCCTAATAATTTCATCAATACTACATCTCTTGTAAAATTTATAAAATCTTTTGATCCAATACTTCCACCATATTTAATAACAATAACTTTGGAATTAAATTTTTTTATATATGGCAGAGCTTCGATCAATGTTTCTGCTAATTTAATATTTTTTTTCATATCTTCAAGTTTGGAATTATAAAATATATTTACTTAAATCTCTATCTTTTACTATATCTTTCAGTTTATCGTTAACATAATCTGAATCAATTAAGACATCCTTATCTTTTAAATCGGGTGCGGAAAAAGATATATCTTCAATAATTTTCTCCAATACTGTGTGAAGTCTTCTTGCTCCAATATTTTCGTTTCTATCGTTTATTTCTACAGAAATATTAGCAATTTGATCAATTGCATCATTTGAAAAAGTTAATGAAATCCCCTCTGTTTTTAGGAGCTCAGTATATTGTTTTAGTAAAGCATTATTAGGCTCTGTTAAGATTTTCTTAAAATCTTTACTATCTAATGATTTTAATTCTACCCTAATAGGAAATCTGCCCTGCAATTCGGGAATTAAATCAGATGGCTTAGAGGTATGAAAGGCGCCTGCACCAATAAACAGAATATGATCAGTTTTTATTATTCCATATTTTGTTTTAACTGCTGAGCCTTCGATAATTGGCAGCATATCTCTCTGCACACCCTCTCTTGAAATATCTGGCCCTGTCGAAGCTGAGGAATTTCTTGCAATTTTATCAATTTCATCAATAAATATTATTCCCAATTGCTCTGCCCTAATTATTGCATTTTCATTTATTGCATCTTTATCTATAAGGCTCTCAGCCTCTATATCAACAAAAATTCTATATGCTTCTTTGACCTTTACCCTTCTTTTTTTTTCCTTATTTGGAAAAAAATTTGATAACATATCAGAGACATTATTATCTAGATCTTCATTTGGATTATTAGACATAACCTGTATGGGTGAAAATTTTGTTGGAATTGATATTTCAATTTCACGATCATTTAATTTTCCTTCTCTGAACATTTTTCTGAATTTTTGTCTTGTTTCATTATCTTTAGCTTCTTTATAAACAAGTGAATCTAAAATTTTTTCTTCGGCTAACTCTTCAGCTTTTGCCTGAAAAGATACTCTATTTTGATCGGATTCCATTTTTACAGATATTTCTACTAAATCTCTTACCATAGACTCAACATCTCTTCCCACATATCCAACCTCAGTAAATTTTGATGCTTCAATTTTTATAAATGGAGCATTTGATAATTTTGCAAGCCTCCTAGCGATTTCTGTTTTACCAACTCCTGTTGGGCCTATCATCAAAATATTTTTGGGAGAAATTTCATCTTTTAACAAGCTTGAAACCTTTTGTCTTCTCCATCTATTCCTAAGAGCGATAGATACAGCTTTTTTTGCTTCGGCTTGTCCAACTATATATTTATCGAGCTCTGATACTGTTTCACGCGGAGTTAAAAGAATTTCGTCAATATCCATATCTAAGTATTGTCCCCCAATCTTAATACCTCTGTTGATATAGAATCATTTGTATAAATACATACTTCAGATGCAATTTTTAATGACTCTTTAGTAATTTCACTAGCCTTCAAATCAGAAAATTTAAATAATGCTTTGGCTGCTGAAAAGGCAAAAAAACCACCTGAGCCTACAGCACATATTGGTATATCAGGCTCAATGACATCACCACTTCCTGAAATTAAAAAAATCTCATTTCGATCAGCAACAATCATCATTGCCTCCAATCTTCTAAGTACTCTATCCGTCCTCCATTCCTTTGCTAATTCAACTGATGACCTTCTTAGGTTACCTTTAAATTCCTCTAGTTTTGCTTCAAATTTATCAAATAATGTTATTGCATCAGCTGTTGCTCCTGCAAATCCAGCAAGGATTTGATTCTTATAAACTTTTCTTACTTTCTTAGCTGAGGATTTAAGAATTGAGTCTCCAAAAGATACTTGACCGTCTCCACTAATTGAAACCTCATTATTTTTTTTAACACAAAGAATAGTAGTCGCTTTAATTTGTTCCATTTTTTTTATACAATTCCTTAACTAAATTATACTTCTTTTTAATTTTATTTACATGCTCATAAACCTCAGTAGATACAACATTTTTATGATCTAACATTTTCTGAACTTCAGTTGTTGTTGCACCATTAGATATTAAACTAGTAGCAAAACTATGTCTGAATAAATGTGGATTTACAGAATATCCTAAATATTTATTAGACAATTTTTTGACAATTTTGTAGACATTTTGCCTGGTAAGTTTTTCATTCTTCCTGTTAATGAACAACCATATTAAATTTGGATTTTTTTGCTTTGTCTTTTTTACTAAATTCATAAGAGGTATTTGTAAGTACCTCGTATCAATAGGTATTGAGGTGGATTTATTTTTATTCCAGCCTTTTCTTGTGATTCCCAAAATTTCATTATTTGCAGAATTAATATTTGAAATTTTAATATTAATTAATTCTGAAACTCTTAGCCCTGTAAATATCAAAGTTAAAACTAAAACTATATCTCTATATAAAAAATAATTTATATTGTCTGAATTTAATTCTTTTAGTAGATTGTTTGTAAAATTATATAATTTTTTTTGGTCTATAAAATTTGCTTTTGGAGTTTCGATTTTATTACCGAGTAGAATTTTTTTATCCAAAGTATTGATAAAATTTGAAGGTACTAATTGTTTGTCTACTAAAAAATCAATAAATTTAGATATTGAAGATAATTTCCTCTTAGCAGAACTTTTTTTGTATTTATCCACATCGGATGTTAGTAACATTTCAAAATAATTAATAATTCTGTTTTCTGTAAATAATTCTTCAATTTTTAAATGTTCAAATCCATTCTTAATCAAGTATAATCTGACATCATCAACATATGAAATGATGGTATTTTTCGAATAAGTAGTTATTCCAAAACTTAATTTTTTTTCAAAATCTTTCAACAATTTTTCAACACTCATTAACAAAAATATAAAACATTAAAATATATTAAGTCAATTCAAAAAAAAAATAGTCTATAAAATTGAATGAGAATATACAATGTGAGATAATATAAATGTGTATAAAGTAGGTGATGATGCCGTATATCCATCCCATGGTCTTGTAAAAATAGTTGCAATCGAGAAGAAATTGATTGGGGACCAAGAATTAAACTTTTTAATACTTCAAGTTGTTGAAAGTGATATAACTGTAATGATTCCTGAGGGTTCTGTTCAAGCTAGAGGGCTAAGGCCTATTGCAAAAAAAAATGAATTAAAAAATTTATGGTCATTAATAAAAGGTAAAACCAAATATAGAACTGAGGAAAATTTGAGCTGGAATAAAAGATATAGAAATTATACAGAAAAATTAAAGAGCGGAAATATAATAATGGCAGGTGAGGTTTTTAGAGAAATAAATGATATTTCCAAAAAAAAAGAACTTTCATTTGGTGAACAAAAAATACTTGAAACGGCTTTTAATAGAATTGTTAAAGAGTTAAGTGCATCTCTAAAACAGAAAGAAGATGATATTTATGTTGATATTAAAAAGCTCTTAATTAAACCTGATTCAATAAATATCTAATTTTTTTCCCTCAACAACATTGAGTGATTTAATTTCCAAAAATTCCAACATTGTATTGTAGATATCTACAGTTCTGATTTTTGGAACATTATTAATTTTTTTATTTAAAATTAGGGGAACAACCATATGCTCTCTTCTTAAAGATCCATGTGAAGATTTATGTAAAGGAAATTCAAATTTCTTTCTAAAATCCCAACCAGGATTTGCGCTTAAGACAAGGTCACCGCATCTATTTGATCTGAAGATTTGCAGTAGCTGAACAATTGCATCAGGATAATCAGTTTCATAAGTTAGATTGAACAATTGATTTTTGTCATAAAATCCCTCATCTATTGAATAATCAAATGGATCATTCTCTAAAGGCTGGTAATAAATTGAAGATTCTTTGTCTGATACAAGCGATTTACCTCTAGAACTTAAAATTATTATATCCCCCTTAGAATTTTTATAAGATATTATGTCTACAGCATCTTGAGATATTAAATCATTTATCAATTCTTCATGCTGGCTAAAGCTAAAAGATTTTGACCAATTAAATTCATTATTGAGATAAACATGTGCCATGGAGTTTCCTGAAACCATTACGGAGGAATCAAATTTTTTATATAATTTCTTAAATGTCAAAGGGTAATACAAGACACTTTTATTTTTACTTTTTAAATAATCAACAAGATCAAAATGTTCATATGTATTAGTATGACCGTGATCACTAGTAATAATTATTAATGTGTCATCATAAATTGATTTTTCCACTAAGAAATTTTTGAGCTTTCCTAAATTGTCATCAAATAATTTATATAGTTGTTTTATACTTTCTGTATCTGAGCCTTGTATATGTGATAATGAATCTATGCCATAAAGACAACAAAAATAAAATTGTTTCTTATTATCAAATGAATTTATTAATTTTTTAAATGCTATTTTATCTATTAAAGAAGATCCAAAAAAATGAGATAAAAGCTTATAAAAAACTTTTGATTTTAAAGTCAAATCATTCCTAATATTCAACCCACTAGTAATTTCATTAAATATAGAAACTGAATTAGGTAAATAATTAAAAATGGTCTTAAATGATTTTTTTATATCAGCATTAAAAAACTTATTTTCATAACCTACATAGCTTCGATGAGCATTAGAAGAAAAAGGATTTTTACTAAAATTTATTTTATCTAACCATCTTATACCTGGCATATTAACGTTCCCTGGATACTGACCCATTAAAAAGGGTATATATGCAGGGCCAGTAGTGGAAGGAAAGACTGAGACGGCTTTATTATATGAGCCTTTTTTAATAAAGCTTGATAAATTGGGTAAAGAGTTAGATTCTATAAGTTGATCCAATATATCAAATCTTGCACCGTCTAAAAGTAAAAAAATAACCTTTTTCAAATAATATCCTAAAACTTAATTGTTTTGTTCTTTCCATTCTTTCTCGGAAATAATAAATCCATCTTTATCGCGATAAACTTTGTTTCCATTACTATACTCATCAATTTCATCATTCCATCTTTCGTTTCTTAACCATCTCTCTGGATGAGGGACATATTTTTCATCACCTGTTTTCCTGTACAGTATATTAAATCTATGAGATAGCTCTTTGGGAGAAAGTTCTGTTTTAATTTTTAGATAAACTTCTTTAGCCTTTTTTTTATTAACTTTCCTTCCTATTAACAATTTCCAAAAAATTTCAAAATCTTCTAACTTACTCATTTCACAATTTATAATATTAAAATTTTACCTTTATTAAATATATTTACTATTACTGTACTTATTTAATTTCTTTGATTTTATTAAGTACTTTTTTTAATTTATCAATATGCTTTAAAGTATGAGAAGACATCAAAGTTATTCTAATTCGCGAAGACCCTTCAGGAACAGATGGTGGCCTCACTGCCGGGATATAAATACCATTATCTTTTAATATTTTCGAAACTTTTAGGGTTTTAGATTCTCCACCAATTATTATTGGAATAATTGGTGTTTCATTATAAATGAAATTAAAATTATTTTTCTTTAAAAAACCATATAGATTTTTTATATTTGAAAGTAATTTTTTTCTAGGGCCATCCGAATTTTGGATTAGCTTTATTGATTTTATACTTGCAGCCAAAGCTGATGCCGGCAAAGAAGTATCAAAAATAAAAGCTCTAGCTCTATTTTTAAGAAAATCTATTAGCTTTCTTGATCCAGCTACATATCCTCCAACAGATCCCACTGCTTTCGATAAAGTCCCCATGCATATATCGATATCTCCTTGAATATTGAACATTTCCGATCCACCACTCCCACTTTTACCTAAAACCCCAGTGGCATGGGCTTCATCAATCATTGATATACAATTATATTTTTTACATAGTTTAACAATTTCATTTAATGGAGCAATATCACCATCCATGCTAAATATGCTATCTGTGATTACCATCTTTTTTTGATTAATTTTTTTATATTTTCTTAATTTTTTTTCTAGATCTACCATATCATTATGTTTATAAATTATTATGTTTGATTTCGAAAGTCTTGCACCGTCTATTAACGAAGCATGATTAAGCTCGTCACTAAAAATAAAATCATCTTTTTTCATAATTGAAGATATTGTTCCTATATTTGCAAGATATCCAGAACTGAAAACAATTGAATCCTGAGTTTTTTTAAATTTTGCTATAACATTCTCTAAATCACAATGCAAAGAGGATGTACCAGTAACCAATCTAGAGCCGCCTGTTCCAGTCCCAAATTTATTAATAGATCTTATAGAGTGATTTTTAATCTCACTGTTTATTGTTAAACCTAAATAGTTATTAGAAGCAAATTGAATATATTTCTTTTTATTTATAATTATTTCAGGGGACATTGAAGAATCAATTTCAGTTAAAGTTCTATGTAAATTATTTTTTTTAATTTCTTTAAGCTCAGAAGAAATCCATTCTTGAAATTTATTAGACATTCTTCTCTGTTACATCTTTAATAGCTTTATAAGTTGCTTTTGTTAATTTCTTAATTTCTGAATCATTAATTGATATTGGCGGCATCAAAACTATTGTATCACCAAGGGGTCTTAATAATATGCCCTCTTTAAGAGCCGAATCACAAACTTGTTTACCTACCCTATCTTTTAAAGAAAATTTTTCACCGGTATTTTTATTTTTAACAAGATCAATTCCAGCCATAAGTCCTTTATTCCTAATTTCAGAAACAGATTTGAGTCCATTAAACTCACGAAGCTCATTTTCAAAAAGTTGAATTTTATCTTGTAGCTTAAGAAGTGTATTATTTTTTTCAAATATTTCTAAGTTTGCAATTGCAGCTGCGCAAGACAAAGGGTTCCCTGAATAACTATGACCATGAAAAAAAGTTTTTAGTTCATCATAGTCCCCAAGAAAAGCATCAAATATATTCTGAGTTGTTATTGTAGCAGAAAGTGGAAGATATCCTCCAGTGAGACCTTTTCCAAGAATTAGAATATCTGGAGTTATATTATCATGCTCACAGGCAAACATCTTACCTGTTCTGCCAAAACCTGTAGCAACCTCATCCAAAATAAGTAAAATATCATATTCATCACATAACGCTCTGATCTCTTTCAAATATCCATCCTCAGCTACTTTCATACCCCCTGCGGCTTGGACATAGGGCTCTAGGATTAGTGCGGCAATTTGATCGGCATCCCTTATTAATAGTTTGTTTAAGTCATCTAAGACTTTGCTAGTTGAATCATATGAACTAATTTTAATACTTTCAAATAAAAGCGGATTAAATGTCGAATGAAAGATATCTATTCCTCCAACAGATACTGCGCCTAATGTATCACCATGATAACCATCTTTCAAACATACAAATTTGTTTTTATCTTTTTTTCCTTTTAACATCCAATATTGGAAAGCCATTTTTATACCAACTTCAACAGCACTAGCTCCATCGCCCGAATAGAAAACTTTTTGTAAACCATTTGGAGATAGATCTATCAATTTTTTTGCTAGGATAGATGCCGAGGGATTTGTTATGCCTAATAAAGTTGAATGGGCGATTTTATCAATTTGCTGCTTTATAGCTTTATTAATTTCTTGAGATTTGTGTCCATGAATATTAACCCATAATGACGAAACGCCATCAATATATTTCTTGCCATCGGAATCAATAAGATAAACACCCTCAGAATCCTCAATTACTATTGGCGACTCCTCTTGATATTCTTTCATTTGAGTGAAAGGATGCCAAATATATTTCAGATCATATTCTTGAATTTTTGATTTTGACGACATTTTTAAACTTCATTATTATACCTATCTTTAATAGGCATTTGTAAGTCCTCAATCATCTTTAAGTCATCCTCTGGAGGTCTTCCTTCAGTTGTCAGATAATTTCCAATTATCATTCCATTAGCTCCAGCAACAACTCCCATTGATTGCAAGTCTCTCAAAGTTATCTCTCTTCCACCACCAGACATTAATACTTTGTCAGGCATTATTAATCTCCATATTGCAATTGTTTTAACAGCTTCTATACTTGGAATTGGCTTCAAATGTCCTAGAGGTGTCCCAGGTCTAGGGTTCAAAAAATTAATAGGTACGGTATGAGGGTCAAGGTCTTTGATTTCAAAAGCAAATTTTATCCTTTGTTCTACTGTTTCACCCATTCCAATTATACCACCACAACATAATTCCATGCCCGCCTCTTTTACAAGTTTTGCAGTGTCTAAACGTTCATCATATGTATGGGTTGTACAAATATTCGGAAAGAAGTCTCTGCATGCTTCGAGATTATGATTATATCTCCATACACCTGCTTTACCTAAGGCAAAAGCTTGGTCTCTGGTCAAACTCCCAAGAGAACATCCAATTTCAAGATTTGTTTTCTCTTTAACAAGTTTGATGGATTCTAAAACTTTCTCAAACTGGTTTTTGCTTGGTCCTTTAACAGCAATCACTATACAAAAATCAAAAGCACCCATTTTTTGTGATTGAATTGCAGCCTCTAAGACCTCATCAGGATCAAGCAATGAGTGTTTTGATATAGGAGATGAAAAATGGACAGACTGAGAGCAAAAGGAGCAATCCTCAGAGCAATCTCCAGTTTTAGCACTGATTATAGATCTTAGAAAAACTCCATCACCTTTATATTTCACAGTGACCTTTCTAGCCAAGCTAGTAAGCTCAAGAACTTGTTCGCTTTTTATTTCAGTCAGTTCAATAGCTTGATCAAAACTTAAAGATTTATTATCATGTAAAATTTGCTTTTCTAATTTAGTTAAATCCATTTTTATCACATCCTTAAATCAATATGTATTTTACATATAATGTATATTTAATTCAAACAATAATCATTATGAAAAACCTAATTTATAATTTCAAACATAGCATCTGGAAAGAACTTAAAGATAGCTTTATCTTATGTATTAATATCGGTGAATTTAATGATGATCTTTTTTATAGTGAAGATATACCCAGAGTTTTTTATGATAATAAAATAGTATTACCTGACAAGATTGTAAAAAAGGCGATTAATTCAGATAAATCAAGTGAAATTTATAGATTTTTAATAAATTGTTTTGTTTTGTGTATTGGATTAAAACTCTCACTAATTCAAAAAAATTGTGAAATTCTGGCAGATGCTTATTGTACATTAAGTTTTGGGAGTTTAGATAGGAACAACACTCAATTCGAGCAATTATATTTCATAAAACTAGTAGAAAATACTTTATCTGGCAAGGATTTTACATTGTGCACAAAAGAGGATAAAAGAATAATAATTCAAAAGATCTATCTTAAAATAATAGAGTGGCAAAAAAATAAAAAACTATATGATTTAGAGATTAATTCATTGAAAAAAAATATTTATTAGTATTTCTTAATTGTGTTATAAAAAGTATCTCTTTGAATTGGCAAAAATCCCTCTGATGTAATAATATGAACTATTTCATCAATCCCTGCCTTATATGGATTATTTGCAGATTTTAAAACATTTTCTTGCAGTAACGTACCACCGACATCATTTGCACCATAATGAAGAGATACTCCACCAACTTTAAAGCCTTGTGTAAACCATGAGCCTTGAATATATTTAAAATTATCAAGGAAGATCCTGCACAACCCTAGAACTCTTAAATATCTATCACCACCTACTTCCGTGGAAATTTTATTTTCCATAAAAGTATTTTCTGGTTTAAATGTCCAAGGTATAAAGGATAAAAAGTTTTTTGTTTCATCTTGAAGATCTCTAATTCTTTGAAGATGCTCAACAATATCATTATCACTTTCAGCGTGCCCGAACATCATTGTAGCAGTTGTTTTAAATCCAATGTAGTGAGCTTCTTCCGTAATTTTCATCCACTCGTCAGCATTAATTTTAAGAGGACTTATTTTTTTTCTAATATCATTATTTAAAACTTCAGCCCCACCCCCAGGGATGGTCCTCAGTCCCAATTCCCAAAATTTCTTTAATACTTCCTTAGTCTGTTGTTTAGTATATTTCGCAATAGATGATATTTCTGGAGCAGAGAACGCATGCAGATGTATTCCAGGAACTTCCTTTATTACTCTTTGAATTATTTCTAAATAATAATTCAACTCAATGTCAGGATTATGTCCGCCTTGAAGTAAAACAGTTGTAGCCCCATTATGATATGAGGTTTTTACAATCTCAATAATTTTGTCCACGCTTAGCAAATATGAATCCTTACTACTTTTTTTTCTCCAAAATGCGCAAAATAAGCATTCAGTATCACATATATTTGTATAATTTGGGTTTGTATCAACTACAAATGAAACGTTATTTGAGGGGTCTATATTTTTTTTTCTTAAAGTTGCAAGTTGTCCGATTTCCAATGTTGAAAAATTATGAATTATATCCAATGCATCTTCAAAGGATATTCTATCATTCCTAATGATTTTATTGACTAATTCAGACATAATTTTATTAAAACAAAATTAACATTAAATACAAATAAATATATAAAATAGTTTAAAATTAACAAATACTATGAAAAAAATCATTCTTATAATATTAATACTTACCACTTCATCTATCGGATCAGAAGTAAAAAAGTTTTTTAACCCTAGAACAATAATAGTTGATGAAGTTGATAAATTTTTTAAGGATAGATCTAAATTTACTAATAATTTAAAATTTAAAAGTAAGGTTAAATACGTTTTTAATAATGGAAAAGAATTTAAGTTTAAGAAAAAGTTTGAATTAAGTGATAAAAATACGATTAAAATTAAGATATATAAATTTGGAATAAAAATTGCAGAATTTTATTCAAATGGTGTAAGAGCTAAATTAAAAAGGATTCTTAAAGATGATAGAATTCGTTTAGAAGAAAATTTAAATTTGAGTATTTTTAGTAAAAAAAGACTTAATCTTCCTATTAAAACAAATGAACTAATTCAAATAATTAGCTCAAATATTTTCACGCCTCTTCAATCAGCGAGAATTGTTCAGAAAAATGAGTCATTGCTATCAATATCAGAAGATAAAATAGATTTTATTTTGAATGCAAGTATGGAGGTTGAAGAAATAATAATTCAAGATGGTAGAAATACTTATATAAGATATTCTGACTATCGAGATATAGAAAATTCGATATACAGAATACCTTTTAATATTTATCTTAAAACAGAAAATTTCACAATGACGATAAATCATCAAAGTGTAATAGTTGCAAATAAATGAGAAAAAAACTGAAAATAATTAATAAACTTGGATTACATGCAAGAGCATCATCAAAATTTGTTGAAATTACAAATAAATATAAATCTGAGATATTTATTGAATTTAATGATATTAAAGTTAATGCCAAAAGTATATTGGGATTATTATCACTGGCAATTTCATTCAATGACGAATTTGAAATATTTGTTGAAGGAGAAGATGAAGATAAGGCACTAAATGAAATAAATGATCTAATAAGAAATAGGTTTGGTGAATCTGAATGAGTATATCTAAAAAAGGAATTGCTGTTTCGCCAGGATTTGCTATAGGTAATGTAGTTTTAATTAATCAAGCTAGGACTATTGTTGATAAGAAAAAAATAAAAAAAAACAAAATATATTATGAAATAAATAGGTTGCAGAGAGCTGTTGAAGATTCAATACAAGAAATATGTGAATTAAAAAAAAGTTCTAACTATAAATTGAAATCTGAACACATAGATATACTTGATTTTAATATTTTAATTTTGGAAGACGAAATACTAGCATCAGAAGTAATTCAAAAAATAAAAAAGGAATTAATTAATGCTGAATGGGCTCTTAATAGTGTTTTAACTGAGAAAAGTAAAAATTATTCAAAGGTTAAAGATATTTATATGCAAGAAAGACTAGCTGACTTTTATTATATAGGGGAAAGAATAATAAAAAACCTAAGAGGGAACTCTGATAATTTATTAGAACTCTCAAAAAATTCAATCCTTGTTGCACATGACTTATCACCGGTTGATGCATTAAAATATTGTAAAAATAAAAATGTTATAGGACTTTTAATGGATTTGGGCGGAGCAACTACTCATACAGCTATAATTGCAAAATCTTTGAGCGTTCCTGCAATAATGTCTTTAGGAGATATAAGTCAGGTCCTTCAGCCAGGCAAAAAAGTTTATATGGATGGATATAAAGGTATAGCTACTTGGCAATTAAAAAAAGATGAAAAAGATGAAATTCTTAAATTAAAGGATGAATATAATGTGATTGAAGAGAATTTACTAGAATTTTCAAAGCTACCATCAAAAACCAAAGATGGTTTAGAGATTTTAATTAAAGCAAATATTGAAATCACCTCTGAACTTAACTCTGCTATTAGATATGGTGCGCAAGGAATTGGAATGTATAGAACGGAATTCTTATATACAACCAACGAAAGATTTCCAACTGAAGATGAGCAGTTTGAAGACTATAAGAAGCTTTTTATTAATAACAGTTTTGATAGCGTTACAATTAGAACGCTTGATATTGGCGGAGATAAGAATTTCTTTCAAAAAGATGAAATTAATCCTGCGATGGGATTAAGGGGTATAAGATATTCCTTAACCAATGCAGAGACTTTCATTGAACAAATAAAAGCAATTTTCAGGGTATGTATAGATGCTAATAAGAAAATAAGAATTTTATTGCCTATGGTATCAATTCTAGACGAAATCATTGAAGCCAAGTCAATAATAGAGGATTTGGGTAATCAGGCTGGTGCAAATGGATTGTTTGAAATTGGAGTTGTAATTGAAACTCCTTCTGCAGCTATAATGTCAAAAGAAATTAGTGAAATTGTTGATTTTGTCAGCATTGGAACTAATGATTTAGTTCAATATATTTTAGCAGCCGATAGGAACAATGAGGATCTAAGACCAATCTTAAACTACTACCAGCCCGCTGTTATAAGAATAATTAAAGATATAGTCAAAAAAGTTGAGAGGGGTACATATATTTCTATTTGTGGAGAGATGGCGAATGACATTTTGAGTTTGCCATTATTTATTGCACTTAAAATAAATGAATTAAGTATGAACTGCCATTCAATTCCAATTATAAAAAGTGTAATCAACGAGCTAGACCATAATGAATGCAAAATAGCATTTGATAAGTGTCTGAAGATGAAAAAATCTGAGGACATAAATGCTATTTTGAAAAAATTAATTAATCATAAGATTAAAAAAGCTAAATCCATAATTAAATATGAGATATAAAATATTTTATGAAATTATATATAGATAAAAAATGTAAAATTTGTGAGAATTTTGGAAATATAATAAAAGAAAATAATAATATGATAGAAATTATGGATTACAGAGATAAAGGTTTAGAATCAATATTATTTGAGGATGATAATGGAGTTTATTATGAATTCGATGCCATATACCATGCTTTATCACTTGCTGGTAAAAAAAATATAATACTTAATATAGTGTTAAAATTACCAAATAAAATTCAAAAAATTTTATATAAAATACTATCAAAAAATAGAAAGATTATATCTCTTTTTTTCCCTCATAATCAAACCAAAACCTAAGTCTATTTTTTTGAGGATTATAAGATTCAAGTCTTTTAATATCATCTTTAGACAAAGACCTTTTTTCTGAAGCTCCAGAATATAAATATAAATGCGATTTAAATACATCCTCAATTTCTTTTGCTTTTAAAATATTTTCAGCAACAAAATAAATTTTATCTTTTATTTTTATTACTCTTGGATAACTTTTATATTTATATTTATATTTTTCTAAAGATCTTTTCAAATTACTATTTGAACCCATTAAACTTAATCCGCAATATAGAAGACTATCTGGGTTTAAGGGTTCATTAATTTTGGAGAAATTGAATTTTTTTAAAAAATCATTAATTATCAAATCCTCAGAATATAAAACAGACATATTTTTAAAACCGGCAAGATCCAGCTCATTAGAAATTTTGGTTGTTTTTTTGTAGCGTTCAAAATTTACATTTAAACTTTTCTCTGCTTTTTGTGTAATTAATTCTGTAAAAGTAATTAATTTATTTATCGAAGAGGCAGAAGTTATAATTCCATGATTTTCAAGAATAAAACAACATTCATTATTTTTTGGAGGCTTACCATTTAATTTGTTAAATATCTCCTTAGCTAATGCAACACCGGGAGTTTTATATTCGATATAATAAATCTGATTTAAGTCTATTTCGCGTTTAAAAATTTTATTTATTTTTAAATTTGAATTTTTCTGGACTGTAATCATATTGAATGCAATTGGATGAAGATGAATTGTATATTTTTTCAATATTGAATGAGCTAATGTTTCGATTGATGGATTACCTCCGTACAATAATGAGTTTTTTAAAATTTTAAAAGATCTATCTTCCTCATATCTAGAAATTTTTTTGTTTTTTACTCTCGATAAATAATCAACCAGAATTTGATTATTAACTTTGGAATATCCATTTGAAATACTTAATTCTGCAAGTGAGTATCCACTTGATTTTATGAACATTTGCTTATTAAGTTTTATAGATGAATTACCACCAGCAGCTTGAATCAGATCATAACGTTGTCCAAAATATTTTGATAATTTTGCAAGATTTATAACTATATTTTTATCTTTCTTAACCATCTTCCATGCTCAACATGCCAATCAAAAGTTTTTTTAATACCATTTTCAAATTTTGTAACTGGCTCCCAATTAATTAATGATATAGTTTTATTTATATTTGCTGAAGTATATTCAACATCTTCTATCAGTGGAGGTAATTTAGTTACTAAATTTTTAAAATTTGAAAATTTTTCAATATTCTCTAATAAAAGATTGATTTTTATAGGCTTATTATTACCCAAATTTAGAATATTATATTTTTTCAAGTTTCTAGATTTATAAATTCCTAAAACTATATCATCTATATAAGTAAAATCTCTTTTTTGATTACCTGTTCCAAAAAGATTAATTTTATTTTTTCTTAAATTAGATTCAATAAAAATAAATGGGCTCATATCGGGTCTACCATATGGACCATAAACAGTAAAAAATCTCAGAATTGTTATATTAATTTTATTTAACTTGTGAAAAGCATACAATAAGACCTCAGATGATTTTTTTGAGGCCGCATAATTTGAATATGGCTTATCAGTTTGATCCTCTATGTCAAAACTTTTTTTTGGCGAGTTGCCATAAACACTAGAGGTCGAAGCATGAATGAGATTGTTAATTTTATAAAGACTTACTAATCTTGCAATATTTAAACATCCGATCACATTAGACTCATAGTATGAATTTGGATCAGAAGTAGATTTCCTAACTCCGGTTTTTGCAGCAAGATTTATAACTAACTTTGGAGAAATTCCTTTACAAAAATTTATAAAAATTTTTTTTAAAGTACTATAATTAGAAATATCAGTTTTTTTAAAAGTGAAGTTTTTATATGATATCAAAAGCGATATTCTTTTTTTTTTAATTTTTATATCATAACTGTCATTTAGATTATCAATTCCTAATATTTCATATCCTTTTTTCAAAAAAAATAGAGATGTATGGAAGCCTATAAATCCTGCAGCTCCTGAAATAATAACTTTTTTATTCATTAATCCATAAATATAACCTAGATTATCTATATTAAAAAATATAGTTGAATAATAAAATTCTGATATAGTTATTGTTTATTATGACAATAGAAGAAATTTATAAAAGGATCTTCAGCAATTTTAAAATTTTAGGCTTGGGTAAAATTTTTGCTGGGCTATGTTCAGCTTTGACAATATTTATTCTTGCTCAATATTTAGGTGTTGAAATTTTTGGCATTATAGCAATCACGATTTCAATAGTGGAGGTCTTGAATATAATATTAAATCTAAGAATTTGGGAAGCAACTACAAAATTTTTAGGAGATTTCCAAAGTGATACCGATAAATGTTCTCAAGTTTTACTATGGTCATTAAGTTTATCTATAAAGTTTTCTCTTTTATCAAATTTTATAATATGTCTAATATCATTTTATTTTATAGAAAATTTCTTCAATTTTGATTTAGAAATTCAGAATTTAATTATTAGTTATTGTCTATTTTATATTTTTCAAACAAGTAATGAAATTTTAGATAGTTTTTTAAGAACATATAACAAATATAAATTAATTTTAATAAATAATATTATTTCAAACCTTGCTAGATTGATAATTGTATATTTTTTACTTAATTATTCATACAATATAAATTTTATAATTATGGCTATGGGGTCATCAATTTTCATTGGTTTTTTTCTAAGGATATTTTTTACTAACAAGGTATTTAAGGAGCTAAAATTTAAGTTTTTTTATAAATATTCAGCTATAAAACAGTATAAAATAAAATTTCTTAAGTTTTCTATTTCTACACATTTCGCTAATATGATAAATTTGGCAAATGAAAAAAATCTGGGTGTTCTCTTAGTAGGATATCTTGTTGGCCCCTTTTATGCAGGTTTATTTAAAGCTGCAAGAAGTACTGTAAAAATTATTAGAAGGATTATGGATCCATTATTAGATATTGCATTTCCAGAATTTATATTATTAGTAAATCAGAAAAGATTGGGGGATTTAAAAAAATTAATTCTAAATTCAACTAAAATTCTAGGCTTAGCTTCAATTTCATTGGGTTTGTTAATATTTATTTTTTCACATGATATTATTAAATTATTTTTTGGACCAGAGTATATAGATGCAACCATTGCACTAAACTTACTTATCTTCGCGGCACTTATAAACAACATTTCATACTGGATTACACCCTTAATTCTGGCAATGAATAATCCAAAATATTTATTGGTTCAGACTATTCTTGTATCAAGTATATACATATCAACTCTTTATCCTTTAATAATTAACTTAGAACATGAAGGTGCAGCTTACTCCGGAGTACTTAGGGCAATATGCGTTCTTATTTTTGGAATAATATTTATAATGAAGTATGCAAAAGCTAAAGCTATTTAGGCGTAGGCTTAGTTTCAGAATTTGAAAAAGGCTGGTCTAAAAGTTTAGAATGTGAATCGACCCACAAATTGTTAATTTTATCTATATCATTGTCAGATATAGGTTCCAAATAACTACATTTTGAATATTCAAGGATCTCATCTTTATTTGTGAAATTTGGCAAAACAGTACAAATATTTTTTTGGGATAAAGAGAAAAGAATTGCGGTCTGCCCTATTGTTCTATCATTATCCGAAAATAAAAATGATAGGTCATCTTTAGCTTGTAATCCATTCAACATCCATTTCTGTCGTCTATGGCTTCTATGATCATCAGATGAAAAAACTTTATCCTTATCAAAATTTCCATCGAGAATTCCTGATGCATGAGGTACACGAGCAATAAAACCAATATCACTTCCATGCGACTTAGAAAGTAATGTTTTAGAAGGTTCTTGTTCCAAAAGATTATATATTATTTGAATACTTGCTGGATTTTTATCAATAGAATTCAGACCCTCATCAAGCCATCCAATATCAGGGCCTAATGCCATACCCCAAGACCTGATTTTTCCTTCTTCAACTAACTCTTTAAGAGTTTCTAAAACCTCTTCATTATTTATAAAGTCAAACCGTGGGTTATGCATTTGATAAATATCAATATAATCGGTTTTAAGCCTCTTGAGACTCTGCTCGCATGAGTATTTTATATCTTTCTTTGAAAATTTTTGCGGCAGTTCTTTATGTCCCTTTCTCTCAGAGGTATTTGAATAAATATCATAACCAAATTTAGTTGCTAATATAATTTCATGACGAGATCCGTCAAAAGCTTTATTGACAATTTCTTCTCCATAACCGTTTCCATAAACGTCAGCAGTATCATAAAAATTTATTCCATTGTCTAAACCATATCTAAGTAATGAAATTCCTAAGGACTCGTCTGTTACTCCCCACCACTTAGTTGCGACTGACCAAACTCCGAATCCAACCTCAGAAACTTTAATCTCATGATTTTGTGGAAAAACTCTATATTTCATTCTTTTTGATTCTCCTCTAAAAATCTTTCAGCATCAATAGCCGCCATACACCCAGATCCAGCTGCTGTGATAGCTTGTCTATAGATACTGTCTTGAACATCCCCACATGCAAAAACACCTTTCAAATTGGTCATTGATGATTTTCCCAAAGTATTAATATAACCATTTGTGTCAATTTCAATAGACTTCTTAAAAATTTGTGTATTTGGATTATGACCAATTGCAATAAATGCCCCATCTGATTCAACTTGGTTTATTTCAGAGGTAATAATATTTTTAATTTTAATCCCGCTCAAACCCTTATCGGCCGATCCTAAAAACTCTATAGGCGAATTGTTTAATAAAAATTCAATTTTAGGGTTTGATCTAGCTCTATCTTCCATTATTTTTGAGGCTCTCAACTTGTCACGCCTATGAATAATGGTGACTTTTTTTGCAAATTTAGTTAGAAAAATTGATTCTTCCATAGCACTATCTCCCCCTCCAATAACATGGATGTTTTTATCCTTATAAAAAAAGCCATCACAAGTAGCACAAGTTGAAAGCCCTCTACCCATAAGTATCTCTTCGCCCTTAATACCTAAAAGCTTTGCAGATGCTCCTGTGGCAATTATTATAGAATAAGATTTATAAATATCCTCTCCAACTTTAATAGAATATGGATAAGATGAAAAATCAACAGAATCAACATTTTTCATAATACATCTTGCGCCAAATCTTTTTGCTTGATCTCTAAGCATATCCATCAATTCTGGACCTTGAACTCCATCAGGAAATCCAGGAAAATTCTCCACATCTGTTGTCATCGTTAGTTGACCTCCAGCTTGAAAACCTTCAAAAACTATCGGTGATAGATTTGCTCTAGCAGCATAAATTGCAGCAGTTAAACCTGCTGGACCAGATCCAATGATAATTATTTTATTATTTTCCATTTATATCACCCTTAGAATTATTTATGATAATAACATGATGTCTAATTCTATCCATGAAAGATTTTATAAAAAAATTATATATAGAGTCGAAGGAAAAGACTATATAAAGTTTTTCAATAATATAACAACAAACAAGATTGAATTTAAAAGTGATAATAAAATGATTAGAACTTTATGGCTAAATAATAAAGGTAGAATTATTCATGATTTATCAATTGGTTGGATTGATAATTCAGATTCAAACGCTCTACTCATTGATCATTTTAGTTCAGAATCACTCACGGAAAATATTTCAAAATATAAAATGTCTCTGGATATAAAAATTATCGAAACAAACCTACAAGCTAAAATATCAGATATTCATTCTAAAAATATTGAGGGTATATATTTTATGAAATCTTCCATTTCATTAATTGATAAATATTTGGCTATTGGTACAAGTAGCAAATTAGAACAGATAAATAATTTTAACCCGATGGATTTTATATTACAGGGAATTTCATATAATAAAAAAATTTTTAAGAATAAAACACCAATGGAACTAAATTTATGGTGTGCAATTGATTTTAATAAAGGCTGTTATTTAGGTCAAGAAATTGTAGCTAGAGTTAAATATAAAGGACAAGTTAAAAGAAACTTTTCCTTTGTAAAAATTGATAAAGGTATTGATATAGCAAATGCGATAATATATAAAGGTGAAAATGAAATTGGATCGATCATACATACAGACTATATAAACAATAATGAAAGTTATTGCTCTTCATTTATTAATCACAATGAAAACTACAAACAAACTGGATTAAGAATTCAAGATGGAGAAAAAGAATATTATTGCGAGATTTTAGAAAACTTATTTAAATCTTATAGTGAAAATTATTAACTCAAAGAAGCTTTGTCTATTACTTCCAGAAGATGGCCTTGGAATTCTCCTAAGCCATCTACCGGAATTATAATACTTGACCTGCCACCACTAACTTCAGTAATTTTAAGATAATGGCCTTTATGGTTTTCTTTTAAATCAAAGAAAAACTTTTTATTTTCAACCTCAAGTTTACTACTAAAAACATCCTTTGACTGTTTTGATTTATCATCTTGCATAATTGAAAATTAGGCATTAGGGTTTTCAATAACCATTGCAATGCCCTGTCCTCCTCCTACACACAACGAGACAAGTCCCCTTTTAACATTTCTTCTTTGCATTTCATGTAAAAGTTTAACAATTAAAATAGATCCAGATGCTCCAATTGGGTGACCAAGCGCAACAGCTCCTCCATTAACATTTAACTTTTCAGAAGGAATTGGAAAATCACTTAATACCGCTAATGATTGAACAGCAAATGCTTCATTTAATTCAACCAAATCAATATCGTCAATTGTTAACCCAGCCTTTGCAAGAGCTTTGTTCATTGCTGGAACTGGACCAATACCCATAACAGAGGGCTCTACTCCTGAAACTGCATAAGAGATGACCTCTCCTACAGGTTTTAAACCCAATTCTTTAGCTTTTTCTTCTGACGAAACAATCATTGCTGCAGCTCCATCATTAATTCCAGAGGCATTACCGGCAGTTACTGTTCCCTCTGATGTAAATACAGGCTTCAGCCTACTTAACGCAGCCATGGAAACTTCTCTTGGATGTTCATCCGTATCAAAGACACCTTTCTTAAGTTCTACAGGTACGATCTCAGGTTTAAATACCCCTGTTCTCATAGCTTTTTTAGCTTTACCTTGACTATCAATTGCAAATTTATCTTGATCTTCTCTAGATATATTATATTTTTCAGCAAGGTTTTCTGCAGTCATACCCATATGGTAATTATTAAAAATATCCCATAAACCATCGTAAACCATTCCATCTAAAACACTATCAGATGCCTCTAATGCCATCCTATAACCATATCTAGCTTTAGGTAATAAAAATGGTGCTAGGTTCATATTCTCTATTCCACCTGCTAATACTACATCGGCATCGCCAGCTTTAATGGCTTGAGCGGCATTAGCTACAGATTGAACTCCAGATGCACAAACTCTATTAAGAGTGTAAGATGGAGTATCATAATCTAACCCAGCTCCTAGAGCAACTTGTCTAGCAGGGTTCTGTCCCTGACCAGCGCCAAGAATATTACCCATTACACACTCATCAATTTGTGTAGATTCTATTCCAGTTCTTTTTAAAATTTCTTTAACGACAGTGATACCTAAATTTACAGCAGAAACATCTTGAAGAGCTCCTCCAAAAGTTCCTATCGCAGTTCTTAATGGCTCACTTATAACTACTTTAGACATTATCTAATCCCCCTATGTCTTTATAAATTGGTTTTTAAAGCAAAAACTTATAAATTGTACCAAATATCTTTCAAAGAATAAACATTTTATTAATTTAAGAGTATTATTGATAAATGAGGAAAAAAACAATTTGCATTATATTCGGTGGAATTTCAGTTGAGCATGAAGTTTCTATCATTTCGGCTAATTCAATTTTAAATAACATTGATTTAAAAAAATATAGGCCGGTTGGATTATATTTAACTAAAAAAGGCATATTTAAAAATTGTAAAATAATCACTAAGTCGGGGAAAAAACAATTTTCACCTCAGGGATATTTAATAAGTTTTAAACCAGGAGCTAAAAAACCTATTGAAATTAATAAAAACATGAGCATTGAAGTTGACGTTTTTTTTCCAATAATTCATGGTACCGGTGGTGAAGATGGATCAATTCAGGGGCTTATCAAAATATTAGACAGACCTTTTATTGGATGCGATATGCTTGGCTCAGCAATAACAATGAATAAAATTTTAACAAAAGAATTGGTCAAAAAAGAAGGAATAAATATTACTAAATATGAAATAATTGAAAATTCTTTGAGCGATAAAAAGATAAAAATGATAAAAAAAAATATTGGTTTCCCATGTTTTGTTAAAGCTGCAAATTTAGGATCTAGTATAGGAGTATACAAAGCTAATAATGAAAAAGAATTGAAACTAAATATTAAAAAAAGTTTAAATTTTACAAATAATGTTTTTGTTGAAGAAGCTGTTATAAATGCTGCAGAAATTGAAGTAAGTGCCCTTCAAGTTAAAGAAAAAATATTCACTTCAACTCCTGGCGAAATAGAGCCATCATCAGAATTTTATGATTATAATGCAAAATATATAGACAATAAATCTAGACTTAAGATACCGATAGAAATTTTCAAAAATGAAAAAATGATTTCAAAAATAAAAACTCTCTCAGCTATTGCTTTTAAAGTTTTGAATTGTGAAGGTATGGCTAGGATTGATTTTCTTTATGGCTCAACAATAAATAAAAGTTCAAAAAAACTATATTTAAGCGAAGTAAATTCTATTCCTGGTTTCACAGAAATAAGCATGTTCCCAAAACTACTTGAGCATGATGGAATTAAATATGGCTCTGTAATTCATGAATTAATCCAATATGCTATATATAGATATAAAAAAGAGAAAAAATTGGCAAAAAGTTTAATCTAATCCAAATTATTTTTTCTAAAAACTAGAAGAAGTATAACTCCAAGAATAATTAGAAAACCTCCAATTAATTTATAAAGATCTGGAACAGTATCAAAGAAAATAAATGATAAAAATATTACAAATACCGCCTCTAATGGTGTAATTGCAGTTGTTCTAGAAACATCCACTAATTTTATAGCTTGAAATTGGAAAGCTTTTCCAATATATGCTCCACATGTTCCTCCTAGGAGCATCATAAAAAAATCACCTGAATTAGGAAGCTGGAATTTGCCAGAAATAATTAAATATAAAAATCCAATTATAACCACTCCCATTGATCTCAAAGTTGCAACCATAATCATATTTAAATCACCTGCCATCTTCTTGACTAAAATAAATAATATTGAATAGAAAAATGCCGCAGAAATTGCATAAAAAACACCAATGAGCTCCATTTGTGTAGAGTTAAAAGTTATAAATAATCCACCGATTATTGTAAAGAAAATTCCTATTATTTCCATTTTTCCCAATCTTTCGCCAAGAAAAATTACTCCAAGTACAACTGCAAATAAAACTTGAAATTTCATTAAAAAAGATGTGGATGGTGGACCAATAATCCTTAGAGCAATAACCCAAGAGGCTGCACCGAAAACAGTTATAAGAGAAGTCAATATCATTATTTTTTTGTACTTTCCTAGCTCATTAATAGGGACGCTAAACTTATATCCTAATCCAGTAAATACAATTCTCTTCAATACAGCAACTATAAAGGCGCCTAGAAACCAGTAAAAAGCTACAGTTTCTGGAAATAGATCATCAGAAACTTTCTTTCCAAAGATATAAGAAAACGCCGTAAAAAAAGCAGTTCCAATTATAAAGAAATAACCAATTAAAATTTTATTACGCATATTTTGAATATTTATTCAGATTTTTTGACAGCAATTCCAATTTTCTGGAAACCTGATGATTTGACCATATCCATAATATTTACAACGAATCCATGGTCAACACTTTCATCGGCTTTAATTACTACAGTTTTATCCTTATCCCTATTGGATAGATATTTAGAGATTTCATCATAGTAAAAAGCTTTATCGTTTATATAAATTTTATTATCTTTTTCTATACTTATAATAATCTGCATTTCGGATAATGTTTCAGAGCTCTTTGCTTTAGGAAGTTTTATATTAAGACTAGAAGTAATCTCGCTAAAATTTAAAGAAAGAGCAAAAAATATTAATAAATTAAATACGACATCTACTATAGGGGTAAGATCTAAGTTTGCTTCTGAACTCTCATTAACATTTTTGTTAAAGTTCATTAATTCTTAATCCTTCCAATTAGCTTTTTAGATTCCTCTTGAAGTTCAACAGCAATATTTGTTATACGAGCATTAAGATATTTATAGCCAATATAGGACGGTATTGCGACAAGCAATCCAAAGGCAGTTGTATACAGCGCCTCAGATATTCCACCGGCTAAACTTGGTGGATCTACTACCGTTTGTGTAGAAATAACCTTGAAGACAGTTATCATTCCCGAGATAGTTCCTAGAAGTCCCAACAAAGTACTTATATTACTCAAAGATCCAAGAATTTCATTTGATTTTGATAATTTATGAATTTGACTTTCTCCTTCATCTTGAACAATAGATTCTATTATAGAACTATCTTCATTCCTATTAATTAAAATCAGTATTGCTATCTTAGAAAAAACTGTCTTATCGCTTTCACATAGAGCAATTGCCTTATCATAATTATTAGAATCTAAATAAGAACTTATTTTAATTAATAGACTTCGCGAAATAATTTTATCTTTTGAGGATAGATAAAATCTTTTAAGAAAAATTGTTAAAGCAATGACAGAACATAATAATATTGGATATACAAAAAAACCGCCTTTTGTAAAAATTGATATAATAAGGGAATCATTCATTATTGAATTCATTCTCCATAATTTGATTAATTGTTTCTTTCTTTCTTATTAATTTAATTTTTTCATCTTCAATTAAAACTTCAGGTGCTTTTGGGCGAGTATTATAATTTGATGACATTACGTAACCATATGCACCAACTGAATGAATTATTAAAAGATCATTTTTAGCCAAGGGTGAAAGCTCTACATCTCTACCTAGAACATCACCTGTCTCACATATTGGGCCAACAACATTATACTTTTTCTTTTCTCCACTAGTTTTATTAACTTCTTCAATTTTATGATACGCATCATAAAGTGAAGGCCTTAATAAATCATTCATTCCTGCATCAACTATTAAAAAATCTTTATCATAATTTTGTTTTTCATATAAAACAGAGGTCAGTAGATATCCTGAATTTCCAACAAGTGATCTTCCTGGCTCTAATATTAAATTACAATCTAAGTTTTTTATTCTATCAATAATTTTAGAGGCGAACTCTTTTTTTGAGGGGGGATCATCCTCATCAGAATATTTAATGCCAAGGCCACCACCTATATCTATAAATTTAATATCTATATTTTTGTCTTTCAATTTATAATAAAGTTCGATCAGTTTATCTAAAGAATCAACAAATGGAATAATATCAAAAATTTGAGACCCAATGTGAGCATCGATTCCAATGGGAACTACGTTTTTCATTTTGTTTGCATATTCATATACATCTATTGCCTGATCAATTGCTATTCCAAATTTACTTGATTTTAATCCTGTTGATATATATGGATGAGTCTTCGGATCTATATCAGGATTTACTCTAATTGAAATATTCGCCATAGTATCCATTTTCTTTGCAGTAGTATTTATATTTTCAAGTTCTGCTATAGATTCAACATTAAAAAGTAAAATCCCATATTCAAGTGATGCTCGAATTTCCTCATCAGATTTAGCAACTCCTGAGAAAACTATTTTATTGGGATCGGCGCCAATATGCTTTAATCTTTCGAGTTCTCCCAATGAAACAATATCGAAGCCCGAACCAAGATTATGAAAAATTTTTAAAATATTAATATTTGAACAGGCTTTAACTGAATAACATATCAATATATCTTTTTTCGTTTTAAATGCCTTCTTGTATTCCTCAAAATCATTAATCAAAGAATTTTTACTATATACATAACAGGGGGTTCCATACAATTTTGAAATCTTTTGCAATGGAACTCCATCTAAATAGACCTGATTGTTATTTTTAGTTTTTAACATTAAATTATATTATATACCTTGATTGAGATTATTATATCATTAGGTATTAAATTAATATGTATAAAGTTAAATTTAAAAACAAAGATAAAATAATAATGGTTCAAAAAGGAGAATCAATTTTAAGTAAATGCAATGATGGAGGCTTAGATATACCCTTTGCTTGTCTTCAAGGAATGTGCACAACATGTATTGCTACAGTATTAGAAGGAAAAACCTCGTATATTGAAGAGCCCGATCAAGATTCTTTATCTGAAGAAGATATAAAAAATAATAAAGTTCTTCTCTGTGTTGCAACTCCTGAAAGCGACCTATTGATTGATGAAATTGAAGATTAATCATATAAGTTGAATTTAAAATTACCTTTTGATACAATTTATATATCAGGAGGTGCATTATGCCAGATAATCACAATTCACCACAGCGTAATTGGGCTAGGCAAGTTAGTAAGGATTTTGCTCAAACAGCACACGATCCGCAAAAAGCGCTTGGCTACGCAGGTCATGTTGCAGGTCATCAAAATTGGGCTGCTAAAGTTGGTTTAGATTTTGGAAGACCTGAAAACCAGTCTAAGCACAAAAGAGCTGTTAATCAGTAACATTAAAAAGGTTGGGTAACCATCCTAACCTTTTTTCTTTTTATTATCATATCGAATGTTTAAATTATTATTTAATTTTATTGTTAAAACTTTTGACTATACCATTGCAACATTAATATCTTCAGTTTCTGTTTTTTGTTTTTATATTTATGCTCCCTATCCATTTGAACCAGTAAATATAATTTTTTATTTTGAATATATAAATTTTTTGTTTCCATATGAATTTTTTTTCAGTCTAATTCAATACTACATTTTTTGTTTTTTATTAGGCTTAGTTTATTTATTTATTTATAAATATCTTAAAATTAAAAGATTATGGATTGGGGTACTTGCATGTTTGTCATCGTATATTTTTTATATACTAATTATTTTTTTTGTATTCAGTTTAAATCGTCTAGAATTCATGACAATATATTTAATCCAAGATTTCTTTGCTTTTTTAATTTTTTATGTTGTACTATCGATATTTTACAAGAAAAAAAGGATTGATTTGAAATGAATGTAAAAATGTATAGTACTCAATATTGTCCATTTTGTATTGCGGCTAAAAATTTATTTAAATCGCTAGATATCGAATATGAAGAAATCGATTTAACTAACAAATTAGAAGAAAGGCTTGAAATTTCTACTAAGTATAATTGGAGAACGGTTCCAATAATAATTATTAATGAAAAATTAGTAGGTGGATTTGACGAGCTCAATAAGCTACATATGGAAGACCGGCTATCAATTTTAATTGGTTCTAATAGTTAGGATATATTTCTGAACATATAATTCTAGTTCCATCAATTTTGCTTATTATGATTGATGATAAATCGCTATCTAATAAAGATGAAGACTGACTTGAATCTAGAATTATATTTTCAATAAACAATATTTTATTAAAATCTTTAACTTTTCCTGTATACCTATTGATTTCCTTACTAACCCGAAATTTGTAAAGATTTTCTCTATCATCAAAAAAAATTAATTTACTGCCAGATGAATCAAAATCTGGAGAATTGCATGATGCTTTATCATGAAAGTTAAAATAATAATCATCAGGTGACATTCCCTTAATAAAAATTTTTATATTTGATCCGTTTCCTTGTTGCATAATTTCAACGAATCCTATCTTATTATTCTGATTATCAACAAATTCGCCTTTTGCCATAAAAACTTTTTCATCCGAACATCCTACGGTGAGTAGAAATAGTATTAGAAAAATAATTTTATACACCTAAATGCACCTTCCCTCTTTTTTTTGCTAAGTCCATTTGTTTCTGTCTCTCGGACAACCTCTCAATCTGTCTCTTATTTAATTTACCAAAACATTTGTGACAATGTACCCCTTCTTTGAATTTTGGACTTTTAGTATCTGACAATGATAATGGCTCATTGCAAGCATGGCACATTTTGTAAACCCCAGGGGATAAATCATGTTTAACAGCGACTCTATTATCAAAAACAAAGCATTCTCCCTGCCATTTTGATATTTTTTCTTTTATTTGCCCCAAATAATTAATAATTCCGCCTTTTAAATGAAACACGTTTTTAAATCCTTGCTCAATCATATAAGAACTTGCCTTTTCACATCTTATTCCTCCAGTACAAAACATTGCGATATTCTTATTTTTATACTTACTCAACGAATCCACGAACTTAGGAAAATCTTTAAAATTAGACATATTAGGTATCATAGAATTTTTAAATGTTCCAATTGAAGTTTCATAATAATTTCTGGTATCTATTAAAATTACGTCTTCCTTTTCTAATAAGGCATTCCATTCATAAGGTTCTAAATATTTACCAACATTTTTATTTGGATTTGAAGATTTAGGCCTACCTAGGCTAATAATTTCATCTTTTATTTTTATTCTCAATCTATGAAATGGCTTTTTAGAAGAGTTCAAAGATTTAAAATCCTGCATTTTAAGATTAAAATTTTGAATTAAAAAATTTATAACATTATATAAATTTTGCTCTTTTCCAGATAACATGCCATTAACTCCCTCTTGAGAAAGAATTAATGTCCCTAAGATTGAGTTTTTTTTAAACTCTTTAAAAATTTTGTTTTTTAAAATTTCAGGAGATTTAATGTCAAAAAATTTATAAAAACTTATAATTTTATATTCAATCATACCTCGATATTATACCAGTTGAGAAGGGTACTTTATTTGCATTTATTTAATTTACCTCTTTAGCTTCAGAAATATCTTCAGGCAAAAAAATGCTTCCTAGTGGTAGTAATAGCGCATCTCCTAATACTGTGATTACCCTAAAAATAATGATACCAATTGTTGGATCGTCAGGACCATATATTGGAGATAACAAGGTTATTACTATAAACTCTCTAACTCCTATGCCACCCGGAGCACCAGGAATTACAAACATTCCTAACCAAGTAATTGTGAATAAAGCAATTACGTACAAGAAGGTAATATCCATTCCAAGTAAACTATAGAAAACAAAATATTCTACTAACCCCATACCATAGAAGAACCCCAAGAGTAATATTACTAGCTTTAGAAGTCTCATTAAGTTTTGTCTATTCAATGAAGATTTATAATTTTTCAAAGCTTTTATCAAATAAAATCCAATTGCTAATGCACCAAAAACAAGTATTCCTAAAGAGAATCCTTTCAACTTACCACCTGAAAAATCTCTGATCTCATTAATTAATTCATCTGATAAAGAAAAAGAACCTGTTAATGTGGAAATTAAGACTATTAGTATTCCTATTAAAACCATAAAAACTATTTCTAGAAAGTAACTTTGAACTACGTTACTTTTAGAAGGGCCAAGTTGAGTAGCAAAATATATTCTAGCAATTACATGCATAAGATTTGATGGGATATATTTATATATTTGCGTTTTAGTATAAATACCTATTATACGCCATTTTGGAAGTTCGGATCCATGTAGAAGCTCTAGCATGTATCTCCAGCCAGTAGCCAAAAAACCCATTAAGACCACATAGATTGCAATAAAAATAATTATATATGGTATCCACGAATAGCTTACTTTAGCTTTAGCGGCTTCTAAATCAATATTTATTACGTTCTGGTATACAAAATATAATGCTGCGGCACTTATTATCCAACCTAATATTTCAATAATTTTTTTCTTTAATGGTTTTTTTTCTGACATATTTTAATCCGTTGAATTTTGTTCAATCATACTATATATATTTTATAAAATAAACATAAATTGATGAAAATTATGTTTTTTTTGTATAAAATTATTATATTGTGTTAATAATCTCTTTGCCTAATGGACTAATCAATTGTTAATTAATTTATTATCAACTTTCTTTTTTTCAAATAAATTTTATTTATCAATATCTACAAATAAAAATTATATATCTTCATTAAAGGCTTTGACTGTTATCATAGTAGCGACATTATTGGATGATATAGCTTATTATTTTTTTGATAATAAATATTCATTAAGCAATTTCAGTTTTATTTTTTATTTTATAGAAATAATCTTATCTGTAACTTTATTGAGTTTCTTTGGAAGGATTATGGGCGCGGGGCCAAGAATATCACAATTCAATTCCGTAATGAAAGCATATTCATATACATTATCTCCGGTAATAATTGGTTCAATAATATTGTTATCAGTTTCAATTTTAACAAACTTAAATACACTTTATCCTGATGCTGTATCATTAGGGGCATTAATTATTTTAATGTTTTGGATGTGGATCTGCCAATTTATAATGATACAAACTTTATTTTCTAAATTAGGGTTTATTTCAAGGTTAATTTTATTTTTGATAACTGTTGGGACATATTACGGAGTAGATAAATTTAAAAAGTTTTTTTACACTTTGTTTCTTTAAATAATTTTTACCTTTTTTTGTCAGGATCCCAATAGTCAACCGTTCTAAAAGTGTCTACAATATAATTTAAATTATGAGTAAATTCTTTGGCTTGATCATAAATATTTAAAGCTATATTTGAAGATAGGATTAAATTCCCAGAATCAATCTTTTTAATATTATTATGTACATGAGATATTATTCCCGCAGCAGTCATTTTTAAATCAGCTGGATTAAAATCAAAATTATCTAATTTGAATTTTTTTTTAATGAGTTTCTCAACATTATTTTTTGAACTCAATGCATCATTTAAAAAATTTAAAATATAATTAAAATTATCAATAACTCTAAAACATCTCCTAGGAGGATGAACCTCGAAAGTTATTAATTCAGTTTTACCATCATAGCTATGAACAAAACCTGTATCATAATGGTAAAAATTTGAGTTATTTCTAGAATTTGTCAAAGATTTCCCAATATTATTTAAATTATTGAATAAATTTTCATCATTTTGGGAATCATTGATCAGGTTTGTCCAATAAGTTATGGCCTCAACAGCAAATGGATCCATTAGTACATTAACATCTCTTTCGATAGCCCAGAACAAATAATAAGGTTTTTTTGTAGATAGAAATTTATTAATCAATATGTGTCGCGAGAAGCAGTTAGGAGAAATTAATGTTGGTGGAAAGTAATTTTCTTTATCAGAATCAATATAATGATTTTGTTGAGACTCAAATTTTATATATTTTTCACTCAATTTATTTAGCCGTTATCATATATACACAATTATTTATGGCATCTAATCCGTCGGCTTTGAAAAAATTGTAGTAAACATATTGATTGGAATTTGAATTCCATACTAATTTATAACTAATTGTATTATTTTCTTTTTTAGCATAGTGTTTGCCATTCTGGCCTAAAGAGAAATACTCAAGCTTTTTACAATTTTTTGAGCCTGTTGATAGGTATCCAATCATTGCAACTTTTCCATTACCTTTGATGGCAAAAACGTTCTTTATATTATCAATATTCTCAAGAGTTGTGGGATTTAAATCAAAAACATATTCACCAGGTAAAATTTCTTTTAAAATTTGGGCTTCTTTTACAGATGGCTTGGTTATATCATCTAATGATATTTGAGAGCCAATAAATATCTCATCAATTTTATTTTCTTTATCGGAGATAATTTCATGATTTGAATTTTTATTGGTATAGACTAAAGAAGCAACGACTATCAATAGTATATATAGAATGGGCGTTGTAGCCCATTTATACTCTCGAATCAAATATTTTAAATTCATTAGGTCTCTCTCCTACTCTTTAACTGGTCTTACAGTAATCATTTTATCAGGATTTTCAACAATTCCACTCTGGTCTGTACCTTTTTTTAAAGAATCGACATGCTCCATTCCTTCAACTACCTCACCCCAAATTGTATATTGCCCATCAAGCCAACTAGCATCATTAAAACAAATAAAAAATTGTGAATTTGCACTGTTTGGATCACTTGAGCGTGCCATAGATGCTATTCCTCTAGTATGTTTTTCATTACTAAATTCCTGTTTTAAATTTGGCTTGTCTGAAGATCCAGTTCCTGTTCCAGTAGGATCGCCTGTCTGAGCCATGAAATCAGGAATTACTCGGTGAAAGACGACTCCGTCATAAAAACCCTCTTCTGATAGCTCTACTATTCTTCCTACATGATTTGGAGCTAAGTCTGGTCTAAGTTTAATTTTTACTTTTCCTGTTTCTAGTTCAATTACAATATGTGAATAATCCATTTCTACCTCTATATAATAAATTAATAATTAAATATATATTTTTTTCACTCATTTTAAAAGGCTTTATTCACTTTAATTTAGTGTATACCATAGTATAATTATAAAATAAGGTCGCACCCTTATATGACTTATTAAATATAATTATTTTGGAGGTCTTAATATGTCTTTTATTACGGATGATCACGAAGAGTTTAGATCGGCTGTCAGAAAATTTACAGATGAGGAAATAGTTCCTATAGCAGCAGATATTGACTCATATAAATATCCTGATATCCCTCAAGAAATTATTAAAAAAATGGCCGAACAAGGTTATTTTGGTGTTATTTTTCCAGAAGAATATGACGGCTTAGGTCTTGACTACATTACATTATCAATAGTTTCTGAAGAACTTAGCAAAGGTTTATTAAGTGTTGGGAGCGTCATGACTAGAGGAATTCTAACAGGAACCTTATTATTAGCTCATGGTACTGAGGATCAAAAAAAGCGCTTTTTGCCAGGAATTGCTACAGGAGAATTAATGACCGCAGCTGCATTTACTGAACCAGATTTTGGTTCTGATTCGGGTGGGATGATAACAAAAGCTACAAAAGTTGATGGTGGATATATTTTAAATGGATCTAAGGCTTGGTGTACTTTTGCAAATAGAGCAAATTATTTAACTGTACTAGCCAGAACTGATTCGGATCTGAGCAAAAGACATAAAGGACTTAGTATATTTATGGTTGAAAAAGAACCTGGAGAAGATATTATTCATCCAAATATTAAAGGCGAGCCTATTCCTACAGTTGGATATCATGGCATGAAGTCATATAATTTATCTCTGGAAGATGTTTTCGTACCCGAAGAAAATTTAATAGGAACTGAAGAAAATAGAGGTTTCTATCAACTAATGGAAACTTATGAAGCTGCAAGACTTCAAACTGCTGCAAGAGCAGTTGGGGTTGCACAAGCAGCTTTTGATTTTGCTCTACAATATTCAAAAGAAAGAGAGCAGTTTGGCAAACCAATTTCTGAACACCAGGCAATTAGAATGAAGTTATCAGAAATGGCAACAGAGTTGGAGGCTGCAAGACAATTAGTTTATTATGCCGCTTCAATGAAAGATTCTGGTAAAAGGTGTGATTTGGAAGCTGGAATGGCTAAGATAAAATCTGCAAAAGCTGGTGAATATGTTACTAGAGAAGCAATGCAAATACTTGGTGGATATGGATATTCAAAAGAATTTCCTGTAGAAAGATTTTGGAGAGATGCTAGAGTAATTAGTATTTTTGAAGGTACTAGCGAGATTCAGCATGAAGTTATAGCGAAGTCTTTGTTAAGTAAATAGTTAAATTATTAGGAGGAAAAATATGTTTGTATTAGATGGAGGAACTAGAGTTGTAGTGCCAAGAACTGAATTGACTTATCCGGGTCATAATATGAAATTGCATACAAATGCAGCAAGTGCTGAAAAAACACCAGTAGATCATGTAATGGCAGATCTTGAAGATGCTTGTCCTTATGAATTTAAAGGTGATAAAAGTAGGGCTACAATGGTCGAAGCTCTCAATACATTAGATTTTGGGAAAAAGGTAATAACTGTAAGACCAAATAATATAAGGTCAGAGTTTTTCAGAGGCGACATGGAAGCAATACTTAGTGGTGCCGTAGATAAATTTCATGGAATAATAATTCCAAAATGTAATGGGCCTGAAGACGTGAAGCTTGTATCTGATACACTTGATGAATTAGAGAAAAAAAATGGATGGAAAACAAAGCTTGCAATCGAAGCTTTAATTGAAAGACCAGGAGCACTTGAATCTGCACTCGATATGGCAAAAGCATCTTCTAGGATGGCGGGATTAATCTTTGGAATAGCAGACTATACAGCCGAGCTAGGTGTTGACCCTAGCGCATGTTTAGATATACAAAATGAAGTTTTTTATTATGAAAAGAAGGCTGTTATAACTGCCGCTAAAGCTGCAGGTCTTCACGCAATTGATAATGTATATTTAGGTCTTTGGAGAAAAGATGATACTCCAGAGAGAATTAAAGAGGTGGAAGACGGATTAAGAAAAAAAGTTCAAGGATCTGCTTTAATAGGAATGGATGGAACATGGGTAATTCATCCACAACAAGCTGTAATATCAAACGAAGCGTTTACGCCTAATGAGGAGCAAGTCAAAGCTGCAAAACATCAACTAGATTTCTATCATGAAATGGGTGGGGGATCAATGTTCGATCCTGAAACCGGAGAAATGATTGATGAAGCGACTGCAAAAATTGCACTTATGAGGGTATCTAAAGCATATCTCGCTGGTTTAGTTGATAAAGATTATTTAGATTCAATGGCCGAAAAAAGTAAATCTATTACTGGCTATGATATACTAGGTAATAACTAGTTCAATGATTGAAAAAAAACAAGATAGACCATGGATAATGAGAACTTATGCTGGTCACACTACTGCTGAAGATACAAACAAGCTATTCAAAACTAACCTATCAAAAGGTCAAACGGGGCTAAGTGTTGCCTTTGATTTACCTACACAAACTGGTTATGACTCTGATCATGTGCTTGCTGGTGGTGAGGTCGGAAAAGTTGGTGTTCCTATTTCAAATCTTTCTGATATGGAAAAACTATTTGACGATATTCCGTTAGATAAAATGAATACATCTATGACTATAAATTCGACAGCGGCTTGGCTTTTAGCATTATACTGTGGTGTGGCTAAGAAAAACAACATTGATTTAAACCTTTTGCAAGGTACAACTCAGAATGATCTCCTTAAGGAATATCTATCTAGAGGTACTTATATTTTTCCGCCAAAAGAGTCTATAAAAATTATTTCCGATATGATTATTTTTTGTTATAAAAATATACCAAAATGGAATCCAACGAATATCTGTAGCTATCATCTCCAAGAAGCCGGTGCAACCCCTGTTCAAGAACTAGCTTTTGCCCTATGTAATGCTATTTGTATTTTGGATTCTGTTAAGGATTCCGGACAAATTCCTGAGGATGATTTTCAAAAGGTGGTAGGCAGGATATCTTTTTTCGTAAATGCGGGTATCAGATTTATAGAAGAATTATGCAAGATGCGAGCATTTACAGAAATGTGGGAAGAAATATGTACAAAAAGATATGGCGTAAAAGACCCAAAATACAAAAGATTTAGATATGGTGTACAAGTTAATTCACTAGGACTAACTGCACAGCAACCTGAGAATAATGTTGCAAGAATAATTATTGAAATGTTGGCTGTGACCCTTAGTAAAAGCTCAAGAGCTAGAGCCATCCAACTTCCAGGATGGAATGAGGCACTTGGACTACCAAGGCCATGGGATCAACAATGGTCACTTAGATTTCAACAAATATTGGCATTCGAAACAGACTTGCTTGAATATGAGGATGTATTTGAAGGATCAAAGGTTATTGACGATAAAGTAAAAAGTTTGAAAAAAGAGGCATATGAGGAAATTAAAAAAATAGACGATATGGGTGGCGCAGCTGTAGCACTAGAAAATGGATATATGAAAGAGGCTCTTGTTGCTTCTCTGTCTAGAAGATCTAAAGACATTGAAGATGGTATCAAAAAAGTTGTCGGCGTAAATTGTTATACGGAAACAGAAGACTCTGAATTAGGTGCAAATGAGGCTATACATAAAATTGACGAAACCACCGTAACAAAAAAAATAGAATCACTAATTAATTTTAAAAAAAATCGCGATAATAGCAAAGTTTTAGATTCTTTGGAAAAATTAAAAGAATCAGTTGTAAATTCTCAAAACATAATGGATGCAACTATAGAATGTGTAATTAATGGCGTTACTACTGGAGAATGGGCTGAAAAACTTAGAGAGGTTTTTGGAGAGTATAGACCTCCTACTGGCACATCCATTTCTACGGGTTTAGATGATGACGAAATAAATAAAGTAAGATCTAAAGTGTCTAGTGTTTCAGAAAAACTGGGAAGACCTATAAAGATACTAATAGGGAAGCCTGGTCTAGATGGGCACTCAAATGGTGCTGAACAAATTGCAGTTAGAGCAAGAGATGTTGGAATGGAAGTAATTTATCATGGTATAAGACTAACACCTGATGAAATTGTAAGTACTATTGAACAAGAAAATGTAGATTTAGTAGGACTAAGCATATTATCTGGGTCCCATTTATCTATTGTTCCAAAAATTATAGATATGATTAAAGAAAGAGGATTTGGAAATACACCTTTGATTGTTGGAGGAATAATCCCAGATGAAGATCATATTATCCTTAAAGATAATGGTGTAAAAGCTGTTTATACACCAAAAGATTATTCATTAAATCAGATAATGACTGATTTTGCTTCGCTAGTTGAAAATAATATTTAAACATTATCTTCTTCTATTTTTTCCATATCTAATTTCTTCTTCATAAGTTTGATATTGGTCAATATATTTATCTTTAAATTCTTTAAATCTTCTAGACTCCTCCAAAGCTGAATTAACCTCTGATAGGATTATAGTATTAGATTCTTTATCAATCGATAAAAAAGTTTCAATCTCACCTTTTTTCCATTCAAAAGTTTGATATGAGTAAATTGTAGATTCAGATGAAGGTTCTGAATAAAAATCAACTAAAAAAGCATAGAGAATGGATACTATTTCTTCAAGATTTGTGGAATTTAATGCATCGATGAAAATTTTAGATGATAAGAAATCACCATCAAAGAAATCCACATTTGACTCAATTTGCTTATATGAAAAAGCATTTTTTGTATCTATCAAACTTCCTTGAATAATGTATAACCTTAGATCTTTTTTTGAATCTCTAGATTCAGCATATTCAATTTTTTTATTGTCTAATTTTTTTTCTAGCTTCCCACTTGAAATAGTAGAATTAAAACCTGAAAAAAGCTGTTGATTTACTAATTCAATTTTTTCTTCTTCATCTTCTGGCATAACCCAGTCAGGCCTTTTGTCCCATGTATCGGAAACCCAGGAGCATGAAATTATATTTATGCAAATTGCGATTATAATAAAAAATTTTATATTCATTTAATATCTATCCCTAGGGGTTCCAGGCTTATATACTTTTTCTTCTTTGCTGTTGATAGTTTTATTATCGGATGAGTCTTCATTTTTTTTAGTTAGATCTCTAACTCTGATATTTTCTGTATGATGTTTTATCTCTTTTCCTTTTTTTCCATAATTCCAATTTTCTCTTGGAGAAGAAAAAGAATTAAAACTAAATCCAATAAAAAAAAGCAAAAAAAGAGAAACTCTAGCTAAAAACATCTATACTAATGATACATTTTATTGAGTTAAAATAAATGAAGAATTTATTTCAAAAAATTAGAAAAGATATTTTTTTATTTCTTTCGATAATAATACATTTGATTGTATTTGCTGTTGCCATAATACTCTCAGATTTTGAATTTAAATATAAAAAACCTTTAAAATACATTGAAATTACTGAGATTATTCAAGATGATAATGAAATCCTAAATGATTCAAATAAGTTTTCTACTAAAAATAATAAATCGGAAAAAGAGTCTGCTCCAAAAGATAGAATTGATAATTTCCAAAAACCCCAGCTGGAAAGTAAAAAGTCTAAATTATCTAAGAAGAATGAAGAGTCTAAAGATGAAGAAAAAAAGAAGAATATAGATGATTTAGGTGATTTACCTCAAAGAAAAAATGAGCAAGTTGCAAAGGAATCTAAAGACTCAATAGAATCTCAAGAAAGTATTTTTAAACCAAAAATTTCATCTAAAGATACTTTAAAGAATGAAGAAACAGTTGACCTTGATACCAAAGAATTTAAATACATTTCTTATTTTATTAAAATTAAAAGAAAAATTGAAATGGTTTGGTCTTATCCTAGAGAATCTTATTTAAAGGGTCACTCAGGAAAAGTTAGAGTATTAATGTCTTTAAATAAAAATGGCAAATTAGTTGATATAAGAATTTTGAATTCATCAGGATATGAATTATTAGATAATGAGGCTAAAGACTCCATAATAGATGCAGCACCATATCCACCTTTTCCTAATTCATGGGGTAGCCTAGAAAAGCTCAATATAAGAGTTGCATTTTCATATACTCTAGGTTCTTGGGGGTTTAGATAATTTTAAATCCTTTTTTTGTAACAACTTCGCCAATAATATAATATTTTTCATTAATACTATTCAATGATTTTTTGACTGATTGAACATGTTTTTTCTTTACACTCAAAACCATACCAATTCCCATATTAAAAACTCTAGACATTTCTTGAAAATTTAATTTGGACTTATCCATTATATCTAAAAAAAGGCTGGGTATTTTCCAATTATTCTTATTGATAATAATTCCTAGATCATTACTCATTATTCTTGGGATATTTTCAGACAATCCACCACCTGTAATATGTGCAATTCCCGTAATTCCAGAATTTGATCTATTTATTTTTCTAATAATTTCTGAATATATTTTAGTTGGTTTCATTATTGCATTTAAAAGTTTTTTATTAGATGAATCAGTTAATTTTTTTGTAGAGTATATTTTTCTAATCAAAGAATAGCCATTCGAGTGCGGGCCAGATGACGCCAAACCTATAAGGATATCTCCTTTTCTAACATTATTTTTTTTAATAATATTCTTTTTATCAACTACTCCAACACTAAAACCAGCAATATCAAAATCGCCTTTTTTATACATGCCAGGCATCTCAGCTGTCTCTCCTCCAACAATTGAACATTTTGCTTGATTACATCCCACGCTTATACTTTTTACAATTCTCGAATGATAAATTGCAGATAATTTAGATGTAGAGATATAGTCTAAAAAAAATAAAGGCTTGGCTCCAGTACATATAAGATCATTGATGCACATGGCAACCAAGTCTATGCCCAACCCATCGATTTTATTTGTTTTAACACCTATCTGCACTTTGGTTCCAACTCCATCAGTACATGACACTAGAATTGGATCTTTTATCTTATTAGTATCTAATTTGTATAATGCCGCAAATGAAGAAGTTCCAGAAAGAACATCTTTTGTAGATGTGCTTTTAACAAATGGTTGAATTTTTTTTACAAATAAATTACCTTCATCAATATTTACACCAGAATTTTTATAAGTTATTTTTTTATCCGCCATAATATATATTAAATACTATACGGATTAGATGAGGAATAAAGGGGCCTAGGAATGAAATTGTTATCAAAAGTGATATAAAACCAAAAACTCCCAATGCAAAACCAACGGCACCAGCTTTACCAAGAACATTACTTTTTTTATCCATTAATGTTGATCTCCA